>Ga0308419_1001552_pt1 | contig 15290 bp, 12 predicted proteins | sample HotsprSampleMS50_FD_203674 | JGI IMG/M metagenome (GOLD analysis project Ga0308419, IMG submission 203674) | Hot spring phototrophic mat microbial communities from Mushroom Spring, Yellowstone National Park, Wyoming, United States - 20090730_MS50 ... | reverse complement strand
GTCGCAACTTCGAAGCCGTGAACGGCGGCACTCGATGCTAAAAGCGTAGCGACAAACTGATTCAAACTTACGCCCTCTTCTGCGGCACGAACCGCTAAACTTTTGTGCAACGACTTCGGCAAGCGAACAAGAAACTTCCCGCTGTATTCGGTGTCGTCCTCGCGTTTCGGTTCAGGGATTTCAACACCTTGTTTGAGGAGTTCTTCAAACATCAATCGCTTTGAAACTTCTAATTCTTTCAAGGCTTCTTCAAGGGTTGCGCCGTCGCCTTGAAACGCATATCGCCCTAATTGTGGAATGCAGGCATAGTATCCGCCGCCGTCTTCTTGGCTCAATCGAGAAATTTCAATCGGGTAATTGAGCCCCATGTAATACTCAACTGTCTTTTTCATTGTTTGTTTGGTTCGTTTGGCAAAGCGCAATGGCTTTGACAAGTTGCTGAATGTAGATGCTTAAAATAACGAAGTGACGCTAATGAGTAACGAATAATGAGTAATGAGTAGCGAAGTTATCATTCTTCATGGCACATTCTTCATTAGCGGTGGATTCCTTCGCTACGCTCGCAATGACCAAGACAGTGTGCAGAATGCGATATAATGACGGCCGCACGATTGTGGTAAAATTGAATGCAAGTGGGATACACAACCATTTTACAGCATGACGATCAACAAGAATGAAGTTTTTTCTGCATGGTTGCGCCAAGATATTCAAACGCTGAAAAAGTCGAGATATATTTTGATAGCCAAAGAGTAAATTCAAGTCAAACTGTATCAGAAAGGAAGGGCAAGCATGATTCGTGTCAGTGTTTCGGAAGCCAAAGAGAAATTGGAAGAACTTATCGCGAAAGCGGCAATGGGCGAAACCGTTGAGATTACCTCAAACGGACATAAAGCCACGCTTCAAGCCACCGTATTGAGCGACAGCGAGCCGCCACCACGCCAATGGGGATTGCTGAAAGGCAAAGGATGGGTGTCGGACGACTTCAATGAGCCGATCGATGAATTCAAGGAGTATATGGAATGACCTACTTGATTGACACTCAAATTTTTTTGTGGCTCATTTTAACACCTGAAAAAAATTAGCAACCGTGCAGCTCAAATTCTTTCTGCAACCAGAGCCGATTTGAAAATCAGCATCGCATCTGTTTGGGAGATTGGTATCAAGAAAGGACTTGGAAAATTGGAATTACCTGAACCGCTTGAAGAGACGCTTCGGTATCAATTAGCGGTCAATCGCATAGAACTTTTGCCGATTGAGTTTTTACACGCGCTTCAAGTAAGAGCATTACCTCATCATCATAAAGACCCGTTTGACCGTCTCATCATTGCGCAAGCCTTGTCAGAACATCTGCCGATTGTATCAAGCGATGCGAACTTTGACCACTACGGCATTGAGCGGATTTGGTAAGAAAATTCGGTAACAGTCAACCATCAAACAATGAGTGAGTATGATTCGTGTGAGTGTGTCGGAAGCCAAAGAGAAATTGGAAGAACTTATCGCGAAAGCGGCAATGGGCGAAACCGTTGAGATTACGTCAGAAACACAAGCGGCTCAGATAGTCCTTGTTCCCACGCTTTATTCCCGCGATGTGTTTATTTCAGAGATTGACGACCCAGAAAATCACGACCTCTATGTGCCAAAAAAAGGTCCGCGCAAACTCGGCACCGCAGAAGGGCAAATCTGGATAGCCGACGACTTCGATGCCCCGCTCGATGACTTCAAGGAGTATATGGAATGAAATATCTGCTCGACACGAACGCATTTTTGCAAGGCATTGGTAACAGCACGGTTTCAAGCAGTGTTGCTCAAGAAATTATGATGAGCGAAGAGTCGATAGTATTTCTCAGTGTCGCGAGCATTTGGGAAATCTCTGTTAAAGTCGGGATTCAGAAACTCAAACTGCCACTTCCATTGGGCGACTTTCTAAAAAGCAACTTGCGCCAACTGAAAATCACGCTTTTGCCAATTCGCTTCAGCCATGCCGTTGCGTCAGGTTTATTGCCACTTCACCACAAAGACCCGTTTGACCGTCTCATCATTGCGCAAGCCTTGTCAGAACATCTGCCGATTGTATCAAGCGATGCGAACTTTGACCGCTACGGCATTGAGCGGATTTGGTAACGGCTTGACCTCACCCTGTTTCTGCTTTCGCTTCACCCTCAACGCGCAACGCTCAAACAATCCGTGTTCCGTTAAGTATATTTGCGTTTTGATTTTTTCACGGATTAGTCAACACGATATCATCAATGAAATACTCCTTTTCAGATATTGAAAAAAAGTGGCAACGCTATTGGGCGGAGCATCGCACGTTTGAAACCACTGAAGACCCAACCAAGCCCAAGTATTATGTGCTGGATATGTTCCCGTATCCGAGCGGAAGCGGCTTGCATGTTGGACATTTAGAAGGCTACACGGCAACCGACATCGTCGCACGCTTCAAACGCCACAAGGGCTTTTGTGTGTTGCACCCAATGGGCTGGGACGCTTTCGGACTGCCCGCCGAACAATACGCCATCAAAACTGGCACACACCCGCGCATTACGACCGAACAAAATGTCAAAAGCTTTAAAGCCTCGCTGCAACGCTTGGGCAATGCCTACGACTGGTCGCGCGAAATCAACACCACTGACAACGACTATGTGAAATGGACACAATGGATTTTTCTCAAACTCTATGAACGAGGTCTTGCTTACATCGCCGAAATCCCTGTGAATTGGTGCGAAGAGCAGAAAGTCGTGCTGGCAAACGAAGAGGTCGAAGAATATCTCGAAAAAGGATTTACCGTTGTCCGAAAACCCTTGCGCCAATGGGTCTTGAAGATTACTGAATATGCGGAACGCTTGCTCGAAGATTTAGATGAACTCGATTGGAGCGAAAGCATTAAAGAAATGCAACGCAACTGGATTGGCAAGTCGCAAGGCTGTGAAATTGAATTTCCTGTTCAACATCACGAAGCATCGATTCGCGTGTTCACCACACGCCCCGACACAGTTTTTGGCGCAACCTACATGGTGCTTTCGCCTGAACATCCGCTTGTCAATACGCTCACGACCGACGCACAACGCGCCGCTGTTATCGCTTATCAAGATGAAGCAAAAAAGAAATCGGATTTGGAACGCACGGGCTTGCAGAAGGAAAAGACAGGCGTTTTTACAGGCGCATTCGCTATCAATCCACTGACAAAACAACCGATTCCGATTTGGATAGCCGATTATGTATTGATGAGTTATGGCACGGGCGCAATTATGGCAGTGCCGGCGCACGATGAGCGCGATTGGGAATTTGCAACAAAGTATCATCTGCCGATTGTCGAGGTGATTCAATCGCCTTACAATGTGCAAGAAAAAGCCTTTACAGAGAAAGACTCGGTGTGTGTCAATAGCGATAACGGCGAAGTGAATTTGAACGGTCTCGCCTTCAACGAAGCATTTGAAAAGATTTGCGATTACCTCGAAGCCAAACGCATTGGAAAGCGCAAGGTCAATTACAAACTGCGTGATTGGGTGTTTTCGCGTCAGCGATATTGGGGCGAGCCGATTCCGATTAAGCATTACGAAGATGGCACGATGCGCCCTGAAACGAACTTGCCGCTCATGCTTCCCGATGTCGAGAAATACGAGCCGTCAGGCACAGGTGAATCACCATTAGCGAACATTCCTGAATGGCTTTACGGCGAAGATGAACATGGCAAATTCCGCCGCGAAACGAACACGATGCCGCAATGGGCTGGCAGTTGTTGGTATTACTTGCGCTTCAAAGATGCGCGCAATCCCGATGCGTTTTGTTCGCCCGAAAAAGAAAAATACTGGGGCATGGTTGACCTCTATGTCGGCGGTGCAGAGCATGCGGTGTTGCATTTGCTTTATGCGCGGTTTTGGCACAAGGTGCTTTACGATTGCGGATTGGTGGCACACAAAGAGCCGTTTAAGAAGCTCTTTAATCAAGGCATGATTTTGGGCGAAGATGGCGAGAAGATGTCCAAATCGCGCGGCAATGTGGTGAGTGTTGATTCACTTTTGCAGGAATATGGTGCCGATGTGGCGCGACTGTATGTGATGTTTCTCGGTCCGCTTGAACAAACAAAGCCTTGGAACACAAAGGGCATTGAAGGAGTGGTGCGTTTCTTGGGTCGCGTGTGGCGGTTAGTGTATTCAAACTTGCGCGATGGAAATCCTGACACGGACGGCGACATTGGAATTGACGACGCGCCTATGTCGTTGGAACTGCAAAAAGTGATGCACAAAACCATAAAGAAAGTCGAGGAAGATTGTGAAGCCTTGCGCTTCAACACGGCGATTGCGGCAATGATGGAGTTCGTGAACGCGCTCACCAAAGAAAATTGCCATAACAAAACTGCGATTGAAAACTTGCTTGTGATGCTCTCGCCCTTCGCGCCGCATATTGCCGAAGAACTCTGGGAAGCGATTGGCAACAAGCCCTCGATTGCCGACGCACCCTATCCGAAGTATGACGAAGCCTTGACGAAAGACGACACCGTAACGATTGCCGTGCAAGTCGGCGGCAAATTACGCGGCACATTTGAAGCGGCAGTCGGCATGAGCAATGAGGATTTAATCAAACGCGCCAAAGAAGTTGATTCAGTTGCAAAGTTCATTAGCGGAAAAGAAATCATCAAGCAAATCGTTGTGCCAAATAAACTCGTTAATTTGGTGGTGAAGTAAAAAGAACCTCTGTCATAAAAATGGAAAGCCTAATACTTCAAATTCGAGAAAGGATTCAAAAAGGGACTTACAAGAATGAAGAGCATATCAGGTTCTCGTTGATAGGGAATATTCTTTTTGAGTTAGGTTGGGACGTGTGGAATCCCGATGAAGTGAACACAGAGTTTACACCAAACCCGCACGAAGACAGTAAGCGTGTCGATATAGCCTTGTTTGCTTCGGGTTCTGTGCCAAATGTTTTTATTGAAGTGAAAGCATTAGGTAAGTTGAAAGAAAAACTGGAAGAAACAGAAGTGCAGTTACGCAACTACAACATGAATATGACGGCTCCTTTTGGAATTATCACTGATGGTGATGAGTGGCGGTTTTATTACGCTCTTACATCGGGAAGTTTTTCGGAGAAAATGTTTCGGCGATTTTCTTTGATGAGCGATGAAGTTGAAGACATAGTCAACGCATTGAACACGTTTTTGAAGAAACAAAGTATTCTCGATGATACTGCCGAAACTGAAGCTGAAAAGTATCTCAAACTCAATCAAAAACAGCGGGTAATTGCGGATTGCTTACCAGATGCTAACCGCGATACACGAGAAAGCCCTTATCCGAGTTTCCCTGATGCTTTGATTGCCCGCGTCGAGAAGAAAGGCTACACTATTAGTAAAGATGAAGCGATAAAGTTTATTGATGAATATTTGAAACAGCAGGACTATCAGCATCCCATAATTCAACGCCCAGCAGCGACTCAAACTGTCAAAGCAAACTATTCGTTAAATGGAAAGGCAAGAAAAATTGATTTAGACAAATTAGACGACTTGCGGTTCACGAGAATCTTATCTGGGTCTTTTGCTGACCGTAAAGCAACGAAATGGAAAGACATCTTGCACATAGGAATTCAAATTGCGGTGGAGAAAAGTTTATCGTTCGAACAAATAGCAAACTTGTTAAGCGCAAATTTGAAAAAGGGGAAGTATAACGAGAATGGATTCGATGCGATTCCAAAAACAAACATCTCCATTCAAGCAATGGATGCAACAAGAACAGCAGAGAACATTATCAAAATTGCTAAATACTTGAAGAAGAGCGTGTTCATTCATTTCCAATGGAGAGAAGAATCCGAATCTCCTTATGCTGGTCAAGAGGGGATTATTGAGTATGAGCCATGAAAATGCTCGTGCGCTTCCTGAAGCAACTTCGGCAAATTGCGCTGTTGATTGCGATTGCATTGTGGTTGCCCGCATACGTGTTGAATGTGTGGTCGACATGGCAGTTGCTTGTGCTTTACCTTGCCTACACGCTTTTCTTAATCGGTTCGGTTTGGAACACGATTGCAACAGGACAAGTCTCGCAAAAAGTCGAGAGCAAATCGGTTCAGAAGGAACTTGGCGTTTCTACTTCACTGGCGACCGTAGGCTTGTGGCTTCTTCACCCGCTTGCGATTTACGACTTCGCCCATCAACAATCACTAACCCTTATTCTGACTGAATCTATCGCCACTGTAATTGCCACGCTTTTGTTGATTGGCGCAATTCTGTTGGTGCATCATGCCACGCGCACGCTCGGCAAATTCTTTGACCGCTTGGTGCTCAAAGACGACCACGTGCTTATCACGAAGGGCATTTACGGCACGATTCGGCACCCTGTCTATCTTGCTTATCTCATGCTCTTTTCGGGATTCGCGATGTTCATGCAAAGCCTGTACGGCTTGATATTACTTGCGTTTGCGGGCGGTGTGGTGTTCGGCAATCACATTCGCGTTGAAGAGGCAATGATGGAAAAACGCTTCGGCAGTGCGTTCCGCGAGTATTGTGCCAAGACGAAAAAATTGATTCCATTTATCTACTGACCATGTCTGATGCTGACATTACGCGCATACTTGAAAACGCACTCGGAAAGCCGATTGCCATCGCAACTCGCAGGCGTGTCGGTGGCGGGTGCATTCACCATGCAGAGCGAATCACAACAACAATCGGCGACATCTTCATCAAACACAATGCGGCACATCACGGCGAGAATTTTCAAGCCGAAGCCGATGGACTTCAAACGCTTGCCAATACGAAGACACTCCGCACTCCGAAATGTCTTGCCGTTTCAACCTCTGACCACGAAGCCTGTTTGATATTGGAATGGATTGATTCGAAACCGAAACGCGCAGACTTTTGGGAACACTTCGGCGAAGCCTTAGCACACTTGCATCAACACACGAATTCACACTTCGGCTACAAGCGCGATAACTTCATCGGTGCTTTGCCACAACGAAATAAAGGTCACGCAAACTGGTGCGATTTTTTCCGAGAAGAGCGGCTCTTCCCAATGCTTCAGCTTGCTGTGGAAAAGCGCGTGCTTTTGCCTGATGAAGTGCGGCGAGTAGAGCGAGTGTTTCCAAAATTAGACGCGCTCATTCCGAATGAACCGCCTGCGCTCTTGCATGGCGATTTGTGGAGCGGCAATTTTCTCGTTGATGAACGCGGCTTGCCTGTGGTGATTGACCCTGCCGTCTATTTCGGACATCGTGAAGCGGAGTTGGCGTTCATGCATCTTTTCGGCGGCTTTGATACGCGGCTGTTTGAGGCATATCATCAAGTCTTTCCGTTGGAGAAGCGTTGGCGGGAGCGAATTGAGGTGTTTAATTTGTATCCATTGCTTGTGCATGTGAATTTGTTTGGGCGGTCGTATTGGCAAGAGATTGAGACGACGTTGAAAAAATTTGGCGTGTAAGTTATTCGAGATTTTTTTATCTTTGCGCCCTCAAATTGAGAGTATTTCGGCGTGTGGCGCAGCCCGGTAGCGCACTTCCTTGGGGTGGAAGGGGTCGCTGGTTCAAATCCAGTCACGCCGACAAAGCCCGAAGCCCTTGTCTTGACAAGGGCTTTTCGTTTTCTTGCAGTCCAATCCTGTTCAAGCGATACGATTCCTCACTTTATTCTTCAAGAACAACGCCCATTTTACCGAACTTCTCGATGCGCTCTTCAACAAGTATTTGTCGGTCTTTTTGCAAGAGCGGTTTGAGTTCTTCAATCAGCGCGTCTTTGAGGGTGCGTGCCGTTTGTTCGGGATTGCGGTGCGCGCCGCCAATCGGTTCAGGAATGATTCGATCAATGATGCCGAACTCGATGAGGTCGGGCGCGGTGAGTTTCAAGGCTTCGGCGGCTTGTTCTTTGAACGACCAACTGCGCCACAGAATTGACGAACAACTTTCAGGCGAGATGACGGAATACCACGCATTTTCAAGCATTAAGATTCTATCGCCTACGCCAATGCCGATTGCGCCGCCCGATGCGCCTTCGCCAATAATGACGCAGATAATTGGCGTTTCAAGTTTTGACATTTCAAACAAATTGCGAGCAATGGCTTCGGCTTGTCCGCGCTCTTCGGCTTCAATGCCTGGAAACGCGCCGGGCGTATCAATAAAGGTGATGACGGGCTTCCTAAATTTTTCCGCCAACTTCATAATGCGCAACGCCTTGCGATAGCCTTCGGGATTCGCCATGCCGAAATTGCGATAGAGGTTTGATTTCGTATCGCGCCCTTTTTGATGACCAATCACAGCAACGCTTTGCGAGAAGCCATGCCCATCTTTGAGTTTGGCAAACCCACCGATGATGGCTTTATCGTCGCCGAAGGCACGGTCGCCGTGCAGTTCCATGAAATCTTGGAAAATCATGTAGATGTAATCTTGGGTGTAGGGGCGTTCAGGGTGTCGGGCGAGTTGAACGCGTTGCCATCGGGTCAGATTGCGGTAAATTGAAGCGCGCAGGTCTTCGACTTTGCGCTCCATCACGCTGATTTCATGGGCGAGTTCGGTATTCACTTGTCCGTTGCCGTTTTGAGCAAAGGCACGCATTTCAGCCAATTTTTCTTCCAACTGCACCAACGGCTTTTCAAAATCTAAAACGATTTTTGACATAGATGTCTCACGAAAGGTTGAACGATTGATGCGCGAAGTTACACAAAAAGCAGATTTACTGTTAAGAGTTGAGAGTCTTTGATATGACTTGACGTTTTATGAGTATCAACTTTCAATTCTTAACTCTCAACTGTTTTGTATTTTGGGAAAATTTGAAGTTTCACCATGCAACGCTCGCCGTTTGTCATTTTATTTTTTACGGTTTTTCTTGACCTTGTTGGATTCGGGATTGTGCTTCCGTTGCTTCCGAACTATGCGCGTGAACTTGGCGCAACGCCGCTTGAAATCGGAATCATTGCGGGCAGTTATTCCGTGATGCAATTTTTTTTCTCGCCGATTTGGGGCGGCATTAGCGATAAAATCGGTCGCCGTCCTGTCATCTTGATTAGCATTGCGACATCGGTTGTCTCCTATTTTCTTTTCTCGCAATCGCACTCGCTTTGGTTTGTCTTTCTCTCGAGGGTGTTGGCGGGCATTGGCTCGGCGAATGTTACGGTTACGCAAGCCTATATCACGGATATTACCGACAGAAAGAATCGCTCGAAGTCGCTTGGCATTTTAGGGGCGGCGTTTGGGCTTGGGTTTGTTCTGGGACCGCCGATTGGTGGCGCAATTAAAACCAATCTCGGCATTGAGGCGGTCGGCTATGTCGCGGCAGGATTAACCTTGACTGATTTGATTCTTGCTTCTCTCTTTTTGCCTGAATCGCTCAAAGAAAAAAAGCCACACGCGGAGTTCCGATTTTTCTCGGTCAAAAGTTTTTCAAAGGCGTTTCAAGAGCCTGCGATTGCGCGACTGCTCATTGTGAATTTTTGTTTCACCTTTGCCTTTGTGAATATGCAAATTTCCGTGCCGCTTTTGTGGAAAGAGCATTATGCACAGACGGAGCAAAATATCGGCTTTCTCTTTGCATTCATTGGCGTGGTTTCGGTGATTGTTCAAGGCGGATTGATTGGCAAATTCACAAAGCGATTTGGTGAGCGCGAAGTCCTGACGGGCGGCTCTGCGGTGATGATGCTGGGCATTGGCATGCTTCCCTTTGTGCCTGAACTTTGGCTTCTTTCCTTCGGCTTGATTGTGTTGATGCTCATTGCGATTGGCAACGGCTTTTGCACGCCGACGAATACGGCACTGGTCTCGCTCTATGCGAATCCTGCCGAACAAGGCGAAACGCTTGGCGTGTTGCAGTCGATTGGCTCTTTGGCGCGTATGACGGGTCCTGTTTCAGGCAGTCTGCTTTACGGGCTTGAGTATCACGCGCCGTATTTGGTGGGCGGGTTGGCGTTGCTCATCTCTCTGCTTTTATCGACCACGCTCTTCAAGTTTGAACTGCATCAGCATCAAGAAGCATCGGCGTAGGGAAAACGTCGCAACCGAAAATTTGCGTTACGCAAGTTGAAATCAATCTCAATCAACCTTTAATTGAAATAGAAAATGGCTACACGCATCATTATTCCGACTGCGCTTCGTCAATACACGGCGGGGCTTGAAGTCGTAGAAGTCTCAGCGCGAAATGTCGGCGAAGCCTTAACAAAACTCGTTGAACAATATCCATCGCTAAAAAAAAATCTTTATACCGATGATGGCAAATTGCGCTCCTTTGTCAATGTCTATAAAGGCGATTCCAACATTAAGGATTTGAACGGACTTGAAACCGAAGTCAAACTTACTGATGAACTTATCATTGTGCCGTCGATTGCGGGCGGCGCGCTGACCAGTTTTGGCACGATGCAAGTCGAAAGTGATGTCGTGCTTTCCAATGAGGAAGTCAAGCGATATAGCCGCCACTTGATTCTGCCTGAATTTGGCTTGGAAGGTCAAAAGAAAATGAAGCGTGCGCGCGTGCTGATGATTGGCGCAGGCGGACTTGGCTCGCCTTTTGCGATGTATCTTGCCGCCGCCGGCGTTGGCACCATCGGCATTGTCGACTTCGATGTCGTCGATTACTCCAACCTTCAACGGCAAATTCTTCATCGCACCGATTCTGTCGGAAAGCCCAAAGCCGAATCCGCAAAAGCGACCATCAACGCCATCAATCCGTTCGTAGAAGTCATCACTTACGACACGCCGCTTACTTCGCACAATGCGTTGGAAATTATGAAAGATTACGACGTCATTGTCGACGGCACGGATAATTTCCCCACGCGCTACCTTGTCAACGATGCCTGCGTTTTGCTTGGCAAGCCAAATGTGTATGGAAGCATTTTCCGATTTGAAGGACAGGTTTCCGTGTTTTGGGCAAATAGCCACGAAGCCACGAATGGCAAACTGCCCGAAGGTGCGTGCTACCGTTGCCTTTATCCCGAACCGCCTCCGCCGGGACTTGTGCCGAGTTGTGCCGAAGGCGGCGTATTGGGTGTGCTTCCGGGCGTTGTCGGCACCATGCAAGCGATTGAAACTATCAAACTCATCACCGGCATTGGCGAGCCAATGATTAACCGCCTGCTCTTATTTGATGCGCTCAAAATGAAATTCCGCGAACTGAAATTGAAGAAAAATCCTGACTGCGTCGTTTGCTCCGACCACGCCACCATCAAAGAACTCATTGACTACGAAGCCTTCTGCGGAATGCCCGCTAACGACCACAGCAACAACGCCGAACTACAATCCAAACCGGAGACTTTCACTGTGAATACCAATCCAAACGAAATCACTGTTCAAGAGCTTAAAGCGCGTTTAGACGCAGGCGAAACGCCGTTTATTCTTGATGTGCGCAATCCAAACGAATGGGAGATTGTCCGCTTGAACGGAACGGTTCTCATTCCTTTGCCTGAACTACCGAACCGTTTGCACGAACTCAAAGGCAAAGAGGAAACCGAAATTCTTGTTCATTGCAAAATGGGCGGACGCTCCGCGCAAGCCTGCGAGATTCTTCGGCAAAACGGCTTCAAGAACGTGAAAAATGTTGTTGGAGGCATCAACGCATGGGCGACGCAAATTGACCGCTCGCTTCCGACATACTAACGCACACACGACTGCAAAAGGGCGGAGTGGTTATCCGCCCTTCCTTTTATCAAACAATCATTTGATTAAAATGAGATGGCGACAGAGGCAGAGGGATAAATCGTCTGCGTCGCGGCATCTTGCTGAAAGTGAATCGAGGTGCGAATGCGGTCGTTGTATTGGTTGGTCGCAATGAGCGCATCAATGGCGGAAAGCGCGTGGTTCAGCACCACGAGAGAAAAAAAGTTTGAAGCCGTTTTCAGATTTTGATTTGCCATGCCACGCATTGAGGCGTATTGCAAATAAACTGCCGAGTGAATTTCAAACCGATTGTTCATGCGCGTTACATCATAATCATACCACCCGATTGCATACTCGCTGTATTTGCCGATAAGTTCGTAATACTGCTGGTCGCCGTAGGGCGGGAGCGTATGCGAGAGCGTGGCATTGTTGGCGGCAGAAACCGCAATGCGCTCAAACGCATTGAGAAAACGGTAATCACGATTGCGAATTTCGTTCAAGCGTTGCTCCGTGCCGAGTTCGGCGGCTAATTGTCGAATTTGATTCGCGTTTGGGACAAGTCCTGAATTGAGGAAGCGTTCCGTGGTGTAAATCTCCGACATACGTTCAGCGAAGCGAACCGCGTCCCATCTGGCTCTGCCGTCGTTGGCGAAGCCTGCGCCGTTTGGTGCAAGTCCATCAGCAAAGGCAACAAAATCGCGCTCGCCTTGTCGCCCTTTGTTTTGATAGTGAATCGCCGTTGCCCACAGTGCAACTTCGGCAACAAAAAAGAGCGCGGAACGCCAATAACTTTCCGCATAAAATTCACCCGCACCCGGCACAACGGCTGAAAACACAACGGCAATCCCCGGAGAACGCAACGGCTTTGACGGCATCGCCGCTGAAATCATACCTGCATCATCGTAAGCCACATACTCACCATCAATCACAAGCGGGCGATTCAGCGAAAGTACAGGCATCGCCTTTTCCTGCTTGTCAGTTGAATTGTTGGAGAGAAGTAAAATCAATCGCTCGCGTCTCGGTAAATCGGTTTTCTTTGGTTCTTCGGCGAAGGATTTGCCGAGCGAAAGCGCGACAATCAATGCGAGAAAAGAGACTTTCATACTTGGTGAATTAAAAGACTTACTACACTGAAAATAGTTCAAAAAAGCACAAGGAGCGGGGAGTGTAACCTCACCCTGTCGCTGCGCGACGTCCCTCTCCTTGCGAAAGGAGAGGGACGTTTCGGCAACGCCGAAACAGGGAGAGGTCAGGGGTAAGGCTTTGCGGTCAATGTTGCTTAAATCACGCATTTCTTGATGTAGTAAGTCTAAGCATTATCGAAGCAGAAGTCGTGCGCCGCGCACGGTTTCATCGGCGAGAAAATCAAAGTCGAAGAGCATACCGAAGTGAAAGAGCCATTCGCGCCCGTAGGTTACAAAAGGTTGTCCGCCTTGTTGTTCAAAGCCGCGTCGCAAAGGCTGATTGAATCTATCCAATCCATAAGTTGCGCTAATGAAAATGCTGGTTGGAAATGCATAGAAAGAATTTGAGGCGAGCCGAAGTTCAAAGCCGACATCTTTGCGCCAATTATTCAGCGAAGGAATCTGCCTGCCCCACGCCGCGCCAATGTCGAAGTAGGTTGAGAAGTAAAGATGATTGAAATAGAGATGGAAAAACTGCACATCGAGATTCGTGAAAATCGGAACGCGATATTCAAGATGCGCAAATGCCGCACGGTCGCCGCCAATGGCGAAGAACTCATAGCCGCGCATGCCGATTAAGCCTGAAATAAAATTGTGAAAGAAGAAATCCGTTTCGTTGCCAAAGTTGAACGCGCCAAAGGTGCGAAGCGAAAGCGTGTGCTGAAATTTCGGACTCCATGTCGGAAGCGGGAAATAGTAATTCAAATCGGCAGTCAAACGAACAAAATCAAACGTGTCATAAACAGGGCGGAACGTGCCGTTAGATTCAACAAACTCGTTTCCAGTTTGCAGTTTGCTGTTTTCGTAATCCAATCGCACGCGCGAAAGAAAGCCAATCGGGTTAATGTTTTGATTGAACGAGCGTGCGCGTAAATCCAATTTCCAGAAGAGCGAGGCACTGCGCCCAATGAAGTAGTTGTCGCTACTTGCGGGAAGCGTTTGTCCAAGCGGCTCCCAAAAGAACGAGTTGATTTTCGAACTGTAAATGCCGAGCGAGAATGTGGTTCGGAACGAGCTGGCTTGAAAGAAGAGGTTGTTGATTGGAATTCGGAAACGAAGCGAGAGGTCAAACTGCGTGGCGGCAAACGAGACGTTGTAGGTGGTGCTATCGTTTGGACTGAAATCGGTTTGGTATCCGCCGAATTGACCAGCGGCAGGCACATTGCGCGTGATGTGAAAAATATCGAGCGTGAATTTCGGAAGCATCGAGGCGGGCAAAAAGGTTTGGTCGCTGTATTCAAACGAGAGATAAGCATCGCGCTCCATTTCAAGCAGTTTGGTGACGGGGTTCTGTGCGCCGTCAGGAAAATTGCTTCCGGGCGCGAACGCAAACACGCCGAACAAATTAAACTGCCCCAAGACTTCCGATGAATTAAACGCCGCGCCGAACTTCGCCGCACGCCATGCGTCCTGCCAAAATCCGCCTTGTGGCTTCGTGTAAGCATCAAAGCGAATCAACGGAATCACATTGATAGGTGAGAAAATCTTTGTGTATTCGCTTGTCCTGTATTGCGGAACGACGGTATCATCGTATTCAATCAAGTGTTTGTAAAGCGAATCGTTTTGTGATGAAGTGCGAGGAAGCGCATCAAGGCGTGAGTTGAGCGAGGCAAGTTGTGGCGCATCGGTGCGTGTGCCTTCAAAGGCGATGGGCGTAGGCTCTTTACGATAGACCGCATTCGGATTTTGAATCGGCGCGGCAGAATCCAACAAGGCAAGTTTGTAGCCTGTGTGCGTGAAGTGCGCGTAAGCAATTTTTCCCGATTTATCCATTGACGGCATAAACGCACCTGTAAGCACATTCGTGAGTTGTTCAACTTTCTTGGTTTCAAGGTTGAGCCGATAGAGATTGAAAATGCCGGTAGGATTTGAAGCAAAGAGTAAATGCTTTCCATCAGGCGTGAGCGAAAGGTCGCGCTCATCAATCGAGAGGTAAGGATTTTTTTCGTCAATCGCTTCGGTGAGCGGTGAAAGTTCGCCCGAAGTTCGGTCGTATTGCATCAATCGGCGTTGATTGCGAATGCCAAGCGCGAAATAAATTTTTGAGCCATCAGCAGAATAAATCGGCGTGAGGACTTTTTCGCCGTTTTTGAAGGAAGTCAGAACGCGCAGATGTTGTTTGGTCGTATCGGCAGTGAAAGCAAGTTCGACAAGGTTTTCCGTGCCATCTTTTTGCGTAACAGCAACAATGGTGCGATTATCGGGCGAGAGTGCGGGCGTTTCTAATCGCTTTTGATAGGTGAGGCGTGTTTCTTCATCTTTCGCGATGTTGTAGATGAAGAGGTCGTTATACTTTTGCACTTTCCAACTTGTGCCTGTGTATTTGGAGTAAAGAAGGTGCTTGCCGTCGCTTGTGATGGAGAGGCGCGAAGAAACACCGCGCAAGAGCGATTGACCTTCCGAGAAGTGATAGCCGCACACCTTGCATTGCCCGTAGTCAGAAGCAGAGTGATGCACGAAAATATCTCTGACCGTTGGGCGGCTTGCGGTTTTGAACGAACTGTCTTTGCCTAATTCCTTCACAAAAATTCCGTAGCCGCCAATCGTTGCGCCGCC
>Ga0308419_1001542_pt1 | contig 15339 bp, 14 predicted proteins | sample HotsprSampleMS50_FD_203674 | JGI IMG/M metagenome (GOLD analysis project Ga0308419, IMG submission 203674) | Hot spring phototrophic mat microbial communities from Mushroom Spring, Yellowstone National Park, Wyoming, United States - 20090730_MS50 ... | reverse complement strand
TCAACAGCCGTCCATGCGGCTCGCGCCGCACCCCGACGGGATGAACATCCTTCTTGGGAGGGCTACGCCCTCCCAAACCCTCCCACCGGGTGGAGTTATGGGGAAACCGGGTTTCCCCATCCCCCTGCGGGGCGGGGACGTGGGGAAACCGGGTTTCCCCACCCTCCTGCTCCAGCAGCCTATGTTCACGTTAGAATGGAGCCTATGGAAGCGGGACTCTTCGCCCGCGGCGCGTTGATCGGGCTGGCGATCGCCGCCCCGGTCGGGCCGATCGGCGTTCTGTGTATCAATCGCACCCTGCGGGACGGGCGCATGGCGGGTTTTGTCTCGGGGTTGGGCGCGGCAACGGCCGATCTGATCTACGGGACGATCGCGGCGCTGGGGCTGACGGCGCTGACCGGCGCGCTGGTGGGGATCAGTTTCTGGACGCGCCTGCTGGGCGGGCTGTTCCTCTGTTATCTGGGGCTGCGCACCCTGGGCGCGCGGCCGACCGCCGCGCAGCCCGCGGGGGGCGCGGCGCGGGGGTTGCTGCGCGCCTACGCTTCGACCCTTGTCCTGACCCTCACCAATCCGGCGACGATTATCGCCTTCGCGGCGATCTTCGCCGGCCTCGGCGCGGGCAGCGCGGCCCACAGCTACGGCGAGGGGGTGCTGCTGGCGACGGGCGTGGCCGCCGGTTCGGCTCTGTGGTGGTTGACGCTCAGCGGTGGGGTGGGGCTGCTCCGATCACGCCTGACGCCCGCGGCGCTGCGCTGGATCAACCGTGGCGCGGGCCTGATCATCCTGGGATTCGGCCTGGCGGCCCTGTGGTCGCTGGCGCCGGTCTGACCTGCACTCACTGCAAGCGGCGGGTGGCGTAGGTCAATTCGCGGGCCCCGAGGCCGGTGTCGCGTCCGGTGACAGCCAGGGCCTCGGCCTCGCGCAGGGCCGCCAGGGCCAGTTCGTGCTCGCCCAGGTCGCGCAGGCGCGCCGCGGCGGTGCGGAGCAGCGTGGCCGCGCCGGAGGCGTCGCCGCTGGCCGCCGCAGCGGCGGCGCGGCGCTGGAGACGGGCGATGCTGGCGCGGCCCGCGGCGGCGAGGATGGTCGGGGCCGGCGCCGACGCCCCGGCGTACCGTCCCAGCACATCGGCGCTGGCCGACGTGGCCCCGGCGCGGGCCACCAGGGCGGCCAGGCGCATCGGCGCGCCATCCGCCTGCGGGCGCGGCGGCGCCGGGGGCGCCAGGAACTCCAGCAGCAACCGCGCGGTCGCGCCGCGCTCCAGATCGCCCAGGCGCAGGCGGAGGCGCGGCTCATCGAGGTCGTTTTCCCACTCCAGCGGCGCCAGCTCGGGCGCCAGACGGGTGGCGTGACGCAGGGTCACGCTGCGGGTCAGACGTAGCTCCAGGGTCAGGGTATGGGCAACCGCGCCGCGGGCGGCGGCGAGTTCGGCGGCGACGGCGGCGGGGATGTGCTCGGCGTGGTGCAGGAAGGTCGCCCGCCCGCCGGTTAGATCGGCCAGGCGCGTGAGCAGGTCGTCCTGAAACTCGCCGCCGAGTCCCAGGGTGCTGACGCTGATGCCGCGGGCGGCGGCGACGCGCGCCAGGGCCACGCACGCCTCGGGGTCGCGGGTGAAGCCGTCGGTGAGCAGGATAATGCGCCCGCCCTCCGCCGCGCCCAACGCTTCCAGCGCCAGACGCATCCCCGCCGCCAGGTCGGTTGCCTCGCCCACGCGCGTCGCCGGGAGCGCGGCGATCCCGGCGACCAGTTCGTCGCGCCGCGCGCCGCTGCCGCTCGCCAGGCGCACGGCCCGCTCGGCGCAGGCTATCAGACACAGGCGGTCGTCGCGCTCCAGGCGTTCCACCACACTGTGCAGGGCGCGGGCGGTATGGTCGAGGGCGCTCGGCGCGACGGCGCGGATAGCCTCGGGGACGGGGCCGGCCAGTTGCCAGACCGGCATCCCGTCCACCAGGACCTCGTGGGCGCCGCCGCTACGCACCAGATCGCGGAACTGTTCCTCGCTGACGATGGGGATGCGCATCGAGCGGCTGGCGTCGGCCACCACCACCCAGTCGAGCGGCGCAGCGCCCGCGCGCCCCTCGGCGCCGATGGTGACCAGGGCATACGCCACCTGCGTCCCGGCGCATGGGGCCAGGTCTATCACCGGGGGGAAAATGGCAAGCTGAAGGCTCATAGGCGCATGCCCTGTCCGCGCTTTTATGGTCTTTGAAACATTCATCCGCTATGCCGGGCTAGCCGTGGGGCTGAAGCCCTCGGCCAGGGGATGCGAAGGCCGCCTGCGCGGCCTATACCGGATTATTTCTTCAAAGACCATTTCAAAGAACAGGAGTGACGCGGTGGAGGGGTGCAGGGAGGCTTCGCCTCCCCGCACCCCTGTTCCCGCCCGCGGCGGCCAGGTGGCCTGGCACAACCCCCACGGCCCTCCCGCTGCGGGCGGGCACCAACCGGTTGGTGGACCCCTCCCCGCCGGAAGGCGACCGCGTAACTCCTATCAAATAAGATGATTACCCCTTCTCCAGCCCTCCCCCGCCGGAGGCGGGAGCGCGGATCCTTCCCCCGGCGGAGGGCTGAAGCGCCGCCTTCGCTTGTTTGAAAGGCAGCGCTACTCGTTCGCCACCAGCGGCAGGTAGGACGTCTGCCCCTGATACTGCAATGCCATCCCCTGGATCACGAGATTGCCGGTGCAGGTGTCGTTCACTCCCGTCCCGGCGCGGAACATGCTGAACATGATCACGTCGCCTGGTTGCAGGGGCACACTGGGAACCGGTGAGACGATTTGAATTCGGGTTTCCTGCGAACTATTCGCCGTCGTCGGCGCGCTCAGTCCGTGCCGCCAACAACTGTGAGCCCCTCCGAAGCCCCGCTACCGGCAATATGGGTTCGACCGGGACGGGCCACGGCGATCGAGTTGGGGCGAAAGCTGATGGTACACCCCGTCGAAGGGGTGTGCCAGACCATGCGCAGGGTCAGCGGCGTTCCGGCAGCGTAATCCGGCGGTATGGTGAACCCCATGCTGAAACTGCTCGACGCACCGTCCGGCAGCCTCAATCCGCTGTTGGAACCAAACCCAGTCGAAAACGTCGCTGCCCCTTCAATATATGCCCCGTAGGGATCCAGGCTAATGAAACGCGGGATCAAGGTGGCGCTCACGGTCGGTTGCGCCAGCGGCGCCGCCGCGGCGCCCCCCAGGCGGCCGATGCCGATCTGACCCGGTAGCCCGATCCCTAACACAAGCAGAACGAACCCCACCATCGCGACAAATCCGACTCGGCGTGCGCGCATGGCGATCTCCTTTCGCTCATCGGTTGGCCTTCCTTGCCAGAGCCCTGCGATTCCGAGCACAGCGAGGACATCCTCGGTGTGATAGCCAGATCCAGTTTACCGGTCAGGACCATCTTCTCCTGGAGCAGGATGTAGGGAAACCGGGTTTCCCCACATCCCCGCCCGCGGGCGGGCCGGCCCTCCCAGGAAGACAGGTTGCCCCACCCCCCTGCGCAGAGGCTGCGCCCTCACCTTCCCGCGGGCAGGGGGATGGGGGAACCTGGTTCCCCCACGGTCATATTAGCGGCGCCAGATCGACCAGATCGGCGCCACCGGCCACGCTGGCGCCCTGGGCGTAGGGCAGGCGGCGCACCACGCCAGCGTAGGGAGCAATGACGGTGTGTTCCATTTTCATGGCTTCGAGCACCACCAGCGGCTGGCCCTCGCGCACGCTCTCGCCTTCGCCGACCAGGACCTTGATCAGCGTGCCGGGCATTGGCGCGGTGAGGCTGGCGGCATTATGGCCGCCCCGCGCGCGAGAGGCGCTGTCGGCGCTGAGGGGCGCGGGGCGCGCCAGGCGGTAGCTGGCCCCGCGCCAGGCCAGATGAATGGCGCCCTCGTGGTCGCGGGCCACGCGCAGACGCTCCAGGCGGCCATCAAGGTCCACCACCAGTTCGCCGGGACCGGTGGCCCGCACCTGCCCGTGGCAGCGCTCATCGGCCAGGGTAAACTGCCACCCCTCGCGCTGGCGCTGCGCGCTGAGGCGGTAGGTGACGCCGCCATGCTCGAAGCTGAACGGCACCCCGCTGCCCCCGACGCGCCAGCGTTCGGCGAAGGGGTCGCTCACAGGGGCATGCTGGCGTGGGGCGACCTGAAGCTCGTAGAGCGCGGCGGCGATGAGCACCGTGGAGGGCGGCGCGGCGGGGGGCGCCACCTCCAGGACATGCTCGCCGAGGAAGCCGGTGTGGGTATCGCCGCTGGCGTAGGCGGGGTGGGCCGCCAGGGCCCGCAGCAAGGGCAGGTTGGTGGTCAGCCCCAGCACCGCGAAGTCGTCGAGGGCGCGGCGGAGCCGCGCAACCGCCGCGGGGCGGCTCTCAGCGTGGACCACCAGCTTGGCGATCATGGGGTCGTAGTGAACCGTTACCTCGTCGCCGGTGGTCAGGCCGGCGTCCACGCGCACACCGGGCCCCTGGGGCGGATCGAGCAGGGCCAGGCGCCCCACCGCGGGCAGGTAGGTCACGGGGTCCTCGGCGTAGAGGCGCGCCTCGATGGCATGGCCGCGGAAGCTAATGTCCCGCTGGCTGAAGGGCAGGCGCGCCCCGGCGGCGATGGCGATCTGCCAGCGCACCAGATCCAGGCCGGTGACCTGCTCGGTGACGGGATGCTCGACCTGGAGGCGGGTGTTCATCTCCAGAAAGTAGAACTGGCCCGTGGCATCGAGCATGAACTCGACCGTTCCGGCATTGACATAGCCCGCGGCGCGAGCGACACGGACCGCGGCGTCGCCCATGCGGGCGCGCAGGTCGGGGGTGAGGGCGGGGGAGGGCGACTCCTCCAGGATCTTCTGGTGGCGGCGCTGAATGGAACACTCGCGTTCGCCGAGGTGCAGGACATTGCCGTGGGCGTCGGCGAGCACCTGGATCTCGACATGACGCGGGCGCAGCAGCAGGCGTTCGAGGAAGACCGTATCATCGCCGAAGGCGGCGCGGGCCTCGCGGCGGGCGCCCTCGAGGGCCGCGGCGAAGCCATCGGCGTCATTGACCACGCGCATACCCTTGCCGCCGCCCCCGGCGCTGGCCTTGATCAGCAGGGGAAAGCCGATGCGCCGGGCTTCGGCCAGCAGCCGCTCCTCGCCCTGGTCGGCGCCGTCATAGCCGGGCACGACGGGCACACCGGCCGCCTGGGCGATGCGACGGGCGCCGATCTTGCCGCCCATGGCCTCGATGGCCTCCGGGGGCGGGCCGATGAAGACCAGGCCGGCCTCGGCGCAGGCGCGGGCAAAGGCGGCATTCTCCGACAGAAAGCCGTAGCCGGGGTGAATGGCCTCGGCCCCCAGCTCGCGGGCGGCGGCAATAATCGCCTCGATGCGCAGATAACTCCGGGTTGCGGCGGCGGGGCCGATGGGATAGGCTGCGTCGGCCAGACGCACGTGCAGCGCGCCCGCATCGGCTTCCGAGAAGACCGCGACGGGGCTGATCCCCAACTCACGACAGGCGCGGATGATGCGAACGGCGATTTCGCCGCGATTGGCAATCAGGATGCGGGTGAACATCTGGGGTGGCCCTTGTATGCTATCAGCCATCTATGCGGCTGCGCCGCACAACACCGCAATGAACATATGGTTGTTTTTGGGAGGGCTGCGCCCTCCCAAACCCTCCCACCGGGTGGGGGAATGGGGAAACCCGGGTTCCCCATTCCCCCTGCGTGAGGGCCAGGCCCTCCCGTGGGCGGGGACGTGGGGATACCCGGTTTCCCCTCACCCCTCTCCGAGGGCTGCGCCCTCCCAAACCCTCCCACCGGGTGAGGAGATGGAGAAACCCGGTTTCTCCATCCCCCTGCGTGAGGGCCAGACCCTCCCATGGGCGGGGCGGCTGCGCCTGCCCGCGCTCTTGCAGGTGGTCGCGCAAGGCGACGAGCTAGACCCTTAGCCTGGGGAGCACCTGCTCGCCGAAGGCGCGGAGCCAGGCCTCCTGGTTGCGACCGACATTGTGGACGTAGATAGCGTCGAAGCCCAGGTCCAGAAAGCCCTGCAGATGGGCGCGGTGCTCCTCGAGGTCGGGCGAGATCAGCACGCGGCCGGTGAAGTTCTCGGGGCGCACCAGCCTGGCCATAGCGGCGAAATCCTCGGGCGAGCGGATGTCCTGCTTGGGAAAGTTCATGCCGCCGTTCGGCCACTCGACCAGGGCATTCTGCAGGGCCTCCTCGTAGGTCTCGGCCCAGGAGATATGGAGTTGCAGCAATTTGGGCATCTTCGCCGGGTCCTTACCGGCCTCGCGGGCGCCAGCGGCAAAGTTGTCGAGAATGCCGCGCAGTTTCTCGTGGGAGGCGCCGGGGGTAATCAGCCCATCGCAGGTCTTGCCGGCCCATTTGAGGGTCTGGGGGCCGGTGGCGGCGATATAGATCGGCACAGGCTGCTCCGGCAGGGTCCACAGGCGGACCTTGTTCATCTGAAAGTAGCGCCCGCGGTAGCGGGTCTCTTTGCCGCTGAGCAGGCGCTGGATGATCTCGGTGGCTTCCTGGAGCATCTCGAAGCGGACGAGGGGGTCGGGCCACTCGCCGGCGACCACATTCTCGTTGAGCAATTCGCCGCTGCCGAGACCAAGCCAGAAGCGCCCGGGAAACATGGCCCCGAGGGTGGCGGCGGCCTGGGCGATGACGGCGGGATGGGTGCGGAAGGAGGGACAGGTCACGCCGGGGCCGAAGCTGTGGCCGGTGACGGCGCCGAGAGCGCCCATCCAGCTATAGGCGAAGGCATTGTGGCCCTGGGCGGGCACCCAGGGCTGAAAATGGTCGGCCGCCATCACGCCGCGGAAGCCGTAACACTCCGCTAATTTACAGTGTTCGAGGAGTTCGTTGGGATGGAACTGTTCGAGGGCAGCCGAGAGGCCAATCGTTGCCACGGCAGGGATCCTTTCATTCGCAGGGCCGTTCTGGGCGCAATACCTTACCCCGCCGGGGGAGAGGACGTTGCTCACGCCCCACACGTAATTGTTCACACCTGAGGTGACCATCGTTCGCCGCGTTCAGCCCCCCTCCCAGCCTCCCCCCGCTGGGGGGAGGCGCCGGGTGCCCGCCCCCGGTGGGGGAGGGTCCGGGAGGGGGCCGGCGCCGTGCCCGCGGAGCCGTGGCGCGGGCGTCCCGCCCGCGCTCCCAGGTCATGTGCATCGCGGCGTGGTGCGCCATGGGCATGACCGTCGCACGTGAACATACGCCCTCGGCGAGGGGCGTGGGGAAACCGGGTTTCCCCACGCCCCCGCCCCGCAGGGGGATGGGGAAAGCGGGTTTCCCCATCCCCCCACCCGGTGGGAGGGTCTGGGAGGGCGTAGCCCTCCCGGGAACAATCGTATCCCGTCGGTGTGCGGCGCGAGCCGCATGGATGGCTGGTGCGAAGGCCACCTGCGTGGCCTGTCGAGCCCGCGCCGGCGGGCTTCGCAGAGGCTCGCCCACGGCTTCAGTTGCCGGGCGGACGACGTTGACGTAGCCCTATGCGAACACCTACCCCTATTGGTAAGGTATTGGTCCCGGCTGTAGTATAACACTCCATCACCGCGCCCCGAGCGAGGTGTGACGTCGGAGTCAGGGGAACCGGGGAACGGGACCCGGCAACGGTGGCACACCCCCCTCCCAGCCTCCCCACGCTGAGGGGAGGAGCGCGGTTCCCTCCCCCGGCGGGGGAGGGTCAGGGAGGGGCGGGGCGCGCCGCGCTGCCCCCGCAGGACCCGGCGGGCGAGCCGCCGGCGCTCCCAGGTCAACCCAACGGGTAGTCGCGCCAACAAAACGTTTCGTCACCCACTTCCGAGCGGCAACGCCGCCAGTTCAGCGCGGTAGCGCGCCAGGCCGGCGGAGTCGTCCACATCGAGGGCCAGGCGCGGCGAGCGGTAGAGCCGGGCGACCAGGCCGCGCTCAACGGCGGCGCGCAGATGGATCGCGGCGCTGTTGCCGCCGAAGCGAAAGGGCACCTCGGCCCCGGCGCGCAGGGCCAGGGCGTTGGTGCCCATGCCCAGGGCGTCGGGGGCCAGCACCATATCGGCGCCCCTGGCGAGCAATCCGGCCATGGCGTCAATATCTTCGGGGCTGACCAGGGGCACATCGGCGGGCACGACGATCAGCGCCGCGGCGCCGGCGGCGCGGGCGGCGCTACGGGCCTGCTCCAGGGCGGGGTTCAGCTCCGCGCGGCTCTCGAGGAGCGGGCGCGCGCCCAGCGCGGCGGCGCGTTCCAATACCTCCGCATCGGGGCTGACCACCCACACGGCGGCCAGTGGCGCCGCGTTCAACGCTGCCAGCACCCGTTCCAGCATCTCGAGCGTCAACTGACGTCGCTCCGGGGGCGTCAGGGCGCAGGCCAGCCGCGATTTGGCCTGGTCCAGGGCCTTGACGGGAACGATGGCGTGCAGATTATTTATCGGTTGCATAGGTTTTTTCCGAGGTGAACATCGGGGTTGATCCTCAGCCCGCCGCGACCCCCTCCCTTCTACACCTCCACACCCGCCAGGGCCAGGGCGACACGCGCCAGATGGGCCTTCTCGGGGGGGCCGCGCATGATCGTATCGGTGACGGTGACGCGCAGCCCTAGCGCCTCGATGGCCGGGGCCAGATCGGCATCCACTGAGTCAATAATAATCCCATCAAGTACATCGGCGTAGGCCCGCGCCACCCCCAGGGCCGAGACCTCCATCCCCACGGCGCGCATCAGCGGCGCGGCCGGCCCCTTGATTGCCGCCCCGCCGACGATCGGGCTGACCGCCACCACGGGGGCCGGGGTGTCCCGCAGGGCCGCGCGCAGCCCCGGCAGGGCCAGGATCGGCCCGATGCTGACCACGGGGTTGCTCGGCGCGATGATCACCGCCGCGGCCCCGGCGATGGCCTCCAGCACGCCGGGGGCCGGCGCGGCGGGACCGGCGGCGTGCAGGCGCACGCCGCGCACCGCGTCCTGGGCGCGCCGGCGCACCAGGTACTCCTCGAAGTGGAACTCGCCCGCGTCAGTGAGAATGTGGGTCGGGGCCGGGTCATCGCTCATCGGCACAATGCGCACCGCCACGCCGAGCGCCTGCCGGAAGGCGTCGGCCACGGCGCTGAGGCTGCGCCCGGCGCGCAGCAGCGCGGTGCGGCGGATGTGCAGGGCCAGGTCGCGGTCGCCGAGTTTGAACCAGGTCGGCCCGCCCAGCCGGCCCAGCCACTCCAGACAGGCGGTAGTGTCATCGGCGATGCCCCAACCCTGTAGCGGATCGATCACGCCCGCCAGGGTGCAGGTGACGATGTCCAGATCGGGGGCGATGGTCAGGCCGTGCAGTTCAAAATCATCGCCGGTGTTGACGATGGCGGTCACCGTCGCGGGTGGAACCACCTGCACGAGGCCTTCGAGAAAGCGGGCCGCGCCAACCCCGCCGGCCAGTACGACTATCATAGGTTGCGCTCTACAGCCGTCCATGCAGCTCCGCCGCACACCGACGGGATGCAAACAGGTTGTTCCTGGGAGGGCCAGGCCCTCCCGCGGGCGGGGGGATGGGGAAACCCGGGTTCCCCGGACCCCTGCGCGCGGGCGGCGCCCGCCCACCGGGTAGAGTATACGGCCCTACTCCCACCGAACCACCAGCTCTTCGAGGGGGCGCCGGGGACGCCGCGCCGGGTCCTGCGCGGCGTAGCCGAGGGTGATCAGCGCATGGGGGTGCAGGGTTGCATCGAGGCCGAGGGCAGCGCGCACGGTCTCCTGGCAGAAGAGGGGCGCGCACATCCAGCCGCCATCGAAGCCGAGGGCATAGGCGGCGAGGAGCATGTTCTGGGCGGCGCAGCCGAGGCTCTGCACGGCCATGGTGACTTCGGCGGCCTGCCGTTCGGCGTCGGGGTAGACGTCGAGGTCCTCCAGGTAGAGGCAGAGCAGCACCACGACCGGCGCCCCGATGATGCGTTGATGCGATTTGCGGAAGCGCGCCTCGATGGTGGCCGCGTCCTGGCCATCGAGGGCAAGTTGGCGCCGCCAGGTCGCGCCCATGGCCTCGGCCAGGCGCGCGCGGGCCTCGAGGCTGGTCAGCACCACGAAGCGCCAGGGCTGGCGCCCGTGGGGCGAGGGCGCCCAGCGGGCCGCCTCCAGCACCGCCTCGATCTGCTCGCGGGCGAGGGGGTCGGGGCGAAAGGCCCGCACCGAACGCCGGCCACGGATGATGGTGAAGAAGTCCATCCAGCCCTGATACCTTAGGGGGAATGGGGAAACCAGGTTGACCCATCCCCCTGCACGAGGGCGTAGCCCTCCCAAAGGCTCCTGCGGGTGGGGGGATGGGGGAACCTGGTTCCCCCATATCCCTGCGTGAGGGCGGCGCCCCCACCCTCCCGCCGGTGGGGGCGTGGGGCCACCCGCTTGCCCCATCCCCCTGCGCGAGGGCGGCGCTCGCCCAGGCCCTCCTGCGGGCGGGGTATGGGGGAACCTGGTTCCCCCATATCCCTGCGTGAGGGCGGCGCCCCTACCCTCCCGCCGGTGGGGGCGTAGGGCCACCCGGTTCCCCCATATCCCTGCGTGAGGGCGGCGCCCCCACCCTCCCGCCGGTGGGGGCGTAGGGCCACCCGGTTCCCCCATATCCCTGCGCGAGGGCGGCGCTCGCCCAAACGCTCCTGCGGGTGGGGGTATGGGGGAACCTGGTTCCCCCATATCCCTGCGCGAGGGCGGCGCCCGCCCAAACGCTCCTGCGGGCGGGGGTATGGGGGAACCTGGTTCCCCCATATCCCTGCGTGAGGGCGTAGCCCGCCCAGGCCCTCCTGCGGGTGGGGGAATGGGGAAACCAGGTTGCCCCATCCCCCTGCGCAAGGGCGGCGCTCGCCCAGGCCCTCCTGCGGGCGGGGGTATGGGGGAACCTGGTTCCCCCACATCCCTGCTTGAGGGCGGCGCCCTCACCCTCCCGCCGGTGGGGGCGTGGGGCCACCCGCTTGCCCCATCCCCCTTGCGCGAGGGCGGCGCTCGCCCGGGCCCTCCTGCGGGTGGGGGGATGGGGGAACCTGGTTCCCCCATATCCCTGCTTGAGGGCGGCGCCCCCACCCTCCCGCCGGTGGGGGCGTGGGGCCACCCGCTTGCCCCATCCCCCTGCGCGAGGGCGTAGCCCTCCCAAACGCTCCTGCGGGTGGGGGAATGGGGGAACCTGGTTCCCCCATGTTCACATTAGCCCTTCCCGGGCCTCAACGAAACAGATCGAAGCGCGGGTCGCGGATCAAGCGCCGGGCGGTAGCCTCCTCGCTGGGGGTATAGGCATAGCCGCGCACAATGGCCGCGGGCACGCCATCAATCTTGCCCATCGCCAGATCGGCGGCGCTGGCCAGTTCATCGGCGATGGCGATCAGTGTGGCCTGCATGGTGTAGCCGTAGGGGTCACTGACCCCGGCGTAATCGTTCAGTGGGGCGATACCGGCGCAGCCGATGGCCACGTTCACCTGGCCCTCGCGCCATGGGCGCCCGAAGGTGTCGGAAATGATCACCGCCACCGTCACCCCGGTGGCCTTACGGATGGCGGCGCGGAGCCGCGCGGCGCTCCTGTCAGGGTCCTCGGGCAACAACGAGACGATCTGGCCGCCGGCCACGTTGGACTCATCCACGCCGCTGTTGGCGCAGATCAGGCCGTGGGGCGTCTCGGTGATCAGCACGCCATTGGCCATCTTGACAATGCGCCGGCTCTCGCGCAGCACCACCTCGTAGTAGGCGGCGTCCTTGCGGCCCTGCGCAGCCACCCGGCGCGCGAAGGCCGACGGCTCGACCTGTGAGGGATCGAGCAGGCGGCCTTCGGCCTTCGACACGACCTTCTGGGTGACGACCAGCACATCGCCCGGCGCGAGCATCTGCCCGGCGGCGTCAAGGGCGGTAAGCAGCAGGTCGGCCAGGTCATCGCCGGGGCGCACCTCGCCGACGCCGCGCACGGGGATGATACGCACCTCGGCGGTCATGACCCGTCCAGATACTTGCCGGCGATGACCCTGAGCCGCTCGCGGGCCTCGGCAGGGATGCACGAACGGTCGGTGATGATCGCCGTGGCGAGGGCGCTATGGGCGGGGCTCTCGAAGCCATCGCCGATCAGATCGACGACATTGCGCACGATGCGCCGGGCCAGGAGGGCGTTGGCCTGGAGCACGGCCACGACCGCGTCAACGGTCACCGAGTCATGATCAGGGTGCCAGACATCATAGTCGGTGACCATGGCAAGGGTAGCGTAGGCGATCTCCGCCTCGCGGGCCAGTTTAGCTTCGGGCAGGGCGGTCATACCGATCAGCGCGTGGCCGCGGCGGCGGTTCTCCTCGCTCTCGGCCCTGGTGGAAAACGCCGGTCCCTCCATCACCACCAGCGTGCCGCCGCGATGGACCGTCGCGCCGGCCGCCTTCGCCGCGGCGTAGAGACGCTGGCTCAGCCCGGGACAGAAGGGCTTATCGAAGCTCACGTGGGCCACCACGCCGTTCTCGAAGAACGTCGCGGGCCGGATGCCTTTCGTGCGGTCGAACAGTTGATCCGGAACAACCACGTGCCCCGGAGCGTATTCTTCGCGCAGCGAACCGACGGCGCTCACCGAGATCAGGTACTGCACACCGAGTTGCTTGAAGGCATAGACATTGGCGCGGCTGGGCACCTCGCTGGGATTGAGTCGGTGCCCACGGCCGTGGCGGGGCAAAAACGCCACCCGCCGCCCACCCAGCGTACCAATGACGAACGTGTCGCTAGGGGCACCGAAGGGCGTCTCCAGCGACACCTCCTCCACGTCTTCCAGGCCCTCCATTGCGTAGAGCCCGCTGCCGCCGATCACGCCGATCGTGGCCTGGGACATCGCTCACTCCTCCGCAGATGCAAGTGCCGCATACGAGGCTAGGAGAAACCAGGTTTCGCCGCGCCCCTGCCCGGCGAGAGGGCCTGGCCCTCACGCAGGGCAGGGGGAAACCGGGTTTCCCCCTCCCCTCACCCGGTGGGAGGGTCTGGGAGGGCGCAGCCCTCCCGGGAACAACCTGAGGTGAACATCGCTCGCAGCGTTCCGCCCCCCTCCCAGCCTCCCCCCGCTGGGGGGAGGAGCCGAACTCCCTCCCTCGGCGGGGCAAGGGCAGGGAGGCGGCCGGCACCGTGCCCGCGTCGCGGCGCCGCAGGCGGGACGCCCGCGCTCCCGGGCCGTGTGCAGCGGGCGTGGTGTGCCATGCGCATGACCGTCTCACGTGACCATGGGGGAAGCATGTTCCCCCATACCCCCTCACCCGGTGGGAGGGTCTGGGAGGGCGCAGCCCTCCCAAGAAGTATGTTCATCCCGTCGGTGTGCGGCGCAAGCCGCATGGACAACTGAAGAGAGTATACCGCAAGACCAGAGAACTGCAAACAGGCTGTTCGGGCAGGGGGTGACGGGAGGTCTGCGCCCACTCTTCCATGGGTAGGGGGATGGGGAAACCGGGTTTCCCCATTCCCCTGCGGGATGGCCTGGGCCTCCCGCGGGCGGGGGCGTGGGGGAACCCGGTTCCCCCATGGTCACGTTAGCCGCCGGGCGGGTGGACGTTGACGTAGCCCTCAGCCACCCGGAGACCCGATGCCCCCGGGCCAGCGTGGTACAATAACGGTGTCGTTCTGGCAGCAATGACCTTTCACAGAACAGGAGTTATGCGGTCGCCTTGCGGCGGGGAGGAGTGGAGAACCTGCGGCCTTCCACCAACCGGTTGTGGCCCGCCCGCGGCGGGCGGGCCGTGGGGGTTGCGCCAGGTCGCCTGGCCGCCGCGGGCGGGAAGAGGGGTATGCGGGGAGGCTTCGTCTCCCCGCACCCCTCCACCGCGTACGTCCTGTTATGTGAACGGCACCGGTTCTAGCAGATGAGGAGCCCCCTATGAGCGACGATCCCCGCCAGGCGCTGCTGCGCCGCGCCGAGGAGCAGCGCGTCGCCTTCGTCAATCTCCAGTTCACCGACATCCTCGGCATGGTCAAGAATGTGACCATCCCGATCCAGGAACTGCCAGACGCGCTGGACCACGGCGTGTGGTTCGATGGGTCGTCAATCGAGGGGTTCGCGCGCATTGTCGAGAGCGATATGTACCTGGTGCCCGATCTCTCGACCTACGCGCTGGTGCCCTGGGATCAGCACGAGGGTCTGGCCACGGCGCGTCTGATCTGCAACATCTACACGCCCGATGGCAAGCCCTTTGCCGGCGACCCGCGCCACGTGCTCGCCGCCGTCACGCGGCAGGCCGGCGAGATGGGCTTCGCCTTCAACGTCGCGCCAGAAATCGAGTTCTTCCTCTTCAAAACCGACGCCGAAGGGCGCACCCTGCCCCTGCCCCACGACCACGCCGGGTACTTCGACGTCTCCACCGACCTGGCGACGCTCATTCGCCGCCAGATGGTGCGCGCGCTCCAGACGCTCGATATCACGGTGGAAGCGGCCCATCACGAAGTGGCCGCTGGCCAGCACGAGATTGACCTGCGCTACGCCGAGGCGCTGCGCGCCGCCGACCAGACGGTGACCACCCGCGTCGCGTTGAAGGCCATCGCCCAGCTCAATGGCCTGCATGCCACCTTTATGCCCAAGCCGATTGCCGAGGTGAACGGCAGCGGTATGCACGTGCACCAGAGCCTGGTGGATATCGTTACCGGACGCAATGCCTTCGCCGACCCGAACGACCCCTACGGTCTCTCGGCCACGGCGCGTCATTTCATCGCCGGGTTGCTGGCCCATGCCCGGGGAATGTGCATCATTCTGGCCCCCCTGGTCAACTCGTACAAGCGCCTGGTGCCGGGCTTCGAAGCCCCGGTGTACATCTCCTGGGGGCGCACCAACCGCTCGGCGCTGGTGCGCGTGCCGCGCATCACCGCGGGGCGCGAGCAGAGCACGCGCATCGAATTGCGCTGCCCCGATCCCTCCTGCAACCCGTACCTGGCCTACGCCGTGATGCTGGCCGCCGGTCTCGATGGGATCAAGCGCAAGTTGACCCTGCGCGAAGCCGCCGAAGAGGACCTCTTCCACGTGGACCCGCGCGCCCGCGGGCTGGAGATGCTGCCCACTTCCCTTGGCAGCGCGCTCGATGCCCTGCGCGACGACGCGGTGATCCAGCATGCCCTCGGCCCCTACATCTATGAACGCTTCGTTGATGCTAAACAGCAGGAGTGGGAAAGCTATCGCGCCTATGTCTCGCAGTGGGAGGTGGAGCGGTATCTTTCGATTTTTTAGGCATGTTTCAAACGAACTTGACCGTTCGCCTCGACACGGGACCCCAGGGGTGGCTGTGGAGGGGCCTGGCCCCTCCACACCTCCCCGCCAGACTGTCAGGCGCAAACCGCAGGTTTTATGGTCTTCGAGCAATGCATCCGCTATGCCAGTCTAGCCGTCGGGCTGAAGCCCTCGGCTAGGGGATGCGAAGGCCGCCTGCGCGGGC
>Ga0308419_1001539_pt1 | contig 15371 bp, 16 predicted proteins | sample HotsprSampleMS50_FD_203674 | JGI IMG/M metagenome (GOLD analysis project Ga0308419, IMG submission 203674) | Hot spring phototrophic mat microbial communities from Mushroom Spring, Yellowstone National Park, Wyoming, United States - 20090730_MS50 ... | reverse complement strand
GCGTCTTCGAGACCCTCGAAGACCTCCGCGACGCCGTCCGAGCCTTCATCGCCCGCTACAACGCCCAATGGCTGATCGAGAAAAACGGCCACCTCAGCCCACACGCACGACGCCGCCAACACGAGCTCGCGGCCATGCCCATGGCCGCGTAACTCAACCGAGTGTCCAAGGAACCGGGTCCGGTTCACGTCGAACACCGCCTCGCGGAAGGCGGCCACGAGCTTCTTGGCGTAGACCGGCCCGATACCGCGGATCATGCCGGAGGCGAGATAGCGCTCGATGCCCTCCGCCGTGGTCGGCGCCGAGGTGCGCAGGAAGCGGGCCTTGAACTGCGGGCCGTACTGGCGGTCGTTGACCCAGTTGCCTGTGGCCGTCAGCCACTCGCCCGCCGAGACGCTGGCGGCATGGCCGACCACGGTGACGAGATCGCGATGGCCGCGGGCCTTCACGCGCAGTACGCAGAAGCCGTTCTCGGCGTTGTGGAAGGTGACGCGCTCAACGGGGCCGGCCAGGAGTTCCGATGCCGGTGCGTTGGCCGCCGAGGCGGGGGCTCGGTCTGTGGCGAAGGCGCGCATGAGGCCATGATACCAAGTAGAGCCTCAAGGCGAGGGGCGGTGTCCCGATCTCTGTTGAAAAAGGGAGGGGGCGGGGCTGCCCGCTTGATGCCGGCAGGCGCGGGAGGCGGAATCCACGAGAGGCAAGCACCCCCGTGAGGAGAAATTCTTATCAGCCGAAGGTGTCGTCTCTCCCTTGCCGCAACCGGCGATTGCCTGCCCGAGGCGGCGCAGGGCTCCCGGCGCGAAAAGCCAACTCCCACAGTTGCGCGCCGCCCTCCTCGCCTACCAGCGGAAGTCCTCCCGGCCACCCGCGCTTGCTCAAAGCCCGCATGCCGCATAGTCTCAATCACCGGCACGCCGAACACGCTTTTCAACAAAGGTCGGGACATCCCCACGCGTCGCGCGGCGGCGTCGTGAACGACTACCAGGTTCAGCTCGGCGAGGCAGCATGAGCAGCATCACGCCATCCGACACGCAGTACTAGGCGATCGCTGCGATCAAGCACTGGTACGAGAACGATACGGCGCGCCAGCAGGTGTTCCGTCTGTTCGGTTACGCCGGCACTGGCAAGTCCACAGTGCTGCGTTTCGCACTGGATGAGCTCGGCCTCGAGCACCAGCGCAGCGCCGGCGACGGCGACGGCGACGATTACGGCGAGCCCTGCGCGCCCGGCGTCGTGACGGCCACTTTCACCGGCAAGGCTGCGCTGGTGCTGCGCAGGAAGGGTACGCCGGCACGCACCATCCACAGCCTGATCTACTCCGTGATCGAGGCGACCGAGGAGGAGGTCGAGGCCGCCGAGAAGAAGATCGAGGAAGCGATCGCACGGGCGCGTGGGCTGACCGGCTTCGATCGCACCACCGCCGAAGCGACGATCGAAGCCATGCGCCAGGGCGTCGCCGACATGAAGCGCCCGCGCTTCGCGCTGAACCCCAAGAGCGATGCCGCGCACTCGAAGCTCATCGTGCTCGATGAAGTCTCCATGGTCGGCGAGGAGATGGCGCGCGATCTCCTGAGCTTCGGCAGGCCGATCCTCGTGCTCGGCGATCCTTGCCAGTTGCCGCCGATCCAGGGCGAGGGCGCCTTCACCAAGGATGCCCCGAACATCATGCTGACGGAGATCCACCGCCAGGCAGCGGAGAGTGCGATCATCCGCCTCGCCACCATGGCGCGACAGGGCGAGCCGATCGGCTTCGGACGGTACGACGACCACGTCTGGAAGATGCGCAAGCTGGATGTCACGCCGGAGCAGGCACTCCGCGGCGGCCAGGTGATCTGCGGCATGAACGCAACGCGCCTGCAGCTGAACAACGCCATCCGCCGCGCCGCGGGCTTCGCTGCCGGCGGATGGCTGCCCACCGGCCCGGGCGAGAAGATCATCTGCCTCAATAACCAGAACGATCTCGGCCTCATCAACGGCATGTTCCTGACCCTCTCTGACATCGTCGACGAGGGCAGCCACTACCTATCGGCGGTGGTGACGGACGAAGACGGCAACCGCATCGGCGCGCCGCAGGCTGACGGCAGCCGAGGCCGGCTGCGCATCTACAAGGGCCACTTCGAGGACCATATCGCATTCGACAGGCGGCGCCACGACCGCGACTGGAAGCTGAAGAAGGGGCTGACCGAGGCGACCTTCGGCTGGGCGATCACCGGACACAAGTCGCAGGGCTCGCAGTGGGAGAACGTGATCGTCTGGGATGATGGGCTCGGTCGCACCGAACTCGACCGTCGCCGCTGGCTCTACACGGTGATCACTCGCGCCGAGCAGCGGTTGGTGATCTTGCCATGACCACCGCGCCGATCGACCTGAACGATGCGGGCCTCGCGCCGATCCGGCACGACTTAGGGGAGATCCGGCGCTGTCTCTCCGAGACAGCGCGAGACTGGCTGCCGCCACCAGCCACGTCACCATCTTCGCCGACGCTGGGCACGCCGGAATGCAGGCCGCGGCAACGCTGGCAGACCGACTGAACCAAGCGGACATCCCCTCGCGAATTATCGCTCCGCTGCATGGCGACGACTTCAACGACGACCTGCGGCGCGGCGCGACCGCCGCCGATTACGAGCAGGCGCCTGACACGGCGCCGAATGCGCCCAGCACGGCGGTAGCGCCCGCGACGTTGGAGGACCTGCTCGCGGCTACCTCCAGCCTGACCCGTCCCCCCGATTCCGAGCCGCTCGCCGACTTGCTGGGGCGGCTCGCCCTGGCGCGGCTCGACCCGCTGCCCCAACGCCAGGTTCTCGCAGCGGTTAAGACCTCCACCGGCATCGCCGTTTCCATCCTGGAGAAGCAGCTCGTCGAACTGCGACGGCGCGTGAACGCAACCGGCGATGTCCGACGCGCGCCCGTCAGGGCGCCCTGGACGTCACTGCTGCGCATCGACGCCAGCGGTGCGCCGGAGCGCAACGAAGCGAACGTCATCACTGCGCTCTCGCTTGATGCTGCCTTCGCCGGCGCGCTGATGTTCGACGAATTCAGCCAGGAGATCATCGTCGCCCGAGCGCTGCCCTGGGATCCTGCCGGCACCGCGCATCCCCGCCCCTGGGGCGAGGCCGACGACGTGCGCTGCGCCGAGTGGCTGCAGCGGCAAGAGATCAACGTCCCGCCCGTGGTGGTCGGCCGCAGCGTCGTCGCCGTGTCCCGCAACATCCGCATCCACCCAGTGCGCGATTACCTGGAAGCGCTGGCCTGGGACGGCACGCCGCGCCTCGACGCGTGGGCCGTCACCTACCTCGGCGCCGAGGACACGTCGCTCCACCGGAGCATGGCCTCGCTGTGGATGGTCTCGGCCGTCGCGCGGATCATGCAGCCCGGCTGCAAGGCTGACCACATGCTGATCCAGGAAGGGCCGCAGGGCATTCGGAAGTCGACCGCACTGAAGGTGCTGGCCTCCGAGCCCTGGTTCACCGACGAGCTCGCCGAACTCGGCTCGAAGGACGCGGCGCAGCAGATGCGCGGCATCTGGATCATCGAGATGGCGGAGCTCGACGCCATCGGCCAGGCGGACGTCTCGCGCATCAAGGCGTTCCTGAGCCGCACCACGGATCGCTACCGGCCGCCTTATGAGCGCTACGTTGTCACCGTTCCGCGGCAATGCGTGTTCGCCGGCACCGTGAACCCTGACACCTACCTGCGCGACGAGACCGGCAACCGGCGCTTCTGGCCACTCCGCTGCGGCGACATCGACCTGGACGGGCTGCGGCGCGATCGGAACCACCTCTGGGCCGAGGCCGTCGCGCGCTATCGCGCCGGGGCACCCTGGTGGATCGAGGACCGCACGCTCGTTGCCGAGGCAAGCGCAGCGCAGGAGGCGCGCTACCAGGGCGATGCATGGGACGCGCGGATCGAGCGCTGGCTCATCTCCGAGCGCAAGTCGGTGAATGTCGGCGTCGGACATTTCGAGGACTGGCAGGAGCGCTTCGTGCCGCGGGCCAAGCCTCTGACAGACGTCTCGGTCAGCGAGCTGCTGGAGCAGGCGCTCGGCATCGAGGCCGCGAAATGGACAAAGGGCGACCAGATGCGGGTGGGCGCCTACCTCAAGGCAAAGAAGTGGGAGCGGTACAAGACGACTGGCGCCCCCAAGGACGGCGTCGCTCGCGAATGGCGCTACCGCCGGCTCTCGCCGCCCGAGGAGGGCGCGTGATGCGCCCACGGCACCTCACCGCGACGCTGTTCTGTCCCACTGCCCCACTTCGGCGACTTCCGCCGTCGAAGTGGGACATGCGCAAGCCCAGGTTTCCCGCGGCTTTCCGAGCGTCTGTCCCACTGTCCCACCTGTCCCACTTCCTCCTTAGAGCTATACGCGAAGGGGGTGATGGGTCGGGATGTACATCTACGGGTTTAAGGACGTGGTCGGCAGGTAGGACAGGTAGGACAGATTCGACCAAACTGCTGATTCAGAAGCGAAATTCCTGTCCCACCTCTCCGTGCCAAGTTGGACAAGGTAGGACGGCCAGCCTCCAGCAGCGCCGCGGCCCCATTGCCCGCGCCCCGCCTGGCCGAGGTCATCAAGCCCCAAAGCCGGGCAGCGACGGTGAGCTCCGCCAAGAACCGCACCGTCGCCGCCCTCACCACGACGATCCCCTCTCGGAGGCCATGATGGCTCTCGCGACTCTGACTGCGCCCCCGCCACTGGCAAGCGGTGACGGCACGATCCCGCTGCACGCCGCCCTCGCGCACCGCTCCGTCCTCGCCCTCGACCTCGGCACCATCACAGGCTGGGCGATCCGCTTCCACGACGGTGTCATCACCTCGGGCACGATGCGCTTCACGCCGAGCCGCTTCGAGAGCGGCGGCATGCCCTACCTCCGCTTCCGCCACTGGCTCGGCGACGTCGCCCGGCTCGCCGGCGGCCTCGAGCGCATCGTGTTCGAGGAGGTCCGCCGCCACGCCGGCACGGACGCCGCCCACATCTATGGCGGCTTCCTCGCGCACCTTGCTGCCTGGTGCGAGGAGCGCCGCATCGCCTACGAGGGCGTCCCGGTCGGCACGATCAAGCGCTTCGCCACCGGTCGCGGCAATGCCGACAAGGCCGCGATGATCGCCGCGATCGAGGCGCGCGGCTTCACCCCCGCCGACGACAACGAGGCAGACGCGATCGCGCTGCTGCTGTGGGCCACGGAAGCCCAGGGAGGCCGCGCATGATGCTTCCCGGCTCTCCCGGGCTGCCGCGCTCGTCGCTGCATCGCGCAAGCAGCCCTACCACCACACACGAGCTCGACGCGCTGCGCCGCCGCGCCTGGCACGAGCACGGCGTCGCCTCGCTCGCCCTCGACGACATCACCGATCCCTGGCTCCGCCAGGCCCTCATCAACGAAGCCACGAAGCGGTGGGGACGCCGCATGGGAGGGAACCATGGCCGCTAAGCGCAAGACCAAGCGCGCGACGACGCCTCGCGAGGACTTGGCGCAGCCCACCAGCTGGCGGCTGCAGCACGGCGGCTTCACCGCTCCCGTCCGCGAGGCCGATCCCGACACGGGCAGCACCGTCGTGCATCGCCGGGCCGTCGATACGCTCGGGCTGATGCTCACGCACGGCACGATCACGCAGGGCATGTACGACGCAGGCTGTCTGTTCCGCACGTTGTTCCGGCGCGCCGCCTTCGACAGCATGACGCACTCCCAGTTGATCCGCGTGCCAGGCGGGACCGCGGACGTTCTGTCGGACCGCACCATCGACGCGCGCCGGAAGGTCGCCAAGGCGCTCGATGTGCTGGGCGGCCACGACAGCGCCGCAGGCTCCTGCGCGTGGCACGTCCTTGGCCTGGAGACGTCTGTGCGCGAGTGGGCGATGCGCCAGGGCTGGGGCGGCCGGCCGGTGCCGCCGACGCAGGCGCAGGGGATGCTCGTGGCGACGCTTGCCGTGCTCGCAGGGCATTTTGGGCTCGTGCCTCGGACGCGGGCAGCATGAACGATCCGACACGAAGAAAGATCGTTCGAGCGAAGTCGTGTGTAGAGACGCGAAAGAACGTCGTGTTGCGCAACGAAATCCCGTGGACCTATGATCACCGTACCTCGCAAAGATGCGGCTGCGCCCCGGAGAGCGATCCGACAGCGCAGCCAAGCGAAGGGATGCGAAGACCCGATGGTTCCTTCGTGGCCCTGGCGTATGCGGGGGGCGGACGCGCCGGACTTCGCTAGCGTCAGCTCCGTTCTCTAGGTTGCCAGCCTGGCCAGGTTGCCGGCCGTGGTGGCTTCCCGTCAGCAGAAGCAGGTTGCGATGCCCCAGGCCCCCTGGTCTGCGAGCGCTGTCGAGGCGCGCGCGGTCACCTCGCTGCTGCCCTATGCCGGGAATGCGCGCACGCACGCGCCCGAGCAGGTGGCGCAGATCGCTGCCAGCATCCTCGAGTTCGGCTTCGTCGCGCCGGTGCTGGTGGACGAGCGTGGCGAGCTGATCGCAGGCCACGGCCGGTTGCTGGCGGCGAAGTCGCTCGGCCTCGACACCGTCCCGACGATCGTTCGCGCCGGGCTGACCGAGGCGCAGAAGGCAGCCTACCGCCTCCCCGACAACCGCATCGCGCTGAACGCGGGATGGGACGAGGCCCTGCTCGAGGCCGAGGTCGCGAAGCTGCAGCAGCTGGGTGACGTCGATCTGGCCCCGACCGGCTTCGGCATGGACGAATTCGATCGCCTGCTCGCCGGGCTGGAAACCGGGCCTGGCAACGAGGCGGCTGCCAGCGTTGCCAGCGGCCCTGAGCCCGCACCTGGCAACCAGCCCGATGCGGCCGTTGAGCCAGTGGACGATCCCGCCGATGCAGCGCCCGAGCCCCCACGCCGAGCCATCACCCGAACGGGTGATCTCTGGCGCCTTGGCGCACATCGCCTGCCCTGCGGCGACAGCACCGATGCGGCCACTGTTGCCCGCGTGATGGGTGACGACCGCGCGGCGCTGCTGTTCACCTCGCCGCCCTACGGTAACCAGCGCGACTACACCACCGGCGGCGTCTCGGATTGGGATGCGCTGATGCAGGGCGTGTTCGCGCATCTCGGCGCCGCCTTGCGGACCGACGCGCAGGTGCTGGTGAACCTCGGCCTGATCCACCGGGACGGCGAGTGGCAGCCCTATTGGTCGGCCTGGCTCGACTGGATGCGCGCCCGCGGCTGGCGGCGCTTCGGCCTCTATGCCTGGGATCAGGGGCCCGGCCTGCCGGGCGACTGGAACGGGCGCCTCGCCCCTGCCTTCGAGTTCGTCTTCCACTTCAACCGCGAGGCACGGCAGGCGAACAAGATCGTGCCGTGCAAATGGGCTGGCACGCCGAACAAGGGCAGCGGCCTGCGCGCTGCCGACGGCGAGGTGAAGGCCTACACGCATATCGGGCTGCCGGTGCAGGAGATGCGGATCCCTGACAGCGTGCTGCGCATCACCCGTCACAAGGGCCGCGGCATCGAGACGGAGCACCCCGCGGTGTTCCCCATCGCTCTCCCCGAGTTCCTGATGCGTGCCTTCACCGACGAGGGCGACCTGGTGTTCGAGCCCTTCTCCGGCTCCGGCACGACGCTTCTCGCTGGCCAGCGCACCGGCCGCCGAGTGGCCGCCATCGAAGTGGCGCCCGCCTATGTGGATCTCGCGGTCGCGCGGTGGCGGATGCTGCATCCTGACCTGCCGGTGACGCTCGACGGTGATGGCCGTGACTACAACGCCGTCGCTGCGGACCGCGCGGAGATGGCCGATGCTGCCTGACCTGCAGCTCGAGATGATGCCGGTGGCGTCGCTGGCGCCCTACGCGGCGAATGCGCCAGCATCCGCCTGAGCAGGTGGCGCAGCTTGCCGCCTCGATCGGCGAGTTCGGCTTCAACGTGCCGGTGCTGGTCGATGATGCCGGCGTGCTGATCGCCGGCCACGGGCGGGTGCTGGCCGCGAAGGCGCTCGGGCTGGAGGAAGTGCCAGCCATCCGGCTTGGGCATCTGACGGAAGCGCAGGCGCGCGCCTTCCGCCTTGCGGACAACCAGCTGGCGCTGAACTCGACGTGGGACGAGAGCCTGCTCGCCGCCGAGCTGCGCGCGCTGCGGACGGATGACTTCGATCTCGGCCTGGTCGGCTTCGACAATGCGACGCTCGATCGGCTGCTGGCTGAGACGGCGACGGATGGGGCGGCGCCAACTGGCGGCGATCCTGACGCACCGGCCCCCGAGCCACCCGCGGTGCCGATCACGCGCCCGGGCGATCTCTGGTTGCTCGGGCCGCACCGGCTGCTCTGCGGCGACGCCACCAGCGCGGGCGATGTGGCCCGGCTGCTGGACGGCGCGCGGCCGCACCCGATGACGACGGACCCTCCCTATGGGGTGAACTACGATCCGGAGTGGCGGAACGAGGCCGGCGTGTCGGCGAAGATGCGCACCGGCAAGGTGGCAAACGACGATCGCGCCGACTGGCGTGCAGCCTGGGCGCTGTTCCCCGGCGACGTCGCCTATGTCTGGCATGCCGGCGTGCACGCGCGGACGGTGATCGAGAGCCTCGAGGCGGCCGGCTTCGCGGTGCGCAGCCAGATCGTGTGGGCGAAGTCGCGGTTCGTGCTCGGCCGCGGTGACTATCACTGGCAGCACGAGCCCTGCCTCTATGCGGTGCGCAAGGGCGCGACCGGTCACTGGCAGGGCGCGCGCGACCAGGCAACGCTGTGGGCGATCAGTACGGCAGGCGACGAGGACGCCGCCACCGTGCACGGCACGCAGAAGCCGGTGGAGTGCATGCGTCGGCCGATGCTGAACAACAGCGCGCGCGGCGATGCGATCTACGAACCATTCTGCGGCAGCGGTACCGCGCTCATCGCGGCGGAGACCATCGGGCGTGTCTGCCTCGCGATGGAGATCGATCCGACCTATGTCGACGTGGCCGTGCGGCGGTGGCAGGCGTTCACCGGGCACGCTGCCGTACTGGCGGGAGAGGATCGCGTGTTCAATGACGTGGCGCTGGCGCGAGGCCACGCCCTTGCGGCGTGACAGCGGTGCGGCGGATCGCCTCGAAGGCCGCCACGGCCGCGGGCCAGTTCAGATCCGTGGCGACGCCGATGGTGTTCACCGGTGCCAGCGTCACGCTTCCGCGCCCCCAGTAGTTCCCGTCCAGCGAGACGATCCAGCCGCCGAGCCCCTGTGCAGCCAGCGCCTCGCTGGCGGCGACGCTCTCCTCATCGGTCGGCGCCGCTGCCCGGCCCAGCGTGACGTGCCGTCCGTCCTGGCCGAGCACGATCCAGCTGCGGGATGCGAGGGCCATCAGGCCCCCGCCTCGATCGCGCGAATCTGCGTCTTCAGCTCGGCGAGGCGCCGCCGCCAGGTGGCCGCGCCCTCGAGCGCGTAGGCACCGCCGTAGCGGTCGTCGCTGAGCCCCATCCGCGTGGCGCGGGCGCGGGCGAACCAGTGCTGCCAGGAAAGCCGCGCGTGCGCGGCGAGGCCAACCAGGTCGGCGTGCTTGGCGAGGTCGTAGGGCATCGAGGCGTCTCCGTCCGAGGCGCGGGGCCAGTCCCCTGCGCGTGACTGACGCTTCGCGCTGTGCTTCGACACAGCCAACTCGAGAGTGCGCCGGAGATCGCGATGATCCCCGGCGTCTGCGATGTTCTTCCGCGCTGTGGCTCGGCTGCGTCAGCCAGCGATGCGGTAGATGCTGTAGGAGCCCTTCGCGCCCTCCTTGTTCGGCCCGACCTGGCGGATGCGCTCCAGCACCTCGACGGTGATGCCCTTTCGCTTCAGCCCGGCGAGGAAGCCGCGGACGGTGTGGCTCTGCCAGCCGGTGGCGTCGATGATCTGCGCGATGGTCGCACCCTCGTCGCGGCGCAGGAGGGCGAGCACCGTCTCCTGCTTCGTCCCCTCGCGCGGCTTCCGCGGCTTCCGCGGCGCGCGCGAGGCGCGAGAGGGCTTGCCGGCGAGCGCGGCGCGCAGGGCCTGCATGGGGCCCTCCAGGGCGCTGACCATATCCGTCGTCCGGTTCTCCTCGTCGTCCCACGCGGCCAGAACCCGCTGGGCGGCGTCGCGCAGGCTGGCGCGCGGGGCGGCCACAGGTGCGTCCTGGGTGGCCTCAGGCGCCAGGGCGTCGTCCTGCTGCGGCGCCGGCTCCTCCGCGCCCGTGGGCGCCGTGTCGGCCACGGCGTCGCCCTCATTCGGGTCGATGCCGATGGCGCGCAGCCCATCGTCGGTGATGCGCGCCATGATCCAGGTGCCGTCCTCGTCCTGGCGCCAGCCGAGCCCCACATGCTCGGGTTGCGCATTGATCTCGGTCAGCAGGTTGTTCTTGATCAGCCTGCGGAACACCGCGTTGCGGGCGGCGGCGGGGAGGCCCTTGGGCGCGCGGGCCAGCCCCCTCTCATGCTTCGCGGCGGCGGAGAGGATCACCAGCTGGGTGTCGGAAAGCTTCATCGTCGTGGCTCCTTCGTCGAAGCCCGACCATCGGGCTCCTACGAGCCCAAGCCCCGCCGGGGCCACCGGTCGGGGCAGTGCGGGAAGGGCCCGCGACGGGTTCCCATCGCAGCAAGCTGCGATGGGGTCCCGCTCAGGGGGTGAATTCGCCCCGCCTGACGTAGGCGTCGGTGACCTGGCGCAGCCGGCTGTTCCAGTGCTCGAGGTTGGCGGCCTCGCCCCAGAGCACCGCCTCGGGGTCTGCGCCGAAATGGTCCGCGCTCATCTGCTGCAGCTCGGCGACCAGGGCGTCGAACTCGGCCTTCTTGCCGAGGAAGGCCTCGAGGCTCTTCTGCTGGTTCAGGGCGGCGCGGGCTTCGCGGTTTGTCATCGTGCTCTCCGTCTGCTGCTGCGCGGTGCTCCGCGCGTGACGGACCATTCGCGCTGCGGCGGGGGCTGAGCCAAGCATCACCTGCGCTGCGATCGTTGCTTCCTTCAGGGGCTTTGAATCACATCATGATCGCTGCCGCGCAGCCGGGCCGCGTTGCCTCGCAGCGCGAGGTGGCGCGCCGCCTCGGCATCTCCCACACGGCGTTGCAGAAGGCGCAGCGCGCCGGACGCATCGCGCCCGAGGCCGATGGCGCCTGGGACGTCGAGAAGGTCCGCACCCGGCTGGCCGAGAGCAGCGATCCAACCCGCAGGACCGCCGCCTTCGTCGCGCCGCTGCCACCCCGCCCTGCCGCGCAGCCTCTCGCGGCACAGGCCCAGACCGTTGCACCCGATCCGCTGCCGCGCTCCGCCGGCAGCACGTTCCATGATGCGCGCACCGCGAACGAGGTGCTGAAGGCGCAGGAGCGTCGGCTTCGCCTCGACGAGCGCAAGGGCAAGCTCGTCGACAAGGCGCGCGCGCTGCTGCTGGTACACCGCCTCGCCAAGGAGGAGCGCGACGCGATCCTCGCCTGGCCTGGGCGCGTCGCCGCCGAGATGGCCGCCGAGCTCGGCGTCGATGCGCATCGGCTGCAGACCATGATGGATACGCGCCTGCGCCAGCACCTGGCCGAGCGGCACGATGTACGGGTGAGCGTCGGCTGATGGGTGGCGAGCGTCTTCTCGACGAGCTCGGGCGCTTCGACGGCGACGCCGAGATCCTGCAATCCTGGCGCGACGGCATGGCGCCGGAGCCGGCGCTGCTGGTCTCGGAATGGGCCGACCGCCATCGGGTCTTGAGCAGCCGCGGCTCGGCGGAACCCGGGCCGTGGCGCACGGCGCGGACGCCGTATCTGAAGGAAGTGATGGACGCGCTCTCGCCATCGCATCCGGCGCGGCGCGTCGTGTTCATGAAGGGCGCGCAGGTGGGCGGCACCGAGTGCGGCAATGGCTGGATCGGCTACGTGATCCACCATGCGCCCGGGCCGATGCTGGCGGTGCAGCCGACCGTCGAACTGGCCAAGCGCTTCTCCGACCAGCGCATCGACCCGCTGGTCGAGGAGACGCCTGCGATCCGCGATCGGGTCGCCCCGGCGCGGTCACAAGACAGCGGCAACCGCCAGCTCAGCAAGGACTTCCCGGGCGGTCAGCTGGTGATGACGGGTGCCAACAGCGCGGTCGGCCTGCGGTCGATGTCTGCGCGGTTCCTCTTCCGCGACGAGATCGACGCCTATCCCGGCGATGTCGAGGGCGAAGGCGATCCGATCGCGCTCGCCGAAGCCCGCGCCCGCACTTTCGGTTGGCGCCGCAAGGTGTTCCTGGTCTCGACGCCGACGATCTCCGGAAGGAGCCGCATCGAGCGTGAGTACGCCGCGTCCGACCAGCGGCGGTTCTTCGTCCCCTGCCCGAATTGCGGGGAGATGCAGTGGCTGAGATTCGAGCGACTCCGCTGGGAGAAGGGTGAGCCGCGGTCGGTGCGCTACTACTGCGAGACCTGCGACGACGCGATCGAGGAGCATCACAAGACGGCGATGCTCGCCGCTGGCGCGTGGCACGCCACCGCCACGGCGGAGGACCCGTACACGGTCGGCTTCCACATCTCCGCGCTCTATTCCCCTGTGGGCTGGCTCTCGTGGGAGCAGATCGCGCGGGATTGGGAGGCGGCGCAGGGAAAGCCGGAGGACCTCAAGACCTTCAAGAACACGGTGCTCGGCGAGACCTGGCAGGAGCAGGGCGAAGCACCGGACTGGGAGCGCCTGGTCGAGCGCCGTGAGGACTTCCCCCTCGGCGTGGTCCCCTGCGACGCGCTGGTGCTGACCGCTGGTGTGGACGTCCGGGACGACCGGCTCGAGTGCGACGTCTGGGGCTGGGCGGAGGGATACACCTCCTGGCTGGTCGATCACGCGGTGATCCCCGGCAGTCCCCGCGAGGCGGAGCCATGGGATGCGCTGGCGGCCCTGCTCGCGCGCGACTGGCCGCGCCAGGGCGGCGGGGCGATGCGGGTGGCGAAGCTCTGCGTCGACACAGGCGGTCGGGATACCGCTGCCGTTTATGGCCATTTGCGCCGGCTGCGGGATCCGCGCATCGCTCCGACCAAGGGCGTCGACGGCTGGAACCGGGCACAGCCGGTGCAGGGCCCGACGGCGGTCGATGCGCTGGTGAACGGCAGGAAACTGCGGCGTGGGCTGAAGCTCTGGACGGTCTCTGTCTCGACCTGGAAGGCGGACCTGTATCGCCGCCTTTGGCTCGGACGCGGCGACGCGGAGGAGTTCCCGCCCGGCTGGGAGCATCTGCCGCGAGCGATCGAGGCGGAGTGGGTGAAGCAGCTCGTCGCCGAGCAGCTTCGCACGGTGAAGGACCGGCGCGGCTTCACGCGGCAGGAATGGGCGAAACTCCACGAGCGCAACGAGGCGCTGGACTGTGCGGTACTGGCCCGCGCCGCGCTGTGGCTTCTGGGTGCCGACCGCTATGGCGAGCGCTTCTGGCAAGAGCTGCGCGGCCAGATCGCGGACGCCCCTCTGCGGTCCATCGAGTTTTCCAGCGCTCGGAAGATCGCTCCGCCATCGGAGACGGTGCCGACCGTGACGACCCGGCCGCGCGCCTGGCTCGCCCCGCGCGGCGGCTGGCTGCGCTGAGGATCCCCGATGATCGATCCCGTCATCCTTGCCTGGACGCTCGCGCGCCCAGCGAATGATCGCTGGCGGCTGCTCGCCGATGCCTTCGCAGGCGGCACGACCCGCGTCTCGTTCGAGGGGCGCAGCGTCGAGTATCGCAGCCTCACCGAACTCGCCCGAACGCTGGCAGCCGGCTACGCCGCCGAGAACGCCTCGACGCGGCGGACGCCGGTGACGCTCGCCAGCTTCTCCCGCGGCAGCGCGACGTGATGCGCGCCTCAGCCCGCTTGCGGCGGTGCGATCAGCTCAATGGTCGGGAAATAGGTGCGATAGCGGCGGACGTCGCGTGTGACGAGCGAAAGGCGTGCCACGGCTGCATGCGCCCCGATGAAGAAGTCCGGCAGCACGCCGGTTCGGACCCCACCGCCTGTTCGGTAACGGTGGAAGACCTTCCCCGCAAGGAACAGCGCCTCGCGCGGCATCGGTGCGACCTCGATCTCACCGGCAGTCAGCACCGCGTCGACTTCCTCCTTCCGCAAGTAGCCGACCGAGAATTCCGCATAGACCACGTCGTTGATCAGGACCGGTCCTCGAACAGAGGCAGCCTCGAGCTGGCGCTGCGACCAATCCGCCCACTCGGCGTTGTCGGTGACGAGATCAAGCAGGACGTTGGTGTCGACCAGCGTCACGTCAGTCCTCGCCGCGGGTCAGCGCCATGATCTCATCGGTCGTCATGCCTGCGGTGGCACTGCCACGTAGCTTTGCGAAGCGGCTCGCCGGCCGGTTTGCAACGCCGCGCCGGCCGACCTTCGCAACCACTACGCGGCCGTCGTCATCCACCTCGAAGGCGACGGCATTGCCTGGCTTGATGCCGAGCAGGTCCCTGACCTCCTTGGGGATCGTCACTTGGCCCTTCGTCGTCACGGTACTTGCCATCACGCCCTCCAGTAATACCCACACCCTCTGCCCGTCTTACCTACCAGACCGCCTCCTCACGTTCCATAGCGGTCTCGGCAGCGGCGCCGTTTCGGTGGAAGCGCTCCGATGATTGGTCGTCTCCGCACCGCCTGGCGCGCCGTGCGCGGCTATGCGGCAGCGCAGGAGCTACGCGCCTCGGCGCAGTGGGCTGCATCGGGCGGCAGCGCGAACGCCGAGGTCGGAGCCGCTGCGTCCACCATGGCACGCCGGGCCCGCGATGCCGTGCGGAACGATCCCTACGCCGCGCGGATCGTCGATCTCTGGACCGGAAACGCGGTCGGTGCCGGCATCACCACGCGCTGGCCCGACGCCGCGCATGCCGATGCCTGGCGCGCCTGGGCGGACAGCACCGCCTGCGATGCCGAGGGGAAGCTCGATCTCTATGGCTTGCAGGCGCTGGTGATGCGGGCCGTGGTCGAGAGCGGCGAGTGCTTTGTCCGCCTGATGCCGACCGAGCCATCCCCCTCGAACCCGCTCGGCCTTCGGCTGCAGGTGCTGGAGAGCGACCATCTCGACACTGGCCGGACCGGCATCGTCGACGGCGCACCGACGCTTCAGGGCATCGCGCTCGGCGACGCCGGCGAGCCGGTCGCGTACTGGCTGCATCGCGTCCATCCCGGCGCGTCGTGGCTGCTGCCGCGCGGCGCCACGTGGCTCACGAGCGAGCGCATTCCCGCGCGCGACGTGCTGCACGTCTATCGCAAGCGCCGCCCTGGCCAGCTGCGCGACGTCTCCTGGCTCGCGCCAGTGCTGACGCGGCTGCGCGACCTCGCCGACTACGAGGGCGCGCTGTTGATGAAGGCGAAGATCGAAGCCTGCCTCGCTGCCGTCGTCTCGGAGGAGAGTGACGAGGCGCTGACGGGGGCGGCCGCGACCCTCCTGAAGGACGCCCAGGGCCGCACCGTCGAAGCCTTCGAGCCGGGGATGATCCTCTGCAGGCGCGGCACCGGCTCGGTCGAGGTGGTGAACC
>Ga0308419_1001538_pt1 | contig 15371 bp, 8 predicted proteins | sample HotsprSampleMS50_FD_203674 | JGI IMG/M metagenome (GOLD analysis project Ga0308419, IMG submission 203674) | Hot spring phototrophic mat microbial communities from Mushroom Spring, Yellowstone National Park, Wyoming, United States - 20090730_MS50 ... | reverse complement strand
CAGCGAGTGGGTATTCCATGACTTTGTCGGCTTTGGAGGCAAGCTCCATGATATCAATGGCGATGGTTGTCTCGAACTGCTGATGTTCGCCAACAAGGCTCATCAGAATCGCGGCGAGAATGGTTACTGCCTGTCATTCGCTGCCGGCGCTGAACGGCCGGAAGTTCTGTGGGGCGGCAATCCAACGGCTGACTTGTTCAACTTGCATTGCCGGCCGTATCCGGTGATCGGCGATGTCGATGGAGATGGCCGGCCGGAAGTCGTTTTCATCGCCAAATGGCCTGGCGCATCGAAGTATGCCGAGCGCATGGTGGTTGTGTGTCTGGACGCAGAAAGTGGCGCGCTCAAAGATAGCTGTGACTATGACGGGCATAGACCCTACGGGGCCACTCAGGTGGCCGACCTGGATGGCAACGGCAAACTGGCCATTCTGAACGCCGGCTGGGGGCATCTGGTTACTTTTCGCTGGCTCGAGCGCGGCCTGAACACTGCCTACAACCGGATCGTGTGCGAAGGCAGAACATTGCAGGACATCGCTGGCCCCTATGGCGACCACGGCGATATCATGGTGCTCATAGAAGGCAGAGGCGGAGTGCAGTATGCGTTCGACCATTCGCGCAGCATCTTCGATATGCCCGCCGTCGCCGAACCCTATCCGTATGTTTTGCTGATTGACCCGCGCGCATCAAAGACGGTCTGGTACAAGGCCGGCGAAAAGTTGGCCGGCGCCGCCGATGTGGACCGTGATGGCGCGCGAGAAATCTACACCTGCGAAGGCGAAACGCTGCGCGCCTATCGCTCTCTGACCGAAACCGGCAGGATCGAGCGCGCGCAATTGCTGTTCTACCAGGCTGAAGACCGGCCTGATGTCAATAACAATTACTTCCCGCAAAAATCCGGCGCTCAGATTGTCCATCTGGACGTGGATGAGGACGGTCATGATGAACTGCTGGCATTTTGGCAGCCTGCGCCCGAGGCGGCAAGTGAACTGGCATGGCTCGATGGTCTGACGTTGCAGGTCAAAATGCGCGCAGGCATCGACATTGCCGGGCCGCGCGCAATGGGCGTTGCCGATCTGCTGGGGCTGGGCCGGCCCCAGGTTCTGCTGGCTGATGAATTCGGCCAACTTACCGCAATCGATCCGCGCAGCGAAGCCAGGGTTGCCATGGCCGCTGGCGGATGGATGCCTCAGCCATCGGTGGCCGCCTTCCGCAAAGGAGAGCCGCCCCGCGTCCTGGTGGCTAACGCGGCGCGCGTGATCCAGTGTCTTGACGCTTCCGCCGGCAAACCAAAGTTGCTATGGGAGACATCTCCGATGCTGGGGGCAGGGACTGCGCCAACAGCGAATTTGCCCGTTTCAATTGTGGACGACGGCCCGCTCATCGAAAGCCTGTCCGCAGACTCAACGCAACGCTATCTGTTTCATGTTGATCAGGACTGCGCGCTGCGCCTCATTGATGGAGATGGGCGCGAAGTTCGCCGCTACGACCTCGGTCCGGCAGCGGGAGATCGTTTGCGTCTGGCGGTTGGGCATTTCGTCGACCGCCAGCGTAAGGATGTGTTTGTAAGCCTGGATTATCCGGCGCCGCCAACGCAGCGAGACCGACTGATTCACAGTGAGACGGGGCAAACGCTATGGACAAACCAGCCTGGCATTGCGTGGTATCCGGCGGTGGGGGATCCGCGCGGCGCTGGCCATGACGACTTGATCGGGGTATGGTACTTTAGCTATCATCACATCGACGGACGCACAGGCGAGACGCTGCTGCTCGATCACAACCGGCCAGGCTATCACCATCTGGCGCTTATCGATGTCGATGGAGACGGCAGATTGGAAACGCTCGCCAGTGGCGGCTACATGTCCATCTATTGCGCCGACGCTGCAACCGGCGCCTGCCGTTGGAAAATAGATCAACTGAACTACAACGCCGGCCGGACAGCCGGCGTGGCCGACGTGGACGGCGACAACATCCTGGAGCTTGGCGTGGTGTTTGTCGATGGGCGCTTTCATTGCTACAACGGGGCCACAGGCGAATTAAAGTGGACGCTGGATGTGCGCGCCGCCGGAAGCGATGTTATCGCTGCCGACGTTGATGGGGATGGCAGGCCGGAGTTTGTGTTCGGGAGCAATGATGAACACCTGTGGGCTGTTGGTGTGCGTGGGGGCCAGCCCCAGGTGCTGTGGCGGCACAAACTGGCCGGCGCGGTTGGTTCACCGATTGCGGCAGATGTGAATGGCGACGGCGCCTGCGAGATTCTGGTTGCGGCCGGCGACGGCTTCCTGTACTGTATCGGACGCTGAGGCAGTCCTCGCGCGCCTGCTGCTCAGCGTCAGTCGCTCAACTCTGACATGACGGACGCAATTGGCTCCGGCTTGCCGCTGCGGATGGAAGCAAAGGCTTGCAACACCATCAGCGTGGCATATAAGCCGTCGCGCGCGTCGATCGGCGCCGGCAGCCCGTTCTGCAGCGCATGGATGAATGCGCGGTTTTCTTCCAGGAAGCCCGACTCTGCGCCGCGAATCTCCTGCACGCCCTGATCGGCGGTGTGCACAACCATGCGCGTTAAACGGTCGGACAGGGTGATGGAACGATCGCGGTCGAAGCCTTGCAGGAAAAACTTGCTGACAGCCGGCGGCACGCGGCAATCGCCCTGCACCCAGGACGCCGCCACACCGTTGGCAAACTTGAAGGTGGCGCACAAGTTGTCGATCACCCCGGAGGGCTGATAGTAGTTGGCGCCGACGGCGTACACCTCCAGCGGATCGCTGCGCGCCAGGAAGCGCAATAGATCGCACGAGTGGCATCCCTGACTCAGCACATTGCCGCCGCCTTTGAGGGGATCGTTGGCCCAGAAGTCGTCCGGCCAGCGATTGTCCATCATCTGCATGGTGAGCATCAGCGGTCTGGGCATCTGGTTGCGCATGCGTTGCGCCAGATCGTAGTAGCGCATCTTAAAGCCGGTCATGAGGGTCACGCCGTGTTGTTTGACGGCGCGGCCCACCCGCAAGCAATCCTCTACGGTGAGGGCAAGGGGCTTTTCGACGAAGATGTGTTTGCCGGCTTTGGCTGCCTGGATGCACAGGCCGGCGTGCGTGTCGTGGTGCGTCAGGACGTAGACAGCGTCGAGGGCAGGGTCGCCGATCAGGCGCGCGCTGTCGGTCGTGGCGTAGCGCGCGCCGTATTCGCGGCAGAAGGCGTCGGCGCGGGCCGGGTCGAGGTCGCAGCAGGCAGCAATGCGCGCGCCATCCACCTGAGCAAGCGCCCGGGCGTGTTCGACGCCAATGGCGCCGCAGCCGATTATTCCCACGGTTACAGGTCTGGTCATACTCATCACCTTCAGGTTGTTCGCTCCTGTGAGCCGGCGGGGCGATGCCGCGCCTGGCATTCCAGAGAGCGGGCAAAGTAATCATCGAGCGTCTCGATTTGGAATTCGGCGATCACGTCGTCCACGGTGAATTCGTCTGTCTCGCTGGAGATCAGCACAGAACCCAGCAAACCGGGGTCCACAACGCCCACCTTTCTGCCGTGCTTTTTGCGCATGGCGCGCAATCGGTTCCAGTTGTAATCCAGGTGCGCCAGCCGACAGTCCAGATTTACGCGCGCAGTGGCATAGTTGTAGTAATTTGTGCTGGCGGCGATCGATTTGCCAAGAGGCGACAGAATATGAGCGCTGCCGCATGTCCCGGAGATCGCAGCAGCAAAGTGCGCGCGGCAGGTGTAGGCCCAATAGTTCTGCATCAGATCCCCGTGATACATTGAGCAGAACACAAGCACATCTGGTCTGGTTTGGACATAGCGAGCGCGAATCTCATCGAAGTTCAGATCGAAGCAGATGGCAAAGCCTATCCGCCCAAAGTCGCATGACGCAATCACTGCTTGCTCGCCAGACAGTATGCCGGCCTCGTTCTCCCAGATCGTAGGGTGATACTTGTCATAGACAGACACCACTTCTCCGTTGCGATCGATTAACTCTATCGAATTGCGCCAGCTGCCATCGGGCAACCGGCGAATTGACGGATAAGTCACGTAACAGCGATGATCGCGCGCCAGGCAGGTCAATGCGCGCAGCACAGCGCCGCTTCTTGCGCCAATGTAGTCTGACAAGACCGCCTGGCTTGTCAAGTCATAGTTGGCTGGAATGTCGCAAGCCTCAGGCAACACGATGAGATCAGGTCGATCTGGCAACACCTGTTCTATTTGCGCTGTCAGATGACGGATCATGATTTCAACCGCGTCGTTGTAACTCACGTCGGCGCTCACGGCTGGCGGACGTGCGCCTATCGTGCTGATTGTGATGTAGCGAGCCATATCCCATCTCACACAACGCGCTTGGTTAACAATCCTTACAATTCTGCGCATGGTAAGTGTAAGTTGACCCATTGTCAAGCGAAGTGAGAGCTGAACGGCTGCCAAAAAAGACGCGAATCCGGGTTGATTTGCAGTCTTCCCAGCGGCTGCACCATCGTGGCGCGGTATAATAGTTAGTAGTCTTAACTATAGTGAGGCCCCAGTGATTCAAAACAGCCGCTTCCCGGCAACTCCTATCCTGAATCTAAAACAGATGCATCTGCGAACCCCGCTTGAAAAAGTCCGCATCATTACCGCGCGCGACTACCTGGCTGAAGCAGAATGGCTTGCTGAGGCCTTGCGCGCCCGGCAGGGCAGTGATGTGAATGTAACGTGCCGGCTTGAGACCGACGATGAATCACGCACGACTATTGCGCTTGGGGATCTGTCCACCAATCCTCTGATTGCCAGGCTCTATCATGCCTACCTGTGCTGGACGGACCGGCGGTATCCCGGCCCGGGGGGCTATGAAGTGCGCACTATTCACAACCCATTTGGCGACGGTCGCAATCTGGCGCTGTTGGGATGCAGTGATCAGGCCGGCGCGCGCCGGGCAGCGGAGCGCTTTCTCACGCACATTGGGCAATCCTCTCTGCTCCCGTTGCTCGATGTGGAGATGACCGGCCCCGCTGATGCGCAATTCCGCGCCAGTGCAGGCAACTACTACCCTTATAAGGCAGGCCTGAGCGATGGACTGCGCTACTATCTGACCGGCAGGATCGACCTCGGCGAATCCTACCGCCGCTACCTGCTCAGCTTCGACGCGGACAACATTCAGACTGCTGCGGCTGGACTTCACATGATGTGGCTGTTCGACATGGCGCTATGGGACCTCATTGAAGAACAGCCCCTCTTCAGTGACGCCGATCGCCTGCGCATCACCAACTTCTTCCTGGCGCTGGCCCGCTCAGAGGAGGGCATTGGCTATATCGATGTGCCAGAGGTTATGAACAACACCGGCCTGCGACAAAACCATCACACCAACACTGCGTTTGCCGTCTGGCTGGCGGCGCGCTATTTTGAACGCGACTATCCCGATCTGCCCGGCCTGATGGAGGAAATAGCCTACTGGCGCCGGGTTGTCGCGCACACCTTTGCGCCGGGGTTGAGATCATCGCGCGGTCAGTGCGAGACATGGCACGAGTGGGAACTGGAACTGGACATCAACTTCAACTACTTCACTGCCGCCGGCCAGTCGGACTTTGTTGAAAGCGGCGCATTGCGCGCGGCTGCTGAGCGCATCATCCTATCATGCGCCAACACAGGTGTCATCGCAAACAGCGGCGACCTTTTCCCCTGGCAACAGCCGCCGCCATGCAGCCTGCTGGGTAAGGCGGCTTTCGCCTATGGTGATCCACGGTATCGATTCCTCACCCATCGCAAGTCGCTCGTATGGCATCGCGTCGGAATGACAGCGTTGAACGGCGTCGGGCGTGAATATGACGACGGCCTGGCCTCCGCCCGCCCGGACGATCATATCGGCGCGCGTCATTGCATTGTTGACCCGGCCTTCCACCATTTCCATGCGCACGCGCCGCGTTTCTTTCGGGAGCGCATGTTCCTGCAATTGCCGAACACCCCCGCCGAGAAGTCGCTTGACAAAATCGCCTTCCGCAGCGGATGGGCGCCCGACGATCAGTATTTGCTTGTGGATGGCATTGCGGGCGCAAGCCATGGCCATGAGGACGCCAACGCTGTCATCCAGTTCGATGAATTTCAGCGCACGTGGCTGCTGGACGGCGACTTTCGCCAATCTGGGGTCAGCCGGCACAATGCGCTCACCATTGCTACAGACGGCCTGGGCACGCCCTTGCCCGCCTTCGCCGAAATGGACGGCATTGGCAACCTTGATCAGATCGGGTTTAGCCATTCGATCATGCGCAACTATGGCGGCGCAGATTGGGGGCGCGCCATTGTCTGGCTGCGCGGGCGCGCCTTTGTGTTTCTGGATCGGGTGACGGCGTTGCCTTCAGCAGGAGCCGGAAAGCCCTATCATCTCTGTCTCAGATGGTTCACACTCGGCGATCTGCCGTCACTGACGCCCGCCTCGCAGAAGCGATTGACTGTAGCGCAACGCGCGCCGGCCGGCGCGCGCGTCGATGACAAAGGCGTTCACATCGACACGCTGCTGGGCGAGGCGCGCGCGACTTTCCACGCTGCGCCTGGAGACTATCGCCTGATTGTCGATCTCGACCTCACGCGCGCCACGACATGGGCGAACTCGGTGATCCTGCAGTTCGATGAAACCTATCCCGTTGAGGTTATCGTGGGCGATCGGACGGATCCGCCGGGCAAGTTGGAAAATGCCGTGATCGAAGGGCGCGCTCGCCTGGGGGAAGGCGTGTCGCACAGTCTGCGCATCTATCTAGGCACAGCCATGCGAGCAACCATCCGCAGCGTGAAATTGATTCCGGCGGATGAAACAGCGCCAATCATTTTGACTCCGACTGTCTTCACGCCGGCCAGCCGCCGCACCGCGAGCGAAACAGCGACTTTCCACATCGTCTCGGTCGCCGCGTGCGAACACCGGCTGATCAGCGGCAACGCAACGCTGGCCGATCAGTGGCAGCGTTACCCCTGGCATCCTGTCACCTCTGACTGCATTCGCGAATGGCAGCAGACAGCCCGCGTCCAGATGTCAACCGGCGCGGCGTTCACGTTTGTCAATCTGCTATACGCTGAGACTCCTGACGCACCGCGACAATTCGAGATGCGACCGCTGCGCGACGGTTTGGCGCGCGTGTCAGGTGGAGACGACGCCATCATTGGCTTCGGGCCGCTTGAAGCGCCCGGCCTCAGCACCGACGCAACTCTGGTCTATATCGGCGCGCGCCGGCTGGCCGGCTTGAACAGCGCGCGCTTCGAGTCGCCGCAGGTTCGCCTGCGGAGTGATTCGCCGGTCGCGTTCGAGTTGGACGCGCGCGGCCGGGCAGTTTTTGACTGCGAACAGGCGGCGACAGTGGAGTTGAACATTGGCGCCCACACGCATACGTTCATGCTGACGGCGGGCCGGCACATCCTGGACACACCGGCTTTCTGCTCCCCGCTGGCCGATTTGGACGCTCTCGAGACGGCGTTGACGGAACATCCACGGAAGATAGCGCCCATGCTGCGCGCGAATACCGGCGTCCAACTGGCGCCCAGCGCGCGCATCCACGGGCCGCTGCGCGCGCTGGGCGGGGATGGACAGGGCTGGCTGATTGGAGATGCAGCCGGCGCTGTCCGAAAACTCAGCGATCAATTTGACGAAGTCTGGCGCTACGAATGCGGCGGCGCGATCAATACGCTCTCATGCGGATGGGCGAATGGCGAGCGGTTGATCGTCGCCGGCGGTGAGGATTGCCGATTGTATGCGCTGTCCGCCGAAGGACGGCTTTTGTGGCAGCGCGCGTTTGGGGTGTTGCCTGAAACCTATGGACTGTATGCCGGGCTGGGCCAGATTCGGCGCGCGCATATTGACGATCTGGACGCGGACGGCGCGCCAGAAATCTATGTGTCCCCGGACAACATGCACTTGCACGCCCTCACACCCGATGGCCGCGAGCGATGGCGCAAGAAGATCCTTTACGGACCTTTTGTCGAGTATCAGTCCGTCGATCTCTATGGCGAAGGCCAGCGCGTCCTGGTGGGCGGCATGTCCTCGAACACCTGCCACTCCGCAGTGCAGGTGATTGACCACTACGGGCGATACATTGATCTATACGTGAATGATGGATGGACGTCATCGCTTGGCGCGATCTGGGTTGGCGACGTCGACAACGACGGCAAATTCGAGATCGTGGCCGGCACCAATCGGGGATGGATGCGGGTGTTCAACGCCCGGTCCGCGCCGCTGGGCCGCCCGATGCCTCCATTCGACGGCGACGTTACGCTCAAGAGTTTTGAATGGGCGGAGCCGCGCGACCGAATTCGCTGGGCGCGCCACCTCGGCGAGCCGGTGCGCGCCGTGGCCGCGTTTGCAGGTTTGGTGGTTGGTGGAGCAGACAACGGTTTTGTTACAGCATTTGATCCTTTCGGCGCCAGACAATGGTCTGTCCAGGCTGCGGCTGGCGTGACTCATGTTTTGCCGCTCGATGAGCGCTGCGCAGTGATTGACCAGGAGGGTGGCGTGATGATGCTGGACGCAGGCGGGTGTGTCATAGACCGGGCCAGGTTGAGCGCCGGCGCTGTGGCAGCGCACAAGACAGCGCGCAGTTGGGTGATCGCGTCGTTCGACGGGGGGCTGTATGTTCTTTGACATGACTCGCTTTCGGGGTGTCTTCCCGGCGGCCATGACCATGTTTGATGCGGACGGCAATCTGGACTATGACGCCACTGCCGAACACTGGCACTGGCTGATTGAACAAGGCGCCGACGGCCTCGTTGTGTGCGGCACCAGCGGCGAGTTCATCGCGCTGCAACCCGACGAACAGCGCAACTTGTATGCTCTGGCCGTCCAGGTTGCCGCGCGGCGCGCGCCTGTCATCGCGGGGACCGGCCATTACACCACCCAACTCACCATTGCGCAGACTCAAGCCGCGCGCGCAGCGGGCGTGGATGCCGCCATCGTCATCCTGCCGTATTACCAGAAGCCGCCTAAGGCGGCCATCCTCGATCACTATCGGCGTCTGCGCGCCGCTGTGCCCGATCTGCCTGTCATGCTTTATAACAACCCCCTCTACAGCGGCTGCGCCGAAGTCACTCCGCTCGAGATCGCCATGCTGGTGGAGGAGGGCGTTGTGCAGATGGTCAAGAGCACTTTCGAGTCAGTCGCGCCCGTCCATGATCTGGTTTATCTTGTCGGCGACAAGATGCGCATCTTCTACGGCAGCTTCGCTTCCGCATTCGAAGGGCTGACGGCCGGCGCGCACGGCTGGATCAGCGGCATCCTCAACATCGCAACCCGCGAAGCCAAACAGATGTTTCGATCCGTGGTTGTCGATGGAGATATGCGGCGCGGATTCGAGGTATGGATGCGCATACTGCCGCTGGTGCATCTGTACACCCACAAACAAATCGGTGATGTGAGCGATCTGGCAATCTATCGCAGCATTCTGGCGCATTGGGGCCGGCCCCGCGCCTATTCCCGCCTGCCCCTTGCCCCATTGACCGCTGATCAGGAGCGCGCATTGATTGCTCGACTGGAAGCAATCGGCTGGAGCAAGCGATGACAGGAATGGAACATCGCCAATCAGACCTGGAGCCTGTCGGTTTGGTCGGACCTGGCCGTATGGGGCTGGCGCTGGCGCAACGCCTGAAAGCGTGTGGTCGGAAAGTAATTGTTTATCGCCGCCGCAACACGTCGCGCACAGAGCAGTGGATCAGCGCCGGCGGCGCGATCGCTGATTCGATAAGCGGATTGGGCGACTGCCCGGCAGTGATGCTGAGTCTGCCTACGTCCGACGATGTGCGCAGCATTGCGCAATCACTGCTCGCTGTGCTCCGACCTGGCGCGCTGATTCTGGACGCCAGCACGATTCATCCATCCGCCGCGCGCGAATGCGCAATGCTGGCGCAACGCTATGGTGTGACCTGGCTGGATACGCCGGTGAGCGGCGGTCCCGCCGGCGCGGCAAATGGAACACTGGCAATCATGGCTGGTGGATCGCCAGATGGCTTCGAGCGCGCCAGGCCGCTGCTCGCCGATCTGGGCAAGACGATCGCTAATTTGGGCAATTCGGGCGCTGGTCTGATCTGCAAGCTGGCCAACAATCTATTGCTCGCAGTGAGCGCTCTCGCCACGTGCGAGACCCTGGCTCTTGCTGCAAAAGCGGGGTTACGCCCGCAAGCAACACTCGGGATGTGGAGAGCGGGCAGCGGTTACAACAAGTTCATGGATGCCCGCGCCCAGGCGCTGGCGCAGTTTGGCGCGTTCGAGCCGGCCCAGTTTACCGTCAGCATGTTGTTGAAGGACCTGCGAGTGGCGATGGATGCTTGCGCAGAGATTGGTTTTACGCCGGACTCGCTGCGCCCCACCCTGGAAGCATTTGAGCGCGCAGAAGCCATGGGACTGGGCGAGCACGATTTCTCGGCGGTGTTGCGAGTTGTCGAAGCCAGGGCAGGAGTCGCTGTCGCATGAGCGGATACTGGGACTGTTATGCGCATGCGGGTCGCCATCACAATGTGTCGCCGCGTGATTTGCTGAGCGAGATGGATCGCTGCGGCATCGCTCGCGCGGTGCTGACGCCGTTCATGGACGCTCCCGCATTCGACGACTTGCTGGCGGCGGCGCAGGCGCTCCCATCTCGGTTCCAGGCAGTCTGCCGCTTTGACGTGCGCGCCGGCTCTGTCGATCCTCGACCACTCGAAAAGCTGCTGGCTTCGGGCTTCATCGGCGCGCGGATCGCCTTGCCCCAATACGGAAGCCACCAGCCTGAAATGGAAGCTGCGCTGTCTGCCCTCGACAGCCAGGCCAAAGTGCTCGTCGCGCATGCGCCTGACGGAATTGGCTTACACGCGCGACAGATTATCGAATGGGTAAACCGCTTTCCGCGTCTGCGCGTTTTTATTCCTCATCTCGGCTGGCCGCGCGCAGGTCAGGCTGCGCCCACTGATGGTTGGGCGGAAGGGATTCAGGTTATGGCCGGATGTCACCGTATATACATGGGCCTGTCCGCGCTCTATCATTTCTCGCAGACAACGCCCCCTTTCCCAGACACACATGGCTTCGTTCAGATTGTTTTGCAGTTGTTTGGGCCGGCGCGCTGTGTGCTGGCTGGAGATTATCCGGCAGGATTGTCGCGATGCAGCTATGCCCAAACCTGGGAGTGTTTGGCCCAGGCAGTGGGGGATGATTCTGCGCTCAAGGTGATGTGGGCTGAAACACCGCGTGTTCTATGGGGTTGGCCATGACGCGCCGGCTATTGTCGCCGAACTGACCGACTTGACTCCGCTGGCTTGCTGCTGAGTCTGCCTCAGGGAGAAGAGCATGAAGATTACGCATGTGAGAACCGATGTGGTGTCGATGAAGCGCTGCAATGCTGTCTTCGCGCGGATATACACCGACACTGATCTCGTAGGCCTTGGCGAGACCGTGATCAAAAGACGTGACTTCACAGTCAAGCAGAACATCGACGAGATGGCGGCATTTCTGATTGGTCGCGACCCGCTGATGATAGAGGACATTGCGGAGAAGCTATATCGTGACTCATTTTGGGTTGGCGGCGCGCTGCATGCCGCCGGGCGCAGCGCCATCGATATGGCTCTGTGGGATATCAAGGGACAACACTACAATGCTCCCATCTATGACCTGTTAGGCGGCGCTGCTCGCGCCAGCGTTTTGACCTATTGCCACTGTCCCGCTGGCCCTACGCCGGAGGCGTTTGCCGCGAGTCTGATCGCCTGTCGTGAACGAGGCTACAGAGCAGCCAAAACAACCCTGCCGCTATTCTATGGCGCGCATCAGTCTGTCGAAGGCGAGCAGGCCGATTATTCCGGCCTGCCGGGGCGCATGGATCGCTCGCTCAAGGAAACAGAGTTTTTGCCGACGCGCGTCTTCGACGACATCGCAGCCTTTTTTGCCGCCGGCCGCCAAGCAGTCGGTCCTGACTTCGAGATGATGTTGGATTGTCACGGCCGATTGAATGTCGCCAACGCAATCCGACTGTGCGAAGCGCTGGCCCCCTATCAGCTCTTGTTCATCGAAGAGCCAATTCCCCCGGAATCGGCTGTCGATCTGGCTGCCGTAACAGCGCGAAGCCGCGTGCCGATTGCCGCCGGCGAGCGTATTACGGGATTGTACGAAGCGCGAGCGTTTTTTGAAGCGCGAGCTTTGAACATTCTGCAGTGCGATCTGGCAACGTGCGGCGGATTCACCGGGGCGAAGAAAATCGCCGCGCTGGCTGAAGCTCACTACATCCCTTTTGCGCCGCATAATCCAAATGGTCCGATCAACACCCTTGCTTCGGGGCACTTGTTGACGGCCATCCCCAACGCTCTCATCCTGGAGACGGTGGGGTCGGAGGCTGATCAGCAGCGTTTTGCCGAACTGGTAGACGAGCCGCCGCGCATTCGAAACGGGCTGCTGAGTTTGACTACTCGCTCTGGCATCGGCGCGCGGTTGCGCGAGGAAGCTCCGGCCCGCTTCCCCGCCGAACCGATTGGCGGGTGGCGCTAGCGCACGCCCGGTTGAACGGAGTCGCTTGTATGGCTGGCGGAATCGATTCAATGCAACTGACCAATGTTGTGATCGTGGGGGCGGGAAAGGTTGGCGCTCTTCATGCGCAGGCGCTGCGTCAGCAGCACGGTGTCCGCGTGGTCGCCGTATGCGATCCAATCGCAGATCGCGCGCAATCGCTCGCCGTTGCATGCAACGCTGAGGTTCGAACACTCGACGATGCGCTCGCCGATGCGGCGATAAACGCTGTGATTTTGGCCACGCCCAGCGATCTGCATGCGGCCCAGGCGCGGCAATGCGTATCTGCCGGCAAACACACGCTATGCGAGTTCCCGCTTTTTGACGCGCCGCTCAGACTGAGACGCTGCTTTGAACTGGCGCAGCGACATGGTGTTCATCTGATGGCAGCCCACACGACGCATTACATGCCTGTCTATATCGAAGCAAAACGCATCCTGGCGGAAGGCAGGTTGGGCGCGGTTCGCACAGTTGTCTATCGGCGCCGGCTGCATCGCCCCGGCGGCGTCGCTCCTGACCGTAACTGGCGCGACAATGCGCTGACTCATCTCGGCGGCCACGCTCTCGATGTGTTGACCTGGCTGACAGGCGATGCTCCGCTGCGTCTGCGCGCTTTCACGCGGCCGTCTCCTGATGAAGCCACACAGGCCGGCTTGCTCATCAGAACGGCAGGCGGCGCGTTGGCGCATATCAACATCGACTTCGAGTCTCTGCCCAACGACATCTGGCTGGAGATCGGCTGCGCTCACGGGACGATGGCCGCGCGGGGGTTCAGCCGGCTGGAAGTGAATGGCCGGTTGGAATGGCAGGCCACGGACGACGAAACTGCTTATCACGCCGCCATCGCGGCGCAAGATGAAGAATTCATCAACTTGTCGCGAGGCGGATCTTCCCGGACAACATCCACAGACACGTTGCGGTTGAACATCTGGATGGCGCGCGCGATGAGGTCGGCGCGACAGCAATGATCGACACGCCACTTTTCGACAGGGAGCTTGGCCCCGAGTCGACGGTTGACCTGATCGCCGACCAGCTTGCCGGCATGGAAGCTTACATGGCTTCGTATGTGCGCTCGATTGAGTCCAAACGGCGCGACGCATGGGCAGACATCTCGCTCGATCAGCGACGCGCTCATCTGCGCCAGTGGATGGGTTGCCAGGACGCGCAAGCTCGCGCAGTCACCCGGCGCGCCGAATTCGAAACAAACGGCCTGCGCATCGAGTCGATTGCGCTGGAAACAAACGCAGGTTTTCCGGCCAGCGCCCTGGTTGCCGGCCCGGACGCGCAAGATGCGCTGTCGGTTCTGGCTCTGCCGCCATCTGTCATCGCGCCTGAAGACTGGTTTGGCCTCACCAACCGGCTGTCGGCCCGCGAGCAAATCGCCCGTCAACTCGTCGGCGCCGGCTATCGGGTGATATGCCCTTATCTGACGCCTCCCGCTAAATTGGAGGGATCGGTTCCCGACTACCCCAGCTTTGGCGTCTCTCCGACAGCAAGGGATGAAATCTGGCGGCTGGCTACGCAACTCGGGCTCAGCTTCGCCGGTTTGGAACTGCAGTGTTGTCTGGCCTGTCTGAAAGCCGCCTGCGGCGACATGCCGCGCCCCTATATCGCGATCGGCGCCGCAGATTCAGCGCGACTTGCGCTGATACTGGCTGCAATCGATCCTCAAGTCATTCGCGTTATTGTGTATCGCGCATTTGCGCGTCATAGCAATCCTCAACTTGTCTTTTCATGGCCCGAACTTGTGCACGGCTCAGCGCTTCATTTTGGCGACGCCGAGCTTGTTGCAATGGCTGCTCCATGCCGCGTGACTCTGCTTGAGCCGCTGCGCCATGTGGCAGATTTGGCTTTTCGCGCTGAAGTGGCGGCCTGCGTCACGCTCGGCGGACTGCGCCCGGATTATCAGATCGCCGAACACGACGGAGAGGCGGCAAGTCAAATTCTGGCGTCGCTCGGCAACGAGTCAACGGCCGGGCAAAGTCAACCTGTGGAAGAACCAACAGCCGCCAAACATGGCGATGACGCTCGTGATCGCCGTTATCGGGCATTGAGCGCGCGATTGCGAGAAATGCTCGATAAAACCGCGCGCGAACGCGAGCAGATTCACGCGCGCGATCTGGCATCGCTCCGCGCGGAATGGTCCTGGTTGGTGGGTGAGTTCCCTGATCCCGATGCGTCCATGCAACCGCGCGGCAGATTGGCCGGGGCCGAATATCAGTCGGATTGCGCGCGCGTGTATGAGATATGCCTGCCGGTGTACCAGCAGCCCGCCGTATTTGTGCGCGGCCTCCTCGCTGTTCCCAGCAATCTATCCGCAGACGAACGGCGGCCGGCAGTCATTTGTTCGCATGGATGGCAAGACGCCGCCGAATCGACTCACCAGCCGGGCATTTACAACGCATTTGCGCGCCGGTTGTCCGAGAGAGGATATGTGACCTGGTCGCCACAGAGCTACTTCCGCAGCGAGCACACCATCCAGTCCTTATACCGCATGGCCAGTCTGATCGGCAAAACTGAATTTGGGTTGATGGCCAAACTGCACGCGCGCGGATTGGACTACTTGTGTCAATTGCCCTGTGTCGACCCGCGCCGCATCGCTTTCTATGGCTTTTCGTATGGCGGCTACAGCGCTTTGTGGCTGAATGGATTGGAGCAGCGTCTGGCTGCAGTTGTCTGCTCAGGCCATTTCAACGATTGGCAGTTGAAAACCACGGGCCAAAGCAACACGAGCTACCTCTACACCGAAAATGCCAGCATGTACACGCAGGGCATTCTGACGCGCTTCAATCATGGCGATCTGGCGGCAATTGCCTGCCCGAGGCCCTTTCTCATCGAAGCAGGCAGTCAGGATTGGGTGTTGCAGCGCGAGTGGGTGGAGCGCGAATACGCGCGCGCCAAACGCATCT
>Ga0308419_1001529_pt1 | contig 15410 bp, 14 predicted proteins | sample HotsprSampleMS50_FD_203674 | JGI IMG/M metagenome (GOLD analysis project Ga0308419, IMG submission 203674) | Hot spring phototrophic mat microbial communities from Mushroom Spring, Yellowstone National Park, Wyoming, United States - 20090730_MS50 ... | reverse complement strand
CATCCTGTCTACACGGTCAGCGATCCTCGAAACAAGGTGATCAAAGAAGTTGCTCGACGGTTGTCGGCGGACGCGAACAATATGAAAATGTTCGAAATTGCTGAGCGCCTGGAGTCGGTGATGTGGGATATCAAGAAAATGTTTCCCAACCTCGACTGGTTCTCCGCCGTAAGTTATCACATGATGGGTGTTCCAACATCGATGTTTACTCCCTTGTTCGTGATTGCGAGAACGTCGGGGTGGGGTGCTCACGTCATCGAACAGCGCATCGATGGAAAGATTATTCGGCCCAGCGCAAATTACACCGGGCCCGAGCATCGAGAATTTGTTCCACTTCGTGAGCGCGCGTGATTCGAAAGATACGATCATGAATATCGCCTACCGCAAACCATTGCCTGGTACGTCACTCGATTATTTCGACGCCCGCGAGGCGATCGAAAACATCCAGCCTGGTGCTTACGAGAAATTGCCGTACACTTCCCGAGTGCTGGCAGAGAACCTCGTGCGCCGTTGTGATCCCGAGATCTTGTCGGAATCCATCAAGCAACTGATCGAGCGGCGCCGCGATCGGGACTTTCCCTGGTATCCAACTCGGGTCGTTTGTCATGACATACTTGGGCTAACGGCGCTGGTAGATCTGGCCGGTTTGCGCGATGCGATTGCTGCGGCCGGCGGTGATCCAGCCTTGGTCAATCCGGTAGTGCCGGTGCAATTGGTCGTGGATCACTCCCTGGCAGTCGAGCATGGCGGCTTCGACCCGGACGCTTTTCGCAAAAACCGAGAGATCGAGGACCGTCGCAATGCAGACCGCTTTCACTTTATCAACTGGGCCAAGCACGCGTTTCAAAATGTGGACGTGATTCCTGCGGGAAACGGCATCATGCACCAGATCAATCTGGAGAAGATGTCGCCCGTGATTCACGCGCAGGGAGGTGTCGCGTTCCCGGATACGTTGGTGGGCACCGACAGTCATACGCCGCACGTGAACGCGCTAGGGGTGATTGCGATTGGTGTGGGTGGCCTCGAAGCTGAGAATGTGATGCTCGGCCGCGCTTCATGGATGCGGCTGCCGGAAATCGTGGGCGTGGAGCTCAAGGGCCGTCCAGGCCGGGGCATCACCGCGACCGACATCGTGCTCGCGCTGACAGAATTCCTGCGCAAGCAGAAGGTCGTGGGAGCATACCTCGAGTTCTACGGGGAAGGCGCGGCAAGCCTCACCCTCGGAGACCGTGCGACCATCTCCAATATGGCGCCGGAATACGGTGCGACTGCTGCGATGTTTTCAATCGACCAGCAGACGCTCGACTACCTCAAACTCACTGGCCGCAGCGACGAGCAGATCAAATTAGTCGAAATCTACGCGAAGACTGCGGGATTGTGGTCAGACAGTTTGTGCAACGCCGAGTACGAGCGTGTATTGACTTTCGATCTCTCCAGCGTCGTGCGCAACATGGCAGGGCCGTCGCATCCACATGCTCGCTTGGCAACGACCGATCTGACGCCCAAGGGCATCGCCAGACCGTGGGAAGAGATCCCTGGACGCATGCCAGATGGGGCGGTGATCATCGCAGCCATCACGAGCTGCACCAACACGAGCAATCCGCGCAACGTGATCACGGCGGGGCTTTTGGCGCGCAACGCGAACCGTTTGGGTCTCACCCGCAAACCATGGGTCAAGACCTCGCTGGCGCCTGGTTCGAAAGCCGTGGCGCTCTATCTCGAGGAAGCAGGCCTAAAAGAAGAGTTGGAGAAGCTGGGCTTTGGCATCGTTGGCTTCGCCTGTACGACGTGTAATGGCATGTCTGGTGCGCTGGACCCGAGCATCCAGCAGGAAATCATCGACCGTGACCTATACGCCGTGGCCGTTCTCTCAGGCAATCGCAATTTCGACGGACGCATTCACCCTTATGCAAAGCAGGCGTTCCTGGCATCGCCACCGCTTGTGGTGGCATATGCAATTGCGGGCACCATCCGTTTCGACATCGAGCGGGACGCCTTTGGTACCACGTCAGATGGTAGGCCTATAACGCTGAAGGATCTTTGGCCCTCAGACGAGGAGATCGACGCAATCGTGCAGGACTGCGTCAAGCCCGAACACTTTCGTCGCGTCTATATCCCAATGTTTGAGCGTAAAGAGGGGGGCGAAGCTCGGGTCAAGCCACTATACGACTGGCGACCGCAGAGCACCTATATTCGCCGTCCCCCTTATTGGGACAAGGAGGGTATAGGCGCGTTAGCCGCCAGACCGCGCACCCTGAAGGGTATGCGCCCGCTTGCGGTGCTGGGCGACAACATTACCACCGATCATATTTCGCCGTCCAACGCTATTCTACCCGATAGCGCTGCAGGTGAATATTTGGCCAAAATGGGCTTGCCGGAGGAGGACTTCAACTCGTATGCGACTCACCGGGGTGATCACCTGACCGCCATGCGCGCCACTTTCGCCAATCCAACACTCAAGAACGAGATGGTCGTGGCCGATGGCAAGATCCTGCAAGGCTCGTACGCGCGTGTCGAACCAGACGGAAAGATCATGCGCATGTGGGAGGCGATCGAAACCTACCTTGGCCGCAGGCAGCCGCTCATCATCATCGCGGGTGCCGATTATGGTCAAGGCTCCTCGCGCGATTGGGCAGCCAAAGGTGTACGTCTGGCAGGCGTCGAGGCGATCGTCGCCGAAGGATTCGAGCGCATTCACCGCACTAACCTCATTGGTATGGGTGTATTACCACTGGAGTTCAAGCCTGGGACGACACGACTGACGCTCGGCATCGACGGCACGGAGATCTTTGATGTGATCGGTGAGCGCAAGCCGCGCGCCGACCTCAACCTCGTCATCCACCGCAGGAATGGCGAAAGGCTGCAAGTGCCCGTCACCTGTCGACTGGACACGGCCGAGGAGGTGTCGATTTATGAGGCGGGTGGGGTGTTGCAGCGCTTTGCACAGGATTTTATCGAGGCGCATCTGGCGGCCTCGTAAAATCAATGGAGTATCGATAATGTCAACCGCATCTCAGATCCGAATTCCCGCCACCTATATGCGTGGAGGTACGAGTAAAGGCGTATTTTTTAGACTGGAAGACTTGCCGCAGCACTGTCAAGTCCCCGGACAAGCGCGTGATAAATTTCTAATGCGCGTGATCGGAAGCCCTGACCCCTATGGTAAGCATATCGATGGAATGGGTGGGGGTACGTCTAGTACCAGTAAGGTGGTGATCGTTAGCAAGAGTGCGCATCCGGATCATGATGTCGATTATCTTTTCGGGCAGGTCTCGATTGATCAACCCTTTATTGACTGGAGTGGTAACTGCGGTAATCTGTCTTCGGCCGTCGGACCGTTCGCTATCTCGAGAGGCTTGATCGACTCGGCAAGAATACCGCACGACGGATTTTGTACTGTGCGCATCTGGCAGGCCAATATCAGAAAAACTATCATTGCCAACGTGCCGATCACCGACGGTCGGGTGCAGGAAACCGGTGATTTTGAACTCGACGGGGTTGCTTTTCCTGCTGCGGAAGTGCAGCTCGAGTTTCTGGAGCCAACTGCCGAAGAAGGTGCAGAAGGCGCCATGTTTCCGACGGGGCATGTGGTCGACGATTTGGAGGTACCCGGAGTCGGCACGCTCAAGGCAACATTGATCAATGCCGGTATTCCGACGATCTTTGTCAACGCAGCCGACGTCGGTTACACCGGCACCGAGCTGCAGGACGAAATCAACGGCGATCTGAAGGCGCTCGCCTTATTCGAGACGATTCGTGCCTACGGAGCCGTGCGCATGGGATTGATTGCGCATGTGGACGAGGCGGCCAAACGTCAGCATACGCCGAAGGTTGCATTCATTGCCCCCCCGCGATCGTACGTTGCCTCTAGTGGCAAAATAGTGCGCGCCGAAGACATCGACTTGCTCGTGCGTGCCCTGTCGATGGGCAAACTTCATCATGCGATGATGGGCACGGCGGCGGTAGCGATTGGCGCAGCCGCTGCCGTTCCCGGTACTCTCGTCAACCTCGTGGCAGGCGGTGGCGCTAGATCATCCGTCCGGTTCGGTCACCCATCTGGTACGCTGCGCGTCGGGGCCGAGGTCAGCCAGAGTGATGGGCAGTGGAGAATCACCAAAGCCGTGATGAGCCGCAGCGCTCGCATTCTGATGGAAGGCTGGGTGCTGGTGCCCGCAGACACGTTTTGAGAAAACCGTTTCTGGTCGTCAGCGCTTCACAGATTGTTTTTGAGCCCGAGGGTATGCTTGCTAAGTCCTGATACGCTACGAAGAATAGAGATGTCGACTGTGTGGCGGCGCCACCGGATCGAGGTGCTCTGTGTTGCAGAGGGTCGCGTCGTGGTCAAGGGGAAGCGCCCACCGCGGTCGGCGGCACGCTTTTGGCTGATGTCCTCGCTGGCGCGTGTTGTGCGCCACCCGCTACTGCGCCCGGTACCGGCGCCGGGTGGTGCCGCTGCGCAAGCGACCGAGGTGCGGCGACTGCAGGCGCTGGCCCGCAGCGGGGTGCCCGTGCCTGCGGTGCTGCATCAAGCACCAGACTTCATCGTGTTGTCGCATGTGGACGGCGTGCTGTTGAGCGCCCTGTTGACCGACACGCCGGAGGTGGCGCTGCCGGCGTTTGAACGTGGGCTGCGCGGCCTGGCGCAGGTTCATGCTGCGGGTCAGTACCTGAGCCAGGCGTTCGCGCGCAATATGTTGCTGTCCGATCCAGGGGTGGTCTATCTGGATTTCGAGGACGATCCGTTGGAGGTCATGTCACTGGCGGATGCCCAGGCCCGGGATTGGCTGACCTACTTCTTGTCGGCGCTGTGGTGTGTGAACGTGCCACGCGCACAGGTGCTTCAGGCGTGGTCCGATGTGCAGGCCAGCATCTCGGTGGAGGTGCGCCAACGTATCGACGGCGCCATCGAACGCTTGGCTTGGTTGCGCCACTTGCCCAATCGCCGCGATCCCTGGGGGCGCGACATCATCAGTCTGCAGGCGCTGGCCGATTTTTTGACGGATTGGCACAGCTCGCACTCCGTTTCATCCTAGGAGCTCATCATGCAATAGATTCTCGAACAGCTCGAGCGCAAGCGCGCCGCTGCCCGCCAAGGCGGGGGGCAAAAGCGCATCGACGCCCAACACGCCAAGGGCAAGCTTGCCGCGCGCGAGCGCATCGAAGTGTTGCTCGACGAGGGCACCTTCGAGGAATGGGACATGTTCGTCGTGCACCGCTGCACCGATTTCGGCATGGCGGACCAGAAGATTCCGGGTGACGGTGTCGTGACCGGCTACGGCATGATCAACGGGCGGTTGGTATTCGTGTTCAGCCAGGATTTCACCGTCTTTGGTGGTGCGCTGTCGGAGGCGCATGCCAAGAAGATCTGCAAGATCATGGACCAGGCGATGAAGGTCGGCGCGCCGGTGATCGGCCTCAACGACTCGGGCGGCGCGCGCATCCAGGAGGGTGTGGCGTCGCTGGGGGGCTACGCCGAGGTGTTCCAGCGCAACGTGCTGGCCTCGGGCGTGATTCCACAGATCAGCGTCATCATGGGCCCGTGCGCGGGGGGCGCGGTGTACTCGCCGGCCATGACCGACTTCATCTTCATGGTCAAAGACACGTCGTACATGTTCGTCACCGGCCCCGAAGTGGTCAAGACCGTTACACACGAGGAGGTCACCGCCGAGGAGTTGGGCGGCGCTGGCACGCACACCATGCGCAGTGGCGTGGCCGACCGCGCCTTCGACAACGACGTCGAGGCGCTGTTGATGGTGCGGCGTCTGGATTGTCCAACCCCTTTTTGTAAATTCCTGAGCCGGCGGACATGACAATAGGGTTATGGGTTGAGCTTGAGATAGACCTTGCCGGTCATCCATTCGTCGTCGAGTTCGGCAAGAAGGGCCGAGACCAGACGCAGGCAGGAATCGGGTTTGGGGAAGATGCTGGCGACCCGTGTGCGTCGTCGCAGTTCCCGGTTGATGCGTTCCAGCCCGTTGGTGGTGCGCAGGCGCACGCGGTGGGCGGCGGGGAAGTCGAAGACCGTCAGACTTTCCGGGACGGCAACTTCTGAACCGCCCCGGGTTTCGAGGAGGCCTGTTGGCTTGAGTCAGACTGGGTTGGTCTGACGGTCAAGTTGGCTGCTTGAGTCTTTGGATTTTCTCTCTTCCAGCCCCCCGCAGGGGCTGCCAGAGGCCCCCCGTTTGGGCCATGTACTCATGGTTCAATCCTCCTGCGGCGCGGCCTGCGCGGCGAGCTTGGTTGTGGATGAAGCCGTCCCGCGCTCGCGCCAGTAGTTCGCCTCGGCCTCGACCGGCGGGATGTAGCCGATCGGTTCGAGCAACCGCCGGTTGTGGACCACGACACCCATTCCAGCGTTGCCAGTTCGACCGCTTCGCGGGTCTTCCACGGCCCGCGCCGGTGGATGAGCTGGGCCTTGTACAGCCCGTTGATGGTCTCGGCCAGCGCGTTGTCGTCGCTGTCGCCGGTGCTGCCTAGCGACGGCTCGATGCCCGCCTCGGCGAGCCGCTCGCTGTAGCGGATCGAGACGTACTGCGAACCGCGGTCGCTGTGGTGCGCAAGGGTGCCATGGCGCCAAGGCTGGCGCGCGTACAACGCCTGCTCCAGCGCGTCGAGCACGAAGTCGGTGTGCATCGCGGCGCTGACCCGCCAGCCGACGATGTAGCAGGCGAGCACGTCGATGACGAAGGCGACGTAGACGAAGTCCTGCCAGGTCGAGACTTAGGTGAAGTCCGCCACCCACAGCCGGTTCGGCCGATCCACCTCGAACTGCCAGTTCACCCGGTCCAGCGGGCACGCCGCCTTGGTATCGGGCACGGTAGTGCGCACCGACTTGCCTCGACGCGCACCGCGCAGCCCCGCGAACCGCATCAGCCGCTCGACGGTGCAGCGCGCAACCACCAGGCCCTCGCGGTGCAGCTGGCGCTAGACCTTGTCGGCGTCGTAAACCTGCAGGTTCTGGTCGTACACGCGCTGCACCTGCGGCAGCAGTTGGGCATCACGCCGGGCTCGCGCCGGCAGCAGCGCCGGGTTGCGCCGGCGCGCCGCGTGTCGCCGGTACGCCGACGGGGCGACCTGCAGCGCTGTGCAGATCGGCTCGACCCCCAAGCGAGCGCGGTGCTCGTCGATGAAGGCGTTCACCTCTTGTGATGGCGGTCGAGCTCCGCCTAGGCGAACAGCGGGTACTGGTCCTTGGCATCGAAGACCATGCGCACCGCACGCTACCGCACCTCGGGAAAAACTTCGGGGACTTCCTCATGACGGTTCCATTCTCAATCGAAGGAGCCTCCTCAAGAGCCGGGGCGGTTCAATATGAGAGCACCTTGGTCACCGGTTCTCGAAACGGTACGACACCAGCGACTCGCCCAGGTCGTCTGCCAACAGGGCTTTGCCCGCCGGCGGAAAGGCACGCTGCACGCAGTCAGCCCTCGGACAGACGCGACAGCCCGGACCGATGGGCACCACATCCCGCGGCTGCTGAGGATCAATGCCGTCTGCGTACACCAGCTCCCGGGCGTGTGACAGCTCGCAACCCAGACCGATCGCGAATAGCTTACGCGGTGACCGGAAACCGCCCCCGCCCCGTCGAGTGGTGCGAGCAATGCCGAAGAAGCGCGTGCCGTCCGGCATCTCCAGAACCTGGGTGAGGATGCGTTCGGGCTGTGCAAACGCCTCATGCACATGCCACAACGGACAGGCCCCGCCGTGGCGCGCAAAGTGGAAGGCGGTGGCACTCTGGCGTTTGGAAATATTGCCGGCCTGATCCACCCGCACGAAGTAGAACGGCACGCCCCGGGCTCCGGGGCGCTGCAGGGTTGAGAGCCGGTGGCACACCGTCTCGAATCCCACGTGAAAGCGCTGCTGCAGCAGCTCGATGTCGTAGCGGAGCCGTCGCGCAGCGTTCAGAAAGTCGCCATAGGGCAGCAGTACTGCGCCTGCGAAGTAGTGCGCGAACCCCTGCCGCGCCAGCGCCTGGGTGGTGGGGTCGGTGAGGCCACCCTCGCGCAGCTCGTCGTCGATGGTCTGCCGATGTACCAGCAGGGCGAACTGGGTGGCCATCTGAAAGGCCTGCTGGGCGTCGCTCAGGCCCGCCGCTAACGCCAGCCGACGCCCAGCGACGTCGAGGCGACGCAGCCAGGTACTTGACAGCTCGTCGTCCATGGTGACCACCTCCAGGCCACAACGATCGCGCAGCAGCTTGCGCAGCGCCGGTGCGCGCTGGCCGGGTTCCAGCTTCAGCTCGGCGGCCAGCGACTCCCCCAGTTGGTCCAGCGCGTCCAGGTAGTTGTTGCGACGGTTGAAATGGTCGCGCACCTCCTCGTGCGGCAAAGGCACAGCGGCTTCGTGACGCGGACCCTCGCCCGGCACGCCGCCGCCCTGCTCACCGTAGAAGCGGTCGATGGTTTGCGCGTACTCCTCCTGCAGCCGGGCGTGCCGCTGATAAAGGGTCAGAAAGGCGTCCACCAGCTCGGGAGCCTGCTCGACCAGCCGCGACAGCGCAGCCGGCGGCAGAGGGTCGGCACGCAGAGTGCGGTCGTGCAGCGCGCAGTCCAGCTCCGCCAGTTGACGCCGGTCTTGCTCATCGGAGAACTGGCCCACATCACCGCCAAAGACCTCGGCCAGCTTCAGCAGCACCGACGCGGTCACCGGCCGCTGATTGTTCTCGATCTGGCTCACGTAGCTCAGCGACAGCGACAGGCGCTGTGCCAGGTGCCCCTGGCTCCAGCCGTTCTGCTCGCGCAGCTTGCGCACGCGGGGTCCCACAAAGAGTTTCCGGGTTCCACTCATTTTGTAAACTTCACAAATTTCAACTCAAGCATGCAAACAAATTTGCAACATTTCCTTTTCACATCACTGACTTGTTGTTGATTGTGAAGCTAGCGGATATTATATGTGAAATCTCGTCCGCCGTCGAACGGCTCTTCCTCCAGGAGACACAATGTCCACTTCCCTCATTCCCCAGGTGCCGCTGTTCATCAACGGCGAGTTCGTCCAGTCCCGCACGACTCAGTGGCGCGACGTGATCAATCCGGCCACACAGGCAGTGCTGGCCCGCGTGCCGCTGGCCACGCCCGACGAGGTCCATGCGGCCGTGGCAGCCGCCAGCGAAGCGTTCAAAACCTGGCGCAAGACACCCATCGGCACCCGCGCGCGCATCTTCCTGAAGTACCAGCAGCTGATCCGCGAGAACATGAAGTCGCTCGCCGCCACCCTCACGGCCGAACAGGGCAAGACCCTGGCCGACGCCGAAGGCGAAGTGTTCCGCGGACTGGAGGTGGTGGAGCACGCCGCCGCCATTGGCAACCTGCAACTCGGCGAACTGGCGATGAACGTGGCTGGGGGTGTCGATACCTACACCCGGCTGCAGCCGCTGGGGGTGTGCGCTGGCATCACGCCCTTCAATTTCCCGGCCATGATCCCGCTGTGGATGTTCCCAATGGCCATTGCCTGCGGCAACACCTTCGTGCTCAAGCCGTCCGAGCAGGACCCCATGGTCACCATGGAACTGGTGAAGCTGGCACACGAAGCGGGCATTCCCAAGGGCGTGCTCAACGTCGTGCACGGTGCGGCCGAGGTGGTGGATGCGATCTGTGACCACCCGGACATTAAAGCGGTCTCCTTCGTTGGCTCGACCAAGGTCGGCACGCATGTCTACAACCGCGCCTCGCTGGCAGGCAAGCGCGTACAGTGCATGATGGGCGCGAAGAACCACGCCGTCGTCCTGCCTGACGCGCACAAAGAGCATACGCTCAACGCTCTGGTCGGCGCCGCATTCGGCGCGGCCGGCCAACGCTGCATGGCCATTTCGGTGGTGGTGCTGGTGGGTGAGACCCAGCAGTGGATTGCCGACCTGGTGACCAAAGCCAAGGGACTGAGCATCGGCAATGGCCTCGACAACCCCGATCTGGGCCCGGTGATTTCGCGCACGGCCAAAGAACGCATCGAAGCCCTGATCGCCCGTGGGGTGGAAGAAGGCGCCACACTGGAACTCGACGGCCGCCTACCCGAACTGCCCGGGGCCCTGCGCGAAGGCAACTTCGTGGCGCCCACCATCTTCTCGGGTGTCAAGCCCGGAATGACGATCTACGAACAGGAAATCTTCGGCCCGGTGCTCTGCCTGGTGGCAGCGGCTACCCTGGACGAGGCCATCGACCTGATCAATGCCAACCCAAACGGCAACGGCACGGCCATCTTCACGCAGTCAGGCGCCGCCGCGCGCAAGTTCGAGGAAGAGGTCGACGTTGGCCAGGTGGGCGTGAACGTACCCATTCCGGTGCCCGTGCCGATATTCTCATTCACCGGCTCGCGTGCGTCCAAACTCGGCGACCTGGGCCCTTACGGCAAGCAGGCGGTGACCTTCTATACCCAGACCAAGACTGTGACCGCACGCTGGTTCGAGGACGACGTCTCGACCGGCGTGAACACCACCATCAGTCTGCGCTGACCAGGAGGGTCTACCATGAACTTCGAGCTGAACGAGGAACAGTCCGCGTTCCAGCAGGCAGCGCGCGACTTCGCCACGAAAGAACTGGCCCCACGCGCGTCCGAATGGGACGCCCGGGGATATTTCCCGAAGGACGTGATCGCGCAGGCCGGTGCACTGGGCTTTTGCGGCCTGTACGCTGACAGCGCCTACGGTGGCCTGGGGCTCTCGCGCCTGGACGCTACCGTGGTGTTCGAGGAACTGGCCGCCGCCTGCCCTTCGACGGCGGCCTTCATCACCATCCACAACATGGCCACCTGGATGGTCACGGCCTTTGCCCGCCAGGACGTGGCCAGCCGCTGGGGGCCGATGCTGGCCAGTGGACAGCGCCTCGCGTCCTACTGCTTGACCGAGCCGGACGCCGGCTCAGACGCGGCCTCGCTCAAGACCACGGCCCGGCGTGACGGTGACAGCTATGTGCTCAACGGCACCAAGGCCTTCATCTCCGGCGCCGGCAGCACGGACGCGCTGGTGGTGATGTGCCGCACCGGAGGCCCAGGCGCGGCCGGCATATCGGCCTTGCTGGTGAGCGCCGACAGCCCCGGCATCCAGTACGGAAAAAAGGAAGAGAAGATGGGCTGGAACAGCCAGCCCACGCGCACCATCAGCTTCGACAACGTGCGGGTGCCCGTTTCGCACCTGCTGGGTCAAGAGGGCGAAGGCTTCAAGATCGCCATGAAGGGCCTGGACGGCGGGCGCATCAACATCGCCGCCTGCTCGGTCGGCGCAGCCCAAGGTGCGCTGACCGCTGCACAGCGCTACATGCGCGAGCGGCGCCAGTTCGGCAAACCGCTGGCCGACTTCCAGGCGCTGCAGTTCAAGCTGGCCGACATGGCCACCGAACTGGTGGCCGCGCGCCAGATGGTGCGCCTGGCCGCCAGTCGGCTGGACGCCGCCCACCCCGACGCCACCACTTACTGCGCCATGGCCAAGCGCCTGGCCACCGATATCGGCTTCGAGGTCTGCAACCAGGCGCTGCAGATCCACGGCGGTTACGGCTACATCCACGAATACCAGCTGGAGCGGCTGCTGCGCGACTCGCGCGTGCACCAGATCGTCGAAGGCACCAACGAAATCATGCGGGTGATCATCGCCCGCCGCATGTTGCAAGACCACGCCACGGAGACCATTCGATGACTGAACCTACCTATGCGGGGCTGTCGCTTGAAAAGCGCGGCCACACCGCCATCGTAACCCTGAACAACCCGCCCGCCAACACTTGGACGGAGCACAGCCTGTCCGCCCTGACCCGGCTGGTCAAGGACCTCGAAGCCGACCGCGACGTCTATGCCCTGGTCATCACCGGCGCTGGCGAGAAGTTCTTCAGTGCAGGCGCCGACCTCAAACTGTTCGCCCCCACCGGCACTGACACCGACAAGGCCACCGCCGCCACGATGGCGCGCCGCTTTGGGCAGGCGTTTGAAACACTGGCCGCGTTTCACGGCGTGAGCATCGCCGCCATCAACGGATACGCCATGGGTGGCGGGCTTGAATGCGCACTGGCCTGCGACCTGCGCGTGGCCGAAGAGCACGCCGTCATGGCGCTCCCCGAAGCCTCAGTCGGCCTGCTGCCCTGCGCGGGCGGCACGCAGTGGCTGGCCTGGAACGTGGGCGAAGCCTGGGCCAAGCGCATGGTGCTGCTGGGAGAACGCGCCGACGCCACCACCGCGCAGCGCATCGGCCTGGTGGATGAGGTGGTGCCCAGGGGACAGGCGCTGGAACGCGCCCTGGCGCTGGCCGAGAAGGTGGGACAACAAAGCCCCAGCGCCGTGCGCGCCTGCAAGCGGTTGATCCAGGGCGCGCGACACGGGTCGCCACAGCAGATGCTGGTGGCCGAGCGCGAGGCATTCATCGACCTGTTCGACACCGCAGACCGCAGCGAAGGTGTGTCGGCCTTCCTGGAAAAGCGGCCACCGCAGTGGAAGAACGGGTGATGCTCATGGCCGAACCCTCCGTTCTGTTCGATACCCTGCCCACCGCCAGCGGTCACCGCTTCGGGCGCGCCACGCTCAACGCGCCGGCCAGGCTGAACGCGTTGTCGCTGCACATGGTGGACCTGCTGACCCAGCAACTGCAGGCCTGGGCGCAAGACACGTCCATCGCTGGCGTGTTGCTCGATGCTGCCGGAGATAAAGCCTTCTGCGCCGGTGGCGACGTGGTCGGCCTGTACCAGGCCATCCGAGCCCTGCCTCCGGGCCAGGTGCCGCCCGAGGCCAGCGCCTTTTTCGAACGCGAGTACCGGCTCGACTACGCCATCCACACCTACCCCAAACCCATCGTGTGCTGGGGGCACGGCTTCGTCATGGGCGGCGGTATCGGGCTCATGGCCGGCGCCTCACACCGGGTCGTCACGCAGCGTTCACGCCTGGCCATGCCCGAAATCAGCATCGGCCTCTACCCCGACGTGGGCGGCAGCTGGCTGCTCCCGAGGATGCCTGGGAAAACTGGTGCCTTCCTGGCCCTGACCGGCGCGCACCTGAATGCCGCAGATGCATTGTTCGCTGGCCTGGCCGACTTTCTGTGTCCACATGAGGCGCACTGCGACTTGCTGGCCGGCATCGCGGCGGCGTCCTGGCGCGGCGAACAGGCCAGCGACGCGGCGCAACTGAGCCACCTGCTCGAACGGCTGGGCGCAGGTACCGAGCTGCCCGCCTCAGCGCTGCGCACCCACTTCGACCGCATCAACGCCATCATCGGCCACGACGGGCTGGACGGCCTCGCGCCGCGCTTGGCCGCGCTGGCGCAGGACACAGACCCCTGGCTGGCCCAGGCCGGCGCCACTTTCGCCAAAGGCTCGCCCACCTCGGCCGTGCTGGCCATGGAACTGCAGCGCCGAGCCAGGCACCTGTCGCTGGCCGACGCCTTCAGGCTCGAACTGCAGGCCTCGGTCGGCTGCTGCGCCCACCCTGACTTCGCCGAAGGCGTTCGCGCCCTGCTGGTGGACAAGGACAAGACCCCCCGCTGGACGCCCGCCACCCTATCCGAGGTCACGCCCGCCTGGATCGAAGACCACCTGCGCCCGAGGTTTGAAGGCCCGCATCCGCTGGCCGACCTGAAGTGAACCGACTCAACCAACAACTTCCCCCATCGAGGAGATACCCATGTCCACACTTCCCCGCATCGCCTTCATCGGCGTGGGCAACATGGGCGGCCCCATGGCCGTCAACCTGCACAAGGCTGGCTACCCCGTCTGTGCTTTCGATCTGAGTACCGACGCGCTGAAGAAGGCGCGCGGTCATGGGCTGGAAACGGCAACCTCAGCCATGGCCGCGATCGACGGGGCACAAGTGGTGGTCTCCATGCTGCCGGCCAGCCGGCATGTGGAAGCGCTTTACCTGGGAGAAATGGGTATCATGTCCAAACTGGCACCGGGGGCACTGATCATCGACTGCAGCACCATTGCCCCTGCCTCAGCCCAGAAAGTGGCGGCGGCCGCGCAGGCCTGTGGTCTCTCGATGATCGATGCGCCGGTTTCCGGCGGCGTAGCTGGAGCAACGGCTGGCACGCTGACCTTCATCGTTGGCGGCGAGTCTGCAGCGCTTGAACGCGCCCGCCCGGTGCTGCAGGCCATGGGCAAGAACATTTTCCACATGGGCGCTGCCGGCGCCGGTCAGGTGGCCAAGCTGTGCAACAACATGGCATTGGGCGTGATCATGGCCGTGACCGGCGAGGCCATTGCCCTGGGCGTGGCCCACGGCCTGGACCCCAAGGCCCTGTCGCAGATGATGGCTGTGAGCACCAGCCGCAGCTGGGCCACCGAGGTTTGCAACCCCTGGCCTGGCGTCCTGGAGAACGCACCGGCCTCGCGCGGCTACAGCGGTGGCTTTAGCAACGACCTGATGCTCAAGGACATGAACCTGGCCGTGGAAGCCGCGATGGGCGTGGGCGCCACCATCCCACTGGGCGAAGTGGCCCGCAACCTATACGCCATGAACCGACAGGCAGGCCGCGGTGGGCTCGACTTCTCCAGCGTGGTCAAGCTGCTGAGCGACAAGGCGTGATTTCTTCGTGACAGGCGGCCAGCGGAGCAAGTTGGCCATATCGCTCTTGAAAGTACAGCAAGGGCTGTGCAGCAGCGCCGGCATCTGAGGCGCCCAGGGACTTGACCTCGCCGATCACGATCAGGTGATCGTCTGCGGCATGCTCGGCGTGAATCGCGCAATCGAGCCAGTGCAGGCCGTCAATGATGACCGGGTTTCTCAGTGACGAGGCCTGCCACTTTACGGCGCGCCATTTGTCCGCTCCTTGCTGCGCAAACAGCCTGGACACATCCGCCTGATCGGTGGCCAGGATGTTGACCGCAAAGCGCCCGGCCTGGCGGATTTGCGGGTAGCTGTACGAGCAGGACTTGACACTCCCCCGTGTCAAAATAGTTGTCGCCTCTTTACGATGACGAAACCTGGGGACGAAGAGGATAAGCGTTCAAGAGACGGGTGGTGGCGTGCGTGCGTATTGCCGAAGGCGGCACGCTCAGGCAGGAAGTGCAAACGTTTCCGACCACCACCTCCGGCCTGCTGGCCCTGGCCGACTGGCTGGACTCGTTTGGCGTGCGGCAGGTCGGCATGGAAGCCACGGGCGTGTATTGGAAGCCCGTGTGGCATATCCTCGAAGGGCACTTTGAACTGGTCTTGGCCAACGCCGCGCATGTCAAGAACGTGCCCGGACGCAAGACGGACGTCAATGACGCCATGTTGTGGCTGGCCGACCTCTTGGCCCATAGTCTGATTCGAGAAGGTGCTCGAAGTTGCCAACCTCAAGCTCGGCGTGGTGCTCAGCGACATCATGGGCAAGAGCGGTCGTGCCGTGCTCGATGCCATCGTGGCTGGAGAAAGCGACCCGCAACGGCTGCTCAGTTGCGTCAGCCAGCGCGTCAAAGCGCCGCGCGAGGAAGTGCGCGAAGCCTTGCGCGGGCGCATCCGGCCTCATC
>Ga0308419_1001528_pt1 | contig 15412 bp, 17 predicted proteins | sample HotsprSampleMS50_FD_203674 | JGI IMG/M metagenome (GOLD analysis project Ga0308419, IMG submission 203674) | Hot spring phototrophic mat microbial communities from Mushroom Spring, Yellowstone National Park, Wyoming, United States - 20090730_MS50 ... | reverse complement strand
TCCTGTCAGCTTTGTCCGCCTGATGCCTTTTGGCTCTGTCCGTCCGATGTCTGTGTTCGACGTGTATCGGGCCAGCTCCGTGGCTGGATTGCCCGAGGCACGCGGCTTCCGAACCCGCCCCATGGTAGCCACGCCTACACCACAGCGACGCGACGCCCAGCATCAGCGAGTATCGGTTGCGGAAGAGGAAGGTTTAGAATTTTTTTGTACGCGGATAGGGGAGATTTGTCAGATCCCGACGATGCGTCGCCAGCCACCTGCCCGACGACAAAGCCGACAACTTTGCGCGACGGCGCACAAGTTGCCCGGGGCAAGGCGGACGTTCTCATAAAGAGCCGCGTCGGCATCGAAGCCGGACGGTCCGTGAATCGGGGGCGCCATAGGGTCGATAGGTAACGGGGAAGAACGTTGCGCCCGCGGCGCGCTGGTGGGACCGGCACGATGGCAGACGAGAAGGCGAAAACCGAGACGCCCGCACCGAAGAAAGGACTGCCGATTAAGCTGATCGGGATTGTGCTGGGGATCGCCGCGGTACAGGGCGCGGCCTTTTTCTTCGTGTTCAAGGGCAGCGGGGCGAAGCCGCACACGGCGACGGCGGAGCGGGCGCACGCCATTGAGCCGGCTCCGGAAAAGCCGGTGCTGGCGGTGGCCGAGGTACAGCTTCTCAAGGGCTTCAAGGTCCCCAACGACAAAAGCGGGCGGATGTGTCTGTACGACATCGATCTGAGCGTGGTCGTGGCGGCGGAGCAGAAGGAAAAGATGAAGAAGATTGCGGAGGAGCGGGCCGGGGAGATCGCCGACAGCATCGGTCGCATCGTCCGCGCCGCCAGCGAACCGATGCTGCGGGAAGACGACCTCCGTACGCTGCGGGCCCAGTTCACGGATGCCCTGACCGAGATCGTGCAGAGCCGGGACCTGATCCAGCGGGTTCTGATTCCGCGGTTCGTACCGCTCCCTTCGTAGTCCGGTTCGCCGCCGGCTTTCCTGCGGCGTGGCAGACAAGGATGTTGAGCGCCCATGGCTGAAGAGCAGGAACACCCCGAGCCGACCCCGGAAGAGGTTGTCGCCCCTACGTCGTCCGCGGGGGAGCCTTCGCCGCCCGAGGCGGCGGCTCCGTCGCCCCCGGAACCGACCGCGCAGCAGCCGGCCGCGGAGGCGTCGCCGGTGCAGAACACGTTCGACCAGGCGGAGTTGGACGCGCTGTTTGCGCAGGCGGCGGCCGCGGCCACTACGGGGGCGTCGGAAACCATGGCCGCTGCCGCGGACGGCCTGGCCAACGCGCAGGCGGAGATGGACGCGCTGGCGGCCGAAATGGCGGCGGCGGTCGCGGCCGAAGCACGCCCGCCCGGTCCGGCCGGTGAAGCGGCCGCGAGCAGCGCGGGAGAGTCGCCTGCCGTCCTGGGCACGGCGGGCGGCCCAGAACCGGCCAGTGCGGCAACGCCTTTTGCACCGCCGGAGATGGACGGGGCGGCCGTCCCTGCGCCGACGGCCAGCATCGAGTTGCTCGATGACGTCGAACTGGACGTGAAGATCGAGCTGGGCCGCACGGTGATGTACATCGAGGATGTGCTGCGCCTCGGCGTCGGTTCGGTCGTGCAGCTCGACAAACTGGCCGGCGACCCGGTGGACATCTACGTGAACGACCGGCTGGTGGCCCGCGGCGAAGTCCTGGTTCTCAACGACAATTTCTGCGTGCGCATCAACGACATTCGTGCGCCGATTCCGGAGCTGGAGGGTTAGCCGCCCGTCATGAGGATCCCGGTGCCAAGGATGGCGTGGTCGGGCCTGTGGGTCGTGCTGGCTGCGAGCACTGCCTGGGGGCGCCCGTCGGGAACGAGCGCCGCCGCGGTCGATTCAAACGCTGCACCGCCAACGCACGCCGCCCCCGACCCATGGGCGTCGGCTGAAATCACCCCGCCGTCGGACGTCGCACCACCGACCGAGGCCCGGCCGCTGCCGCGCCGGTCTGCCCTGCGGCCCGGCGATTCGGCCCCGCGCCCCGGCACGCGGCAGGCGTCGGCGTGGCTGCGCACGAGCGCGTCGCTGGGTGGCGTCGTCGCGCTGATCCTGCTGCTGGCGTGGGGCTATCGGCGTGTGGCGGCGGGCTGGGGAATCCTGCCGCGCGATTTGCGCCCGCGGCGCGCGCCGCTGATCGAGGTGGTCAGTCGGGCGGCGCTGGCCCCGCGCCAGACGCTGTACCTCATTCGGGTCGGGCCGCGCCTGATCCTGGTAGGTTGCACGCCCGACGCCATCCGCCCCCTGCATGAGATCCAAGACCCGGATCTCGTCGCCACGCTCCTGGGCGAGGCCGCCGGCCAGCGGCCGGACAGTGCGTCGGCGGAATTCGCACGCTGCCTCGAGCAGCAGGCGAGCGCGTTCGAGGCGGACAGTCCGAACACGACGGAAAAACTCACGCCGGACGAGCAACGGTTGGGCACGGTGCGAAAGAAGCTGGAGGACACGATCGCGCGCCTGCGGCGATCCGGGGCGGCTAGCGGCTGACGACGGGCACCGCGCGGGGAGCGGTAGTGCGCGGCGGGAGCGGTTGATGACGGAGCGAAGCAGACAGACGAGAGTTCCTCAGGCCACCTGGGCCTGCGTCGCTGTGCTGCTGAGCGTGGCGACACTCCCGGTGCGCGCGCAAATTGGCCCGCCGCCGGATTTCGACGACGCGGGGCCTCGTCCTCCGGTCACGACGGAGGCGCCTGGCGCGCCGCCTGCGGGCCCGGCCGTCGATCCCATCTACATCCCCGATATGGAGCGCCTGCTGCCGAAGGCGGCCAGCCGCGAGTCGCTGAGTCATTCGCTTCAGATTCTGGTTCTGCTCACGCTGCTGACGGTGGCACCGAGCATCCTGCTGATGATGACCTGCTTCGTGCGCATGCTGGTCGTGCTGGTGCTTCTGCGGCAGGCGTTGGGTACGCAGCAATTGCCGCCGTCGCAGGTGCTGGTCGGGCTGGCGCTGTTTCTGACTTTCCTGGTGATGGCTCCGACCTACGAGCGGATCAACCGCCGGGCGATACAGCCCTACCTGAACAACGAGCTGCCGCAACTGGACGCCATCGCGGCGGCCGGCCACGAACTGCGGACCTTCATGTTCGAGCAGATCCGGGCGGCGGGGAACGAACAGGATGTATACCTGATGTACGAGTACGCAGCGGGCCGCAGCGTGCCGGAGGAAGAGGTTCTGGACGAGAAGCAGGTGCCGCTGACGGCGCTGGTGCCGGCGTTCATTCTGAGCGAGCTGAAGACCTCGTTCATCATCGGGTTCCGGATCTACCTGCCGTTTCTGGTCATCGACATGGTGATCGCGACGGTGCTGGTGTCGATGGGCATGATGATGCTGCCGCCGGTGCTGATTTCGCTGCCGTTCAAGCTGCTGCTGTTCGTGCTGGCCGACGGGTGGCATCTGGTGGCGGGCTCGCTGATGGCCAGTGTGATGTGAACGGGGAGCGCGGAGACCGAAGATGGAGTTTTCGCTGGCACTCGATCTGGGCCGGGCAGCGCTGGTGACGACGCTGCTGATGTCCGCCCCCATTCTCGGGGCGGGCGTGATCGTCGGCCTGGTCATCAGCCTGATTCAGGCCGTCACGCAGATTCAGGATCAGACCATCAGCATCGTGCCGAAGATCGTCGCCATGGTGGTCGTGGCCGTGCTGCTGATCCCGTGGCTGACGCAGCGGATGGTCGAGTACTCGCAGGCGCTGTTCGCCGGAACGTGAGCGACGGTCGTATGCCGTTCGAACTGCTGGCGCTGTATCTGAAACTGCCCGTCTTCGCGCTGGTCGCGGCGCGACTGGGCGGGCTGCTGATGTTCCAGCCGGTGCTGGGGGCCCTGGCCCTTCCCGTCCACCTGCGCGCGTTGCTCGTGCTGGGGCTGGCGGCCTTGCTGACCCCCGCGGTCCGACTGCCGCCCGACGCGCCCACCAACCTGGCCGCGCTCACGATCGCGCTGGCCGGGGAACTCCTGCTGGGAATCCTGCTGAGCCTGGTCAGCGTGGCGTGCTTTCTGGGGCTTCAGCTCGGCGGCCTGCTCATCGCGCAGGAGGCCGGGCTGGCCTTCGGTCAGATCCTCGACCCGAACAGCGAGGAACAGGAGAGCGTCACGAGCATGCTCTACCTGCAACTGGCCGTCGTGGTGTATTTCATCGTGGGCGGCCATCGGGCCCTCGTGTCTGCCTGTCTGGATACCTTCCACACCATCCCGCTGCTGGACGCCGCGGCCGCCACCCGTCCCGCCGTGGACCTGATCCTTCAGGCGCTGGCGGTGTCCGGGCAGATCGCGTTGCGCGTGGCCGCCCCGACCATGCTGGCGATGTTCCTGGTCAACCTGGCGCTCGGCTTCGTCTCCCGGACGATGCCGCAGTTCAACGTCCTGACGTTCGGGTTCTCGGTCAAGGCGCTGGCGGGGTTCGTCCTGATGGCGGTGTCGCTGCCGGCCGCGGTGCAGGCCTTCCTGTTCGGTCTGCAAGAGCTGGAAAGCGGGCTGGCCGCGCTGTTCGGAGGATAGCAAACAAGCCATGGCGCACGACGACGTCGGCGACCGCACCGAACAACCAACCCCGCGCCGCCGCCAGGAGGCCCGCGAGGAAGGCCAGATCGCCCGCAGCGTGGAGCTCAGCGCGGCGGTGGCGCTGCTCGCCGGGGTGCTGCTGTGCCGCTTCCTGGGGCCGATGATGCTGCGTCACATGCTGGACCTGACGCGTGCCCTCGGGCACCCGGCACCGGTCCGCGCGGACGAGCTGCTCGTGTGGGTACGCCTGGTGGGCTGGACGGCTGCCCGGCTGACGGTGCCGTTCCTGCTGTTGCTGCTGGTGGTGACGATCGCCGGGACGGTCGTCCAGTCGGGACTCGTGGTGACCTGGAAGAAACTGGCGATCAAGCCGGAGCGCCTGAATCCGGTCGAGGGCTTCAAGCGCTTGTGGTCCGCCGAATCGCTGATGAAGTTGCTGCTCGGGGTTTTCAAGGTGGGGCTGCTGGCGGCGGTGGCGGGGTACACGATTCGCGACCGGTTGGAGCTGATCCTCACCAGCGGGGCGGCCCCGCCCGGCGGAGTGTACGCCCTGGGCGCACAAGTGATCTTCGACCTGGCGCTCCGCATGGCGCTGATCGTTCTGCTGCTGGGTCTGGCGGACTACGCGTGGCAACGATGGCGTCTGGAGCGGCAGCTCCGCATGACCAAACAGGAAGTCCGCGACGAACTCAAACGGATGGAGGGCGATCCGCTCATCAAACAACGCCGCCGGCAGATTCAGCAGCGCCTGGCCATGCAGCGTATTCGACGGGAGGTGCCGCGGGCGGACGTGGTGGTCACGAACCCGACCGAATATGCCGTCGCACTGCGCTACGACGAACGGACGATGAGCGCCCCGCGCGTGGTGGCCAAGGGCCGGGATCTGCTGGCCCAGCGCATTCGACAGCTCGCCCAGCAGTACGGGGTGCCGGTCGTGCAGCGGCCGGCTCTGGCGCGGGCCCTGTATGCCGCGGTGGAAGTCGGACGGGAAATTCCGCCGGCGTTTTACCGGGCGGTCGCCGAAGTGTTGGCGTACGTGTACCAGTTGTCGCGGTCGGCCGGCGCCTCGGCCGCCGGTTGAGCGCGTGACGGGTGAGGCATGCCGTTCGCCCTGGACAACAACCCGGTTCTGCGGTTCGTGACGCGGCACCGCGGGATGCTGCTGCCGGCGTGCGCCGGAGCGCTGATTTTCGTGCTGCTGGTGCCGCTGCCCACCGTCGCGCTGGACTTTCTGCTGCTGACGAACATGCTCCTGACGACCGTCATCCTCATGACGGTCATGTACCTGCGCGCGCCGCTGGAGTTCTCCAGCTTCCCTTCGCTGCTGCTGGCTATGACGCTGTTCCGGCTGGTGCTCAACACGGCCACGACCCGGTTGATTCTTTCGAACGGCGGACAGGGGACGGCGGCCGCCGGCCGGGTGGTGGAGGCCTTCGGGCTGTTCGTGGCTGCCAATTCGCTGGCCGTGGGCGTGATCATCTTCCTGATCATCACCATCATCCAGTTCGTGGTGATCACGAAGGGCGCCACACGCATCGCCGAAGTCGCCGCCCGGTTCACGCTCGACGGGATGCCGGGGAAGCAGATGGCGATCGATGCCGACCTGAACGCGGGCAGCATCGATGAGGCGGAAGCGCGCCGGCGCCGGCTGGAAATCAGCCGCGAAGCGGACTTCTACGGCGCGATGGATGGCGCCAGCAAGTTCGTGCGCGGGGACGCGATCGCCGGCATCATCATCACGTTCGTCAACCTGCTGGGCGGGCTGTACGTCGGCATGGTCGACCACGGTCTGTCGCTCAGCCAGTGCCTGGACATCTACAGCAAGCTGACCATCGGCGACGGCCTGGTCAGCCAGATTCCCGCCTTCATCCTGTCGGTGGCGGCCGGCATGCTCGTCACGCGCAGTACCGGGCAGACCAATCTCGGCGAAGAGGTGCTCGGTCAGCTCGTCGCCCGACCGATCGCTCTGGCGCTGGCCACCGGCTTCCTGGCGGTACTCCTGTTGACGCCGCTGCCCAAGGTGCCGCTGGTCAGTATGGCCGCGGGCTGCGGCGTTTTGGCCTGGGTGCTGCGGCGTCAGGAAGTCGCCGCCGCCCACAAGGCGGTGGAACAGCGTGTCCGCGAGCAAGCCCAACCGCCGAAGATCGAGACCCATTTGCTGGTCGATCCGCTGGAGCTCCAGGTCGGGTTTGCGCTGGTCCGACTGGTGGACCGCGCCCGCGGCGGCGACATGCTCGACCGCATCGCCGGCCTGCGCAAGCAACTGGCGACCGATCTGGGGCTCGTCGTCCCGCCGGTGCGCATTCGGGACAACGTCAACCTGGAACCCAACCAGTACGCCGTCCTGCTGCGCGGGCAGGAGGTCGCCCGCGGCGAGGTGTTCCCGGACCAGTTCCTGGCGGTGGACTCCGGCGTGGCCGGCGAGCCCCTCCCGGGGCTGGAAGTCCGCGAGCCGGCCTTCGGACTGCGGGCTTGGTGGCTGTCGCCGGAACACCGTGAGCAGGCCGAGCGCCGGAACTTCACCGTCGTCGAAGCCTCCGGCGTGCTGGCCACACATTTGACGGAGGTCATCAAGCGTCATGCCGCGGAGCTGCTCAGCCGGGCCGACACGCAGCGCCTGTTGGACAACCTCAAGCAGCGGAACGCGGCTCTGGTGGACGAGGTGGTGCCGAACCTGCTGAAGGTCGGCGACGTGCAGAAGGTGCTTCAGAACCTGCTGCGGGAACGCGTGCCGATCCGCGATCTGGAGACCATTCTGGAAACGTTGGGCGACTGGGCACCGAAGACGAAAGACATCGAGGTCCTCACCGAGTACGTGCGCAACGCCCTCGCCCGGACACTGTGCGGGCAGTACAAGGACGCACACAACACGATTCACGCGGTGACGCTCGATCCCGCCACCGAGGACTACCTGCAAGGCAACATCCAGCGGCTCGAATACGGCTCCACCCTGACTGTGCCGCCCGATCGACAGGCGGAGCTGGCCCTCAAGATCCGCCGACAGGTGGAATCGGCATCCGGCGGCACCGGCGGCGCGCCGGTCGTCATCCTCTGTTCGCCGCAGGTGCGTTTGTGGGTGCGGCGTCTGATCGAGCCGGTTCTGCCGCACACCCCCGTGCTGGCGCTGAATGAGATCATCCGGGGGGTTGACGTAAAAGCACACGGAGTAGTCGGCCTTGAACTCCAGCATACGGACATTCCGCGGCCGGTCCATGGCTGAAGCCCTGGCCGCCGTGAAGCGGGAACTCGGTCCCGACGCGGTCATTCTGGGCACGCGCACGCTGCCCGGCGGCCGCCTCGGCGCTCTGGCGGGCCGCGCACAGGTGGAGATCACCGCAGGCTTGCCGGACCTTGTCACACCCGCGCCGCGCGTCAAGACGGCAGCTCCCGCGAACCCGACGCGCCGGGACCAACCGCGCCGGCCACCGGCCAGCACGCCGGGTTCCGCAACTGCCCCTGCGACCGACGTGTTGCAGCCGGCAGGGGCGCCCGTGCCGTCGCCGCCGCCCTTGCCGCAGGACTTGTATCCGTACTACGTTCGGCTGGTGCAAGAGGACGTGGCCGAGGAGCTGGCGCAGCGACTGCTGCGGCAAGCAGCGGCTCAGCCCGGCCCCGGGACCCCCAGCCAGCGTGTGCGGGCCGTGCTGTGCGACTACATCGCGAAAATGGTGCCGCCGACAGGCGGGATTGCGGTGCAGCCGGGCGCGACGCGGCGGGTGGCCCTGGTCGGGCCGTCGGGGGCCGGCAAGTCGACCACGACGGCCAAACTGGCGGCCTTGTTCAAGCTGCGGCGGGGACGCACTGTCGCGCTGCTGTCACTCGACATGCATCGGCTCGACGCCCACGTGCATTTGCAACGCTATGCGGAGGTTCTGGACGTGCCCTTCGCGGCGGCGCAGACGATCGGCGAGGTCAAGCAGGCCCTTCGCACGCTGGGTACGCCTGAGCTTCTGCTGATTGACACGCCGGGTATCGCCATCCGGGAGCAGGCACGGTTCGCACGCCTGGCGGCGCTGCTGCGTGCCGTCCGGCCGGATGAGACGCACCTGGTGCTGCCGGCCTTTCTGGACCCGCGGGTCCAGGAGCGCGTCGCCCGCAGCTTCGCGCCCTTGCAGGTTTCGCGCGTCATTCTGACGCGTCTGGACGAGGCCATCGGACTGGGCGTGATCCTCAACACCATCGCGCGACTCCATCTCGGCGTGTCATACGTGGCGACCGGACAGAATGTCCCCCAGGACATCGAGGAGGCTTGCGGCTCGCGCGTCATGGAGTTACTATTAGCGCACGACGCGTAGTCGAGTTCGACGGCGGTCGTCACGGCAGTGGTCGCCACCCGCAGCGAACCGTGTCGCTCGGACGCGGGGAAGGAGCGCAGGGAGGGAATCGTCGTCGCCGTCATCGGCGCACGGGCGGGCGTGGGGGCACGCACGCTGACACGCAACATCGGTGCAATTCTGACCGGATGGGGGTTGCAGGTCGTGGTTCAGGACAGGAGGCCAGGGCCGACCCGGCGCGCTTCCGACGACCGGTCGATGCCACGGGAAGCGGCGTGCGACGACGCCCCAGACCTCAATGTCTCACGTGCCCCGGAGTCGCGAGCGCCCGATGAAGACGGCTTGCCGGTCAGTCCGTGGACCAACTGCGACGTGGAGCTGTTACACCACGCTCCCGATGAAGCCTGCGACCTCCGCCCGACCGCTGACGTGGTCGCACTCGTAATCACGCCGCACCCAGCGGTTCTGGTAGACGGTTACGCGCTGTTGAAATCTCTGCATCAGCGCGGTTTTGCGGGGCGGATGGTGGCCATCGTCAACCGGGTCCGCAACCAGCCGGAGGCGGAGCGAGCCGCAGGCCGGCTCGTGAAAACCGTGGGACAGTTTCTCGGACGGTCGCTGGAAATCCTGGGCTACGTGCCGCAGGATCGCCATGTGGCTTTGGCGGCGGACCGGGGAGAGCCGGTCGCCCACGCCTTTCGTCGCTGCGCCGCAAGCAGCGCGCTCGGGGTGATTTGCACGCGATTGATGCCCGGACGAGCACGGCGGGTAGTCGCCCCGGCGCTCTGGTCGCGGCTGGGGGCGCTGTTCCTGTAGGCAAGCGGTACAAGGCACGGGGGCAGCCTTCCGATAGGAAGACACGGAAGTCATCCATGGTACGCGGGATCGGAGCCCAGATCGGACTGCTCGCGTTTGCCGTCGCCGTCCTGGCCGGCCTGTACAGCGGCAATTCAGTTACGGTCACCCTCACTCGCGCGCTGGTCGCCATGGTGATCGGTTCGCTGGTGGGGCAGATCGCAGGCTGGGCCGCCAAGCTGGTCCTGCGCGACCACCTGCAACGTAAGAAAATCGAAATCGATCGGGAACACCTTGCGGCCATCCGGGAAATGACCGGCGAACCGGAAACGACGGGCAGCCCGGCGGCCGACGGAGCGGGAGATTCGGGCGGATGAGCAAAACACGCACCAGCCAAGGCCGTGCCCGGCGTGTCAGCCGCAACCAGGCCACACGTTCCTTCCCGGACGAGAAGAGCCTGGCCGCGGCCTGGCGTGAGTTCAAGCGGACGGGCAACGAGGACATCCGCAACCGTCTGATCGAGCACTACCTCTACCTCGTTCGCTACACCGCCGAGCGCATCGGCGCGAAGCTGCCCGACGAGGTGGACGTGGATGACCTGATGAGCGCCGGCGTGTTCGGCCTGGTGGACGCGATCGACGCCTTCGATCTGGAGCGTGGGGTCAAGTTCGAGACCTACTGCGCGGCGCGGATCCGCGGGGCCATTCTGGACGAGCTGCGGAACATGGACTGGGTGCCCCGGCTGGTCCGGCACCGGGCGCACAAGCTGGCGGAAGCCACGCGGGCCCTCGAAACCGAGCTCGGCCGCACGCCCCACGAAGACGAGATCGCCCGCCGCCTGAACCTGCCGAAGGGACAGTTCCAGAAGCTGGTCCGGGACGCGAGCGCCGTGACCCTCGTGGCCCCGTCGCGGAAGTATACGGACCCGGACTCGCAGCGGGACGTGTTTGAAATCGACGTAGTCCCCGATGAACAGAGCACGGATCCAGTCGTGGAGGCCCAGAAGCGTGACATCAAGGACCTGATCACGCACGGGCTGACACGGGCCGAGCGTCTGATCATCGTGCTGTACTACTATGAGCAGATGACCATGAAGCAGATCGGGCAGACGCTCGATTTGTCCGAATCGCGCGTCAGCCAGATGCATTCGGCGATTCTGGCGCGACTCCGGGCGCAGCTTCAGGCGCGGCCGCGGGAGCTGGTCGGACAGCCGGAGTGAGAGTACCGGGGCGTCGCCGAGGCGGAGGATCGGACATGTCCGGCATCCCACCCGCCGGGCTCGGGTCGATCATTCAGACCCAGGGGGCACAGGCGCAGGCCGCCGAGCGCAAAGCCCGGGAAGACGGGGCCCAGACAGAGCGGACCGGGCCGGCGGCCTTCGCCGGCCAGCTCCAGGACGTGATCGAAGCCACGGACCGCGACAGTCAGGTGTACGCCGACGCGGAGGGCACCGGGAGCCAGGGTCGTCCGTTCGAAGAAGCACGCCGCGAAGAGAGCCCTGACGGGGCCCCGGTCGATGAAAGGCCCGCCGAACATTTGGACCTTCAGGCCTGACCGGCCGGCGCGCCGCGCTATTCCTTGCCCACGTAGGTTTTCGTCCGCGTGTCCACGCGGATCGTGTCGCCGATCTTGATGAACAGGGGCACCCGGACCGTCAGACCGTTCTCCAGCGTGGCCTCTTTCATGACGCTGGCGGAAGCGCCGACCGAATGCCCCGGGGCGGCCGTCTCGGACACCTGAAGCTTGACGATCTCCGGCAGGTCGAGCGACAAGGGCTGCCCCTCGACAAACATGACGCGGTAGGTTTCGCCCTCCTTGAGAAACGGTTCGCTGCCATGGAGCTGCACAGCGCCGAGTTCGAACTCCTCGTATGTCTCGGCGTCCATGAAGACCCGCGCCGCACCGCGCGCGTAGAGGTACTGGGCGTTCCGGTAGGCGTGCGCGACTTCCTGAATCGGCTCGAGCTGTTCGAGGGTGCGGTCAACCTGCCGCCCATCGCGCACGTCCCGCAAGGTGACGTGTACCGTCGGTTTCTGCTTGCCGGAGTGTCGCTCCTGGAAGTCGGCCACGACGTAGAGGTGGTTCTGGTGTCGGATCAGCACGCCACGTTTGATGGGTAGGTTCACGCCTTGCCTCCGAAGTGACAGAAGCCGCGGAGCGGCCACGAATGACGCCTTGGGCGTCCCATCGCGGAGCGCAAGGACCGCCGGGCGCAGCCCGCGGACCGCCTCCCTTGCCGCAGCGCGACGTGGTCCGCCGTTCTCGCCGCTGCTAGTATACCCCGCCCGCAAACTGCAAGGAAACCGTGTTTGACACGCGCGACCGGGCTGCCTATAGGTGCTTCGGGCAAAAGCGCTGCGCCGCCCCGAGCCGTGCGACGGTCAGAGACACGCCGGGCGTGCTGGCGGGGCCGGTTGTGCCTCCGGCGGTTGGCGAGCACCGTCGGAGCGCACCATGCAGCCAGAAAGTGACGTACCATGATCGACCGTGGCCCGTATGCGCGGATTCCGGCGGGCACCCATCTGCCGGCCGGTGTAAACGCCATCGTGGAAATCCCCAAGGGCAAGCGGAGCAAGTTCGAGGTGGATCCCGAAAGCGGGCTGATGCGTCTGGACCGGTACCTGTACTCGTCCAGCCATTACCCGGGGGACTACGGGTTCATCCCGCAGACGCTCGCCGAGGACGGGGACAACCTCGACATTCTGGTGCTGGTCAATGAGCCGACCTTCAGCGGCTGTCTGATCCGCGCCCGGGCCATCGGGCTGTTCCGGATGACGGACCGGGGCCAGAACGACTACAAGGTGCTGGCCGTCCCGGACTCGGATCCGCTCTTCGCTGAGTTCCAGGACCTCAAGGACGTCCCGCAGGCCCAGCTCCGCGAAATCGAGCACTTCTTCGCGACCTACAAACAGCTCGAGGGCGTCCGCACCACCATCCAGGGGTGGGACAACGCCGCTGCCGCCTATGCGGAAGTCCACGCCAGCGTGGACCGCTATGCCGCGGAGCTGGCCCGCCGGGCGCGGGGCCCGTGGCCGCCGGCCGCCGCAGAAGGGAAGAACGAATGAGCGAAGTACTCGGCATGTGCCTCGTGATCGTGCTGGCGCGCATCGCGGATGTCTCGCTGGGCACGATCCGGACCATCATGACCATCCAGGGGCGGCGGGCGCTGGCGCTGTTCATCAGCATCTTCGAGCTGCTCATCTGGGTCTTCGTGGTGTCGCGCGTGATCCGGGACATCCAGGAGCAACCGGCCTACGGCGTCGCGTACGCGCTGGGTTTCGCCCTCGGCACGTACGTGGGCATGACCATCGAGCGCAAGCTGGCGCTGGGGCGGCAGGTCGTGCGGATCATCACGCGGAACGGACCGGAACTGGCCCACGCGCTGCGAGCCACCGGCTTCGTCGTCACGCAGTTCGACGGCTATGGGCGCGACGGCCCGGTGCAGGAACTGTTCATCGAGGTCGAGCGGCGGGAAGTCCCCAACGTGATCTCCGAGGCCCTCCGCCAGGACCCGCGCTGCTACTACATGGTGGACGACATCCGCCACGCGTCCTCTGCGACCCTCCGCGCCCGACAAGCGGAGGGCTGGCGCAGTATCCTTAAGCAGAAGTGAAACCCCCGCGCCGGGCGACGGCGGGACACGTCAGCGGCGGTCCTGTTCGAGGCGCGCCACGCGGGCGCGGAGAATGGCCCGTCGCGGATCGTCGGGGCTCAGGCGACTCTCAATGCGCCGCAGCCGCTCCAGCGCCTCATCCACCTGCCCGCTGAGGGCCAGCGCTTCGGCCAGATTGATCTGCACACGTTCATCGTCAGGCTGAAGCTGCATGGCGCGTTGCGCGTGCGCCAACGCGCCCGCCGGGTCGGTCTTCGCGAGTAGCACCGTCAGGTTGACGTGCGTCTCCCAGTCGTCGGGATCAAGCGCGGCCGCCCGCTGAAAGAACGTCACCGCGCGCTCGTCCAGTTCGGGAAACAGCAGGGCCTTGGCGAACTGGCGCAGCACGCGTGCATCGGCGGGCGCCAGAGTCGCCGCCCGTTCCAGCGGCCGACGGGCCTCCAGGAAGCGCCCGGCCTCCATCAAGGCGTTGCCCAGTGCGAGCAAACTTTCCACATCATCGGGGCGCTGCTCGACTGCCGCCTGGAGAGCCTCCAGTCGACCGGCGGTATTCGGATCGCGCTGCTGGAGGCGCGCGAGCACTGCCCGAGCTGTTCGGTCACCCGGCCGCAGCCAGAGGGCACGTTCCAGCCAGGTGCGGGCCCCGTCCAGGTCACCGAGCTGAGCACGCACCTGTCCTCCGGCGGTCAGCGCCTGGACGAAACTCGGCGCGATCGCCACCGCCGCATCCAGATGCCGGCGTGCCCGCAGCAGGAGCCGCTCCCGTTCCGCCGCATCGGGGGTCTGGCGGGTGACCTGCAACAGGGCGCTTGCATAGCAGGCGTTGAGGTGGGCACTCTGCGGATACGTCGCGACGTCCTGCTGGAAAAGCGTGAGGTTATCCGCCCAGTCCATGTTACGGACTACCGTCCGCAGCCCCAGCGCCGCCAGAAGCAGGCCTGCCAGCACCCCGAGCAGTCGCCGGCGGGGCGCGAGCAGCCCGCCTGCCGCGCACCACCGGCGCCAGAACGACACCAGTCCGAGCGCGACGAGCATCAACCCCGGCACGGAGGGCCAGTAGAACAGTCGCTCGGCCAGAGATACGCCGATCAACAGGACTGTGTTCGAGATCAGGACATAGCTGGCAACCAGCATGCCGCACAACAGCGTGACCGGTCGCCACGCGGACCGAAAAAGGCCGGCGACCAGTCCAGGCAGCCCGCCAACCGCCGTCAGCAGGCCCAGCAGTGTCATACCGGTGACGCCACGCGAGGGGTCCACGACAGCCAGTCCGTAGTCGCAGGACAGTCGCTGGGGGACGAGCAGCAGGCGGGTGTAATGGCCGAGGATCGTCAGCGCCGCCAGCAGACGTTCTCCGAGCCGGGCCGTCACCAGCGGGTTCATCAGATCGTCCGCCGGCTGGGCGCGGAAGAGCTTGCCCTCCAACGCCACGTAACGCAGCGGCAGGTAGATCAACAGCGGCGCCAGCAGCCACACCGCATACAGGACACGCCGCCGCAGCGACCAGGATGAGACGAACTTCGCCAGCACGAGTACGGCGACGAGCGAATAGCAGATCGCGGTTTCTTTGGCGAACAGGGCCGCGAGGAAGGCCAGCGCTGCGAGGATGATCCGCCGGTCCCCGGGTACGTCGGTCGGAGGTCGCAGGGCGAGGATGCCCAGCAGCAGGAAACCGGCGGCCAGGACTTCGGCCCGGCCGACGATGTTGGCCACGGCCTCCGCGTGGACCGGATGCACTGCAAAGAGCACGCCGGCGACCGTCGCGACCGACGGGTCGCCGAGCAGCCGCCGGGTCGCCGCCCACACCAACCCGCAGACCGCCGCATGCAACGCGATGTTCGTCGCGTGATAACCGACCGGCTTCAGCCCGCCGGCGGCGTAGTTGAGTGCGAAGGTGAACAGGGTCAGCGGACGATACAGTCGATCGCGACGCGGATTACCCCCTTCGTCCTCGTTCGCCGGACGCCACCAGTCCGTCAGCCAGATCGCGCGCGGGTCGGTCAGCGTGCGAATGCGGGGGTTTTCCTGGACCAGCGGGTAATCATCGTAGACGAAGTCGCCGGTCAGGGAGTTGAGGTAGCAGAGCACGCCGAGCAGCACGGGCAGCCAGGGAGTGTGCCACCAGCGCCGGCGGTCAACCGGCCGAACTGCCGCCTTGTCACCGTCGGGGGCCCGCATCGGTGACCACGATGTTGTTGTAGTCCAGCAGCGTGCCTT
>Ga0308419_1001525_pt1 | contig 15419 bp, 16 predicted proteins | sample HotsprSampleMS50_FD_203674 | JGI IMG/M metagenome (GOLD analysis project Ga0308419, IMG submission 203674) | Hot spring phototrophic mat microbial communities from Mushroom Spring, Yellowstone National Park, Wyoming, United States - 20090730_MS50 ... | reverse complement strand
GCTCGGATAAGCATACAATTGGCTTGGGCATGGTTCAACCTCCAGGATTAGGTTCTCAGCAAACCTTATTATCCTCGGTTTGACCATGCCTTTCTATTCAAGTTCTGTTAAAGTGCAAAGATAGTGTCCTCTTGACAGGCTGCACGCAGGCATTGCAAATCAATCCTGTGCCCATGCAGGCTTCCGGCTCAACCACAGCAGTCACCGCTTCGCTTTTGCCGTCTCATACGGTCGCAGCCGCGTTCACAGCACTGCTTGCTTACACGCTGACGCCACCCCCTGCAGACACGAGCCACGCTGCGCCTAACCTGCGCTTCCGCCTGAAGCCGCTGGGCAGTGCAGGTAAAGCGCAGTCCGTTAGCCCGCAAGCCTCTTGAACTTTTGAGTGAAGAAAAAGGATAACTGCAATATGCAGCAGGTCTCAACACTCCATTGCCCGAGTTGTGGCGCCCCCCTAAACGTTCAAGATCATCCGAGTCAGATGGTGACGTGTCCTTACTGCGGCACACCCATCCAACTGGAAACAGAAAAAGCTCAGAACTTGGAAACACTTGTGCACCCTGTACTTGAGCAACAGGTTGTGAATCGTCCAAGTGATCCAAAGGCGAGATGGGCGGCTGCATCATTGCTGATCGGGGTGATCGGGATCATAAGTACGTTTTTCTTCCCCATTTTCTGTGTCCCCCTCAACATGATAGGCTTGGCGGCAGGAATCATTGGCAAGAGTTCTTCAAAGTCAGCGCTCGCGATCAAAGGTATTGTGGTGAATACCATAGGAATACTGATCAATGTGATTTTTGGTGTTCTTGCGGTCTTGGGTGTGCTGGTTTCCGGGACCTGATGGATCATTCGTAAAACAGGTTAACGCCGCGCTTCCGCCTGACGCCGCTGCGCTCGGCGGCTGAAGTGCAAACCGCTCGGCGGCTGCATAAGTACAACCAAGCAGGGAAAGGTGAAAAATGCAGCGCAAGTTCGTAACTTGCGCACCCGCGGGCAAGATGAAATCTTGCCCTGCAAACAGAGTTTTACTTTAAGAATCTTGCCCGAGAGGTTTTCTGCCTTCGGACGGTTCAGGCGGTTCTGCCGCCTTCGGGATGGTACTGCGCCTCCACGTACACCGAGTCGATAATCCCCACAATCACCGAAATCACGCAGGCATCGGGGTTCTTTAACACCTGCCGCGCTCCGTTGCCCTCGCGGTTGACCAGCACGGTATCGCCGATGCCGGCATGGGTGTTATCCAGAGCGATGAAATCCTCATCCGCCGGCTCACCGGGCAGGGTGAGCGGCTGCACCACCAGCAGACGCCGGTTCTTGTAATGCGGGTGGCTGATGGTGGTCACCACCGTTCCGGTCACTTTGCCGATAATCATTCCTTCCTCACGTATAAGCCGTCCAGCCGGGTTTGAGGGTGAAGTCAAATTCGCCGTCCGGACGCAGTTCCAGCTCATCCACAATGCCGACCAGCGCCAAATCCACCGGCACGAAGCGCTCGCCGGGCAAAGCCAGCGCCGCCTCGCGGGCGCGCACCATCACGCACAGGTCGCCGATGCCAGCCTGCACCACATCCGCCGCCACCTGAAGACCGCCAATCGGCTGCAGCCGGCGGTTCAGGGGCTGGACGACCAGCAGTTTCACCCCCTCGATGCCGGGGTATTTCAGCGTACAAACCGCCGTACCGCGCACGCGTCCGAACAACATGGCGCTACTTCGCCGCCACTTGAGATAAGACGCGGGTGATGATGGTATCCAGCAGTTGAGCATCCACCTGCGTCCCCAGCCGCGCCAGCACCGCCTGGCGGACGCGCTCTTTCAAATCCGCCGGCGGCGCGGCAGGGCTGGAGGGCGCCGCGGCGGGCGGGCGCGGCATCTTGGCGATATACGGGCGCACCGGCGCCGCTGGCGGCTGATCCTGCTCGCGCACCAACTGCAATTCCAGCTTGCGCGCCTTCTCATACGCCAGATCGGTCAGCACCACATCCTCGCCGACGGTCAGCGAACGAATCCCGGATTTGACCATGTCTTCAATATCTTTTTCGGTGTAGAAGGTTTTTGGCATCTCTCACTCCTTCCGCCGCCTAACCGGCGACGCCTTCCAGGCTCTCCAGCGCCTGAATGGCGGCATCGCGGGCGGTGACAATTTCGGCTTCTGAACCGCACAGCCACATGCGCCCGAACCGCCCCACCGAAGAGACATGCACCAGCTTGATGTTGGCTTTCTTTTCGGCTTCGTTGCAGGCGTAGTTGATATACGCCGCCGGAGCACATTCCAGCACCAGCAGGGTCTCGCCCGGCACCAGCATACTGCCCCGCCGGAAACGGTTGAGCAGCTGCGCCTGATAGGGGTCCACGCGGGTAATCACCTGCACAGAGGCGATCTGCGGGCGGATGCGGTCTTCGATGCGCAGCCCCAGACGGCGCAGGACGACATCGCCCGCCTCCAGCACCGCCGCCTGATTGAGCGAATGCACCTCGAACATGCCGAATTCGCGCTCAACGATCTGCGCGCCGGGGCGGGCTTCGGTGGCTTTGACGGCGATATCCACGATGCGAAAGACCTCATTGCCCGGCGCCACTTCGACATACAACGCCGCCATGCCCTCGGTGGGCAGGTCGCCCTGGGTCACCGTGCCGATGAAGGCAGCGAACTGCGGCTGCATACGGTCAAGATAACAATAACAGCGTAAAGAAAAAGCATCTGCCATCTTTGGGCTCATCCTTCCTGATGGTTGTACATGGCAATTCCCAGCGGGGTGACGAAGAGCGGACGGCTGGGCGTCTCGGCGGGGATGCCGGTATAGTCTGCCACCACGCTCGCCATCGCCTTGAAGGCGGAAGCGCCGCCGACCAGCGTCAGCCGCTCCACCGCAAACGGGCGGACATGACGGGCGGCGATGCTGGCGACCTTCTCCATCACCGGACGCACCAGCGGGAAGAGCCGCTCCTGCTCGGCAGGGTTGGTTTTGAGCTTCTCCGCCTCCTCAAAGCTGATCTTCAGCGCGCCGGCGATGACCAGCGAAAAGTGCGTCCCGCCGGTAGGTTCATCGGCGGTATAGACCACCTTGCCGTCCTGAATGACGGCGATGCCGGTGGTGCCGCCGCCCACATCCACGATGGCGCCGCGCTCCAGCCGCAGGACGCGGTTGGCGGCGCTGGGTTCATCCGTCAGACCGACGCAGCGGAAGCCCGCTGCCTCGACCACGTTGGCGGTGGCGCGCACCTCCGCCTGCGGCACGCCGGGCGGGTAACCGCTGGCGGCGTGGGTCAGCTCACGCCCAAGGCGCTCCTCCAGCCGCCGCTTCATCCCGCGCAGCAGGTCGGCAGCGCCGATAAAGTCCACCACCAGCCCGTCGCGCACCACCTGAGCAAACTGGTAGATGCCAGCCAGCGGCTGATAGTGCTCATCCAGCACTACCAGCACGGTATAGGCGGTGCCCAAATCCACCCCGACGTACAGCCGTCCCTGCGGCGGCTGCGCCAGCCGCGGCGGGGAGGCGGATGCCGGCAGGATCACCGCTTCCGCCCGCGCCAGATATTCCTCAACAGACGGAGCGACCATGCCCGCTGTGGAAAGCGAAACGCTCAAAAGGGATGCCGCTCGGGCTATTTTTCGGCGCTCCGCCCGCCGAACGAGCCTTTGGTCTTCTTGGGCAGAATCATCTCCACGTCTTCATGCGGGCGCGGGATGACATGCACCGAGACCAGCTCGCCGACGCGCTTTGCTGCCGCCGCTCCGGCGTCGGTCGCCGCTTTGACCGCGCCCACGTCGCCGCGCACCATCACGGTCACGTAGCCGCCGCCAACGTATTCCGAGCCGATCAGCACCACATTCGCCGCTTTGACCATCGCATCCGCCGCTTCAATGGCGCCGACCAGTCCGCGCGTCTCCACCATTCCCAGAGCAATCAGAGCAGTATCTACAGGCATCGTTTACACTCCTTCCTGACTTGAAAAATTTAGCCTAGATTCAATATTTCCTTGACCACGCTGCGCACCACCGCTTCGATTTCCGCAGCGGAAGGCTGGCGCAGCGCCGCTTCAACCGGTTTGAAAAACGCCTCCGGCGGCGCCTTCGTCTCATACGCCAGCCGTTTGACGTTGAACAGATGATAGGTCGTCACGTTGTCGCCGGTGATCGAACCGCCTACGCCGCCGGCGCCCAGCGTCATCGAGGGCATCACGCCGGTGGTGAAGCCGACGGCGCCCAGCGTGCCGACCGTGTTCGCCAGAATGCGGAAGACCGGCTTCTCCAGCCCGAATTGCAGGATGACCTGCTCATCGGTGGCGTGGATGATTTGGGTGTGTCCCGGTCCGCCGAACTGAATCAGCTCAATCGAACGCTCACAGCCGGCTTCCCAGCCGTCCGCCTCATACCAGCCCAGCACGGTGGTCAGCTTTTCGCGCGAGAGGGGTTCGCTGTGTCCCACTTCTTTGAGCCGCACGACGAGAATGCGCGCCCAATCCGGCACAGAAAAGCCCGCCATCCCCGCCAGCACCTGCGGCGACTTGCCCACCGCGCTGGGATTCATCGCCCCATCGGGGAAGAAGAGCAGGCGGCGCAGGGCATCCACCTGCTGCGGGTCTTCGACAAAGTACGCCCCGTTCGCCTGCATCAGTTCCGCCAGCTTTTGGGCGATCGGGCGGTCGGCGATGACCGACTGCTCGGTGGCGCAGATGGTGGAATAATCAAAGGCTTTGCTGCTGACGATGTAGCGGGCGGCTTTTTCCAGATCGGCGCTGCGGTCCACATACGCCGGCACGTTGCCCGGACCGACGCCGTAAGCCGGCTTGCCGACCGAATGCTCCGCTTTGACCATCCCGCTGCCGCCGGTGGCGAGGATAACCGCCACGTGTTTGTGGCGCATCAGCTCCTGCGTGCCTTGCAGCGAGACGTTCTGCATACAGCCGATCAGCCCGCGCGGAGCGCCGCTGCGTTCCGCCGCCTCCGCCATCAGCCGGGCGGTCTCGTAACTGCAATGGACTGCCGCCGGGTGCGGGGCGATCACAATCGCATCCCGCGCTTTGACCGCGGTCAGCACCTTCGCCATCACCGTCGAGGTTGGGTTGGTGCTGGGCGTCAGCGCCGCCACCACGCCCATCGGCCAGGCGATTTCGTAGATGCGCCGCTGGGGGTCGTGGTTGATCACGCCGACGGTCTTGATATCTTTGATGCTTTCCCAAATGATGCGCGAGGCAAATTCGTTCTTGATTTTCTTGTGCGCCGCAACGCCGTAGCCGGTTTCTTCATGCGCCATGCGCCCCAGCCGTTCGGAAGCCTGAAAGGCGGCTTCCGCCATCGCCGCGCAGACGCGGTCCACCTCCGCCTGCGAGGCTCTGCCCCAGACCTTCTGCGCCTCATGGGCGGCGTTGGCAAGGTCGCGGGCTTCTTGAATGGATGCCAAATCTTTATCCAGCGCCATGGTTGTCCCTGTCTTCAGGACTTCTGAAAGACGATTTCGCCGTCCACTTCCAGCGTATCAATGACCGCCATGATGACCGCGTCCACCGGGGTATCTTTGGTCAGGCTGGTCTGGCGTGCGCTCGAACCGGCGCAGGTCAGCACCAGATCGCCCACCCCGGCGTCCACCGTATCCACCGCCACGTAGGGCTTGCCGGTCGGGTTGCCGCGCTCATCGGTCTGGCGGACGATGAGCAGCTTCCTGCCGTGCAGTTTCTCATCCTTAATGGTTGCCACCGTTGTACCAATCACCCGGGCAATCAGCATACTGGTCTCCTTCAGCCGTTCAATAACTCTTGGCAGCGGGCGCGGCGGGAGCGGGGGCAGGTGCGGACGCGCCGCCCTGCACAATCTTGACCCCGGCGCTGGCGCCGATGCGGGTGGCGCCCGCTTTGATCATCTTCTCGGCGTCCTCGCGCGTGCGGATGCCGCCGGCGGCTTTGACGCCCATCTGCGCGCCGACCGTGCGGCGCATCAGCTCAACATCTTCCACCGTCGCCCCGCCGCTGGAAAAGCCGGTGGAGGTCTTGACGAAGTCCGCCCCGGCTTCTTTGGCGAGCAGACAGCCCAGCACCTTCTCCTCATCGCTCAACAGGCAGGTCTCCAGAATCACCTTGACCAGCGCGCCGGCGGCGTGGGCGGTCAGCACCACGCCGCGAATATCCCGCGCCACCAGCTCCAAATCGCGCGCTTTGAGCGCACCGATGTTGATCACCATATCAATCTCGGTGGCGCCTTTTTCCAGCGCCAGACGCGTCTCATACGCTTTTACCTCCGGCGGGGTGGCGCCCAGCGGAAAGCCGATCACCGTACAGACCTTGACCGGCGAGCCTTTGAGCAGTTGGGCGCAAAGCTCCACATAGCTCGGATTGACGCACACTGAGGCAAAGCCGTATTTGCGCGCCTCAAAGCAAAGCTGGGCGATCTGGTCGGGCGTGGCATCCGGCTTGAGCAGGGTATGGTCAATCATCTTCGCCAGGTCGAGGTTATCGGGGATCACCCCCAGTGTGGAGGTGAGCCGTTCGGCGCCGGCGCTGACCACCCTGCCGACGCGGTCAAAGCAGGTCTTGACGCACAGCCCGCTGGCGCATTCCAGCTTGCAGCTTTCCCCGCCTTCGGGCTGCTGCTGTCGCTGTTCGGCTTCTGCCATCGCCACCAGCACCTCGCGGGTGATGATTTCGACCAGGGTTTCAACCGTTTTGAGGTCCACAGCCATCTCTCATCCTTCAACTTTTCAGGTAGAGTTTTTCAATCTGAACGATTTTGTCCACGCGGCGGGCGTGCCTGCCGCCGCCGAATTCGGTCTCCAGCCAGGTTTTGACGATTTGCCTGGCCAGATTTTCGCCGATCAGCCCTGCGCCCAGGGTGAGCAGGTTGGCGTCGTTGTGTTCGCGGCTGTTGACGGCGGTGGCGTGGTCGTAACACATCGCCGCCCGCACGCCCGGCACTTTATTGGCTGCCATGCAGCTGCCGATGCCGGCGCCGTCAATCATGATGCCGCGGAAAACCTTGCCCTGCGCCACCATCTGCGCCACCGCATAGGCGAAATCGGGGTAATCCACCGCCTCTTTGCTGTTCGTGCCGCAGTCCACCACCTCGTAGCCCAGCTCGGCGAGGTATTTTTTGAGCACCTCTTTCAGCTCAAAACCGCCGTGGTCGGCGCCGATTGCCACCGCTTTTTTGGGCTGGGCAGAGGCTGGGGCAGGCGGGGCGGGGGGCGTCTCCTGCAGGACGGGCGGCGGAGCTGGGGCGGGACGGCTCGGCTGCAATCCCATTGCCTGCCGCACCACCCGCTCTACCAGCGCCCGCAATTGCGCATCCGAAAGCTCGCTCACCGCTAACTCCCTCTTGAGTTATCCGCAAAAATGTTGGATAATAAGAACTGGTAATGACCACATCACCACATCCTATCATACCATCCGGCAGGGCAAATGTCAACCATCAATCCTTATGACGTAGTGCCGAAGTACTATCAGCTTGCTGCCATCCTGCGCCGCAAGATCGAGGAAGGCGAATGGACGCCGCGCACGCCCATTCCCTCCGAGCGCCAGCTTGAGGTGCAGTACAACGTCAGCCGCACCACCATCCGCCAGGCGATTGACTATCTGGAGCGGCAGGGCTATCTCTACCGCGAACACGGGCGGGGGACGTTCGTCTCGCCGCAGAAGCTGCAAAAGGGCATTCAGGAACTGACCAGCTTTTCGGAAGACCTGCTACGGCGCGGCATCCGTCCGGGGCAGATCATCCGCCGCATCGAACGGCTGACGCCGCCGGAAAGCGTCCAGCAGCGGCTGGAACTGCCGCCGGGCGGGCAGGTGCTGTGCATCGAGCGCATCCGCCTGGGCGATGACCTGCCCATCGGTTTACAGACCTCGTATCTGGCGCTGAACGAACAGCAGAGCATCACCCGCGAGGAGCTGGAGGCGGTTGGTTCGCTCTACCGCATTTTGCAGGACAAATTCGGCATCATCCCCAGCGAAGCGGAAGAGACGCTGGAAGTGACGCTCGCCACGCCGGAGGAGGCGGCGCTGCTGCAGATCAAAGCCGGGGCGCCGCTCCTGCTCAACGAACGGCTGATGTACAACCAGAACCGCCAGCCGGTGGAGCTGGTCAAAATTCTCTACCGCGGCGACCGCTACCGCTACCTGATTCGGCTGACGAGGTGAACGCCGCCGGGCGGGGTTGGACCCTCACCCCCTGCCCCCTCTCCCATAGGAGGGAGAGGGGAAAATGCAGCGCAAGGCGGGGAAAGGCAGAAGTCAAAAGGCGGAAGGCGGAAATGCAGCGCAAGTTTGTAACTTGCGCACCTGCGGCGCGGCTTGATTGTTCGCGCAGCACGGGCAAGTTGAAAACTTGCCGCGGTCCGTCTCAGCCATTGACCCCGTTCTGCTCAAACTGGCTGTTATACAGCTCGGCATAGAAGCCGCGGCGCGCCAGCAGTTCGTCATGCGTCCCCTGTTCCACCACGTTGCCGTCGCGCATGACCAGAATCAAATCGGCGTTGCGGATGGTGGAAAGCCGATGGGCAATGATAAAGCTGGTGCGCCCCCGCATCAGTTTATCCATCGCCTCGCGGATGAGCAGTTCGGTATGCGTATCTACCGAGCTGGTCGCCTCGTCCAGAATCAGCATAGCGGGGTCGGTGAGGATGGCGCGGGCGATGGTGAGCAGTTGCTTCTGCCCCTGTGAGATATTGGTGGTCTCTTCGTTCAATACCATCTGATAGCCTTCCGGCAGGGTGCGGATGTAGTGATCAATCTGGGCAGCTTTGGCGGCAGCGATGGCTTCCCGCTCGCCGGCATCCTCACGTCCATAGCGGATGTTGTCCAGGATGCTGCCGTTGAACAGCCAGGTGTCCTGCAAGACCATGCCGAACATACAGCGCAAATCCGCACGGCGGTACTCCTTGATATTGTGTCCGTCTATCAGAATCTCGCCCTCGTTGACGTCATAAAAGCGCATCAGCAGTTTGACCAGCGTGGTTTTGCCGGCGCCGGTTGGTCCGACGATGGCAACCTTCTGCCCCGGTTCAATGACCGCCGAAAAGCCGCGGATGACCGGCTGACCGGGCAGGTAGCCGAAATGCACGTTGCGAAACTCCACCCGTCCGGCGATGTGTTCGGCGTTGAGCGGGCTTTCGGTTTCGGGCGGTTCTTCCTCTTCTGCCAGAAACTCAAAGACGCGCTCCGCCGCGGCAATCGTCTGCTGTAAGACGTTGGAGATGTTCGCCAGTTGGCTGATCGGCTGGGTGAACGAGCGTACATATTGAATGAACGCCTGAATGTCGCCGATGGTGATAAGCCGGCGGATCGCCAGCCAGACGCCCAGAATAACCACCGCTACATAGCCCAGATTGCCGATCAGGTTCATCACCGGCATCATGATTCCGGAGAGGAACTGCGCCTTCCATGCAGCGCCGTAGAGCGTATGGTTGTACGCGTCGAACTTGCGCAGGCTTTTCTCTTCACCGTTGAAAGCTTTGACGATGGCATGCCCGCCGAACATCTCCTCCACATGCCCGTTGACGTATCCAAGATATTCCTGCTGCTGGCTGAAGAAACGCTGCGACTGACGGATGATGAGCGTCACCGTTCCCATCGAGAGCGGCACAATGAGCAGGGTGACCAGCGTCATCTGCCAGCTTATGCTTAACATCACTGCCAGCACGCCCAAGACAGTAACCAGCGAGGTGACGATTTGCATCAGGCTCTGATTAAGCGTTTGATTGACCGTATCCACATCGTTGGTCAGGCGGGAAAGAACCTCGCCGTGCGTGGTGCCGTCGAAGTAGCGGAACGGCATACGCTGGATTTTCTCCATGATGTCTTTGCGCAGTTGATAAGTGATTTGCACGGCGACATTGGTCATCAGCCAGCCCTGCAGGAAAGCCAGCGCCGAAGAGAAGAGATACAGCCCCAGCACGGTAAGCAGGATGCGCCCGATGGCGGTGAAGTCAATCCCGCCTGTGCCGGCGATTTGCGCCATGATGCCCTCAAAGAGCTTGGTGGTGGCGCCGCCGAGAATTTTGGGACCAATGATGGAGAAAACAGTCGAACCGACCGCCAGAAGGAAGACCAGCAAAACGGTGACTTTGTGCGGTCCGAGATAGGCGATCAGCTTGCGCAGGGTGCCTTTGAAGTCGCGCGGTTTTTCAACCTTGCCGAAGGCGAGAGCTCCGCCGGGCGGACCGCCCATGGGTCCGCGTCCGCCCATGACCGGCGGGCGTCCAGCAGGGAGATTGCGGAATCCGTTGCCAGAGGGTCGGGGGGAAGTGGTCATGCCAGCGCCTCCTCCTGCAATTTCAACTGCGACTGGGCAATCTCACGATAGACTGCGCACCTGCGCAGCAGTTCCTCGTGGGTATCGGCGCAGAGCAGCCGCCCCTCGTCCAGCACCAGAATCTGGTCGGCATCCTTGATGGTGGCGACGCGCTGAGAAACGATGATCACCGTACTGCCGCGCACGGTCTGTTTGAGCGCCCGGCGCAGGCGGGCATCCGTCTGGTAATCCAGCGCCGAAAAGCTGTCATCGAAGATGTAAATCGGCGGGCGCTTTGCCAGGGCGCGGGCGATGCTCAGCCGCTGGCGCTGACCGCCGGAGAAGTTGATGCCGCCCTGTGAGACCGGCAGCGCCAGCCCTTCGGGCTGGTTCAGGATGAAATCTGCCGCCTGAGCGGTTTCCAGCGCCTGCCGCAAGGTTTCCGCTTCGGCGTCTTCATCGGCATAGCGCAGGTTGCTCTCGACCGTGCCGCTGAAGAGATTGCTCTGCTGAGGAACATAGCCGATTTTATCGCGCAGGTCGCTCAGACGAACGTCGCGGATGTCCACGCCGTCCAGGCAAATGGCGCCATCGGTAACATCATAGAAGCGCAGGATCAGGTTGACCAGCGTGGACTTGCCGGAGCCGGTCGTGCCGATAATGCCGACCATCTGACCGGCGGGGATGGTAAAAGTGAGGTCGTGCAGGACATCCTCTTCGGCATCGGGATAGCGGAATGAGACATGGCGGAACTCAATGCGTCCGCGGAAGGGTTCGGGAAAGGCTTTGGGCTGAGGCGGGTCGAGGATGGTCACCTCCGTCTCCAGCACATCCGCCACACGGTTGGCGGCGACGCCGGCGCGCGGCAGCAGGATGAACAGCATGGAAAGCATCATGAAGGCAAAAACGATTTGCATGGCATACTGCATAAACGCCATCATATCGCCGACCTGCATGTGAGCTTGCGCCACCTGCTGACCGCCCACCCAGATAATCAGCACCGAAAGACCGTTCATCAAGAGCATCATCAGCGGCATCATGGCGACAAAAGCGCGGTTGACGAACAGCGTGGTCTGGGTCAGCTCGCGGTTCGTCTGATCGAAGCGCTGCGTCTCATGCGCTTCGCGGTTGAAGGCGCGCACCACCATCATACCGGAAAGGTTTTCACGGGCAATCAGGTTCAGGCGGTCCATCAGCGCCTGAATGACCCTGAAGCGAGGTGTCACAATGCTGAAAATCGTGGCAACCAGCCCGATCAGCACCAGCACCGCCAGCGCAATCACCCACCACATCGAGGCGCTTTTGGTCAGAGCGCGCAGGATGCCGCCGATGCCGATGATGGGAGCGTAGATGACCATGCGCATCATGATCATAGCCGCCACCTGAATCTGGCTGATGTCGTTGGTGGAACGGGTGATGAGCGAAGCGGTGGAGAAGCGCTCCAGCTCGGCGCTGGAAAAGCGCATCACTTTCTCAAAGAAGAAGCGGCGCAAGTCGCGCGCCAGACCAGCCGCCGTGCGCGCGGAAAGGAAACCCACACTAACCGTAGCGATGGCGGAAATCAGCGCAATCAGCAGCATCTGCCCGCCAACGCGCAGGATGTAAGCGTTTTGCAGACGCAGGGTATCCACGCCCAGCGCCTCATACTCGGCTTTGACCGCCCGCGCCGCCGCCTGCTCAAGGGCTTTCTCGCCGCCCATGGCTGCAAAGCGTTCCCGAACAGCGGCGCGGATTTGCATCCGCTGCGCTTCAGGCAGACGGCTGAGCAGCGCAAAAACATCTGTGCCGGAGGGGAGTTTAGAGAGGTCAAAGCCGCCCAGCGAAGGCAGCAGGGTGCTCGCCCGGCTGGGATTTTCAAGCATCTGTTCGATGCCCGTAGCGATCAGCATACTTTCCCCAATGAAGGGGCTGAGCTGCTGCGCAGCCGCCGCGCCGGCGTCCTGCAGGATGTAGATGGGCTGCTCTGCCAGAATTGGATATTGGGCGCGGTAGGCGGCAAAATCGGGCGAGGCGCCGTCCACCCGTCGGTAACGCGCCTGCGCCTGCGCCTTTTCTTCATCACTCAGGAATACCAGCAGATGGTCAAAGGTGCTCTGGCGCAGCGCCTGCGGGACGGCGCTTTCCACGCCGCCCTGCTGGATGCCAACATTGATGATGCGCGACATGTAGTCGGGCAGGGCAAGGTCCGCATTCGCCTGAGCGAACAACAAGACAATGTTGAGAACAATCAAAGGCAGAAACGGTTTAAGATATTTCAAAATACGTTGCATAGCGGGGATACTCCGGTGATGGATGCCTCAGCGCAAATCGGCTGTTTTTTTGATCAAGATTTGCAGCGCCTCATGCACTTTCTGGCGCTCTTCATCGTTCAGGCGTTGGAGCAGGGCATGCACCCAGCGCTGGCGCGCCTGCATACTTTCCTGCAACAGGCGCTGTCCCTTTTCGCTCAGCGCAAGTTGTTTGTTGCGGCGGTCTTGCGGATGCTCGCTGCGAATCACCAGTCCTTGCTGCACCAGCCGCTCCAGCAATTGGCTGGAAGCGGCGCTGGTGATCCCCAGCTCATCGCTGATGCCCGAGATATTGCAATCGCCGCGGTAATGAATCTGGCGCAGCGCCATCATCTGCGGCATAGAAAGCCCCTGACTCTTCACATAGCGCCAGAAATCGTGCATGGAAAGGCGCATCAACTGCTCGATGGCATTTTCAAACGTTTCCAGACAGGTTTCGGTCGAGACACTCATCTTTTTAGCTTTCTAAATATTTAATCAGGCTTATATATTAAGCTGTTTTGAAGATTTGTCAAGGGGAAAATATAAGGTCAAAAAGCAATCTGAAAACGAGTCATCCCCTCAATGCGCAGGTGACAAATCACGCCAAATTGTATGACAAATAATCATTGTAACCCAATCGAAAATTACGTATGATAAATTTATTGAAACGGGTAGCCCTAGTTGGCGGTGGTATTGGCAGAAACTACTCCAGCTTTTCCGCTGGCGGCGTTGCCCGTTATTATTTTTTTAACTGAGGAGGAATGAGTAATGCAAACGAAAAAAATCCTGTTGTACCTCTTGACCGTCCTGATGGTCACCGCTTTGGTGCTTGGCTGTGCGCCGCAACCAGCCGCCACCCCTGCAGCGGAAGAGCAGAAGCCCGCGGAAGAGCAGAAGCCCGCCGAAGAAGTATTGCCCGATGTGATCAAAATCGGCGTCAACGAAACGATGACCGGCTGGGGTGCCGCCTATGGCGATATGACCTGGAAAGGCATCCAGCTTGCCCATGAGCAGAAGCCTGAAGTGCTGGGCAAGAAGATCGAACTGGTGCTGGTGGACAACAAGAGCGAAAAAAGCGAGTCAGCGCTCGCCGCTCAGCGCCTGGTGGAAGTTGAGAAAGTCGTCGCCGTGATCGGCGTCAACTCCAGCTCAATGTCTATGGCACAAAACGAAGTGCTGGACAAGGCAAAAATCCCCTCCATGGCAACCGCTGCCACCAATCCGCTGGTAACACAGGGTAAACCCTACGCCTTCCGCGCTGCCTTCATTGACCCCTTCCAGGGTGAAGCTGCCGCCAAGTTCGCAGTGGAGGAGATGAAAGCCAAGACCGCTGTCCTGCTGGTGGACATTGCGCTGGATTATCCGGTTGGGCTGGCGAATTACTTCCGCTCCAACTTCATTAAGTTCACCGGCAACGAGAAGAGCGTGCTGGCTTACCTTTCGTTCCAGACCGGCGACCGCGACTTCACCGCTCAGTTAACTCAGATCAAATCGCTCAACCCCGACATCGTCTTTGCTCCGAACGAGTACGCTGAACTGGGCGCCATCCTCCAGCAAGCCAAGCAGTTAGGCATCACCGCCAAATTCCTGGCTGGCGACTCGGCAGACGTGCCGGAGCTGGTGCAGATCGCCGGCGAGAATGCCGAAGGCTTCATGTACACCGCACAGTTCCATCCGGATGCCTTCACCAATCCAGAATCCAAACAATTCGTAGAGGCTTTCCGCGCCAAATACAACATTGATTCCGAAACCTTCTCGGTGACTGGTTATGACGGCTACATGCTGCTGCGCGATGCGATCGAGCGTGCCGGCAGTGTCAACGGGGACAAGATTCGCGAAGCACTGATCAACACCAAGTTTGTGGGCGCGCGCGGCTTGACCCAGTTCGATGAGAATCACAACGCCATCCTGGCTGTGCCGGTGATTGAGATCAAAGGCGGCAAGAAGACCTTCCGTTATCTGGTCGAACCGCAATAGCCTTTTTACTGACTTGAGACTGGGGTTTTGCGCAGTAAGTGTTCACGCAAAACCCCAGTTGTTCCAAAGCCTGTACGACAACCTGAGGAGCGGATGACTACTGACTTATTTCTACAATTCCTGGTCAATGGAATTGCTCTGGGGGCGCTTTACGCCCTGATCGCCATCGGTTACACCATCATTTACGGTGTGGTACAGCTCATCAACGCCGCCCATGGTGAATTTTTCATGGTGGCGGCGTTTTTGACCATGTGGGGCGTACTGCAATACCAGCTGCCCTGGTATGTTTCCTTTCCTATCTCGATGTTGATTGTGGTTGGGCTGGGTTTGCTGGTGGACCGTCTGGCGTATCGTCCGCTACGCGAGCAAAAGACTTCTTCGTTCATCGGCGCAGTCAGCGTTTCCTTCCTGTTACAAAACCTGTTTGTGGTGCTGTTCACCTCGCGCGCCAAACCCTTCCCGCATCCCAAAATTCTGGATGAAGTGCTGACCTTTGGCAACGTCGCCCTGCCAGTGGTCAACATTTTCATTCTAGGGGTTTCGGTCATTCTGTTTTTGATGCTTTTCTTCCTGGTCACCTATACCGATGTCGGCCGCGCCATGCGTGCCATTTCCAAAGACATGGAAGTTTCTCAATTGATGGGCGTCAATCCCAACAAAATCATTGCATTTGCCTTCATTTTAAGCACCTTTTTTGCTTCGGTAGGTGCGTTTATGTACTGCTCCAAGTTCCCGTATGTAGACCCCTTTACCGGCGTCATTCCCGGTCTGAAAGCCTTTATCGGGGCAGTCATTGGCGGCATCGGCAGCATTCCGGGAGCGATGGTTGGGGGGTTTTTACTGGGAATGTTTGAAATCATGATTGTGGCGGCTTTTCCGGAGCTGACCGCTTTCCGGGATGTGTTTGCCTATGTGGTGCTGATCCTGTTCCTGCTCTTCCGACCGGGTGGGGTTTT
>Ga0308419_1001522_pt1 | contig 15429 bp, 13 predicted proteins | sample HotsprSampleMS50_FD_203674 | JGI IMG/M metagenome (GOLD analysis project Ga0308419, IMG submission 203674) | Hot spring phototrophic mat microbial communities from Mushroom Spring, Yellowstone National Park, Wyoming, United States - 20090730_MS50 ... | reverse complement strand
CTATATTGATGCTGTTAAAAAACGCCATGCGTTAATTGAAAAAATTGTGGAAAAGCAAAGGCATACACCGTTACGAAGCAAGGATGCGGCAACAGTACTGGTAAAAATAAGTGATGATAAGATTGTACTAGACCATGAGATTATGATAACGCGCGATAGTGCCTATCAAAAATATGAAACTGGTCATATCTATGTACTTGGAGATTGGACAAATATACACAGCAGAAAAGTTGCTGGTAAGGTTATTACTGCAATTAAGGATGGTTTTGCTGACTGGAAACTTGGAAGCGATGACCCTGTTATTATTCATTTAGAAGAGGCACTGATTGACCATACAACGGCTGCAACGTTAGCGCAAATTGCCTTTAATGAACTAAGGGGTTTTAGTAATATAAAAATATACTGCGATGAAAAAAATTATAAAGTACTTGAAGCTGCAGATGGGTTTTCACTGGTTAAAAAACTGGTATCCATACAAAAAGCTTAGCAGCCAATAGTATAAAAAAATCCATCTTTGCCAACAATGCTTACTAAACTATCTAAAAGCTTTTGGTGTGGCTTGATGTGATACAGCGGATTGGCTTTGACAATATTTTCTTTCCCATTTGGCTGGCGCACATGAAAATATACTGGTTTGTTGCCCTGATAACGCTGTAAAAGTTTTTTGATATTTTCTAGTATCTGCGCATCTGTCCCTATTGGATTAATGATAATATGCAGCTCGCTTATCTGGGTTAGTTTAAATTGAGTAAGCTGCAATACCTTTTGTACCAGCATACGGGATGGTTTTTCATTTTCTATCTCCACAGTCCCCGTAACAACAACAGGTTCCTGAGACACAATCAGGGATTCATATTCAGACAATGTTTGTGGCATAAACAAAACCTGAATGCTTCCAGTGAGGTCTTCTATAACAGCCTGTGCAAATTTATTGCCTCTCTGGCTTTGCTTAATCTGCACATTGTTCAAAACCCCAACCAGCGTTATGGGGGTTCCGTTAACGTTTTCCTCTAAGTCTTTTATTGGTGTGCATGATAATTTTTCAATATCCTTTGCATAACGGCTTAAAGGATGGGAGCTTGCGTAAATCCCCAACACCTCTTTTTCATATTGAAGCTTCTGGTTTTCTGGCCAATCATTAATTGAAGCAGGTTCAATATGGATGCGTGAAAATGATTTATCAGATGCACCAAATAAATCACCCTGGCCTGTTGCAATATCCTGTTGTAGCTGGCGGGCAGTTTCAAGCATAACATCCACCGATGCAAATAGTGCTGCCCTGTTTGGGTGCAGCGAATCAAATGCTCCGGCTTTAATGAGTGATTCAAGTACTCCCTTATTTACTGTCATCAGGTCAATAGATGTAAAAAAGTCAGTGAGGTCGTTGAATGTGCCTTTGCTTTCCCGTGCCTTTAGTATTGATTCTATTGCTTTATCACCAACGCCTTTAATTGCAATGAGTCCGTATCGTATGGATTTTCCTTCAATGGAAAAATCACGCTGGCTTTTATTAATATCTGGTGGGAGTACCTGAATGCCTTTTGCCTTGCAGTCTGTATAGTATTTTGCAATATCTTCAATCTTATCAACCTGTGCTGTTAAAAGTGCGGTCATAAATTCTAACGGATAGTGGGCTTTAAGATATGCTGTTTGGTATGATACAAGTGCATAGGCAGCAGAATGGGATTTATTAAATCCATATCTTCCAAATGTTGCCATTAACTCATATGTCTTTTGGGCAACCTCTTCCTTAATACCCTTTGCTATCGCTCCTTTGACAAATTTTGCACCCATAGCATCAATCATCTCGGGTTTCTTTTTACTCATTGCTTTTCTGAGTTTGTCTGCTTCAGGGAGTGTAAACCCGCCCATTATCTGGGAAATAAGCATAACCTGCTCCTGATATACGATAACCCCTAATGTGTCTTTAAGTATAGGTTCCAGGGAAGGGTGAAGATATTCTATTTTCTGTGGATTGCGTTTTCGTTCAATGAACTGTTCCACCATGCCGGAGTCAAGCGGACCTGGACGGTAAAGGGCCACGATTGCAATAATATCGTCAAAATTGGTTGGGCCCAATTTAAGAAGTATATTCTGCATACCACCTGATTCAAGCTGGAATATGCCCATGGTATCAGCCTTTTGTAACAGTTTGAATGTTTTTGCGTCATCGAGCGGTATTGCATTAATATCAATATCAATATTCCGATGTTTCTTTATAAGCTTAATACACGTATCGATGATGGTGAGGTTTGCAAGGCCCAAAAAGTCCATCTTGACAAGGCCAGCCTTTTCTAAGCTGACTTTCTCATACTGTGACGAGATACTTCCGTCTTTTGGGTCCACATACAGCGGTACGTGTTCTGATAATGGGTCACGGGATATCACTACACCCGCGGCGTGTTTTCCAGCTGATCGGGTCAACCCCTCAACTTTTAATGCAATATCAATGAGCTGTTTACCAGCATCATTGGATTTATACAGTTGCTTTAATTCTTCAGAATCCTTAAGTGCTTCCTCTAAATCCTCATGATGGATAAGCTTAGTAAGCGCATTAACCTGAGGCAAAGGGATGTTTAATGCACGTGCCACATCACGAATGGCCCCCTTAGACTTCATTTTATTAAAGGTAATTATCTGGCTTACATGATCCTCGCCGTATTTCTTTTTGACATACTCAATAACTTCATCACGGCGCAGTGCGCAAAAGTCAATGTCCATATCAGGCATTTCGTTTCGCTCGGGATTTAAGAATCGCTCAAAAAGAAGATTGTATTTAATGGGGTCAAGCTCAGTTATTCCCAAGCAATATGAAACCATTGAACCGGCAGCAGACCCTCTACCAGGGCCAACAGGTATTCCATTATTTTTTGCAAACTGGATAAAATCCCACACAATGAGAAAATATCCAGAAAACTGCATTCGTTTTATAACCGATAGCTCATAGTCAATACGCTCCTTGACATATTCAGGGATACTTCCGCCAAAGCGCTTACTGGCACCCTGATAAACCAGCTCAGCAAGATAGCTATCCTTTGTGTATCCACCAGGCACCTCAAAATTGGGAAGGATTGGGTTGCCCAGTGGTATCTGGCAATCTGCCATTTCAGCTATTTTTATTGTGTTATAGAGTGCATCCGGATAGTCTTCAAAGATCTTTTCCATTTCTTGGGGAGTTTTAAGGTAAAACTGGTCATTGGGGAAGCGCATTCTGCTCTGGTCATGTAACAATTTGCCGGTCTGTATGCAAAGCAATACATCATGGTAATATGCATCATCTTTTGTTACATAATGTGCATCATTGGTGGCTATCAAACCTATGTTCAGTTTAGAAGCCATTGCAACAAGCTCTGCGTTTACCTGTTTTTGCTCTTTTAGGTTGTGGTACTGGAGCTCTAAATAAAATCTGTCTTTTCCAAAAAGGTCAGCAAATTCTTGAGCCCGTGTATATGCCTCTTTTATTTTGCCTTCTAATATAAGAGAAGGTATTTCCCCGGCTACACATGCAGTGCTTGCTATAAGCCCTTTACTATATTTGGTCAATAGTTCCCAGTCAATACGTGGCTTGTAATAAAAGCCTTCCAGATAACCCAGTGAGGATAATTTGATAAGATTTTTATACCCTTCGCAGTTTTCAGCAAGCAGTATAAGGTGATAGGCATTTTCTTCGTTGCTTGCACGGGTGCTTTGCTTATGGAAGCGTGATCCCGGTGCAATATAAAATTCCTGTCCAATAATTGGCTTTATGCCAGCCTTATGTGCTTCTTCATAAAATTCTATTATACCAAACATATTGCCATGGTCAGTGAGGGCTATGGCCGGCATATTGTTTTTCACGGCAAAATCAATGAGTTGTTGAATACGTATAGCACCATCCAGGATTGAATATTCTGAATGGTTATGAAGGTGTACAAAATCCATACTGTTCTCGCTTAAGGAAGGGATTGATATTATGAACTATCGCACATGAAATACGACATAATAATATGTGGTATGTAACCAATATACTGCCTTCATTTTGATTTTGCAAGCAAATATTTATAAAAGTTGATTTAAAAGTTTTTTAGCTAATCATAATACAAATATTTTTTAAACTTTTAGTAATATGTTGTTGACCATAATACAGATGTGCGATAGATTTTAGTAAAAAAGGAAAGCTATGAAGAAGATAGAAGAAATAAAAAATGTACTTATTCAGAATCGTGCCCTTATCAAGCAACGATTTAAGATAGATATTATTGGAATATTTGGTTCATATATAAGGGACAGGCAAATGATAATAGTGATATAGATATTTTAATTAAAATTGATGAATCTGCTGATTTAATTGATCTATGTGGAGCAGCAAATTATTTAGAGGAGATGTTGCAAATTACTGTTGATGTTGTTCCAATAGATGCAATACGTGAAGAATTAAAAGATTTTATTTTCAAAGATATTTATTATATATGAGAAATACTCAATTATATATAAAAGATATTTTGGATTCCATGAATTCAATAGAGACTTTTGTAAGAGGAATGGATTTCGATACATTTAAAAATGATGATTTGGTAAGTAGTGCTGTTATCAGAAAATTTGAAATAATTGGGGAAGCGGTAAAACATATCCCTAATGAAATGCGAATAAAGTATCCGGAAATCCCGTGGAAAGAAATTGCCGGTTTTCGTGACAAGCTTATTCATTTCTATTTCGGGATAAAATATGATATGATCTGGAATACCATAAAAAAGTTGCCAGAATAAAAAAAGGAATTTACTGTGGTTTATAATGATATAAAGTGATGATTCTATTTTTTAGGGAGAATGCACCATGATTGACACAAAGCTGCTTGACATTTTAGCCTGCCCCGCCTGTAAAGGTGATGTTGAATATGATGCTCGTAATGAAAAGATTATCTGTACTCAATGCAAAAAGAAATATCCTGTTAAAGATGGTATTCCCGTTATGCTTGTTGAAGAAGCTGAAGAATAATTTATTGGTTAATAAGAGGTTTGAGCATGTTTGATTCTAAACATCCTGTTGTTAAAGTTGTTGGTTACGTTATTGTTGGTTTTTTCGTTCTTATAATTATAATATCGTTTGGTATGCCTGACTTTTTATCCCGTATGGGATTTGATCAGAATACTATCGCAAAAGTCAATGGCGAGACTATTGGCTATATGGATTTTATACGGTATAGGGACACGCACATGTTTGGCAAGACAGAAGACCCCAAACAACAGCAGCGTATGATTATTGAAAGAATGATACAGGAAAGGCTTTTAGTGCAGCTTGCAAAAAAAGAAGGTATTGTCGTTACTGAGAAAGAAATAAAAAATGTGATACGCAACCGTTTTTCTGACAACACTGGAACATTTAATGAAGCATTTTTCAGAAATTTTCTGGATAGATTCCACATGGGTATTTCTGATTACTACAAATATGTGGAACAGGAGATATACTTAGGCAAATTGCAGAATCTGCTTTTGGCGGGGGTCAGCGTTTCCCCTTTAGAGTTAGTGTCTGATTTCAGAATTCAGAATGCAAAATTAAAGATACAGTATGCATTTGTGTCAAATCAGGAGCTGGCAAAACGGTTTGCAAGTGCAATCGCTGTTACCGATGAAGAGGTTGATGCAGAGCTTAAAAAGAACCCAAAGGAATTAAAGGACCCAAAAACAGACCGGCAGCGTATAAAAGATAAGCTTGCCAATGACAGGTTAGAGAAAATAAAACAGGACCTGGCAAAAAAGATTGACCAGCTGGCACTTGCTGGCAGGTCGTTTGCTGAAGCTCAAGCTGTATTGCAGGGAGTTGTGTCATATTCCAATGAATTCAGGCCCGGTGACCTGATACGGGAAAAAGATGAAAAGGGCAGGATCTTGTATCCTTTACAAGAGTCAAAAATATTTCAGTCAGATATATTCAGTTTAAAGCAAGGAGCAACATCACGGTGTATCTACGGATTTGACGGGATATATATTTTCACACCTGTGGTGCGGTATATACCAGGCACTCAGGTACCAGATAAGGAGCGGCAGGCACTGGAACAGAACCTTTTTTACACCAAGGCTAATTCTTTATATATATCACTGTTAACCAGACTGTTTGAAAAGTCGAAAATAATAAGGAATCAGAAGTTTGAAGCACAGTAGAATAAAAAAAGTGGTTTTAATTCTTGTAACACAGCAAGGGGTAATGTATGAATATTAATGCTGAATATGTTAATCCATTCTTAGAGGCAGCAAGCGCAGTATTCAAACAACTTCTTAATGTTGATTTAAGAAGAGGAAAACTGATATTGAAAGAAGTGCCACAACCATCACATGATGTTGCCATTATTATTGGTATTACTGGCGCGGTTACCGGACAGGTAGTTTTCAGCATGAGCCTTGAGATGGTAAAAAAGATAGCGCAGATCCTTGCTCCCGGATTATCTGAAAAGGATATAATGAATGAGTGGAAGGATATTGTTGGTGAAGTTGCCAATATGATTACCGGAAATGCAATGAATCTTTTTGCCTATTCAGGCAAGCGTGTGGAAATGACAACACCTACCGTTATTGAAGGTGAAAGTTTTACCATCACCTTAATAAAACAAACAACATTGGGGATTAATCTTTACAGCCCGTTTGGGCAGTTAGAGATGAACGTTGCGCTGAAATAAATAGAGTTATTCAGGGAAATAGGTTGCATCCAGCCGCTTAAGTTCATCAGCAACCCTTTCTTTCAAAGGCGATGAGTAGAAGGTATTATATGCAGGGTCTTGAGCCCGCTTCAGGAATATGGTATATACTTTTCGTGCTAATTCAACATCTTTCAAATTTGGGTCAGTACTTAAAATCCTGCCTAACCAGTAGTATGCATCATCAACTGTTTCACGGTCGCTATACTGCTTTATAACTTTAAGTAATGCATTTAACGCTGCATTCCCTTTTTTTTGTGATATATACAGTTGAGCTGCCAGAATTAGTGCATCGTCAGAAAAATCCTGATCAGGGTATAAGCCTGCTACTTTAGTGTAGTATTCGATAGCGTCCAGTGGCTTACCCATTGCCTGATTTACCCTGCCTGTCATAAAAAGGGCTGCAGGATATTCTCCAGATTGTTCAGGTATTGTCGATAGTTCCTGTAAAGCATTTGTATATTTTTGTTGCTGTGTATAAATCTTTGCTTTCCACAGTGAAGCCTGATCTTTAAAAGGGCTCTGGGGGTAATTTTTTTGCAGGCTTTCCAGTGATTGCAATGCCCGTTCATAGAATTCAGCATTGTAAAATTCAATGCCCTGCTTTAACAACACATCATCAGGTGTACCTGAACCTTTCTTCTGTGTAGCATCATCTTCACTTTTGTATTGCATGGGGATTTTGGCAGCTTTTGGCTCAGAAAGGATGGTTTCCAGTATTGCTTCTTTATTTGCAGGCTGCACTACCACCAACGAACACACTATCAATATATGTATCAAATTCATTGTTCAAATACCTTGTCACGTATATCCATGGGCTTAAGTTCTTTTGAGCCTTTTGGCGTTATGGATTCTTTTTTTTCAGTATCAACTTGTGACGGGGGCTTCAGTGGAACAGTTGCAGACTTTTCCTGGTTGCGTTGAATTGTATCCACAGGCTTTACCACTGATCGCGTGTAATCAGGACTAATGGGTTCAACAGGTTTAGTATCATCAAGCCCTGATAGAGGTTTTTGTATTTCCTTTATATCTTTTGGCATATCAAGAGGTTTTGCTGGCATTGTCATTACCTCATCCTCTTTTGTTGGAAAGGTTAGTTTGTTGTCGGTGAGTTGCTGCCGCTGTTCCATCAATGCGCCTTCAAGCATTGATTGAAAAGAGCCTGGTTCCTTCTTCATTTTGATGTCCAGGTCAAACACATCATTGGTTATTTCTGCGTATGGTTTGCCTGCTGGCTTTGCTGACTGCTTACCCAAATGGTATCCCAGGAATATAGCACCAATAGACATAAGGAAGACAAGAAAGAAAAAACCCTCTTTTATGGATTCCTGTGTTCTAATATCAATAGAATCAATCATTCGGTTAATGATTCGAACTATTGTCTGTAATATGGATGCAATTGGATTCATATAACTTTGTTACTAAACTATTATTCTCTATCAATAATAATAACAATATTGCCTTTTTTCAAGTTATTTCTCGTTACACTGCTGGCAAGGATTTTTTTTAAGTCACTATTTGCTATCACCGGGCAACTGTTATAAAGGCGCAGTGCAGCACAATAATATGGATTTCTGCCAGCTTTTTTATGGTGCAAAGCTACATCATCGCTGAAACAATATGCAACGGTTCCATACACATAAGCATCGCGTGAGTCAATAAAATCTTTGCCAAATATTTCGGTTCCATCTTCGGCAAAAAGTGATGGGAAAAGCATGGGCACAAACTTTTGCCCCCGAGTATCCACAATTAGCCCTGAATAGTCAGTTGATGGGAGTTTAACAGGCAACTGAGGTATATCTTTTGCCGGCAATGCTTCAGGTAAAAGTTTTAAGAGCCTTCCCATTGGGAGTGTGGCAGTGCATTGTGTGCCAATAGCGCCATAAGGCTTAAAGCTGTATTTGATATCTTTTGGGTACAACCCCAACTGCATCTGTGTATAATCATCACTATCAATGCAGTTGCCCAGTGACAACTGCGGGTCAACCTGTATAATCTTGAGTGCTGTTATGAGTGATTCCGTGGCTTTATCTTTAGCTTCTTCTATTGCTCTGCTGCGTGCATTGTTTACCGACAATGACTCAAGTGTATTAGCATCAAGCAGGGTGCCGCTTTCAGTTACAGCAGGCTTTGAAGCTACTTTTGCAACAATTACCTGGTCGGTCCAGTTAATCTCAACATTGTTGTAGTACTGGATAACCTTATTGTTGACAGGTGCTGATAGTGAAGAAAGGATCACTGTTAGTGCTATCGCCAAGAAAAAAATAAAAAAATACCGCCTGAAGTGTAGTCCCATAGTGTGTAACATTTTAGTTTCGTTTTTAAAAATTATCGGACAAAATAGCCCTGAAATTCAGTCAAATTAATGACTCTTCAAGTTTTGCAAAAATCTTTAAAAGTTGCCGTGCTGCAGCCTGAGCGGCATCTTTGATTAACACATCAATCTTTTGCTGGTCAAGGTTATGTCGTGCAATATAGAATAATGTTTTGCGCATAAAAGGGGAACACAGCGTGTCCATATCTTCATCATCAAGTAACGCATACAGATGTGCTGTGTCCTGTGCTGCTACAGCTTGCAATTCTTTAAGCTTGTGGTGTATACTACTCAATTTCCTAAAAAGGGATTGTGTATGTATTGTGTTGTGGTGCGATAGTTCATAGGATAAAATCTCCTGTGGGCTAACAGTAGGCTTTTTCCACTTTTCAACCAGTGCCTGCAGTGGTACAAATGTTGTATTGGCAATAACTGCACCACCCTGGGTTGTATTGTACACAGGTATTGATACTTTTTTTGCTGAGTCCTCAAACCAGCTGCGGTATAAATCCAGTACAAAATCAGTGATAACCGTGCTGCCATTATTGGAAGGGACATATTTTATTTTGCGCTTTCTAATAACATTCTGGTTGATGGTATCAAGATTTTTAAAGCGGTTGGTGGCAGGCAGCCAGTCGTCGTTATGATGAGTACCGCGACTGTGAATTTCCCTTCCTGTATAGGCCAGATCCTGTCCCACCAGCACTATTGAGCTGCACCCTGCATTGAGCAAAAGGTCAAATGCACTGGTTGCAACCGAACCTCCTGATTGTATGTCGCCAATCTGGCCGGTGAAGTTCTGAATCCATTCCATAAGTGGCGTTGACTCCCGCTTTATACTGCCATCAGGTGCCGTATAGTATTTTGCGGTTGTGCTAAAGATTTTGTTTTTAATCAAACGGGTTACCTTGGGGCTGCTGACAACATCGGCAAGAAGCAGTGGTTTATGTGTTATGCCCAGAAAATGTTTTATACTGTGCGTTTGCGCATCAAGTGTCATAACAATGTGGGGCTTGATGTTGTGGCGTTCCAGTACCTTATATGCTGTGTCAACACACACAATTAATGCTTTGTCATACGCCTGTGCCAGTGCATCTAAACTTTGGATTAATGAAGGCCCGGCTGAAACAATGATTCCCGGCATGCCTTTAAACTTGCCAAACAGAGATTGTACCGGTAGTGTGGTATGCATCAGTTTTGAATTAAGAAGGATGTTTTTTACCCATAGTTCCTCAAATTCAAAGCGGGTTAAAAGGTCACTGATGCGTGAGCTTATCTGTTTATGAAGGCTTGCTGTCATGGTATCGTAAAATTCAGGGTGCAATGAATACGATGGCCGGTGTACCAGCAATGCAGTCCCCTTAAATGACCTTATATCAATTGTTTCCAGTGCAGTGGCAATCTGTTCTTCATCATGGACTATAGAAGCAAGTGAAATTACTTCAGGGAATTCCTGCCTAACACGCTCTGCAAGCATTTTGTCTTTTTCAATAACAATAATGGTATGTGTTGGAAATTTGCTTTTAAGAGCCTGTATATGGTAACCTAATCCCAGCCCGCATACAATAATGATTGAAGCGCGTTTAGGGTTACATTGGTCAGCAATGCGCAGTGCTTCTTTAATTGGGTCATACGCTGAATGAATACGGATTGTTGTGCCACCAATGTTGTAGTGCAGTGTCTTGTGGCCACTTTTTGCTATGGTTATAGTAAAATTTTCCATGGGATTTACTGAGCAATCTTGTTATAAGTATCCATGCAGAGTTTGTGCAGTTTGTTGAACGCATCTTCTGTTTCTATTTTGAATTGACGGCTAATTTCATCTTCACAGTAATAGTGGAAATACTTCCTTGATTCAACTCCGCAGAACAGATTTGCTAAATAGGTAACAGCAACATGGTCTTTATATGTGTTGCATGATAATGGCGAATGGTGCCACTGTATCGCCTCAATCAGGTATTGCGGGAATTGCCACTTCTGCGCAATAAGCTGACCTATCTCAGAATGGCTTATGCCTATTGAAATTTCTTCCATTACTGTGGACGTTCGTATTTTGCGGTCCGAAACAAGGTCTGCTATCCAGTTGGTAAGTTCTAAATTAACCGAAAGAAGCACTATCTTGCCTAAATCATGGAGCAATCCACACAATGAAACCTGTTCAACAATAGTGTTCATTCTATATTGTGTGGCGATAGTTCGTGCATATGAAGCTGTTTTGTCACAGTGGTCCCATATCTGCTCAAATTTCTGGAAGCGCTCATCTAAGATTTTACGTGCACTTATTGTCATAAGTAATGATTCCAGATTTTTCAGGCCAATGGTCATAACAGCTTCACTTATGTTGTCAATACGTTTTCCCGGCATAAAACCGGCCGAATTGGCCAGCTTCAGTACATCGGTGGTGAGTGCAGGGTCACGTATGATGGATAATGTGATGTCTTTGATTTCAACATCCTTCCTTCTGCAAAGCTCCAGTAGCTGGATAATATTGTCCGGAAACGTAGGGATGCCTTCAATTTGTTCAAGTATCTGCTTTTGTATGGTTGTTGTGATTTTTTCCGGGCGTAGTTGATTGGGCAGGTTAAGTAAAACCTGTGTTATCTTGCCATCGGTGCCTATTTTGTAATTTGATGGATCAACTCCGGCATTTTTCAATAGTAATATCACAAGGACTATGCCAAGCCCAGCGCCTTCAGTGTCATCGTATACATCTTCATAGGCTTGGGTAAAGTCTAAATACTGTTTGGCTTTTTCAATACGTGTTTTAATCCGTGCAAGCTCCACAGGGTGTATGGGCGTGGGATTGGTGATTGAAAATCGTATTCCATTATCCTGCTTTTTTATAGTCAAGGTAACTTTTAAGTCATTATTCTTCAAATCCTGTTCTAATGTGTCTAATTGCCCTACAATATCTTTTTTGAAGTTTTCAATGCCTTTGTGGTAGCTTTCAGGGTCATCAATATTTAAATTGATTTTTTTGAAATAGGCTCTTTTGGCATTGGCTTTCGTGGCATTGACAATTATTTCCCGCAAAATTGTAATCATCATATCAAGAAGGAATATTTTGTCCTGTTTTGATAGAATTTTGGCAAGCAGTGCATTCAGTGTTTTAGATATATTTTCATTGGGATAATAAAACGAAAGGCTTACGGGTTCATTTTGTTCAAAGCGCTCTATAAGCTGAGATATATTTAAAATTGCCATAGTATTCCTTATTATAAAGATATTTCTTTACATTCATATGGTATATATATACATATCGGTACATTATGCCATAAAAAATAATTAATTGCAATCAATTAATTGTTGGTATTAATTTAAATAATATGAAAAAGTTTTAAGTATGGGTGAGATAAAGCAGGTTATTATTGTCGTGGTTCATGTTCCATGGAAATATATGTATTCCACAGTTCTCTCCAAACGGGTTGTTGCAGCAAATGAATGTTATACTGAATAAAATCCAGTGGAATATTGTCAATGTGTGCCATATAGGCTAATTTTGCAATCGATGAAGGGGTAAATTCTCCTATATATATTTTTTCAAGGCAGTATTGTTTTCCTAATAATGCTGCATAGGCACAGCTTTTACTTGTAGCATCAGGTAAAAGTATTGCAATCCTTGTCACCGCATATCGTTTAAGTTGATGTACCAGTTGAGTGTAATCACTGTACGTATTCAAAGCTATGATACACTGCGCACTGCCATTTTCTATTCGTGCAATGTAACGGGAACTATCGCTTTTATGCTGTAAAATGTGTGGTGTGTTGGGCTGATTGTTGTATAACATGCCACCAATCAGTATGGTAAGAAAGATTGCATTTGCCCTTCTTTTGTATACAAGTGGTAGTAGCAATACAATTGTATAGATGATAAGTGGTGCTAACGAGGTGATATACAATGTACCATGTAATGAGGCAAAAAATTTAACGCATGATATGATACATACGTAAAGGTGGTTGATACAATATCCAAAAACATTGTCTGCACCTATAAATGCTGCTACAGGCGTCAGTATGCCAGCAATCATATACACGCTGACAAGGGGTATTATTACAAGATTTGAAACAAATGCAATTATCGATAGTTCCTGAAAATGGCAAACCATGACAGGCACGGTAAAAAGCTGAGCAGCAAATGTTATTGCCAGTGGTGCTGCAATTTTGTTAAAATGTGTAAGTCCCTGATGATATTTGTTATAAAACAATAGTATCCCTGCTGTTGCTAAAAATGATAGCTGGAACCCAGCGCTGAATAGTTCATAGGGGTACAGACATAGGATAATGCAGGCTGTTATGCACAGTATGTTAATGCTGTGCCTTTGAGCATTGAAAGCAATACTTAGTGCGCCAACTACGCACATAAGTGATGCCCGCACAAGCGAAACGGGCTGGTCGGAAATAAAAAGGTAGGTGCATACACATAGTGCTGCAAAAAGTACTGAAATATTTTTGGGGGCCGATAGTAGCCTGCAAAGTGCCATAATGCCAAATATAATTATGCCCACATGAAGCCCGCTGGCTGCCAATACATGCAAAACGCCTGCCTGTTTAAAATCTACCTGCACCTGAGGGTGAATATATTCCCTATTGCCCAAGTACAATGCAGTTAAAAGCGAAGCAGCATCATTAGAGTATGTTGCATAAAAGCAATGTTTAATATATTCCTGTGCTTTTTCACGACTTCCCGGTTGTGCGTGAGTATGCTGAATGATTGCATCCTGCTTTATATACAACACAGCACTTATTCCTTTAATAGCTAAATATGGATTATTTACAGCTTCATAATTTCGTGTGGGATAGGCGGTAGCGCTGAAAACAATGGTATCGCCTGCAAGCAATTGGTAATGTGTATCAAATATACAATATGCTTTGAATGTGCCTGTGGTTCCTGTGCACTGCACAAGCGCTGTAGTGTTGTAGCGCTTATATTCGCTGTCAAGGACATGTGCTGAAAATATGCCTTTGTGTTTATCGATAGTGTTTGCACACATGGAAATAGTGGCAAACATTGCGTAAAGGGTTATACCAGTAATCCATATCAGGGCAATGATTATTTTAACAGTTACTATCGCCCAATATTTTTTGTATGAATAGATGTATGAGTACATGCATGCTGATACAAAAAGCAATGACAGAATATCAAAGATATATGTAAAAGGGCTGCACGAGATTCCCAGAATATACTGGTATGTGTGCAGTATTGTAGCGCACACGGCACACGCGGCTGCAATTGAAGGTATGCCATACTGGATGATGTATGTGTTATAATCGTCCCACCTTGTACACAACACCTAAAGAAATTCCGCCTTCTATTTTTGTTGATGACTCGCCCATGCCAAAGCTTCCATACTGGGCATATATGTCTATGAGTGCTTTTATTTCTGATGAAAGTATGAAGAGTGAACATAAAGAGATATTTCCACCTGCACCACCGTTGTAATCAACCGAAGCAGGCGGTAAATCTAAATAAAGCCCCAGTCCAATGCCAGGCTGATAAACATTTGAAAGCGGGTAAAAATATTTCCCCTTTACTGTTGCAAGCGGATGGCCTACTGAAAGGTCAGGGGTGGTGTCTGATGAGTACTGCATGTACACTAGGGAAAACTCGCCGGCAAACTGGTGCACAAAAATAGCTGTAATAATGCCTCCACCATAAACTGCGCCTTTACTTTTTACTGTTCCCTGCTCATTATTAATCCAGCTTTCATAATTAATGGAATTTATGCCACCCTGAAAAACAACACCTACATACGTGAAAAACAACTCCTGTGCTCTTACTATTGTTGTCAAAAAAATAATACATGCTATAGTGGCTGCACCAAAAAAATATTTTTTTTTATCTATCACGCGATTCACCTGTCACTGGATATTCAAAGGGTTTTTAACTGATTGAGCACTAGTTGGCGGCTTAAAGTCAAAATACCCTGATGGTATATTTTCACCGGCTATTACGTTTGATAATGTATAGCTGGTGGAGTCACCCTGCTTGTCTTTTAAGATTAATTTTTTCAATAAAAAATTTCCATCAGTCACAATGACGATTTCAGGATATGGCTTATCAAAACTTCGCAATTTAATGGTATATCCGTTTGGTCCCTGTGAAGCAAGCAGGGCATTGTATCCTGAAACAATAGCAGCTATGCCGCCGGAATACCCTTCGCCAACATCCTGCACACCGCAAACATTGGATGATTTGTCAAACACCCACAGCTTTTTGCCATTAGTTACTATCGATTTGCCACCGGGAGCTGTAAGGTTGATATACAGCTTGTCGGGTGCTTTGTATTTGAATGTGCCGGTATAGGTAAATCCATTTGATGTGGTCCAGGATATGGTGCCGCTCATTGTGGAAATGCTTCGCATCTTTTGCTGGAAGCGGATAACTGCTTCCTCGCCAGTGAGGGCATAAGCATACGTAATCATTATCAGAACTGCTAAACTGGTTAAT
>Ga0308419_1001519_pt1 | contig 15436 bp, 15 predicted proteins | sample HotsprSampleMS50_FD_203674 | JGI IMG/M metagenome (GOLD analysis project Ga0308419, IMG submission 203674) | Hot spring phototrophic mat microbial communities from Mushroom Spring, Yellowstone National Park, Wyoming, United States - 20090730_MS50 ... | reverse complement strand
GGGGCTGGAGTTGCAAAAGTTTTGTTTTAGGCCAGATGATGCGGATTGGTATGAGTTGGGGATTCTTGCTTATGGATGTGGTGTCTCTCGTTGTTGGTTATTTAGCTTTTTAGTAGCCCTTGATTTGTCGCTTTTGGCAGACTTTATAGATATCCAGAAGGCTATATTTGGAGTTACTTCAGCCGACGTCTCAAGGCCTAGGCTAATTCAACAGATTTTTGGAAAACGACGGTTTCTACATAGGATTTTACACTTTCGACTGTAGTAAAAAGCCTAAAAACTACAAACAAACTAGAAACTTTTTGAACAAAGTCTGTATGAACTATAAAATCTCCAATCAACTATTGTATTATGGCTTTAAGAGGATTTTAGTAAGATCGCTAGATTAAAAGATTAGACAATTTTTAGAATTTATCTTCTGACTTTATTTCTAGTTTAAGTTGCGTAGCCTAATGATTTAAGTGTAAAAAAAAAAGTTGTATGAAGAAGTCTACGCATATATTGTCTCAACTTCCAAAGGAGAATTTAAATTTTTGCAATGAAATTATAACCGTTCTCTTTTACTTTCATCTACTAAATTATCGAAATTTCAAGCATTTCTATTTTCAGCAAAAAAAAGTTTTATTCAAGTTTTAGAACTAATGCCTCGCTTTTGTATTTTTAACTTTTTATCAAATTGAATATTCCAAAGATAAATGTATCGGGATATCATTTATTGATTTAAAATTTTAAAAGTTTCTGATAATAAAAAGAATTTATTCTCACAGAGTAATGAAAAGCTTTGTTAAAAGAGAGAAGTCATATACAAGTTGAATTTATGGTTTCAAATTGCATCTACTCACAAATGATAAGTATGAAATTGCTTATTCCCATATCAAATGATAGAAAATTTAAACCTAGTCTTCTACACTTACAAACTCCATCACTACCCTTATTTACTGGACGGGAGCTTTCTCCAGCACGATTTGGAATGGAGGTTTAAACTGTTCGGGCTTTACTTCTACCTCTGGAAGTGGTGCTTATGGCAAGAGCACCGACATTAATTACTACCACTATTATGCTGTTTTTGCATGCAACTCTAATCAGTCCCTGCTCTGTGTAGAGCAGTAAGAAAATAAGTTTTTTCTTACGACAAAATAACCCTTTCTTATTGAAAGGGTTATTTATTCAATTTTAATCCGAAGTTTCGTTAAAATCTAAACTTTTCTCTATGGTATAAGACTTGCCACCTATTTTTACAGTACCTTTTAAGTTTCCACTTCTGGAAACAATATTAGGACTACCTAATCTACCTGTATTTGTTATAGTCCATTCTCTTACTCTATTAGTTAAAGTCAAAGTTCGATCAATTTCAATTTCTCCAGTTCCACTTCCACGTCTTCCTTGAATGGTTACATTTAATTTTCCTTTGATACTTGCTGTAAAATTTGAAAGTGTTCTTGTAACTTTAGAACCAACCGAAGTAGAATTGGCCTGTGAATCTAAGGTAGTGTTGGTACTAGTCTGGGTAGTTGTGATAGAGCCACTGTTGATAGTTAAAACAGAAGAAACCTTACAGTCCTCATAAGTGATAGTTCTAGTTCCAGAAGTTAAGTTCAAAGTAAAGTTTTGAGGACTAGTTCGAGAAACTACAGAAATGCCTTGCTCACCATCAAAACGAACTTTTCCCAAATCTACAAGTAAATTCTTCAGAAGTAATTTCTCCAGTTCCACTTCCATTTTCCACAGTAGTGCTGTAAGATTTTACTCCACCTGTTGCTCCTGCACCTCCTACTTCTGCACTGTCTTCAGAAGTTAAACTAGTTCCTTCAGAAAAATAATTAGCTAGCTCGGTCTATCCAGACCCAAAAGAACTAGAGCGAGATAAAAGAAGTAAGGCAACTAGATTTCTACCTTTTTTGTCTTCTTGTTTTTTTTGGCAATTTCCTGTGTAGAATAAAAACCCAAATGTTAAAATAAAATAAATAATTTTTTTCATAAAATCTTCTTTTCTTATAAGACCTTTAATTACATGAACTAGGTTCCAAATTACAGAAAAACAACATTTCTAAAAAAAATTTGTAAAAAGAAAACATATACTGTTGGTCCTTTTCTAACCTTATAAAAATTTCTACTTGTAGAGAAATAACACAAATCTAGTCTAAGAAAAAAAGGAATTTAGATAAAGATGTGGGTCTTTTCTAGTTTATTAGATTTTTTTCTAGAACATGGATACTTTGCAGTATTTGGGGTATTGCTCTTGTGTGGATTTGGTCTTCCTGTCCCTGAAGATGTTACTTTGGTAGCTGGGGGGGTGATTTCTGCTTTTGGGAAAACAAACGTGCATATTATGTTTTTTGTAGGAATGGCAGGGGTTATGGTAGGGGATAGTGTAGTTTTTTTAGCAGGGTATTTTAAAGGAGACGTTATACGCAATTGGAAATTTGTAAAAAAATATTTAAATGAAAAACGATATACACTAGTACAAGAAAAATTTATGAAGTATGGGAAGTGGGTAGTGTTTATGGCAAGGTTTATGCCAGGTTTACGAACTCCTATTTTTTTTACAGCAGGGTTTAGTAAGAGAGTCAGTTTTTTTCGATTTTTTTTTACTGACTTTTTAGCAGCAATTATAAGTGTTCCTGTGTGGGTATATTTAGGTTACTTTTTAGCCAACAATTTTGATGAGCTATTTAGGTGGGTACATAGAGGGCAAATTTTTATTTTTGTTTTACTTGGGATTGTAATTACTGCAGTAATATTTTTTTATTATAGAAAAAAAATTCAGGTTAGTTTAGATTGAGCAAAAAGGTTTTGAATGGATAAGCTTTCGCAGCCTGTTTTAATCTTAAATGCTTTTTATATGCCTGTTTCTATACGTCCTGTAAGAGATGCTATTTGTATGGTCTTATTACAAAAAGCTCAAGTTTTAAAAGCTTCTGAAAAAGATTTTATTCGTTCTCAAAAACTTCAGTTTCCTATTCCTCATGTTATTATATTATCTAATTATTTTTCTTTTCCTAAAAAAATTTTAAAAGCTACTCGTACAAATATTTTAGAAAGAGATGGATATGCTTGTGTATATTGTGGAAAACAACCAGGAGCTAGCAAGCTTACTTTAGATCATATTATCCCAAAAAGTCGATGGCACGAAATCCCAGAAGATCGAAAACCATATGATTTTCACTCATGGGAAAACTTAGTTACTGCTTGTAAAGAGTGTAATACAAAAAAAGGAAATAAATTACTTTCCGAGTTAAAATGGAAACTTCCAGAGACTCTCCATAGAAAACCAAAACAAAAACTTTACTTAAATATCAATAGGGTTTTTGCTGAAAAATATGGTTGGGATGAATTTTTAGCAATAGGAAAGTAAATTGAGATTTTTGGTTATAAGTCTATTTTTTATTTCCTGCTCTAACTACACTACTACTAAGCTAAAGCCTGTTCCACCTATACTTATTTCTATAAAACAAATTCCTACAGGGCATCTTCTGACTATGAGGGCATCTAATCCAGAAATCTTTTTTGCAGGATATAGAATGTTTGTTGGTACATCTGAAAACTCTGCTCGTAACCCAAATGATTTAAATACTGGAATAGATTGTTCTGGAATTAATTTATTGCCAAATTTACCTATAGAATACTCTATAGAGATAAGTCCTACAGCTGGAGCCTTAGCACCAGTTCAAGCTGGAGACAATCCCAATAGAGTTTGTAAAATGGTTACTTCCTTATCTTCTGGGAGTTATATTTCTCTTCGTGCACTTTTGCTTTCTTTTCAAGTAGGAGGAGGAAGTTTTACTTTATCTGCACCATCGAATGCACTTATTGTTCCCTAATGCAACTCAATTTATTTCCACCCAGTAGAGATGAAAAAATTATTGAAGTCTTAAAAAAGTATGGCTTACCTATTGCTTTAAAAGGAAGAATGGAAGAACTTTTAGAAGATGAGCAAAAAGAATCTATTTTAATTTGTTGCCATAGTGATTGTATAGTTTGTAATGAAGTAATATATCAATGCTTACAGGAAATTAAACGTATCCTATGAATCTTTTTTCCAAGCAAAATGAGCCCTTAGCATCTCGACTTCGTCCCAAAAATCTAGAAGAAATTTTAGGACAAAAAGAACTTGTAAATATTTTATTGAAGTTAAAACGTCCTGTCTCTATGATATTTTATGGACCACCTGGAACTGGAAAAACCAGTCTTGCAAAAATTTTAAGTGAAAAGTGGAACTTACCTTACTATCAACTTACAGGAGTCAGTGCAGGAGTAAAAGAAATAAAGGATCTAATTCAAGAAGCTAAGAAATTTGGGACAATTTTACTTTTTTTAGATGAAATCCACAGATTTAATTCTGCTCAACAAGATAGCTTACTCGAAGCTGTAGAAGAAGGAAAATTTTTACTAATTGGAGCAACTACTGAAGTTCCTAGTTTTAGAGTCAATAGAGCTTTACTTTCTAGATGTCAAATTTACAAACTCAATACTCTTACAGAAGAAGACTTTTATGAACTTTACAATAGGGCAAAAAAACTAATTCCAAGTTTAGAACTTTCTAAAGAATGTATTCAATTTATTATTGAATCTTCTTCTAAAGATGCTAGAAGATTTTTAGGGATCTTGGATATTATAGATTCCATTTCATCTGAAGCACATATATGGACTATAGAAGAAATAAGAAATTTACTTTCTTCTCAATTAATAATTTATGACAAAAATAAAGAAAATCACTATAATTATATTTCTGCCTTTATTAAATCTATACGTGGAAGTGATCCTGATGCAGCCTTATATTATCTTGCTTGTATGCTAGAAGGAGGAGAGGATCCTATTTTTATACTTAGAAGGCTTGTCATATTAGCTAGTGAAGATATAGGAAATGCTTCTATTTATGGACTCATTCTTGCAGAGTCAGCACTTTCAGCTTTTGAGAAAATTGGAATGCCAGAGGGAAGAATTATTTTGGCACAAGTGACAACTTTTCTAGCTTCTTGTCCTAAGTCTAATGCTTCTTATTTAGCTTTAGAAAAAGCAATAGAGTTTGTAAAGCAAAATGGAAAATCCAAAGAAATTCCCTTTCATTTGAGAAATGCTCCTACCTTTTTACATAAGCAAGAGGGAAATGCAAAAAATTATAAATACCCCCATGATTATCCAAATGGATTTGTAGAAGAGTTTTACTTTCCAGAGGAATTAAGAAAGAATCCTCCACAATTTTACTTTCCATCAGAGAGAGGGAGTGAAAAAAGTCTAAAAGAAAGATTAAAAAATTTTTGGGAAAAATTAGGCTGGAAAAAATATGAAAGATAAAAAGAAAAAAGAACCTATTTCAGATTTAGAGCCAGTACTTTTTGCAACTACTGAATCTATTCAAAAAGAAATTGAAAACAGAAATCATCAAGTAGTAAATAATTTTATAAATTTTTCTCATCCTGCAGATATTGCTGAAATTATAGAATCATTGGATTTAGAAGATGCTTTGTATTTGTTTCGCAATTGTGATCTAGAGAAGCAGAGGCTAATTTTTTTAAATCTCTCTGATGAAATGCGAGCTGAGTTTTTAGAAAACTTAGACTTAGCAGAAGTTACTCAAATTATAGAAGAGTTAGAGTCAGATGAGATCACTGAAATTTTTAGTAAGCTAGATGAAGAAAAAGCAGAAGAAATTTTAAGTAATATAGGACCTGAAGATTCTGTGAGAATTCGTACACAATTAGCCTACGAAGAAAATACAGCTGGTCGGCTCATGAACTTAGACTTTGCTTCTGTAAAAATTACAGACACAGTTAGGAGAGCTATTATAAGTGTACGAAAAGCAGCTAAGGAAACTGAAAACATATATGTAATTTTTGTAGTTGACGAAGAGAATCATTTTAAAGGAATTGTAAAGCTAAAAGATTTACTCATTGCAAGTCCGCAAACACCAATTTCAAAAATTATGCAAGCTACAAAGTCCATTCATTACAATATGGATCAAGAAGAAGTAGCAAATTTCTTTAAAAAGTATGATATGGTTTCAGCTCCTGTAGTAGATGACAACGGAGTACTTTTAGGACGCATTACTATTGATGATGTCTTATTTGTCGTAGAAGAAGAAGCTACTGAAGATATTTATCGTATGGGAGGAGTTAGTGAAGAAGAAGCTATTAGTTCTTCGATTTGGAACTCTGTAAGACATAGGCTTATATGGTTAACTATGAATTTATTTATTGCAAATGTAACCACATCAGTGGTTACCTTATTTGAAGATACTATTCAAAGGCTTGTAGTTTTAGCTTCACTTATGCCTATTGTAGCTGGAATGGGTGGAAATGCAGGTACCCAAACTATTACTGTCATGGTTAGAAATATAGCTACAGGTGAACTAAAAGAAAGTAACCTTTTTGAAACTATCAGAAAAGAGCTTTTTATAGGGTTTCTCAATGGACTTTCAGTTGGACTTATTACTTTTTTGGTTACCTTTGCTTTAAAACAAGATCTTTTAATTTCTATTGTAATGGGGCTAGCTATGTTTGCTAATATTTCAGTAGCAGGATTTATGGGTTCATTTGTGCCTGTCGCCCTCAAAACTTTAAAAATAGACCCCGCGATAGCTTCTTCTATTTTTGTAACTGCATCTACAGATATGTTTGGTTTTTTTTGTTTTTTAGGTTTAGCTAATTTTATGATTCCATAAGTTTGATGAAACTAAATAAAGGAAATTTTATGAGTGAGAGAAAAATTTTAACTAGAAAAGAAGTAAGCTTAGAAGAAACTTGGGATTTATCTGACTTATTTTTTGATTTTGAAGATTGGAAAAAAGTTTTTGATGAATTACCTAAAGAAAGTGAACTAGAAAAAGAACTTACAGAAAAATATAAAGGGAAATTACATACCTCTGCTAGTTTAATTTATGAATGCTTAAAACTTAGAGATGAGTTAAATAGAAAACTTATAAATTTATATGTTTACGCAAACCTCAAAAGTTGTGAAGATGTATCAGATAAAATTGCAAGTGAATTTTGTGCAAAAATAGAAAATAAAATGTCTAGTTTACAAGCTTTTTTTGCTTTTTTAGAGCCTGAGCTATTACAAATTACTTCTCTAAAAGACTGGATACACACAGAACCACTTTCTACTTATGCTTTTCCATTACAGGAACTTTTACGTTCTAAAGCACATATTTTAACAGAAAAAGAAGAAGCACTCTTATCTAAGTTAGCAGTTGTCCTGAATGCTTTTGGAGAGATTCATAGTAAATGGCATAATGCTGATTTAAAGTTTGAAAATGCAAAGGATTCAGAAGGCAAAGAACATATCGTCTCTAATTCTAGATATGGCTTCAATCTTCAATCTTATGATAGAGTTTTAAGAAAAAATACTTTTGAGTCTTATTTTCAAGAAATTTCTAAATGGAGAAATACAATTGCAGCTAACTACTATGCCAACATGTTACGAGGTTCTACTATAGCTAAAATTCGCGGTTTTTCTAGTTTTTTAGAAGCTGCACTTTTTGATGACAATATTCCTGTTTCTATGTATGAAAATTTAATTTCTACAGTCAGAAAAAATTTACATTCCTTACACAGAAGTATGGAAATTCGTAAAAAAATTTTAGGAATAGATTCTGTAGCTTTGTATGATCGCTATGTTTCTTTATATAAAGCTAAAAAAGAGTTAAGCTTTAGTTGGCAGGAAGGCAAAGACTTAGTTTTAGAGGCTTTGAGACCCTTAGGTGAGGAATATGTTGAAATTGCAAAAAAAGGACTCACTGTAGAAAGATGGATTGACCGTGCTGAAAATCAAAACAAACGCTCAGGTGCTTTTTCTTGGGGAACTTATGACTCTAGACCATATATCCTACAAACTTGGACTGGAAGCTTAAGTGATGTTTACACTTTAGCTCATGAGTTAGGGCATTCTATGCATAGTTACTATAGCAATAAGTCTCAACCATACCACTTAGCTCACTATACTATTTTTGTAGCTGAGGTAGCTAGTACTTTAAATGAAGCTCTCTTAACGGAATACATTTTACAAAATAAACAAGATACAGAACTTTTTAAGCATGTACTTTCTGAGTCAATAAAAAATTTCGAAGGAACAGTTTTACGACAAATGTTGTTTGCGATTTTTGAAAAAGAAGTATCACATATTACTGATTTAGCAGAAGCTCTAACTCCTGACACCTTAGAAGAAATATATATGAATTTAAATCGAGAGTGGTATGGAAAACATTCTAACTATCCCGAACTATTAAAACATGAGTGGATGCGTATACCTCATTTTTATTCAGCATTTTATGTATATAAGTATGCTACAAGTTATTGTGCTTCTTTAGCTTTAAGTCAAATGTTAAAAAAAGACTTAGAAAACACTAGGAAAAAAATTTTTAATTTACTAAAAGCTGGAGGTTCAAAACCTTCTTTAGATATACTAAAGTCAGCTGGGATTGATTTTTTAGATGGGACAGCAGTAGAAAATGCTTTTGCAAATTATAGAGAAAATTTAAACTTAGCAGAAAAATTTTTTAGTTAAGGAGAGTTATGATTAATTTAAGTGTAAACGTCAACAAAATTGCTACTTTGAGAAATTCTAGAGGGGGAGACATACCTAATCTTTTAGACATGGTCAAAATTATTTTAGATGCGGGAGCACAAGGAATTACTGTGCATCCTAGAGAAGATGAACGACACATAAAAAGAAAAGATGTCTTTGAAATTAAAGAGTTTCTTATTTCTTACAACAAGACTACAGGGAAAAAAATTGAATACAATATCGAAGGAGAACCTAGTGAGAGATTTTTAAAACTTGTCTTAGAAGCCAAGCCTGATCAAGCTACTTTAGTTCCAGTTGTTCCGGGAGAAATTACCTCAAATCAAGGTTTTCAGTTTCCAAGAGATATTAACTTAACTCATTTTTTTGCTTTAAAAATGAAACAAGCTGGGATTCGAGTTTCTGTATTTGTAGAGGCAGATTTAAATCATTTGCAAGAAGTAAACAAGTCAGGTGCAGATAGGGTAGAGTTTTATACAGGACCTTTTGCTTACTCTTATTCAATAGGAAAGGGTAAGCAAAGTTTCGAGCAATATAAAAAAGCTGCTGAGTTTGTCCAATCAAAGGGAATGGGCATCAATGCAGGACATGACTTAGATACTGAAAACTTAAAGTTATTTCGCCATTTACCTGGTTTACAAGAAGTCTCTATAGGTCACAGGCTTATTTCAAAGGCTTTAGAACTAGGGCTTGAGTCTACCGTAAAGCTTTATCTTCAAACTCTTTTAGAAGTTCACGCTGATTCTTAAAAAAATTATCTTGCTCAATTAAAAAAAAGGCAGCTCTCTCGATAGCTTTAAGTTGTAGAGGGGGTGCCTTAGTAGTTTTTAACTTGGAGAGAAATTCCTTTAGTAAAGTTTTTGCTTTTTCATTTTGAGAAGTCTTTACTGCTAGACGAAATTCTTTCCAAAGCAAAGCTAAGGGAGCTTTGATTTCTTCTAGTTCTTCTATATTTTTACCACGAACTAAATATTCAGCATCCCAAAAATTAGAAAAAGGATCAGAGAGACTTTTTTCTTTGTAAAATTCTTTGGAGTAATCAACAAAATTTCCCTTAGCTAATTTTTTGAGTTCGTTTTTTTGTTCTAGATTTAAACAACTACTTATAGTGTGACTATCTAACATAGGTTTAGAAATAATTTGTTGTTCAACTAATTCTTTTATGAGTGAAAATGCTTCTGTAGTATTTTGTGTTTTACAAGCAATTTCAAATTTTGTAAAAAGAACCTTAGTTGGATTTAAGTTTATATTTTGAGATTCTTTTTTCCAAATTAAAAGATTTCTATACATGCTTTCATAGAGAGGATCATTTGGATTTCTTTCATTTGCTTTTTTAATATAGATAAAAGCTTCATCTTTCTTGTCTGTGTAAAATTTTAAAACTGCTAAATTATAGCAAGAGTGAGCATCATTTGGATTAGATTCACATCTATGTGTCAACAGAGTAAAAGCGTTTTCTTGGTTTTCCTTGCTTCCATAATAGTCTAAAAAAATTTTTTCTCTTTCTATGAGTTCTTCTAAACTACCCGGCTCAGGACTAGGACTTGGAGTAAAACTAGGTCTTGTAGTACAAGTATTAATAAAAATTATAATAAAAAAAGTTATAATGGTTAGTTTCATCTACAAAGTTTAAAAAAATAAATTTTTGATTTTATTATTCTATAAAAACAAATCTAAATCATTTATATATAAAAGTTAGAAAAAGTCAAAGATTTTTTTGATTCCTCACCTCTAAAGGTGAGGAATTCTATTTAAAGCTGAGAAATAACTTATAGAGTTTGATTATATTTCTATATTACCTTCAAATACAAAAGTAGCAGGTCCTCTCATAATTATATTTCCTTTTGAGGTCCATTCAATATACAGTGTTCCTCCTAAAAGATCAATTTTTACTTTACGCCCTGCTCGTTTAGTTAAGTGAGCAGCTACAGCTACAGCACAAGCTCCAGTTCCACAAGCTAAGGTTTCCCCAGCTCCTCTTTCCCAAGTACGTTGAAATAGATAGTGTTGTCCTAAAACAGTAACAAATTCTACATTTGTTCTTTTCGGAAATAAAGAGTGGTTTTCAATGAGGGGACCTATTTCTCGAACTGGAAAATTTTTAGAGTCATCTACAAAAATAACTACATGAGGATTTCCCATACTTACAGCAGTAAATTGTAAGTTATAATTGGAGATATTAAGTGGAGCCTCAATAATATTAGAATTAGTTTCCCAGTTTACAGGTATTTTAGAAGGTTCTAATATAGGCTCTCCCATATCTACTGTGACCATAGAAACTTTTCCACTTGAGTCTAACTCTAAATCTAACTCTAATACTCCTTTGCCTGTTTCAATTTTGGGATTTTTTGAATGAGTAAGTCCAAAGTCATATACATACTTTCCTACACATCGAATCCCATTTCCACACATTTCAGAATAAGATCCGTCAGAGTTATACATATCCATTAAAAAATCAGCTTTTTGGGATGGGCGGATGAAGATTACTCCATCACTTCCTATCCCAAAATTGCGATTAGAAAGTTTTTGAATTTGTTCTGACGTTAGGCGAATATCTTCTTTTGTAGAATCTATGTAAATATAGTCATTGCCTATGCCTTCTAGTTTTTTAAAGTGTATAACCTTGCCCACTATTTCATACCCGTAGCAGTAGCAAGATCTTTAGATAAATCAAATTGAAATTTATTTATATCAATTTTTGGCTCATACCATACTCCATAGTCTCCAGCCATAATGAGTTTTTGAATATAACTTTGAGTTACTGCTTCAGTCGCAATTTTATCGTAGTGACGAATGTCAATTTTAGCAGAGTCCTTATGTAAAGCTCCAATTAAAGCAGCTACATAAGTTTGGCGATTTTCTGTGTCAGTATTGATCTTAGAAAATCCTGCTTCAATAAGTCCTTGAATTTGATCCCAATCAGTTCCTACAAAGTCTTTCCATTTTTGGGCAGATGGATGACCATTTAAGTGCTGTAAAGCATACTCTACTACATTTGGGTATAAAGTAGAAGCTCCATGTGCTACGAATAAAATTTCTGGATTGATAGCATCAGCAATTTTAAGTAGCTCATGTGCTAACTCTATGTTTAATTTTACTTTGTGACCTGGTTTACCTTTATTAGGTCCGTGCATAGTCCCAATAGTAGGAGCCAACATCAAAACTCCTGTCTCTTTTAAAAACTGATCTAACTCATTGGGATTTGTATAAGTAGAATGCTCTGACTTTGTTTCTTCGTCTTCTTCTCCAGCTAAAACTCCTAGCTCTCCCTCAACTGAAAGTCCTAGTGGATGAGCCATATTTACTACTTCTCTTGTGAGTTCAATATTATCTTTTAAGGGCATGGCTTTTTCGTTTTTATGATCAGTTGAATTATCAGCCATCACAGAAGTAAAAGCTAAGGTAGCTGCTTGGACTACTTTTCTTCCTGACTCAGAGATATAGTCTCCGTGATCTAAGTGAGTAGCAATTTTTACTTTTAATTTCTTAGCCCATTTTTCCACATAGCTAGAAACAAGTTCTATCCCAAAAATAGGATCTCCTCCTCCAAAACTTTTGAGGGCACTGTTAGAAAAAGCTAAGATTCCACTTGCTCCCAACATTTCAAACGCAGTAATAGCAGCATTGATACCCTGAAAAGTAGTTACATTAAAAGCAGGAATAGCATAACGCTTTCCTTTTTGGTTACCTTTGATTCCATTTTTAGCTTGTAACAGTAAGGAATGTGCACTAGCCATTCCATCTGGAAATCTACGAGAAGTATTAATGGGTGGTGGATTTTTGCTCATAGTTGTCCTCTCTTTAGTTTTAATAAAGTCTTTAAGTCTAAGCTTTCAAAACTGATAGCAAAAGCCAAGCAATATTTTCTATTCAATTTAGCAAATATTTTTCTAATTAAAGCTAACTGATAAAATTTTTCAGACTAATCCCAAATATTTTAATCTTTTTTATATAACCACCCTGCTGGAAAAAGTCAATAATTAGTTGATGGGATAATTATCTTATCTAGACATAGTAGGTGTGTACCTCAAGACAGTAAATTTGTTTGAGGTGGAATTTTGTTTGGAATTTTGTGGTTTTTGGGGCTTTTTGCTATAGCCGGAAATGCAAAATCCTGTGAATATAGCGTCTTTTCCCAAAAATTTGGTGAATTAGTCGGGGTCTGCAGTGGTAGAGTGTAGTATCTCCTAAACTAGCCTCTACTAATTCTACAAAGTCCCCCAATAACGAAAGTTCAAGGGTCACTAAAAAGCTAAACAGCCAACAACGAGAGACCCCACAACCATAAGCCAGGATCCCCAACTCAAACCAATCAGCCTCATCCGGCCTAAAAGAAAACCTCTCAAGCTCCAATCCCTCCTCCTGATACGTGAGTTTTGGCTTTCCTTGAAATGGCAAAAATCCTAAAGCCAAAAAGCCTCTATATTTATCTAAAAGTCTTTTCAAACCAGCTTTCAAGTTATAAGACTTCTTCATAGTTGCAGTATCTAATACAACAGGTAAAACTAAATCTAGCTTTTCAACTAGATGTTTTGGGATAAGTAAGGTTGAAACAGTAGATCTCTCAAAAGCCTTTAAGTCTATCCTTTTCTCATGTCTACGTTGAAAGAAAGTTCTTGTTCTCATAGAAATCCTCCTGTTACTAAGGAAGCTAAAATAAAAAAGTTAGTCTGAAATCGTACTTATTTTTATTCAAAAAAAGAAAATTAGACTAAACAAAAAATAGTTTTAGTTTATTATAATATAGTAATATAACTAATTAAGTTTTAAATTATTGAAAAGTTCAGGCGAATTTTTGCAGTAATGTCTATAATGTAAATATTTAAGAAAAATAGATTGACAGAATTTTTCTAGGTTATTCTACTAGTGAGATATAAAAATTTCATAAAGAAGGTAGAAATGAATGTTATTGAAAAATATTTTGTAAATGTTTTAGGAAATGGAACTGAGACTATTTTGTTTGCCCATGGTTATGGATGCAATCAATCTATGTGGAGATATGTTGTTCCTGAGTTTGAAAAAACTCATAAAATAGTACTTTATGATTTAATGGGCTGTGGAAACTCTAAAACAGAGTATTATGACTATCAAAAGTACAGTAGTTTAAACGGGCATGCTCAAGATGTCTTAGATATAATAGAAGAGTTAAAACTTCCACCTGTAATCTTTGTAGGGCATTCCGTAAGTGCTATGATTGGACTTCTAGCTTGTAATAAGAAACCTGAAAAATTTTCTCACCTAGTGATGGTTTGTCCAAATCCTTATTTTATAAATGAACCAAGTTCTAGTTATACTGGTGGATTTAGCGAACAAGATTTAAAAGAAATTAGTGAAAGCTTAGATAGTAACTATCTAGGTTGGACCTCATATATTACCCCCGTTATAGCTGGAACTCCTGATAAACCAGAGGTAGCAGAAGAGTTAAAAAATTCTTTCTGTAGAAATGATCCAGAAATTGCCAAGCACTTTGCTAAAATTAGTTTTGGATCAGATTTACGAGCAGAGCTTCCTCACTGTAAGGTGAAAACCTTAGTAATTCAAACTGTCCCCGATGCTTTAGCTCCAGTAAGTGTAGGAGAATATGTTCATAAGCAAATTTCTAATTCTACGTTAAAAATTTTACACACCCCAGGTCACGCTCCTCATTTGAGTGATCCTAAGAAATTAATTGAAGTTATGACTGAATTTTTGTCCTCATGACTGCGAATCATCTTAACTATGAAGAAATTTATGACAAAGCTCCTATTGGTCATTTAGTTTGTGGGCTAGATGGAAGCATTATTCAGGTCAATCAAACCTTATGTGATTGGATAGGATATTCCAGAAAAGAACTTTTAGAAATAAAAAATTGGGTAAATTTACTTACAATGGGAAGTAAAATTTATTATGAAACCCATTTTTATCCCTTGCTTCTCATCCAGTGTGCAGCTTTTGAGATTCATTTTGATTTGCGAAAAAAAAATGGAAATATTTTACCTATATTAGTAAATGCTAAATTACTTCAGAAAAATGAAGAAAAAGCTTATAGTCTTTATATTTTTGATATTACACAACGTAGAGAATATGAAAAAGAACTTATGTACCTGCGAAAAAAAGCAGAGCAAACAACAAAAGAACTTACTGAAAGAAATGAAGAATTAAAAAGACTTGCAGCTACTATAGCTCACGATTTAAAATCCCCCATTGCTTCTGTGTATACTACAGCAATTTATTTACAAGAAAATATAGAAGAAATTTCCAGTGAGCAAATTCAACAATTTCTTGAACTCATTAGTAAAAGTATAAAAAATCAAATTGATTTTATAGATAAAATCTTAAACTACTACAGGGATGGAAAGCTGGAGCTTACAGAAAAAGCTTATAACCTTGTTCCACTTCTTAGAGAAATTGTCAGAAATGTAAACTTAGAAAATAAATTTGAAATTGAGATTCCAAATGAGCCAATTTTAGTTCGTTATCCTGATGTTTTTTTTCAACATGTGTTAGGAAACTTGGTTAGTAATGCTATTAAGTATTGTGATAAGCCAAAAGTTAAAGTTAAAATTAGTTATGAAAAGACAAATGATTTTCATATCTTTTATGTAGAAGATAATGGAAAAGGAATTAAAGAAGAAGATAAGGAAAAAGTTTTTCAACCTTTTGTTACCTTAAAAACTAAAGATAGATTTAACAAGCATGGGCATGGTTTAGGTTTAGCAATTGTAAAAAGGATGATTGAAAAAGTAGAAGGAAAAATTTCTTTTGAAAGCCAAATAGGTTTTGGAACTAAGTTTAAAATTGAGTTACCCTTAGAAGAAAAATTACCTCATTAAAAATTTTTTTTCCTGTATAAATATACTCTGTAGGTAGGAAAGTTATAAATTATTTTTTTATTCAAAAATTTTTTAAATTTTACATCATTCTAGATTTTATAGAA
>Ga0308419_1001516_pt1 | contig 15455 bp, 14 predicted proteins | sample HotsprSampleMS50_FD_203674 | JGI IMG/M metagenome (GOLD analysis project Ga0308419, IMG submission 203674) | Hot spring phototrophic mat microbial communities from Mushroom Spring, Yellowstone National Park, Wyoming, United States - 20090730_MS50 ... | reverse complement strand
CTCTACTTGTCGCAAACAGGGGCGCAACGTCTTCGCCACGCTGCGCGACCTCTTCGCCCGCCAGCCAGTCTCCCTACTTGCAGGCGGCTAGGCAGTTACGTATTTTCTGACTACTGACTACTGACTACTGACTACTGACTACTCCTCATGGCCAAACGACTCTTCAACCGCGAAAACCTCATCGCGCTGGCGGTGTGCCTGATGGTGATCGCTGTGCTCGTGCTGACCGCCGACAGCGCGCCCCAGTGGATTTATCAGGGCTTCTGAGACTGCTTCACGCCTGCCGTTGCAACCGCCCCGATGAGCCTGGCCCAGATCGTGATCTTTGCCGTCGGCGCGCTGCTTTTTGGCGCGCTGGCTGCGCTGGCCGCGCGCGAGGCCACAGGCCGGCTGCGCAGCCTCGCGCGCCGTTTGCGCCCCTGGCTGATGCTGTCGGCCAGCGTCGCGGCGCTGTACTGGCTGCAATCCTCGACGCCCATCCGTCACCTGGACTTTTGGCTGCCGACAGCCACACTGGGACTGACGGCGCTGGTGTGGGCGGCAACACTCAAGCCTCGCCCAGCAACCGGCGGGCGACGACCAGATCAGGCCGCCAACCCGGCCACACCCGATCCCCGCGCAACAGCCATCACCGCTCTGGTCATCGCCGGGATCGTGGCACTGATCGCCTCTACGCGCTATGTCGATGCGTTGTGCTGCCTGACGCCCTCGCGTCCGCCGGACATTGGCGCCGTGGGCGTGGCGTTGCTGACCGGCGCCGGCCTGTGTGTGACAGTCGCGCGGCTTGCGGCACAGGTCGCAACCAGGCGGGCCTGGCTGGATGCCGCGCTGGTGACACTGCTGATCGCGTTGTTTGCGGCGCTCAAGACCGAACCGTTGACCGCCGGCCTGAGCGCCCTCCTGCGCTCCTTCGCCGGCCAGTCAGTCGGCCAGGCGTCGGCGCTGGATATGCGCTGGCTGGGGTTCTCGTACATTGCGTTCCGGCTGATTCATGTGTTGCGCGACCACGCCACCGGCCGGCTGCCAGCGCTGTCGCTGCGCGAGTTCGTCACGTATGTCGTCTTCTTTCCTGCGTTAACAGCCGGACCCATCGACCGCGCCGAGCGATTCGTAAAAGACCTGCGCGGGTGGGACGCCGGCTCAGACGCCGCGCGCGCCGAGGATGTGGCCGAGGGCCTGCGCCGCATCCTGATCGGCGTGTTCAAGAAATTCGCCGTGGCCGACACACTGGCGTTGATTGCGCTCAACCCCGTCAACGCAGCGCAGGTTCAGTGGGCCGGCTGGGCCTGGGTCCTGCTCTACGCCTATGCCTTCCGGCTGTACCTCGACTTCAGCGGGTACACCGATATTGCCATCGGCCTGGGCCGGCTGTTTGGCGTGCGCCTGCCGGAGAATTTCGACCGGCCCTACCTGCGCCCGAACCTGACCATGTTTTGGAATAGCTGGCACATGACGCTGGCCAACTGGTTCAGGGCATACTGGTTCAATCCGCTGACGCGCTGGCTCAGGACAGCCGGCGGCGCGTCGCTCAGCCCATCCGCCATCATCTTCATCGGCCAGACAACCACAATGGCGCTCATCGGCGTGTGGCATGGCGTGACATGGAATTACGCGCTGTGGGGCGTCTGGCACGCGGCCGGCCTGTTTGCGCACAACCGCTGGACGGCGCTGGCGCGCAGCCGGCAATGGGGCGCGCCGGCGTCGAAGTGGCGCGCCCTGGCGCTCAACGCCTTCAACATCGCGCTAACGTTCCACTTCGTGGCGCTGGGCTGGGTGTGGTTTGTGCTGCCCGATGTGGGGCAGGCGCTGGCGCTGTTCGCCCGATTGTTCGGCGGCTGAAAGCGCGATCGAGGATACAAGCATGACAGGCGTTTCAACCTGGCGGATTGCGATCAAGGCAGTGCTGCTGTTTGTTGTTGTCAACGTGATGTTCGCGCTGACCGACCCGCTGCCAACCATCGGCTCGCTGTCGGCCTATAACGCCGTGTTTCCCGGTCGGCCTCGCCTGCCGTACAGCGACTTTCCCGACCGCGCCTATAACCTCAGTCTGCACAACCTGAACGCTATGTTCGCCGCGCACGAGATCGCCGCCGGCCCAAAACCCGCCGGCGAATATCGCGTCCTGCTGATTGGCGACTCGTCAGTGTGGGGCTTTCTGCTCAAGCCGGAAGACACGCTCGCGGCGCAGCTCAATGCCACGCAGCGCATCCTGCCCGATGGCCGTCGCTTGCGCGCCTACAACCTCGGTTATCCCATCATGTCGGTGACGAAGGATCTGCTGTTGCTGCAACATGCCATGCGCTACGAGCCTGACCTGATCGTGTGGCTGGTGACGCTCGAATCGCTGCCGGCCAGCCGGCAACTCCTTCACCCCATCGCGCAAAACAACGCCGGCGCCGTGCGCGCATTGATCGCCGACTATCGCCTGTCGCTCGATCCGTCGGACCCGCGCCTGCTCAATCCTTCTTTCCTTGAGCGCACCCTGATCGGCCAGCGGCGCAATCTGGCCGATGTGATTCGCTTGCAGGTGTATGGCGCGCTGTGGGCTGCCACCGGCATCGATCAGGACTACCCCGACTACGAGCCGGCGGCCATCGATCTGGAAGCCGACGACTCGTTTCATGATCTCAAACCGCCTGTCCTGCGCGCGGAGGATCTGGCGCTGGATGTGTTGCGCGCCGGCCATCAACTCGCCGGCGACATCCCCATACTGATCGTGAACGAACCGATCCTCATCAGCACTGGCCGGAACAGCGACATCCGCTACAACTTCTTCTATCCGCGCTGGGCCTACGATCAGTATCGCGTCATCATGGCCGGGCAGGCGCAGCGCCAGGGCTGGCGCTACCTCGACCTGTGGGACCTGGTTCCGATGAGCGAGTTCACCAACAGCGCCGTGCACCTGACCCCTGGCGGATCAAGGCTGCTGGCCGACACAATCGGAGCGGCGATCCTGAGCGCGCCGCCAGGCCGGCGCTGACGCGCTGCGCTGGCTGCATGTTTTGGGGCTTACCCGCCGGCGGCCATGCGCATCACCACGCCGTGCGCGACCCTGAGCAGCGTCGCCTGTTTCACAAACGCCGCGTCAAAGCGCGCCACGTCGGTGGTGGTGACGATGGTCTGATGGGAATCGCTGATGTGGTCGAGCAGGCAGCGCCGACGGTTGGGGTCCAGTTCAGCCAGAACCTCGTCCAGCAACAACACCGGCTCCTCGCCGATGCACTGGCGCATCCAGTCGGCCTCAGCAAGCTTGAGTGACAACACCGCCGTGCGCTGTTGTCCGCGCGAGCCGTAGTCGCCCAGATCCACCGCGTTGGCCAGAAAGCGCAAATCGTCGCGGTGCGGGCCGGTCAGGGTCGCCCCGCGCGCAATCTCTTCGCGGCGGCGGTCGGCCAGCGCCCGGCGAAAGGCAGCCTCGAGATCGGCGCGGTCGAGGCCGGCCGGTGGTCGGGCCAGATCGAGGCCGATCTGATAGGCGCGCGCCGACGACGCAGGGGCCGCAACGTCAAAGTTGGGCTGATAGACGATCTCAAGATACTCCAGACCATTTGAGAGCTGGCGATGCGCCGGCATGGCCAGTTGCGTCAGCTCGGCCACGGCGCGCCGCCGGCGCAAGGCCACTTCCACGCCAGCCGGCACAAGCTGATCGTCCCACACGCTGAACTCATCGGGATCAACCGGGCGCTCCTGGGCCTGACGCAACAGCGCGTTGCGCTGAGTCAACGCGCGCTCGTATTGATCCAGCGCGCGCACGTAGTCGGCGTCCACCTGCGACAACGCTGCGTCGAGATAGCCGCGCCGCAACGCCGGCGCGCCGGACACCAGCTCCACATCGCCGGGCAAAAACAGCACCACGGCGAGCTGGCCCACCAGGTCGATGCCGCGCCGCGCCATGTGATCGACGCGAATCTCTTTCTTCAGGCGATTGCCGTCCGCGCGCTGGATGCCGATCTCCAGCACGTGCGGCCCATCGCGCCGCAGCAGATCCGCCTTGAGCATGGCGAATGGATAAGCCGCCTCTTCCGCCGCACCCCAGCGAATCACCTGGCGGTCGGCGCTGGTGTGGGGCGAGTGCGCGGTGGCCAGAAAGTAGATCGCTTCGAGCAGCGAGGTTTTGCCCTGCGCATTGTCGCCCTGCACGATGGTCAGGCCGGCGGGCAGGTCCAGCTCCAGCCGCGCGTACAGGCGAAAGTTGGTCAACGACAGATGGCGAACAATCATCGCGGAGCAGACGCAGGCCGGCCTGCGCTTCGGTATTACTCCAGCGCAGCCAGGAGTTTGTCCACCTGATAGCCAGACGCCTGCTCGGCGCGCTGAAGCGCCCGAATGACCGCTGCGGCATGATCGATCTGCGCGCGCGCTTCTGGCGTTGCGGGATCGACTTGCTCAAGCCAGGCCAGCGCCATCAGCCACCACATCAGCCGGTCGAAGGATTCTTTGTTGAACCACAGCACATGGTTGTGGCGGTTGACGCCAAGATAGTCGCGCGCGTCTGCGTCGGACAACAGCGCCTGAGCGAGAGTCTGCGCGCGATCAGCGGCCGGCGCAGTGGGGTGCGTCGCCGGCGGATCGAACCAGCGTTGATGCGACATGAGCGTCTTGACCAGCGCGAGCGCATGAGATGTCGCGCCATCATCCAATCCCACCTGGCGCGCGGTATCTGCAATCACGCCGCCCAGACGCCACTCATCGAGCAATGAACGGCCGGCCTCGGCGACATTGCCCTCGCCGGCAACCTGGCCGATGGCGCTCACAAACAGCCAGGCCAGGCCGGCCACCCATGAGCCGGTGTCGGTCGGGGCGTTTGGGCGCAACGATTGGTATGTCGCGTCGGTGTGGGCCGCAGCGCCGGACGGGCCAATCGCCAGTATTCGCTCCAGCCTGCGGCGCACATCGGCAGCAATGGAAGGCGCGTCAGCCTTGCCGCCGGCAAACAGATTCGCTGCCGCATACGCCTGCTCCACACGGCCTGCAATGTCATCGAGGAACGGCGCGGCATTGCGGGCATCGCCCACGTTCATCTGCCCGGCCATTGTCTGCTCGGAGATTGCGCGCTCGGACATCCTCTGCGCTGTCTCGCGCAGTTCGATCAGCCGGTACAGGGTGTCGCCGTTGAGGACGGCGCGGAAGGGCTGCAAGATCGGCTGCAATTCCAGCTCGCGCATGGCGCCCTCGACACTGGGCACACCGCGCCCTTGCAGCCGGGCGGCGATCTCAGCGTAACGTCCGCGTGGATCATCCTGCACCTGGCGGAAATCGAGGAAGACATGCCGCTTGTAGGCGTCCAGCTCCACATACAAGCCCTGCTCTGCCAGTTCGCGGTTGTTGCGAATGTATTCCAGGCCGGTGACCAGATCACGGAACAGGGTGAACCAGCCGTCGGCGGGCGTGAGTTGCAGGGCCTCGACCAGTGTTGTCTGCGTCAGCGCGCGGCCGCCGTCGGGCGTGGGGCGCAAGGCAGCCGCCGAGGTGCGAATCCAGCCGCGCACATCGGCGAACTTATTGTGGTACAGCACCAGGGCGCGGGCGTCGCCATGCCGGTTGGAGAAGGCGAACACATCTTCGCACACTGCGCCGTCGGCAGTGTAAAGGTCGTACAGCTCAAAATGTTCGACATCGGAGAAGAGGTGGCGCCGGTGCAGCAGCGGAAAGATCTCGCGCTCGTGCCGGCTGACCAGGTGGCCATCCACCTGCTCGTCCCACATGGGCCGGCGAAACTCCATGCCGTACTTCTCGGCGAATCCCTCGATCTGGCCGTGGCCGAACATCGGCAGGCCGGGCAGTGTCGCCATCAGCGCGCAGATGCCGAAGTACTTGTCGCCCTTGCCGAACTGATCGACCGCCGTGCGCTCGTCGGGGTTGTTCATGAAGTTGACGTAGCGCTTCAGAATCTGCGGGTCGAACTCCAGCGTGCTCTTGATGAGATAGCGGTACTTGGCGTTGTCTTCGTCGCGCAGCATGTTCATGAAGGCGCTGTTATAGACGCGATGCATGCCGAGCGAGCGGACGAAGTAGCCCTCCATCATCCAGAACGCCTCGGCCAGCAGCAGCGTGTCGGGGGCTTCGCGGGCCACGCGATCGACCACCTCGCGCCAGAACTCCTCCGGCATGGCCTCATCAAACTGCTGGCGCGTCAGACCCAGGCCGGCGCGCGAGGCGATGGCGCCGCCCGTGCCCGGCTCCGGGAACCACAGGCGCTGGAAGTGCCGTTTGGCCAGCGTCATGGCGGCGTCGAAGCGGATGATGGGGAACTGGCGCGCCACGTGCAGAATGGTCTGAATGACCGCCTCGCGCACGGCCGGGTTGAGATAGTTCAACTGCGCCGTGTCGTTCCACGGCATACTGGTGCCGTCGTTGCCGTGGTAGATGTACAGCTCGCTGCCGGTCCAGCGGTCGAGGCGCTTGAACACCACCGCCGCATCGGTGCGGTTGTAGTAATGATCTTCGAGAAAGACGCCCACCCGCTCGTCTTTTGAAAGATCCGGCCCGTTGAAGGTGTAGGTCGGGAAAGGCGGATATGGCAGCGAGATGAACCAGTCGGGATGATTGATGACCCAGGGCGAGTCGATGCCCATGTGGTTGGGCACCATGTCGCTGGCGAGGCGAATGCCGCGCCGGCCCGCGCGCGCGCGCAGGTTGTCCATCGCCGCCTCGCCGCCCAGGTCGTTGGCGATGCGATAGTCGTACAGCGAATAGGCTGAGGGCAGCGCATCGGGGTTGCCGCACAGTTGTTTGATGCGCTGCGAGGCCGGGCTGCGCTCCCACACCCCAATCAGCCACAGGCCGGTGATGCCCCAGCGCGCCAGTTGATCCAGTTCCTCGTCGGGGATCTGGTCGAGTCGGCGCACTTCACGCTGATATTTGCGCGACAACTGGTCGAGCCAGACGTAGGAGTTCTTGGCCATGAGCACCAGGCGCGGCATCCAGTCGCGGTCGGGGCTGTAGCGTTCGATGTCGGGACCGGGCAGGCCGATGCCCATCGCCACCAGGGTGGCATGGTCGTAGATGGGCGCCTGAGCCGGGCCGGGGCCGATGAAGCTGGGGCGGGTCTCCTCGCGGATCAGATCGAGACTGCTCAACAGGCGATACAGGCGGTCGCCGATGAGGCCGGCCCAGCGCGCAGCGATGAACTGCAACTGCTCCGTGAGGGAATGCGGATGCGCCAGCGCCGGCGCGCGCAGCATGTCGATCAGGTTCTGGTTGTCCGGCCCGAAAGGCGGCTGAGTGTCGAAGAAGTCGCGCAACGCCGGCATCATCTGCGCATACACGGTGTCGCGCTCCAGCCGGGCGTCATCGAACAACTCGCCAAAGGGCGCAAAGGCCGGGTTGAGGTTGGCCAGCCACAGCATCAGCATCTCTTCCAGCACGACCTGCCGGTTGGGGATGCCGTCGGTCTGGCCCTGCAGATACTCATCCAGGCTCAGGCCGGCGCGATACACGGCCACGGTCGGGAATTCGTCGGCGAAGGCGCGCAACGCCTGTTCGAGCGGTTCACGACCCAGCCGGCGCTCCAACCAGTCCAGCGCCTGTTGCATGGCGGCCGGGTTGCGCTGTCGGCGATATTCAGCCGCCACCAGGTGCAGGATTTCGTCGATCAGGCCCATGGCGTTGATCTGGCCAGCGGCCACCGCCTGTTCGGGGTGACGCGCCAGGTCGCGCTGCTGATTCATCTTCTGCGCGAACCGGCGCGCGGCGTGGAAGTTGGCGAAGACGACGTTGCCAGTCAGGCCGAACAAGGCGTCGTCGAACTGATAGCGGTCACGGCACTGGCGGGAGATGTGGAATTCCATCACAAGGGATGATACCAAACCAACCAGCCGGCTGCGACCGTTTACAATGACGATCGAGAATGCAAATCAGCAGGAACGAAAATCAGATGACCGCCTCACTTCAATCGTTTATCGACCAACAGGTTGCCGAATTCGAGCCGCATCTCATGCGCGCCAACGAACTGCAATGGCTGGCGTCCACCACCAGCCGGCCCGACTACGAACAGCAATGGGCCGCCGAGATGCTCGCCATCCGGCAGATGGCCGCCGAGCCGGCCCGCTACCATGAACTGACGCGCCTGATGGCCGATGCGCCGGAGGCGCCGCCGCTGCTGGCGCGCCAGGCCCGCCTGCTGCACAACTTTCTGCGCGGCAGCCAGATCACACCCGATCTGATCGCGCGCATCACCGAGATCGAAACCAGGGTTCAGAGCGCGTTCAATCAATTCCGCGCCACGCTGGGCGGACATGCCACCACCGACAATGACCTGCGTGCTGTGTTGCGCGAATCGGACGACGCGGCCGCGCGCCGCGAGGCGTGGGAAGCCAGCAAACAGATCGGCGCGCGGGTTGCGGACGACGTGCGCGAACTGGCCCGGCTGCGCAATCAGGCCGCCCGGCAGGCCGGCTTCGACAACTACTACACCATGCAACTGGAGTTGAATGAACTGGACGAAGCCGAGCTGTTCGACCTGCTTGGCGCGTTGAAGGCCGGCACAGATCCCCTCTGGCAGTCCTACAAGGCGGGGCTGGATCGCGGCCTGGCGGCGCGCTTTCACATCGCCGTCGAAGACCTGCGCCCGTGGCACTACGCCGACCCCTTCTTCCAGGAAGGCCAGCCCTCGCACATCAATCTCGACCGGTTCTTCGCCGGCAAAAATCTGGAAGACCTGACCCGCGCTTACTACGCCGCCATCGGCCTGGACATCGACGACATCCTGGCGCGCAGCGACCTCTACGAACGCGAGGGCAAGCAACAACACGCCTTCTGCATCCACATCGACCGCAGGGGCGACGTGCGCGTCCTGTGCAACAACCGACCCAATGAGCACTGGGCAACCACCATGCTGCACGAGTTCGGCCACGCGGTGTACGACAAGTACATCGACCCGGCGCTGCCGTTTCTGTTGCGCGAGCCGGCCCACACGTTGACCACCGAGGCCATCGCCATTCTGGGCGGCAATCTGATTCACGACAGCGCGTGGCTGGCGCGCTACGCCGGCGCGCCGGCTGACGAAGCGATCGCGCTTGAATCCGCGCTGCAGCAGGCGGCCCGTTCGTCGGCGTTGATTTTTGCGCGCTGGGTGTTCGTGATGAGCCATTTCGAGCGCGCGCTGTACCGCGACCCGGAACAGAACCTTGATGCGCTGTGGTGGGAGCTGGTGGAGCAGTTTCAATGGCTGCGCCGGCCTGATGGACGCGCCGCGCCGGACTGGGCGGCCAAAATCCACATCGGAACCGCGCCGGTGTACTACCACAACTATCTGCTCGGCGCCATGATGTCGATTCAACTGCGCGATTACATCCTGGCGCACGTCGTGCATGGCTCGCGCGAACGCTATGTGGCCGATCCGCAGGTCGGGGCATATCTGATCGCGCGCGTGTTCAGCCCCGGCAGCGCGCGCGACTGGCGCGGCTGGCTGCGCCATGCCACCGGCCAGAACCTCAGCGCAGACGGCTATCTGCGCTGGCTGGGCGGAGGCGCGGCATGAGCAACGCCGCTCCTGCCGCCGGCCCGACGCGCGTCGCCGCCGCGCAATTTGATCCACACCTGGGCGACATCGCCTATAACACGGCGCGCATACGGGAGTTGTTGCAGCAAGCCGCCGACAACGGCGCGACTTTCGTCGTTTTCCCCGAATGCGCCGTGACCGGCTACACCGTCGGCTCACGAGATGAAGCGCAGGCGCTGGCGCAGACCCTCGATGGGAACGCCGTGCAAGCCATCGTCCGGCAGTGCGCGACGTTGAACGTCCACAGCGTGGTGGGCGCTCTGCTGGCGCAGGGAGAGCGCCTGTATAACGCCGCGCTGTTGATCGGGCCGGGCGGGCTGATCGGCGCATACCTCAAAGCGCACCTGCCCTGCTGCGGCGCCGACCGGTTCATTGATCGGGGCGAGGCCGGCTTTCACGTGTTCGACACGGCTGTTGGCCGCATTGGCATGTTGATCTGCTATGACCTGCGCTTCCCCGAAGCGGCGCGCACGCTGGCGCTGCGGGGCGCGGACATCATCGCCCTGCCCACCAACTGGCCGACCGGCGCCGAGACTGCGCCGGAGTTCGTGGCCCGCGCGCGGGCTTTCGAGAATCGCGTCTTTGTGATCGCCTGCAACCGGGTGGGGGTGGAGCGCGGCGCGCGGTACATCGGCCGGAGCTGCATCGTCGCGCCCGACGGCCGGCATCTGGCGGACGCCTCGCCAAACGGAGAAGAGATCATCTTCGCAGACATCGACCCGCGCCAGGCGCGCAACAAACGCTTGATCGTCGCGCCGGGCGAGTTCGAGATGGATTTCTTCGGCGATCGCCGGCCAGAGTTGTACGCGTAGCCGGCGCGTTGCGCAGGCGCGTCCGTCGCTATAATCCGCGCACGAGGACCGAGCAGGATGACGCAGACCCGAAGCGATCAGACCACGTCCTGGCGCGAGCCGGCCTGGGATATCGCGCTGCTGTTCCCGCCACAGGGAGAATGGAGCGAAGAAGACTACCTGGCTCTCGACACCAATCGCCCGGTCGAGTTCTGCGACGGCCGTATAGAGGTCCTCGAAACGCCGACGGCGCTACACCAACTGATCACAGCCTTTCTCTACCGCGCTCTCTTCGGTTTTGTCGATCCCAGATCTCTCGGCGTCGTTTTGCCGGCTGCCTATCCGGTGCGCCTGCGGGCGGGCAAGTATCGCGAGCCGGACGTGTTGTTCATTTCGTCAGCGCATGCCGCGCGCCTGCGCAACGAGTACGCCGAGGGCGCCGACCTCGTGATGGAAGTGGTGAGCAGCGACCGTCAGCGTGATCTGGTTCGCAAACGCCGCGAATACGCGCTCGCCGGCATTCCCGAATACTGGATTGTCGATCCAGAGCGCGAGACGATCACCGTTCTGGCGCTGGATGGCGATCGCTACGCAGAGCATGGCGTGTTCACGCGCGGCGACACCGCTGCCTCAAAGCTGCTGCCGGGCTTTGGCGTTTCCGTGGATGAAACATTTGAAGCCGGCAAAGCGGCTGGATTGACCCGATGAAACTATCTCCCTCGATTTACACCGCCGACTTTGGCCGGCTGGGCGAGCAAATCCGCGACGCCGAGGCTGCCGGCGTGGACTGGATCCACCTGGACATCATGGACGGCCACTTCGTGCCCAACATCACGTTTGGCCCGTTGATCGCCGCCGCCGTGCGCCGACACACGCGCCTGCCGTGCGAAGCGCATCTGATGATGACCGAGCCGGAGCGTTATTTCGAGGCGTTCAAACAGGCCGGCGTGTCGCGGCTGATCGTGCATGTCGAAACCTGCCCGCACCTCTACTCGACCATCCAGCAGTTGCGTCAGATGGACTTGCAGGTCGGCATCACGCTCAACCCATTGACCCCGCTTTCCCTGATCGAGGAGGCGCTGCCGCTGGTTGACCTGGTGCTCATCATGACGGTCGAGCCAGGCTTCGGAGGGCAGAAGTACATCCCGGCTTCCACCCAACGCATCGCAGCCATGCGTCGGATGCTCGACCGGACTGGTTCTGCGGCAGAGCTGGAAGTGGACGGCGGCATCAACATCCACACCATCTGCGAGGTGCGCGACGCCGGAGCCAGCATCGCCGTGGTGGGTTCAGCGGTGTTCAACGACAAGTACAGCGTGGCGGAGAGCGTGAACATGCTGCGCGCCGCTGCGCAACAATGCCTGGCAGACGAGGCGGACGAAGTCCGCGCCAGCGACGAGTAACCGACCGCGCTGTGTCAGCCCCAACCGGCTGCGCTGCGCGTGAACCGCCGGCCAAAGCTCCAGGCCGCCGCCGCCAGCAGCGCGTAGGCCAGGCCGGTGACGGCCAGTTCGGGCCGGCGGAACTCAATCAGCGCGCTGACGATCTGATATCCCCCCAGCGCGGCGTACATCAGCGCCACAACCAGCCAGCCATAGAGCAGGCGCGTGCGTTGCCATACGCCGACGATGGCAGCCGCGCCGCTCAGCGCGATCGCCAGATGGATGACCATCAACACAACCGCGCGCGCCTGCGCGGATTCGGCGCTGATCGGCAAGAGCGCTGTGGTGGCTGAAGGGTTGACGTAGATCGCCGCCGCGTCGGAGATGCCATTGGCGCCCAGAAAGATAAATGCGCCAAACAGCAACGTGGCAAGCAGGCGGGCAATCAATCGGGAGCTTGCCAGCCGAGATTTAATCGCTTGCATCGAACGCTACGCGGGCGTATAGATCGCGCAGGGACAGCGCCACAGAGATGGCGCGCAACTCCAGCGCGCCATCCAGTCCGGCGATCTCCTCAAACATCCACACGTCATCGGCGCCTTTCCAGTAGTGCTCCACGCGCGGGGCGTACTGGTCGATCAGCGCATACTCTCGCAGAGTTGGGATAGCGCGGTAGAAGCGAAACTTATCCACGCGGTCGTATCGCTCAGTAGACTCGGAGAGCACTTCGATGATGACGACCGGGTTCGTGAGCGTGTCGTTTCTGCCAGCAACCAGCTCCGGGTGACCACACACGACAGCCACGTCGGGGTAGGTGTAAAGTCGGTGTTGTTCGACCAGCAGACGCATGTCTGCGGCAAACACCTCGCAGGGCGCAGCTTCAAGCCGAGTCCGCAGTGCGGACACGGTGTTCAGGACGATTCGATTGTGATTAATCGAGCCGCCTGACATGGCGAATATCTCGCCGCGATAGAACTCGCTGCGATGCACAGCCCGCTCCTCCAGGGCCAGGTATTCCGCCTCTGTGTAGCGCCGCAGGGAAGGGAAAGCGGTCATGCCGTCAGTCTACCAAAGGTGTCTTTGAGGGCCGGATACAGTTCGCGGTAGCGGGCATACATCTCAGCATAGCGGTCGCGGACGGCGGCGTCTTTGGCCGGCTCGACACGGGTCGTCACTTTTAAGGTAGCGTCGCACGCTTCGCGGGCATCCTTCCACACGCCGGCTCCGACACCGGCCAGCAACGCCACGCCAAACGCTCCGCCCTCGGATGAGTTGATGAGCGTGATCTCGGTCTGGAACACATCGGCCAACATCTGCCGCCAGATCGCGCTGCGCGCCCCGCCGCCCACGGCGCGCACCTCGTCGATGCGGATGCCCAGGCCGCGCACCAGACCCAGCGAATCGGCCAGGCCGAACGTGATGCCTTCCACCACGGCGCGGGCCAGATGCGCCTGGGTGTGCCGGATGGTGAGGCCGACAAACGCGCCGCGCGCCAGCGGATCGGGATATGGGCAGCGCTCGCCGGTGAGATAGGGCAGGAACAGCAGCCCTTCTGCGCCCGGCGCGACCTGAGCGGCCTCGGCCAGCAGGATGTCGTAGGGGTCGGTGTCTGAAGGCAGCGCGCGGCGGCTGACCAGGCCGGGGTCGCCATAGGCGATCACATCGCGGTGCCAGCGCAGGCTTCCGCCGGCGGACAGCATGACGCCCATGACATGCCATGTGTCGGGCAAGGCATGACAGAAGGCATGCACTTTGCCCTCCGGCTCCATCACAAAACGCTCAGACGAGGCGAACACCACGCCCGACGTGCCGATGCTGGCCGAGACAATGCCCTCGCGCACCACGCCATTGCCGACGGCGCCGGCGGCGTTGTCGCCGCCGCCGCCTACGATCGGCGTGCCGGCCTGCAAGCCGATCTCCGCAGCGCCGACCTGCGACAGTACAGCCGTCACCTCATGCGATTCAGCGCAGCGCGGCATCCACGCGCGCGGAATGTCCAGCGCAGCCAGCATCTCATCGGACCAGGTTCGGCGGCGCACGTCGAAGACCGACATGCCGCTGGCATCGCTGACCTCGGTGGCGAACTCGCCGCTCAGCCTGTAGCGGATGTAATCTTTGGGCAGCAGCACATGCGCGACGCGGGCGTAAACGTCCGGCTCGTTCTCGCGCACCCACACGATCTTGGGCGCAGTGAAGCCGGGCAACACGACGTTGGCGGTCAGTTCGAGCACGCGCTGTTTGCCGCCGGCCAGCCGGGTGATGGTCTCGCACTGCGGGCCGGTGCGCTGGTCGTTCCACAGAATGGCCGGGCGTAGCACCTGGCCGGCCTTGTCCAGCAGGGTCAGCCCATGCATCTGGCCGCTCAGGCCGATGCCGCGCACGTCGGCGGCGGCGAGGCCGGATTTTGCCATGACAGCGCGCACGGCGTCACAGGTTCCCCGCCACCAGTCGGCCGGGTCTTGTTCGCTCCACAGCGGCCTGGGCGCGCTCAGGGGGTATTCCACCGTGGCGCTGGCCAGAGCGTTGCCGCGCTCGTCAATCAACAACGCCTTGACGCTGGAGGTGCCGAGATCGATGCCAAGAAGTGCCATTGGTTCTCCTGTCGGTTTCAGATGAGTGTGTGGGATAAATTGTCGTTGAAAGCGGTGAGTTGCGCAACGGCGCCGGCCTCAGAATCCAAAGCCATACACGGTCATCTGCGCGCGCCCGCCAAAAACGGAAACCAACAGCAACGTGGCGGCATAGATCAACACCGCGCCGCGATCGTCGCGGCCTTTGGTGAAGGCAAACGCCGCCGGCACGCTGAGCACCACCAGCGCGCCATACAGGTAATGCACCGCCCGCACGGAAACGCCCAGCCCCATGAACACGAGGATCAACCCGACTACGACCTGAATCACGCCCAGAACCGGGCTAAGCCACACGGCACCCCAGAAGTTGCCGTCCATGCCCTGCCCGCGGAAGTACTTCAAGAAACCCCACAGGCCGAGAACCAGATTGAACAAGATGACCGAGGTGGCGATGCTGGCGTGGATTTGTGGAAGGCTCATTTGGCAGATTTGGATTTTCGTGCCGAGTTGAACTTGACCAGGCGCTGCCAGTCGATCATATAGCCCTGGCAGTAATCGCGCATAAACTCCTCGACGAAGCTGGCGAGCACTTTTTCATACGCCTGCAAAAACTCCTCGTTCTTTTGCCGCGCCTGATGTCCCAGAGGTTCAATGATGTCAAGGTAGAAGTTCGAATTGCCAGTGATCAATTCCCAGAATTGTTGTCCACAATGCTTGAAGTAGTCTCCCTTGTCCGGCCGATTGTCCCGGCCATAGCAACAGCCGTTCACTGCACGGACATTGCTTTTAGGATTGTTGGTTCGGTGCGCAACTTTAGCTCTCTTGAAGTCGTCGCGCATTTTTCTGACTTGACTGCTATTTCCCCACGATGGGCCTGATTTCACGGAGACGAGATACAAAATGCCATCGTCTTCAAATTCGAGATCAACACCTACTGCCGCTGATTTACGTCCATTCAAAGTGTGAGTACAGACAAAGCGGGCCAGGTCTTCCAAAAAATCACCAAACAGGGTTTCTTCCTGCGAGTAAAGATAGGCTTCGAGCAACTGTCGAATCAATCCTTCAGGCGTCAGATTTTTGGCCTTAAGAAATTATCTCAAAAGTCGGCTTGAGCCAGTCTGCGGAACCAGAGCAACGCACAGGCAAGTTGAAGGAGCGCCAGGTAGTTGATCGCCTTCTTCTCGTAGCGTATCAAAAGGCCACGGCACTT
>Ga0308419_1001514_pt1 | contig 15470 bp, 15 predicted proteins | sample HotsprSampleMS50_FD_203674 | JGI IMG/M metagenome (GOLD analysis project Ga0308419, IMG submission 203674) | Hot spring phototrophic mat microbial communities from Mushroom Spring, Yellowstone National Park, Wyoming, United States - 20090730_MS50 ... | reverse complement strand
CGCCGATTCAACTGCTTCAGGAGATTCTGCACCAGTTGGGGGTGGAGGTGCACTCGCGCAATCGGCAGCAGTTGGTGCAGGCGTTGCACGAGCATCTGATTCACATGTACGAGCATGGGCAGCGCGCCGTGCTGATGATCGACGAGGCGCACCTAATCCGTTCGGCGAACACCTTCGAGGAGCTGCGCCTGTTGCTGAACTGCCAGATGAACGACCAGTTCCTGCTGAGCTTGATACTGGTGGGACAGTTGGAGTTGCAGAAGAAGCTGGAGCGCGTGCCTGCGCTGAAGCAGCGATTAGCCGTGCGCCATGTGCTGAAGCCGTTAGACCAGCAGGAGACGGCGAAGCTGATTGAGCATCGGATGCGGGTCGCGGGCTACGCGGGCGAGCGCATCCCGTTCACGCCCGACGCGCTGTACGAGCTGTACCAGCACACGGGCGGCTACCCGCGCCTGATTTGCCAACTGGCAGACAACGCGCTGCTAATGGGCATGGCGCAGAAAGTGCAGGTCATCGACGGCTACCTGATGCACGGCGTGATTCAGGACTACGAAGGGAAGGAGTGGTGAGGATGAACTTAGTGGACGCGATTCGAATGGCGAGCCAGCAACGGTTTCAGAGCGCAGCGGAGCCGCGCGTCGCTGAACCGCCCCACGAGAGTGCGCATGTGACGGGCGAGGAGAGCGACAGCGTGCAGACCGTGCGGTTCGAGGTGCGCCTGACGAACCAGCAGTTGCACGACCTGCTGCAGTGGCTGGCGCGCAATCTGCACCCTGTGATGACTCTGCGCGAGGCGGCGCGCTACCTGCGCCTGCATACAGCGGAACTGCAAACACTCGCCGAGTCGGGCGTCATCCCCGCGTTCAAGGTGGACGACAAGTGGCGGTTTCTGAAAGCCGCGCTGGACGAGTGGATGCTGGCGCAGCGCGCCGCCGAATACGAAGCGAAGGAGGAGGAATCCCATGTCGCGTAAAAAGTTGCCGAAGGCTAATAAGATGCCGAAGGCGCGTCCGAGCGCGAAAGGCGCGCCTGTGCTGGCGATAGACATCGGCGCGTGCAGCGTCAAGCTGTGCGCAGGGACGCTCCACGGGCGCAGCCTACGGGTGGAGCGCCTTGCTGAAACGCCCATCCCCGCCGACGCCGTGCGCGAAGGCACGATCTTAGACCCCGACACGGTGTACCGCGCGCTGCGTGCAACGCTCCAAAGCGCGGGCGTCAGGCACAAGCAGGCGTGGCTCTCGGTCGGCGGACCGCAGACCACCGCGCGACCCGTGCGCCTGCCCCGCATGGCGCCCGATGTGCTGCAGAAGTCCATCCAGTTCGAAGCGACGCGCTACCTGCCCTCCGCCGCCGAGGAGCATCTGATTGGCTTCCACATCCTGCCCACAGGCGCCGAGGAGCAGATGGAGGTGCTGCTGGTCGCCGCGCCGCGCTCAACCGCCGATCCGCTGCTGGAGCTGGTCGAGAAGGCAGGGCTGGAGCCGCAACTGCTGGAGCTGCAGCCGTTTGCCGCGCTGCGCACTGTGCAGGCGGTCTACGGCGACACGCTGCCCTACGCCTACGCGCTGGTGGACTTGGGCGGCGAGCATACCCAGATTACCGTCGCGCGGAACGCTACGCTGGTGCTGACGCGCTACATCCCGATTGCCGGCAACACCTTCAGCGCCGCGCTCAAGGGCTACTTCAATTACACCGAAGAGGAAGCCGAACAGGTCAAGCGCGGGCTGAACCTTGAAGAGCTGCTGCAGACGGGGCAACCGCAGGAGAACCCGCCGCTGCGCCTGCTGCAGCCGATTGTCGACGAGCTGATTCGCGAAATCCGCCGCTCGCTGAACTACTATCAGTCGCAGTACCCGTCGCAGGGCGGGCACGGGCGCATCGAGCGGCTATTTCTGTACGGCGGCGGCGCGCAGATGCACGGCGCGGCTGCCTACTTCGAACACAAACTGGGCATCCCGACGCAGCTGGTGAACCCGTTCGAGGGCGAGGCGATTGCGCCTGGCGGGATTGCACTGGAGCAGTTGGAGGCAGGGGCGCGTTGGGCGACCGTGCTGGGCAACGCGCTCGCACAGCTGGAGATGGCGCAGCCGTTCGCTGAGCCTGTGGACGAGTCGGAACCCGCCGTCGCGCCCGCCGTAGCGGCATAAGGAGGCGTCTATGGCTGTCATCAACCTGATTGCACAAGAGCAACAGATGCGCCGCCAGCTGGAGCGCAAGACGCGCATGCTGGGCTTCGGTTGGCTCACCGTCGCAGGCGTCATCGGCGCGGGCTGGGCGAGCCTGCTGCTGTACGGCAGTAGCCTCAACGCGCAACGCGCCCAAGTGGAGGCGCAGCTGACCCAGCTGCGCCCGACCTTGCAGCAGCTTAGGCAAACGCAGGCGCAACTGGGCGCGCTGCAACCGCTGGTGGATACGCTCCAAAACGCCCAAAAAGACACCCGTCGCTGGCTGCAACTGTTCCAGCACTTCAGCCAGCACACGCCGCAAGGGTGCTACCTCACAGGCGCGGAACTCGGCAAGCGCGCCGACCCCAAAAAGCCGATGGAAATCACGCTCAAGGGGCTTGCCGAAACGCAACAAATCGTCGGCGAGTTTATGCTCCGCCTCAACCAGCACCCCGAGCTGGAGAATGTGCGCCTCGACTACAGCCAAGAACGCGCCCTGTCCGAACTGACGACCGTCGTCGAGTTCCAGATTACCGCGCACATCAAGGGCACGGCGCAGACGCAATCCAACCCGCAAGGAGGGCAAAGTGGCAGTTAGCAAACGCCTGCAACGCACACAACGCGCTGCGAAGATGACCGCGCTGCTCACTGCAGCGACCTTCGCGCTGGGCGCAGCCAGCCTCTACCTGCCGTGGAGCATGGCGCAGGAGAACCAAGCGCGCCTGCAGGAGAAGCACCAAGAACTGCAGGAGGCGCAACAAGCCGCCAGCCAGCTCCAGCAGGTTCAAGACGAATTGCAGACCACCCAGCGCGAATTGCAGTTTCTGGAGCGCGGGGTCAGCCAAGCCGCCTATGTGCCCACGATGCTCAAACAGTTCGAGCAGACCGTGCGCCAACTGAACCTGCAGATTGTCGCCATTCGCCCGCAGGCGCCGCCCGTAAGGTTGCCCACGACCAACCCCGACGGCAGCACCGACTCCAGCCAGCCGCAGGAGCCGCCCAAACCCTACGACGAGCAACTGTTCGAAATCCAGCTGCGCGGCAAGTTCTGGGATACCGTGCGCTTGCTCAAAGGGCTGGAGACCTTCCCGAAAATCCTCGCCGTGCAGAGCCTGAACGCGCAAGCGAAGACCACCGCCGAAGAGAGCACCGACAACCCCGACTTGGAAATCAAGATGGTCGTCAAGGCGTTCATCTTCCGTGAGGGCAGGGGGCAGACAAGCGCATCATCTTCTGGAGGCTGAACGATGGCAAACGCGAAACCTGAAAACGGCAAGCAAGCCACGAATCCGAAGCAGCTGCTGATTCTCGCCGCGCTGTTTGCGGTGATGGTCACTGTCGGCGTGGTGCAGTTTGGCGGGCTGCTAAGTGGGGGCGCGCCGCCCGCGCCGAACCCAGCAGGGCAAGCGAACGACGGCGCATCGACGCAAGCGTCCCAGACGACGCAGCCCAGTGAGAACCGAACCGCCCTGCCGCCGCTGCAGCCGCGCGACCCGTTCCGACCCATAATCGTCGCCGCGAAGCCCCAGCAGGAGGAGCCGAGCCGCATCGTGCGCACGGAGCCGACCAATCGCCCGAAGCGCGAAATCACAGGGACGCCGCCACTTGCCCCGATGACGCTGCCCCCTGAACAGTTCGGCTTGCAACCCGCCGAAAACGCCCCTGAACCCGAACAGCCCCAATACACCGTCACAGGCGTGGTGCAAGGACCGAACTCCGTCGCGATTTTAGCGGACAAAGACGGACGCCGACGCTTCGTCAAGCAAGGCGACCCGCTGGAAGACGGTTGGCGCGTACTGAGCATCCAGCGCGGCGCACTCGTGCTGCAGAAAGGCAAGCAGCGCATCACAGTGCGCGTCGGCGAATCGACCGCCCCTAACGGAGGCAACACACCATGAGAACGCGAAACCCACTTGTGCTTTGGTTGCTTGGAGCATTCGCGCTGCCCGCGTTGGCGACCGCGCAGGTCGTGCAGGCGGTTAGCGTCTCTCAGGAGCGGGGACAGACCCTAATCAGCATCACGGGCGAGCGACTGCCGCGCCCCAATGTGAATGTGTGGCGCAGCCAGTTTCTGATAATAGAGTTCAACGCGCGTTTCAGCGGGCACGGGCGCGAGGTGAGCCAGAACACGCCGCACCTCATCAGACTGCGCTACGGCTGGTTCAGCAGCCGCCCACCCAAAGTGCGCGTGGTCGCCACCATGCGCGGCAGCCCGCCCCACACGCTGGAGCCGACCCCCACAGGCTGGCAGGTGCGCCTCGGCAAGGCGACCGAGGCGAGCGCGGAGCCGCCCGAGTTCAAGCCTGTAGACGCCGCGCCGAAGCCGACCGCCGTCGCCAGCGCGTCCCCGACGCCCCCACGCACCTACGCGCCCGAACCGAACGCCGCGCGCGAGGGGACGCCCGTCGCCTCCGCCGCCGAGCCAGCGCGCCCCGCCCCGCCCGCACGAACCCTTGTGTCGCTCGACTTCGTGAACGCCGAAATCGGCGATGTGCTAAAAGCGCTGGCGATTCAGTCAGGTGCGAACATTATCACCGCGCCCGATGTCAAAGGCACGGTCACCGTCAGCCTCAGTCGCCTCACGGTAGAGGAATCGCTGAACCTCATCACGCGGCTGAGCGGCTACCGCTACGAGAAAATCGACAACACCTATGTGGTGGGCACAGAGGAGTCGCTGAAGGCGTTCCGCACGGCTGCTGAGCCATCTTCTACGCCGAAGCCGCGCACGGTAGAGGCGCTGACCTTCAAGGTCGCCAAGCCAACCGACATCGCGACCTACCTCAGCGCGCGCTTCCCTGAACTGAAAGTCACGCCGTCGGGCGAGAAGGACGCGACCTACCTGCTGATTGAGGGCGACACTGAGACCGTCGAACGCGCCCGCGAGGCGGCATACGCTTTCGAGCAGCAACTCACGGGCAGCGTAGAAATCGTCACGGAGGTCTACCGCGTCAAGTACGCCGACTCGCGCGATTTGGCGCGGATTGTCTCGCAGCTTGTGCCTGGCGTCACGGTCTCGTTGGGTCCCGACGCGCTGCTTAGTCGCGGCGGCGCGGGCGGCAGCGGCGCAAGCGGACAGCAAGGCGAGATGACAGGCGGCGAGGTGCCCAGCGCATCCGCGCAGCAGATGGGCGCGCCGATACAAGGCGGCGAGACGGGAGCAAGCCAAGCCGCGCAGCCGCCGAACTTGCTGGTGTTGGTCGGCACCGCCCGCGAGGTGCTGCGCGCCCTCGAACTCCTGCGCAAGGTGGATGTCAAGCAGCCGCAGGTAATCATCGAGGCGAAGGTGCTGGATGTCTCCGAAGGCAGTCTCAAGTCGCTGGGCTTGAGCTGGGGCTTTCTGCAGTCGGGCGAGGTGCGCCGCTTAGACCGCGAAGGCAACGCGCCCTTCCCCATCGGCGACAAGCGGTTTCCCACCCAACAAAGCGGCGGCTTCAACCGCGACGGGCAACTGGGGCTGGACTTCAATTTCGTCAAAAAGCCGATAGACTTCTCCGTGACGCTGAACGCGCTGGCGGAAGATCGTCGCAACCGCTTGCTGGCAAGCCCGCGCGTGGCGACTCTGGACGGGCGTCCAGCGACCATCTTCATCGGCGACGAGGTGAACTATGTCAAGCTCATCCAGCAGACGCCACAGGGCGCAAATGTGCAGACCGACACGGTGCAGGCGGGCATCATTTTGCGCGTGCTGCCTCGCGTCCACGAGGACAACTCCATCACGCTACACATTCAGCCCGAAGTGAGCGTGATTACGGGCTTTCTGGAGGTGCCTGGCGGCGGGCGACTGCCCCAACTGGCGCGCCGCAACACCGACACCACCATCCGCGTCAACAACGGCGAGACGGTTGTCATCGGCGGGCTGATTCGCGAGGCGGACATCAAGACCATCCAGAGAGTGCCGCTGCTGGGTGACTTGCCGTTTCTGGGCTACCTGTTCCGACGCACAAACTCGAACCGCGAAAAATCCGAAATCATCATTACGCTGACGGTTCGCGTACTCGATAATCTGCAGTGAGGAGGCGGTATGAAAACACTCATGCGCTGGGGCAAACCGATAAGACTGTTAGGCGCAATTGGCGGGCTGGCGATTGCGCTGAGCGCGTGCAAGAGCGACAGCGAACTGTTACCGACCACCAACACGCTGCGTGCGATACAGGTCGGCGACTTTTATGAGTACACGCTGCGCGGCAGCGCGCTCGCGCCTGAGATGGAGCCAGAAGACGCGCTGCCCGTTTCGGGCACTCTGCAGGTCAGCGTCAGCGAGGGCGTCGTAATCATAGATAACGACCCTGTGCGCACGCTCCGCTTCAACTATCAACTGACGCTCAGGCTCGGCGACGCGAATGTGTTCCAAGACCGCTATGCGCTACACTATGTCCAGCGACGCAACCCGCGCGACTTGATACTGGTCGCACACGAGGACGCGCAAGGCGGGATCGAAGTTGTGGATGAGGATGTGGAACTAATTGCTGTGCCTGGCGCATGGTTCGTGGGCTACAGCCAGTCGTACAACACGCAGATTGGCGCGCGTCCGCTGGTGTTCAACTGCACGGTGATTGGGCGCGAGGTGGTGCAAGTGCCGCGCGGCAAGTTCAACGCTTGGAAGGTCACGCTGAGCAACACCCTACGCCCCAACGACCCCATCGTTAGCGCGCCCCAAACGATTTGGTATGTGCCCAATCTGGGCATGCCTATCCTGTATACCCTGAACACCCCTATCGAGGTGGACGGAAAAACCTACGCGATGCAATTGCGCATCCTGCTGACAGGCACTACAGTGCCTGTGCCAGAGAGCAACCTCTGAGTTTGGACAGGGAGGGAATGTATGATGCGTAAACTAACTCTTGGTCTGCTGTGTGCTGCAGTCGCAAGCGCAATCCTGAGCGGATGCGGTGGCAGCGGCGGCTCGGGCAGCCAATCGCTGCTGCCCTCCGAGCTGAGCGTGCCCATCACGCGCGGTCGCCTCACCCAACACGGCGATGAATACGAGTATGTAATCACGGGAACGGCGTTCTACCAAAACGCGCGCTGGCAGGTTACAGGCAGCCAAGTCGAACGGCTCCGAAGCGTCGGCGCGGGCGTCTACCAGTGGATTGTTGAGACTCAGCTCGTGCTGCGCCGAGGCAGCTTGACACAAACCTTCAACGAAGACATCGTCTGGTACATTACCCAAGACCGCGAGACGCGACAGGTATCCGTCATCGGCTACGGCGACACGCCCGATTCGCCCAGAAGAGACGCCGAACTGCCCTACCAGCCCATCCTCCCCGGCGTCATCCACCAGAATAGCAACTTTAGCACGACCATAACCTTCGAGGACGAATCACAGCACACTAAAAGTTGGCAAATCGGCGGCTGGGAGGATGTCTCCACCTATGCGGGGTCTGTGGGGTGCTATCGCATACGGGAAGAGGGTAGTTGGAGCCGCCCGCTGCCGTTTACCGAAGCAACAGTTGCAGCAACGGCGTGGTTCTCGCCCCAGTTAATGAATTATGCGCGAATTGAGACTCGTGAATCTAAATGGATTGGCGCAAATCCCGTAGAGTACACCCTCACCTATCTATTGCGCCGCACGAATGTGCCGTTGCGTCCGCAGACGGGGGCGCAGGCGCAGTAGTCGCGAACTTGATCGCTGGGGGGCGCGCCATGCGCCCCTCACGACTCGCTTTCGGGCTGCACTTGGTATGCCAGCAGAACCGCTTCGGCGACTTCGGCGAGCGGTTTGCCCGTCTGCTCGGCGGTCTGCTGCAGGCGACGGAACGCCTCCTCTTCGGAAAGCCCCAACTGCTGCATCAGCACGCGCTTGGCGCGCCCGATGCGCCGCCGCGCCTGCATCTCCTGCGCGAGGTTCAGGTTCTGCGCCTCCAGCGCACGCAGTTCACGATAGCGGCTGACCGCCACCTGTATCGCGGGCGCAAGATCCGCCTCGCGGAACGGCTTGACCAAGTAGCCCAGCACTCCTGCGCGATCGGCGCCCATCACCATCTCTGGCTCGCTGTAGGCGGTCAGCACCAGCACAGGCGCGATACGCTCTTTTGCCAGCCGCCGCGAGAGTTCAATCCCGTCCATTTCGGGCATCATGAGGTCGGCAATTACAAGGTCGGGCTGCAGCGTGCGCGCGAGTTGCAGCGCGTCTGCGCCGTTGTCCGCCTCGCCGACCACCTCGTGCCCCATCGCCTCCAGCATCGTGCGCAAGTCCAAGCGAATCACTGGCTCGTCGTCCACAATTAGCACGCGGTAGGTTTTCATCCGTCGCTTCCCTCCACGAAGACCTCCACATTGCGCGGGGCGAGGTACTCGCGCAGCCGCTGCGCCAAGCGCACAACGCCGGGCTGCTCGGTCTCGGCGTGCCCGCCTTCCAACAGCACGACATCGCGCGCCCACGCTTCCCAAGTGTGGTGGTGGCGCACCTCGCCTGTGAGCAGGGCGTCGGCGTGCGCTCGCTGCGCGTCGGGCAGGTAGTCGCCGCCCGAACCGCCGACCACCGCCAGCGTGCGTATCACCTTGCTCGGCTTACCGTACAGGCGCACATATGGGTTGCCCAGCCGCTCGGCGAGGTAGTCGCGCAGTTCGCTGCCAAGCATCGGCTTGGGCAGCGCGCCGATTCGTCCCAGCGCATGCTCGGCTTGAGTGTGCAACGGGTAGACATCGTAGGCGACCTCCTCGTAGGGGTGCGCCTGCAACATCGCGGCGACGACCGCCGACAGCCGCTCGGCGGGAACCAGCATCTCGACGCGCGCCTCTTCGGCGTACTCGCGCTTGCCGACCTGCCCAAGATAGGGGTTCGCGCCCTCCATCGGCTCATAAGTGCCCGTGCCCGCCGTATAGAAGGCGCAGCGTCGGTACAGCCCGATGACGCCCGCGCCCGCGTTCGCCATCGCGTCAATCACAGCGTCCACATGCTCGGTCGGGGTGAACACGGCGAGTTTGTAGGGCTTCTGCGCGGGTCCTTCGCCGAACGGGCGCACTTCGGTCAGCCCAACCCGCTCCGCCAGTGTGTCGTTGACGCCGCCAGGAGCGACATCCCAGTTCGTGTGGACGGCAATCAGCGCGATTTTCGCCGCGCACAGCCCCTGCACTGCCATCCCGACAGGGTCGTCGAAGCGGATTTTGCTCAGCGGGCGGAAAATCAGCGGGTGGTGCGTCACCAGCAGTTGGCACTGGCGGTACTGCGCGTTCGCGACGGCGCGTGGGTCGGGGTCTAACGCCACCAAGACGCGCTCAACCTTCTGGCTCGGCTCGCCGATTTGCAAGCCGACAGGGTCGTTTGGGAACGCCCACTCTGGGGGAGCGATTTCGTTCAGATAGTTCAGGATTTCGCCGACCGTCGCCGCCATAGCGCGGTAATTGTACCTACTCGCCCCAGTTGGACGGCGGGTCGTTGCGCAGTCCCAGCCAGCAGAGCCGTCCGATGAGCGCGCCCAGCGCGGCGGTCAGCGCGAGCGTCCAGCGCGGGTCCAACCCCAGCAGGCGCGGCGCGTTCTGAAGCATCTCCGCAGGCATAAACGGCACACTCAGCAGCGCGAACAGCCCCGTCACCATCGCAAACGCCGACATCGTGATGAGGAACACCCAGCCGACAGTGAGGCGGCTCAGCAACAAGACGCCCCCCAGCACCTGAATCGCCGCGAAAAAGCGCAGGCTGAGCGAGGTGGGCGCGCCCTGCAGCGCCGTCCACCAGATGCTCGCGCCCACCACCAGCCACAACAGCGCAATCAGACGAGTTGTCGGTTTCATGGCTTCGCACAGGGCAACACGCCGTATTATACCGACTCAGGTATCCTACCTGCGGATGTCCGAGGTGCTGCTGACCGTGCAGATTGTGAACTGGAACGCGCGGGAGCCGTTGCGGGCGGCGCTGCGTTCGATTCTGGCACATCCCCCGCGCTTCCCCTACGAAATCGTCGTGCTGGACAACGCCTCCAGCGACGGCAGCGTGCAGATGCTCGAAAAAGAGTTCCCCGAAGTGCGCCTGCTGGTCAGCGAGCAGAACTTGGGCTTTTCCAAAGGGCACAATCTGGCGGCGCGCGCCGCGCAGGGCAAGTACCTGTTCATCCTGAACCCCGACACGGAGGTGCTGCCGCCCGCGCTGGAGCTGCTGGTGGACTACGCCGAACAGCACCCCGAAGTCGCCATCATCGGTTCGAAGATTCTGAACCCCGACGGCAGCCTGCAATACTCCTGTCGGCGGTTCCCGAATCCGACCGCCGCATTGTTTCGCAACACCCCGCTGGGCAAACTGTTCCCCAACAACCCCTACACGCGCGAGTACCTGATGACCGACTGGGATCATAACTCCATTCGCGAGGTGGACTGGGTGTCGGGCGCGGCGCTGTTTATTCGACGCGCCGTGTACGAGCAACTGAACGGGTTCGACGAGCGATTTTTCATGTATTGCGAGGACACCGACCTGTGCTACCGCGCGTGGCAGGCAGGCTACACGGTGGTCTACTACCCTGAACCGAGGATTGTGCATGCGATTGGGCGCAGCACCGACCTCGTGGCGAACAAGATGATTATCACCTTCCACAAGAGTATGTACCTGTTCTACAAAAAGCACTACGCGCGGAAGACCTTTCTGTTGCTGCGCCCGCTGGTTCCTGTGGCGTTGGCGTTGCGGGCGTCGCTGTTTCTGCTGAAAAACTACTGGGACGCGCTGCGGCGGCGGGTGGGAAGGCGGTAGAAGGCATCTACCTGCGCTACGGCAGCGCGAGTTTGCCCGCCAGCGTGGGTCGGCGCACGCCCGTCGTGCTGGGGTAGGTGGCGGGCAAGCCTTGCAGGAACCTATCGGCAAGCACGGCGAAGGCAATCGCCTCCTTGAAGTCGGGGTCTACGCCATACGCAGCGGACGATTCGAGCGCAACATCAGGCAGGCGCGCCGCCAGTCGGCGCATCAGGGCGTGATTGTGCAGCCCCCCGCCAGAAACAATAACGCGCCGCACAGGGCAAGTGGGCGTCACCCATCGCTGCAGCGCGTCGGCAATTGTAGCGGCGGTCAACTCGGTGAGCGTGGCGACCAGCGTCGGCAGCGGTAGGTCGGGGAACTGCGCGTGGACGGCACTCAGCAGCGCGCGCCCGAACGCTTCACGCCCTGTGGACTTCGGCGGCGGCTGCCCAAAGTACGGGTGCGCCAGCAGCCACTCCAGCAGCGGCGGGTGGACAGCGCCCGACTCGGCAAGCGCGCCGTCGCGGTCGTAGGTCTGTGCGCCGCCTGTGCCCTGCTGCACGGCGAGGTCAATCAGCGCGTTGGCGGGACCCGTGTCGAAGGCGCGGATGGCGTCGGGCGCGCCGCCTGCAGGCAGGATAGTCAGGTTCGCCATCCCGCCCAGATTCAGCGCGGCGCGGGGTTCCGTGTCGCTGCGCAGCAGCAGCCAGTCCACAATCGGCACGAGCGGCGCGCCCTGTCCCCCGTATGCCATATCGCGCGTGCGGAAGTCGGCGACCACAGGCGCGCCCACCCGCGCCGCGATGAAATCGGGCTGCCCAATCTGCAGCGTGTTGGGGGTGGGCATGCCCAGCAGGTGCGCGTTGGGCGCGTGCCAGGCGGTCTGCCCATGTGAGCCGATGCAGTCCACGCGCGGGGGCGACGCTTTCTGAATCACTGCCTGCGCCGCCCGCGCGAAGCGTTCGCCCAAGTAGGCGTCCCACGCGCACAGGTCGGCGAGCGTGCCCGATTCAACGAGGCGCAGCAACCCCGTGCACTCATCGGGTGTGTAGGGCTGGTAGTGCGTCGCGAGCGTCTCGATGCGAATCGCGTCGCCCGCGCCCTCGATTCGCGCCAGCGCGGCGTCGATTCCGTCCAGTGAAGTGCCCGCCATCAGCCCGACCGCATAGCGCGGCGCGGTTGTATCAATGTGCGGGAACCTTTCGGCGTCGGCGGCAGTCATAAGCGGTGCAACCTTATGCAGTGACTCGGCAGGAGGCGCGGGCGGGGTATCCGCGCCTCCTGTGTGTGGTGGGGTTGGTGAGGAAAAGTCGCCCGGAAAGGAGCCAATCACGCGCTCGTTCCTCGCCAACCCATATTATACCCCACTTTACAGCCCATACAGCGGGGCGAACTTGCGCTGGAAGTAGCCCAGCAGCGGCTCCGCGCTCGGCGGCGCGCCCGTGATGCGCTCAATCAGTTGCTTCGCGGGGTAGCGCTGCCCCTGACAGTGTACCTTCTCGCGCAGCCACTCCAGCAACGGCGCGAACTCGCCCCTACGGAACTGCGCCTGCAGGTCGCCCAAGTCGCGCTCCGCCGCTTCGTACAACTGCGCCGCGTACAGATTCCCCAGCGTGTAGGTCGGGAAGTAGCCAATCATGCCGCCCGACCAGTGGACATCCTGTAGCACGCCCTCCGCGTCGTTGGGCGGCTCGAAGCCCATGTACGCCTTGAACTTCTCATTCCACGCGCTGGGTAGGTCGGCGACCTGCAACTCGCCGCGCAGCAGCGCCAACTCCAGCTCGAAGCGCAGCAGGATGTGCAGGTTGTAGGTCACCTCGTCGGCTTCCACGCGGATGGTGGACGGCTGCACGGCGTTGACGGCGAACACGAAGTCGTCCAGCGCGACCTCGCGCAGCGCGTCGAAATGCTCTTGGGCGATCGGGTAGAAGTATTCCCAGAAGGCGCGGCTGCGCCCGACGAAGTTCTCCCACATACGCGATTGCGATTCGTGCATGCCCAGCGAGGCGGACGCGCCCATCGGCGCGCCCCAATGCTCTTCGGGCAGTCCCATCTCGTACAGCGCGTGCCCCAGTTCGTGAATCGTGCCGAACAGCGACGGGTTCAGGAAATCCTCGTAGTAGCGTGTGGTGATACGCACATCGCCCGGCGAGAGGCGCGTCGCGAACGGGTGGACGGTCGGGTCTAACCGCCCGCGCTGCCAGTCGAAGCCGATGCGCTCGGCGATTAGGCGGCAGAAGCGTTCCTGCGCCTCGCGCGGGTAGTGGCGGCGCAGGATGCTCGTGTCGGGCTGGCGCGGCGCGTTTTGGATTTGCGCGACGAGTTCGGGCGTGTGGCGGCGCAACGGCTCGAACAGCCGCTCCACCTCCTGCGCGGTCATGCCCTGCTCGTACTCGTCGAGCAGCGCGTCGTAGGGTTCGCGCTCGTAGCCCAGCCGCTCGGCAATCTCGCGCACGAGGCTCACTATCTTCTCCAGATGCGGCTGGAACAGCCTAAAGTCCGACTCCTCGCGCGCCTCTTCCCAGACCTTCTCGGCGAGGCTGGTGACGCGCGTGAACTCCATCACCAGCTCGGTGGGCAGCTTGGTGAGTTTGTCGTATTCGCGTCGCCACTGGCGGATGTTGACGGCGGGCACGCTGTCGGGCGGCTGGGTCAGCTCGCTCTGCTCCAACTGGCTGAGCCACTCGCCGATGCGCGGGTCGGTCGCGCGCTGGTGGATCATCCCCGACAGCATCGCGAGTTGGTTCGCGCGGTGCGGGGCGGCTTTCGGGGGCATCGTTACGCGCTGATCCCAGCCCAGCACGCCTGCGATTGACCCCAGCAGCGCGGTCTCTTTCTGCCAGCTCTCCAGATTCTGGTAAATAGCACGGGCGTCCATAGCAACGGGATTATACCTGTGGCGCGAAAGTTGCTGTGAGGGTGAGTATGCGCCACAAGGAGACTTGGGGGCTGTGCCTGCTGGTGATTGCCGATGCGTTGAGTACCTACTGGCTGATTACGCGCGGCTATGCGACCGAGTTCAACCCGCTGATGGACTGGCTAATTCAGCTCAGTTGGGGCGCGTTTTTCGGCGTGAAGTTCGCGACGCTGGCGATGGCGGTGGGGTTGGCGGAGTGGTATCGTCGACGCAACCCGCGATTTGTGCGTCGTTGGCTGCGTGCGGGCGCGTTAGCGTACCTGACGCTGTGGGTAGTCGGCGTAGCGGTGAGTAGCTTAGCGGGGTGGTGAGGCGTTCCCCCACCCTGTAGCTGGGCAGGGGAACGCGGTTTTCGGGGCTTAGCAGCCCGTGCCGAAGTTGAACAGCACCTCCAGCAGGTCGGCATCGTCGACGACGCTGTCGCCGTTCACATCCTCTGGGAGACAGCCTGTTGACCCGAAGGCGAACAGCACAGCCAGCAGGTCAGCGTCGTCGATGCAGCCGTCGGCGTTGATGTCGCCTGCAGGCGCGGGCGCGAAGGCGTACAGCACCTGCGAGTCGGCACTATCGCGTGAGGCGGCGACATACACCGTGCCGTCGGGACCGACAGCGGGCGCGTTGTTGCCGAAGTAGTTATACGGCAGTTGGAACCGCCACAGGAACGAGGCATCGTTGCCATTGTCGCGCACAGCGTACAGGTAGGTGGTTGCGAAGTCCACTTGGTCGCAGGCGTACAGCATCCGTCCGCAGGTCACGACGGGCCAGCCGCTGAACTCGCCGCTGCCTTCGGGCTTGAACTGCCAGCGGATGGAGCCGTCAGGACGAATGGCAGTGATGCCGCCGCCCTGCTGACCCAGCTGGTTGAAGTCCACATTCACGCGCTTGCCCGCTAAGCTGCCCGATAGACCGACCAGTTGCAGCCCGTTCACCACCGCGTACTGATTGAACAGGTCAATCTCGACGGTGACGCTAATCTCCCCGTTCACAGGCGAAATGTTGCGGTACACAACATAGTTCACATCCTCCTGGTAGCCCGTGAAGGGGCGGCTGGGCGTGACGGTCTTCGTGACGCCGTTCACTGTGAACACGGCGTTCTGGTCATTCGCGATAGGGGTGAAGCTGTAGAGGTAGAGGTCGTAGTTGCCTGGCGGCACATTCGAGAGGCGGATGGAGGCGGGTCCGTTATAGCCCAGTGCGCCGATGTAGTGGTAGTCGCGCATCAGGTTGTCGCCGTCCGACGGGGGATAAGTGGAGGTCTCGGCGAAGTCGACATTTGCGAGGTTGATTCCCGTTGCGGTGTCGTCGTGGGCGCGCAGGTTGTTCAGCGTCCACGGACGCGAGATTTGCGCACTGGCGGCGAGCGAGTTCCAGAAGTCGCCTGGTTGACCCGTGGCGGCGGGTCCGCTCATAATCGGCGGCGGAATGGTGACGCGCCCGCCACTGTAAATCGTGCCGTCGCCGCCGACCACAGGATTCTGGTATTGGTTCATGCCGTTAAACACGCTGTAGAAAATCTGCCACAGCACCTGCCCGTTGGAGGCGTTCAACGCAGTGAACACGGGATTGCGTGCGTCCGAGAACGAGTTCGCGTACAGGGTGCTGAAATCGAGGCTGGCGACCACATTGCCCCACCAGCGGTAGTTTAGCCCTACGGCGATGTTCGCGCTCCAGACGGTGTTCGCGGTCGCGCCCGCGTCTTCGATGACTACGATGGAGCCTGTGGTCG
>Ga0308419_1001508_pt1 | contig 15482 bp, 15 predicted proteins | sample HotsprSampleMS50_FD_203674 | JGI IMG/M metagenome (GOLD analysis project Ga0308419, IMG submission 203674) | Hot spring phototrophic mat microbial communities from Mushroom Spring, Yellowstone National Park, Wyoming, United States - 20090730_MS50 ... | reverse complement strand
TGTTGCGTGGCGCTGCCGCCGACATCATGAGCCAAATGCCGAGCGGCAACAACAGCGGGGTGACGTTGGCTCCCATAATTCCGCCAAGTATATAATGAAATCGAAGTGTGACCGATTGGCGCGCGGCTGGCGGCCAGCCGGCCCGGCCCCTCACCTGTAAAAGGAGCCAAACCATAGACGGGGAAAAGATCGAGAAGGCAGGTCGTTCGACGAGTGCGCGAAGCGCAACAGGGACGCGACGGCCCCGAAAACCCGCCGGCGCTGCGCCGGATAGCCTCAACATGGCCCGACTGGCGGTGGCGGCGGCGGCAGACAAGAAGGGCGATAACATCGTTCTGCTCGACCTGCGCAACCTGTCGCCGGTGGCGGACTATTTTGTGATTGCCACGGGAAGTGTCGACCGCCAGCTCGAGGCCATTGCCGACAACGTGGTTGAGGTGCTGAAACGCAGTCAGCGCGTCTCACCCCGACGGGTGGAGGGCACGGGCCAGTCGGGCTGGGTGCTGATTGACTATGGGGACGTGGTGGTGCACCTGTTCACGCCGACGCTGCGGGCGTTTTACAGCCTGGAGTCGTTGTGGTCGGCAGCGACGGTGCTGCTGCGGATGCAATAGGGGGCGCAAGAGCGCGGATCGGCTGCTGCCAGCTCTGCAAGCCGAAGTGCTTCGCCCACGATTTCAAACTGGCGCTCGACGGCGGAACTCAGCATGGCATCGCTGGTGTATTCCTCAAATCCACGGCCCGCGATAAACCCTGCAATAAGGCCGCATGCTTTGCGCGCATCAAATAGTCGCTTCTTCGCCTCTATGTTCATAGATGGTCTGGCGGGTCTTTTCCACTTCCTCTCGGAAGTAGGGATTGCGAATCATCGGCTCAGTGAGCAAATCGACTGGGCGTTGAAACAGATTTTCGAGCGCCTGCGCCAGGTTGTAGTAGCGACGCGCATAGCCGCGCTCTCCGGGTTGGAGGAACAGAACAATGAAATCGAGGTCGCTGGATAGCGGTCTGAAGCCGCCTTTTGCGGCCGAACCAAACAAGTCAAGCCGGCGCACTTTGAATCTGCGGCATAGTTCGGCAATTTCCTGCTTGTGATCTTCCACTTCGGCAACCATAGTCGCATCACTTCCACCAGTGATTATAGAGCCAATCCTCGTGTGATTGTGTGATTAAGATTGGGGCGCATGTGTGCGCTTGCCTGGCCGGCTGGTCACCTCATGCGGAGGATGGGTGGCGCGGCTGCGTGATGGCAGTGGTTGGTCGAGCTGGTGGACGGCCTGTCTAGAAATCCAGCTTCTTGTAGCGCATGGCCACACTTTCGACGATCCCAATGGCGGCGAGGGCCGTGATGAGGCTGCTGCGGCCATAGCTGACGAAAGGCAGCACGACGCCGGTGACCGGCATGATGCCAACCTGCATGCCGAGGTTGATGTAGGTTTGCAGGAACATGACGGCGGCGATGCTCACGCACAGCAGCCGGCCAAAGGTGTCGCGGGCAATCCACGCCGCCCGCAGCGCGCGATAGATCACAAACCCCAGAAAGACAACGAATATCATTGCCCCGACGAAGCCCAGTTCCTCGCCGATAACGGAGAAGATGAAGTCGGTGTGGCGAACCGGCAGGAAGCGCAACTGGCTCTGCTGGCCCTGCGCGAAGCCGGCGCCAAACCACCCGCCGGACCCCAGCGCAATCAGCGCCTGCTCTGTCTGATATTTCTCGCCCGGTGCCACGTTGATCCCCAGCAACTGCTCGATGCGATTGACCTGATAGTCCTGGATCAGCCCCAGTTGGATGACCAGAAAGACCATGGCCAGGGCGGCCACGGTAATGATGACCGCGTGCTGACGCTCCAGTCCCCCCACGAAGATGATGGCCAGCCACATGAACACAAGGGTGACGGCGGTGCTCAGGTTGGGCTGGAGCATGATCAGGCCAACGCACGGCAGCAGCAGCAGGCCGGACAGGATGACGGTTTCCAGGTAGGGGCGCCGGCCCTGGCGGTCTGCGACGAATCTGGCCAGCACGACGCCGAGCGCCAGCTTGGCCAGCTCGCCCGGCTGAATGTCGAACCCGCCCAGCTCGAACCAGCGCCGCGCGCCAAACCGCTCCGTCCCGATGACCAGCACTGCCCCCAGAGACGCCAGTGTGACCACGTAGAACGCCCATGATACGTTTTTCAACAGCGTGTAGTCGATGACGGCGATGATGAGCAGCACTACCAGGCCGGCCAGCGCCGTGATGGCCTGGTCGGTCGGGGTGCGCTCGATAACCGGGTCGCCGCGCGACGCGCTGTACACCATTGCGACGCCGCCCATGAGCAGCAGCACGATGGCAGCCAGCAGCCAGTAGTCGAAGTGTCTCCACAATCGTCGGTCAGGCATCGGGCGATTCTGGGTTTCCGAATAGAGATGGCGGGGCGGGCAGTCTCGCCGGCGCGTCAACGGGGCGGCGCAGGGCGCAAAGCATCAAAGGCAGTCATCTCTCCTGCGCGAGCGTCTTACGGCCTGCGTTTGGTTCCCTTCCGCTCGCCGTTCAAGGCGAGCAGCGGCACGTCCACCAGCACCCGGCTCTCGCTGTTTTGCTGCTCGAACTGTACCACGACGCCGTCGCGATCGACCGGGACCCTGGCCGAGATGGCGGCGATGATGTCATCCTTGATCAACTCGAGCAGGCCGGGGGGAATCTCGGCGCGGTCATGAATCAGCACAAAGCGCAGGCGCTGCTTGGCGGTGTCAGCGCTGTTTCTGCTGCCGAAGAGTTGCTTCACAATCTTCATCGGGCGCTGTCTATGAACGGCCGCTCAGGCGTGGCCAAACAGGCGTTGCAGAATCGAACCGGAGGAGCGCAACGGCTGCAGCGGAATGTTCTCGCCCGTGATTCGGCGGGCGATATCCTGAAACGCCAGCGCCGCCGGGCTTTTGCCGTTCATGACGATCGGCTGGCCGCGATTGCTGGACATCAGAATATTCTCGTCTTCGGGAACGATGCCGATGATCTCGGTGGACAGCACTTCGGTGATGTCGTCGGTGGACAGCATTTCCTGGCGTTTCACCCGCGCGGCCACAATCCGGTTGATGATGAGCTGGGCCGGCCCTTTCTCAGCCGCTTCGATCAGCCCGATCACGCGGTCGGCATCGCGCACCGATGACACTTCGGGATTGGTGACCACCAGGCATCGGTTGGCCGGCGCCAGACAGGTGTGAAAACCCTGCTCGATGCCGGCCGGAGAGTCGATGATGATGTAGTCGAAGTCGCTGCGCAGTTCGTCGCACAGGCGCGTCATCTGCCCGGCGTTGATGGCCGATTTGTCGCGCGTCTGCGCTGTCGGCAACAGGTACAGCTCGGCGGCGCGCTTGTCGCGGATGAGAGCCTGCTTCAGCCGGCATCGCCCCTCGATGAAGTCGACCGCGTCGTACACGATGCGGTTTTCAAGGCCCATCACAATGTCCAGGTTGCGCAAGCCGATGTCGCCGTCGATCAGGACGACCTTTTTTCCCAACATTGCCAGCGCGCTGCCGATGTTGGCGGCGCAGGTGGTTTTGCCGACACCTCCCTTGCCCGAGGTGATGGTGATGACTACTGATTCCATGGTCCTATTTTGCCTGCCAGCCGACGATCATAATCTCGTGATCCTCTATCAGCGCCATCTCCGGCCTGGGTGGCCTGGTTCTTTTCTCGCCCGGCCTGCTGGCGCGGGTGGCGTCTGCAATGCGGATCAGGCTGGGCGCGAACTCAAGCGCGCAGATTGTCGCGCCTGTGTCCCCAAGCGCCCCGGCATGAACCGACCCGTGCAGTTTACCCCATACCACAATGTCACCGCCGGCGATGAGCTGCGAACCGGGGTTGACATCGCCCAGCACGACGATATGGCCGGGATGCCGAAGAATCTGACCCGAACGCAGCCGGCGCCGCACTAACAGCCCGTCGCTGCCTTCCACCTGACCAATGGCTCGGCTGGCGTCTTGCGTGGCGCCCACATCGCCGATGCCCACATCCGCGCCGCCCCCGGCGCCACGGTTGCTGGTTGATCTGATATGGCTTTGCTCCGGCAAGCGCGCTGTATTGTCCGGCGACGCCGGCCCGTCTTTGGCCGGCGTCGCACGACCGGTCTTGTCTCGCAGTGGCTCAGTCTCGCCCCGTCGGGTGGGTAGCCCGAGTTCGATCAGATGTGTGACGGTGTGGATGTCCTGGGCCAGCACGGCCTGGAGTGTCACCCCGTGTCTGTTCAGGAGCGCCTGTGCCCGCCGCAGATCGTCGGGAGATAGGGACAACCGGTGAACGTTCAAGGTTACCTGGCCGCCGCGAAAGAAGCGTGGATTGGACTGCAGCTTCGATTCCAGCTCGCGAAGCTGAGATAGCCAGAGTTCTTCCCCGAAATTGATTAACAGCCCTTCACGCAATCCCTTTATGGTGACCATGTCACGAACCCCGCAAGACGTTTGCGCCATTCTAAACCAATGGTGCGAGTGAATCATAGGCTGAACTCGGCGATGGCGAGGTGGACAACGCCCTGGTCGTCGGGTTGGAGGCCATGCCACTGCACCAACACGTTGAAGGCAGCGATGACGAAGGCCATATGGGCGCGGAAATAGTCGGCCAAGCGATGACGCAGATGCTTGAGGTGACACACCGTCGTCAGCATGGACAGCACCGTCTCGACCAACATGCGCGTGTTCCAGGTGCCGCGCTTGCAGACCTTCATGTTGGCCGGATCGTCGGTGTGGCCGTGAAAGCCAGTGTCAGTCAAGACGACCATTTGCTCGGCCAGCGGCGCGATCAGGCGGCGGAAGTACACATCAGGTGTGCTGGCCAGGTTACAGTCCCAGGCCACGAACAAGCCCAGATGGTTGAGCACGAAGCCCAGCTTGGCGCCAACGATCCAGCGCCAGTTGGAGAGTCCCTTGTCGCCCAGTTGGGTTCGACTGCGGCCTTCCCGGCGCGGATGAACCAGTTCGATGCCGTAGGTGTCGGCCAGGCCCAACAGGCTGGGTGAGGCCAGGAACCGATCCGCCCAGGCGCGATGGGTCTCCAGCAGCCGAAACAGGCGGGTCCGTTCGGGCAGACTGGGGAACAGGTGGCTTAAGTTGTTCGACAGCCAGCGGTAGAACGCTCGCTCGCCCACCCCTTTCAGGGCGAACAAGATGCCGATCGTCACCAGTTCACTCGGATACAGCCGGGCTTGAGGATGCTTCGGCACGTCGGTCATCGCGTCATCGATCCCACAGAACAAGGTCGTGATAAAGTCCTCGGTAGACATCGGGTGCGCTCCTCTGCTTTGGCCAAGTACCTGAAGCATGGAGCCACCCGGTGCCTTTTGTCAAACTAGCACCATTGGTTTCTAAGCGTAGAGTTGCTTGAAAAGCACGTAGATTGCGCGCAGAAATGGCTGAGTCTGCGACGCTAGGGTGCTGAATGCGAAGGGGCGATAGCGGGTGAACGACGCAAAGCGATGACGCGCGTGGTCTCGCGCTTCCAGCGCGTCATTCTAACGCAGATTTCTCGATCGGCGCCGGCTTCTCCAGCGGGATGTTGAAATATCCGGCGATGATGCGCTGGGCGATCGGCGCAGCGACACCCGACCCCTGGCCGCCGTTCCACACATACACGGCCAGGGCCAGCTCTGGGTTGACAGCCGGCGCATAGGCAACGAACCAGGCATGGGTGGGCAGGTAGGCGATGCCGTTGTAGCACACGCCGGTCTTGATGGCCACGTCGTCGCAGAACTCGGCTGTGCCGGTCTTGCCGGCATACTGAAAGCCGGGAATCTGCGACATGCGCGCCGTGCCGCTGTCGCTCACCACGTCGATCAATGACTGCTGGATGACGCGCAACGTCGGCTCGGAGATGGGCAGCTTGCGGATCACTTTCGGCTCGAAAGCGCGAACGACCTTGCCGTCGCTATCCACGACTTCGCGCACGAGTTGGGGTTGCATCAACACGCCGTCGTTGGCGATGGACGCCATCACATTCGCCATTTCCAGCGGGGTGGCCAGCACGAAGCCCTGGCCGATGGCCATGTTGTATGAGTCGCCGGTCGTCCAGACATCGCCGAAGGTGTTGCGCTTCCAGGCCGGCGTTGGCGCAAACCCGCGCCCAAAGCCGACTTCTAGCTTTGATGGTTCGCCGATACCGAAAATGCCCATCCATTTGGCCAGCTTGTCCGGCCCCATGCCCACGATGTTTTCCGGCGCATAGCCGCCGACGGCCTTGTAGAAGTACGTGTCGCACGAATTCCGCAGGGCATCGGTGATGCGCTGTGGGCCGTGCTGGCCGTTGCTCGACAAGGCGATCCAGCAATAGAACTTTTGTCCTTTTTTCGGATTATCCGGCTCGTACTGGTCGGGCAGGATAAAAGTGCCCGGATCGTTGATGACGGTGTAGGGGGTGACGGCGCCCTCTTCGAGCAGGGCGGCGGTGGTCACAATCTTGAACGTGGACCCCGGCGGAACCAGGTCGTCGGTGGCGTGGTTCAGCAAAGGGTTATGCAGGTCTTCCTGAAAAGCCTGCCATTGTTTCTGGGAGATGCCTTGAACAAACAGGTTGTTGTCGTATCCCGGCACGCTGACCATGCCCAGCACTTCGCCGGTTCTGGGGTTCAGGGCGACGACGGCGGCGCGCGGGGAGTTGCGCAGGCGCATGGCCGGGATCAGCGCGTCAGAGATGATCTTTTGCAGGCGCAAATCCAGCGTCAGGCGCACGCTGTGGCCTTCGCGGGGCGGCGTCGGCTCGCCTTCACGTCGCAACTCTTCACCGGAGGCGTCCACCAGGATGATTTCTTTGCCTTTCACGCCGCGCAACTGCTCCTCGGCAGCGAACTCGATGCCGGCCAGCCCAATCCGGTCGTCGCGGTCGTATCCGTTCTGTTCGTACTGTGCTTCCTGCCCGGCGGGAATCCTGCCGATATATCCCAGCAGGTTGCCCAGCAGTTCCTTATAGGGATAGGTGCGGGAGCCGACGCTCTGCACTACCACGCCGGGCATGGTCAGCGCCTGCTCCTGGATCACCAGGGCGGTTTCACGCGGCACGTTGTCTGCGACAACCACCCGGTCGTAGGGCCGGCCCTGTTGCACTTTGGCGAACACTTTGGTGTAGATGTCGCCGGCGGTCACGCCCGGCTGGTTGATCATCTGCGCCAGGCGGTAGTAGATCTCCATGCGCTTGATCCGGCGCTCGATGAAGTTGTCGGACTGGTACTGCCGAACGGGAATGATGGCCACCTGGAAGGCCGGCGCGTTGCGCACCAGCGCCTCGCCGTTGCGGTCATAGATCAGCCCCCTGGGCGCGGGGATTTTGCGTTCGACCAGGCTATTGCGGCGCGCCTGCTGCTCGAACCCCTGTTGATAGGTGATCTGCAGGTCATACAGCCGGACAGCCAGCGCGACGAATGCGATCAGCATCCCGACGCCCAGCATCAACAGCCGCGCGCGGCCGCCCTGATTGTCGGGCGGGGGGGTCTGGCTGGTGCGCCGGCGGATCGGCAGGTCGTTGACAATCATCGTTTGGCGCGGCTACAGGGCGATCGTTCTGCCAGCTTCTCTGCGGCGCTGCCGCAGATTGACCTGGTTCAGCGCCGCGTGCGCAATAACGGCCAGCGCCGGATTGATCACCAGCAATGGCAGGATCACGTTCGTCATGGCGTACACCACATCGACGTCCAGGCCGCTGATGGCCATGCCGGCGATGCTCAGTCCATACGATACCACGGTGACGAGCGCCACCCAGGTCGAGGCGCGCACTGTCGCTGATGGGATGGGCGCGCGATCTACGATGGTGGCCACCACATTTCCCAGCAGCAGGCTCAGGCTCGTCAACCCGACCGGCAGGTTCGATGTGAGGTCCAGCATGAAGCCGCCCAGGAATACCCAGAACAGGCCGTCCATACCGCGCAGGGCGACCCATACTGAAGTGGCGATCAGCACCAGGCCTGGTCGCAGGCCGCCGCCAAGCGCCGCAGGCAGCAGACTCGTCTCGGTCAGCGCCAGCGCCAGCAAAACCACAAATGCGCCAACATGCCATCTCATTGTGATTGTGCGATCAGGCCATTGAGTGATTGGGACATTGAGTCATTGAGCGATTGTCTCAATTAACCTGTCACGCGATCAGCCTGCCATCCGATCAAGGGGCCTGGAGCGTCGCGGTCATGTTCGGCGCGGCAGTGATGACAAGCACGATTTCGATGCGGTTGAAGTCCACTGCTGGCCGGACGATGGCTTCCTTGAACAACTGGGCATCCGTGCTGATGATGCGCTCGATGCGGCCCACTGGCAACTGGCCGGGCAGCGCGCCGCCGAGGCCGCTCGTCACGATGATGTCATCGACTTCCAGGTTGTCGGTTTGCGGGACGTTTTGCAAGCGCAGGCTGCCATCGCTCTGGCCGGCGACTGTGCCGGTGGCGCGTGATGACACCACTTGCACATTGACATACGAATTAGGGTCGATCAGCAACTGCACCTGCGACGACGCCTCATTCACCTGGCCGACGCGCCCGATGAGCGCCAATCCGCCGCCCACAACCGGCATGCCGACCCGTACACCATGCTGTCGGCCCACGTTGATTGTGAGGTAGCGCGAAAAGGGGCTGGGGTCGCTGGCGATCACGTTGGCGCACACACCCGCGCGCAGCCGATTGGCATCGTCCGGGGCGCAAGTGGCGCTCAGGCCGATGACATCCGCGCCGACCACATCGTAAATCGGGTTTTGGCTGGCGAAATTGAGCAGGTCGCGGTACTGCCGCACCTCGGCTTGAAACTCGCGCAGGCGCAGATTTTCGATGCTCAGCTCGTCCACCTGTCGCTGCAAGGTTTGCACGCGCTGGCGCAGGTCCTGCAACTCGCCTGCGCTGCGAAACACGTCGTTGATGGCGCTTCCGGCGCCGCTGAAGAGTTGCTGCAGCGGGGTCAACACAACCGACAATGGCCCCTCTGCCGCGCGCGGAATCTGACTGCTGAGGCTGAGCACCAGCACAATGCCGGCGATCGCAATCAGGATCGGGGCAAGCAGCGGGCGAGAAGTTCGACGGTTCAAATGAGCGCGGGATAAGCGAACGTCAGGCCACACGCCGGCCGCTGGTCAGCGCCAGCGTGTTGCGCGATGTGCTGTGCCGTTCCAGGCCGACCAGCACCTCACGCAGCGAGTCCAGATTTTCCAGCACGGCTTCTGCGCCGCGCGCGACGCATGTCAGCGCATCCTCTGCCAGCCAGGTGTGAATGTTGGTCTCGTCGGCCACACGCTCGACCAGACCCTGCAACAGCGAGCCGCCGCCGGCCATGCAGATGCCGGTTTCCATCAGGTCGGCCACCAGTTCGGGCGGCGTTTCGTCCAGGGTGGCGCGAATCGAGTCCACGATGGTGTTGACCGAGTTCGATAGCGCCTCGCGCACTTCGATGGATGAGATTTCCACTGACTCGGGCAGGCCGGTGACCAGGTTGCGTCCGCGCAGGGTCATCGTTTTCTCCTCGGGCAGCGGGAAGGCTGAGCCGATGGCGATCTTGATCTTTTCGGCCATGCGTTCGCCGATGAGGAGGTTGTATTTCTGCCGCGCATAGTTGATGATGTCTTCGTCCATCTCGTCGCCGGCCACACGCACCGACCGGCTGACCACGATGCCGCCCAGCGCGAACACAGCCACCTCGGTCGTCCCGCCGCCGATATCGACGATCAGGCTGCCGTGCGCCTCGGTCACCGGCAGGCCGGCCCCGATCCCCGCCGCCATGGGTTCCTCGATCAGGTACACCTCGCGGGCGCCGGCTGAAAGCGCAGCATCGTACACGGCGCGCTTCTCCACCTCTGTCACGCCGGAGGGGATGCCGATCACCACACGTGGCCGGGGAATGTTGAACAGGCTGCGGCTGTGCGCTTTGCGGATGAAGTAGTCGAGCATGGCTTCGGTGATCTCGAAGTCAGAGATCACGCCGTCGCGCAAAGGGCGAATCGCAATGATCTTGGCCGGTGTGCGACCGACCATCTCTTTGGCCTCTGCGCCGACAGCCAGCACCTGGCGGGTCTTGCGATTGACGGCAACCCACGACGGCTCATTGATGATGATCCCTTTGCTCCGCACAGACACCAGTGTGTTGGCGGTGCCAAGGTCAATGCCCAGGTCCAATGAAAACAGACCCAGGATCTGGTCGATGATGTTTGCCATTCAGTTTTCCCTCGTATACTGGCGCCATTATAGACCATCGGCGCAACTGGGTGACTTTTCCCGCTGCGCCCGGCAATCAATTGCCGGGCGCAGCGGGCACTGCCAGTCGTGCCAACGAGAAAATCATTATGTTAAACGATTGCAAGATCGCGTTTATCGGGGGCGGCGTCATGGGTGAGGCTATCACCCGGAGTTTGTTGCGCAGTGAGTTGGTGAAGCCCGACGCTATTGTGGTGGCCGAGCCGCTCGAAGCGCGCCGAGCGAGGCTGGCCGTTGACTTCGGGATTGGCGTGACTGCCAGCAACACGGAAGCTGTGAAGGGCGCGCAGGTCGTCATCCTGTCGGTCAAGCCGCAGGTCATGCCGGCAGTGTTGCGCGGGCTGCGCGGGCACGTGGCGCAGGATGCGCTGGTGGTGTCCATCGCCGCCGGGGTGCCCATCCGGCGCATTGCCGAAGGGCTGGGAGATGGGCACCCCATCGTGCGCGCCATGCCCAACACGCCCGCCCAGATCGGCGAGGGCATCACCGGCTGGACGTGCACGCCAGCTGTGACCGAGTCGCAGCGCGAACAGGCGCGCGTCATCTTGCAGTGCATGGGCAAGGAAGTGTTCTTCGAGGATGAACACTATCTGGATATGGTCACCGCACTCAGCGGCACCGGCCCGGCCTATGTGTTCCTGTTCATGGAAGCCATGATCGACGTGGCAGTGCATCTTGGCTTTTCGCGCGCGGTGGCCGAGTATCTGGTGATGCAGACGGTGAAGGGCAGTGTGGATTACGCGATCCAGTCCGGCCAGCATGTCGCCCAACTGCGCAACCAGGTCACCTCGCCGGCCGGCACCACTGCCGAGGCGCTCTACATCCTGGAGGAAGGCGGCCTGCGCACGGTGCTGGCCCGCGCCGTGTGGGCGGCCTACGAGCGCAGCGTGGCGCTGGGCAGGAAAGCGAACGAATAATCCCTTCCGAATCCGTTTCCAGCGTGTCAGGGGTGAGCGGCTAGACCCTCGCCGCTGCTCCCCCGCTCACGCGCCGCGCAGCGCCCGCCACACCCGCTCCGGCGTCAATGGCAGTTGATAGAAGCGTTTGCCTGTGGCATGGTAGACCGCGTTGGCCACTGCCGGCGCGACTCCGTCCATCGGAATTTCGGCCACGGCCTTCGCGCCATAGGGGCCGGATGGCTCGTAAGTCTGCACCAGGATCGCCTGCAACTCCGGCGTTTCGTCGGCGGCGAAGATGCGGTATGGCCCAAAGCGCGGATTCAGCACGCGGCCCTGCTCGTCATAGACCATCTCTTCGCTGACGGCATAGCCCAGCGCCTGCACGTTGCCGCCCTCGATCTGTCCGCTGGCCGTGGCCGGGTTGATGGCCACGCCGCAATCCACCGCCATCACCAATCGGGTGACGGTCACCTCGCCGGTCTGCGTGTCCACCTCGACCTCGGCAAACTGCGCGCCAAAAGGCGGCGGCGAGTCGTAGCTCATGTGCGAGGCGGTCGCCATGATCTGGCGCTGGTTTTCCTGATGGGTGGCAAACAAGGCCACCTCTTGCAGGCTGACGCTGCGGCCATCGGGCGCCCACGCGCGCCGGTCGCGCAATGCGATCTGACTACTGACTGCTTGCGACTGGCGGCTGAGCATGTGCGCCGCCACTTCGCGGATTTGTTGCGCGACCTGTTCGGCGGCTTTCCTGGCTGCGCCGCCGCTGATGTAGGTGGTGGAGGATGCATAAGCGCCGGTGTCGAACGGCGTGAAGTCGGTGTCCGACGAGTGCATGATGATGTCTTCGAGCGGCACGCCCAGTGTTTCGGCCACGATCTGCCCGATCACGGTGTCGCTCCCGGTGCCGATGTCAGTTGCGCCGACGGCCACGTTGAATGAGCCGTCGTCGTTCATCTTGATACTGGCTGCGCCCATGTCCAGGCCGGCGATCGCGGTGCCGTGCATGCAGGTTGCCACACCGATGCCGCGCCGAATCCAGGGCCGGTTGGGATAGGGTTGTGTCGCGCGCCCGCCCCTGCGGTCGCGGTCGTGCCAGCCGATGGCGGCCATGCCTTGCTGGTGGCACTCTTCCAACGCGCAGGTCTTGATGATCTGTTCGAAGCCTTCGCGCGCCTCGCCCAGCGCTTTGGCCAGCGGCAGGGTATCGCCCACGCGCACCCAGTTGGGCCGGCGAAACTCGATTGGGTCGAGGCCGAACAGCGCCGCCGCTTCGTCCATCAGGCATTCCAGGGCGAATTCGGCCTGCGGCGCGCCATAGCCCCGGAACGCCCCCGGCGTGGGAATGTTGGTGTACACGATGTCGCATACGAACTCCAGGTTCGGACAGCGATAGGTGCTGAGGCCGCGCAGGCCGCTGACAGTCTGCACGGTGAGGCCGTGCGTGCCGTAGGCGCCGGTGTTGCCCAGCACGTACAGACGCAGGGCGTGCAGGAGGGGCGCGCCGGCGGCGTCGCGCTTGAAGCCGGCCCTGAACACGATGCGTTGCGGATGACGCGAGCGGGCCGAAGTGAATTCCTGCTCGCGGGTGTACTCGAAGCGCACTGGCCGGCCGGTGGCGAGGGTCAGGTGCGCGCACAAGTCTTCGATCAACATCTCCTGCTTGCCGCCAAACCCCCCGCCGATGCGCGGCTTGATGACGCGGATGCGCTTGACCGGCAGGCCGATCAGCGGCGCGATCATGCGCCGCACGTGAAAGGGCACCTGCGTGCTGGTGCGGATCACCAGCCGGTCATCCTCATCCCACCAGGTCATGCACACGTGCGGCTCGATGCTGGCCTGTTGCACTTGCTGCACGCGGTACTCGCGCTCGATCACGACATCGCTCTCCGCGAAGCCAGCCTCGATATCGCCCACCTGCGCATAGGGCTGCGCGACGATGTTGCGCGACGCATCCTTGATGTTGACGGCGTCCGGCTCGTCGTGAATGATCGGCGCGCCGGGGCGCATGGCTTCGTCGGGGTCGAACACCGCCGGCAACACCTCGTAGTCCACCTCGATCAACTTGAGAGCCTGTTGCGCGATTTCGGGCGTCTCGGCGGCGACCACCGCCACGCGGTCGCCCACGTGCCGCACCTTGTTGTCCAGGCTGACTTGATCGTAGGGCGGCGGATTGGGGTAGGACTGGCCACCAGAGGCGTAGATCACGCGCGGCACATCCTTATAGGTCAGCACAGCATGCACGCCCTTGAGCGCCCTGGCTTTGTCCGTGTGGATGTCGCGGATGCGGGCGTGCGCGTGCGGGCTGGTGAGCAGGGCGGCGTGCAACATGCCCTGCATGGGGTAGTCATCGACGAAGGCCGGCTTGCCCTGCGCCAGCTTGGCGGCATCCACTTTCCTCTCTGCTTTGCCGACGGTGGCCGTCGGGAGTTCGGGCAGGACGGTGAATTGCAGGCTGGGGGCGGTTGCCTGGTCGGTCAGGGTCTGAGTATCCCGTTGCCGGCTGGGAGATGTATCCGCGCCGGATGCGCTGCCCCAGTCGGCGTCGCCGGTGTGGGGGCCGTTGGACAGGCCGCCGGCTACGACGCGCTGAAAGGGGGGCAGCCGGTCGGTGTCGCCGCGCAGGATGCGCGCTGCATTGAGGACGGCTTGCACGGGTTTGAGGTAACCGGTGCAGCGGCACAGCACGCCGCTCAGCGCTTCGCGCACATCCGCATCCGACGGGTCGGGGTTGCCGTCGAGCAAGGCTTTGGCGGCCAGCAGTTGGGCCGGCGTGCAATAGCCGCACTGAATAGCGCCGTTGTCGATGAAGCATTGTTGCAGCGTGCTCAGACGAACGCGGTCGCCCATCGACTCCACCGTGAGAATGTCGATACCTTCGGCTTGCGCGGCCAGCATCACGCAGGTGTTCACAATGCGGAAGGGGGCCGGCGCATTTGCGCTGTCTGATTGCGGCCGGGTGGGAATGGGGCGCATCAGAACCGCGCACGCGCCGCACTCGCCCGTCTCGCAGCCGTGTTTGACGCTGTAGTAGCCGGCCTTCCGCAGGGCCGACAACAGTGTCTCATGCGGCGCAACCGCCAATTCCCGATCCGCTCCATTGATTCTGAGGTGAACGATCATTCTCTTTCCTCGCTGCTCCCCGATCCGTGTTGTGTGTATGATAACGCGACCAACGACGCGCGGCGGATGACATCCGTCGTTCGTCATCGATCACGGGTTGTCTGTCGAATCGCAGGAGCAGCATGAAGACAGTCACGTTGGAGCAGCCGTTTCAGTTTGCGTTGAGCGACACGCCCGCGCCCGGCCGGCCCGGCCCCGGCGAGGCGCTTGTGCGCGTGCATCGTGTTGGCATTTGCGGCACCGACTTGCATGGCTATCGCGGCAGGCAGCCGTTCTTCGAGTATCCGCGCATCATCGGCCACGAACTGGGTGTCGAGGTGGTGGAACTTGGCCCGCAGTCTGCCGGCGCGCCGTATCTGCCGCTGCGCCCCGGTGATCGTTGCGCCGTCGAGCCATACATGAACTGCGGGCAGTGCATTGCCTGCCGGCGCGGGCGCGCGAACTGCTGCGCCAACCTGAAGGTGCTGGGCGTGCACATGGATGGCGGCATGCGCGAATTCATCCTCCTGCCGGCCCATAAGCTCTACCGATCGGACACGCTGACGCTGGATCAACTGGCGCTGGTCGAGACGCTGGGCATCGGCGCGCACGCGGTGGCGCGGGCCGCGCCAGAGCCGGGCGAATGGTCTCTGGTGATCGGCGCCGGGCCGATCGGTCTGTCGGTCTTGCAGTTCGTTCAACTCGCCGGCGCGCGAACGATTGTGCTGGACGTGAGCGCGGCGCGGTTGCGCTTCTGCTGCGAACACTTCATTGTGGATGCGGCGCTCGACGGCAAGGGGGATGTGCCGGCGCAGTTGCGCGACATCACCGGCGGCGATTTGCCGACGACGGTGTTCGACGCCACCGGCAATCAACAGTCCATGCAGGCCGCCTTTGACTACACAGCACCCGCAGGCCGGCTGGTGTTGGTCGGCCTGTTTCAGGGCGATGTGTCTTTCAACGACCCGCACTTTCACCGCCGCGAGCTGACGCTGTATGCCACGCGCAACGCGACGCCGGCCGAATTCAAGCGCATCCTCAAATTGATGGAGCACGGCCTGATCGACACCACGCCCTGGATCACGCACCGCGCCACATTCGACACGCTGATCGAGGCGTTCCCGGCCTGGCTCGATCCCGATGCCGGCGTGGTCAAGGCGGTTGTGTCGGCAGCGGCGTGACTTGTGCATGGAGCGCAGAGTGCAAAGTACAGAGTACATGTCAAGGCTCAGAACATCGTGACCAGTTTTCGGTCTTACGGTAAATCGATGCAAGGCTCACAACATCGTGTCCATTTTGCGTC
>Ga0308419_1001507_pt1 | contig 15483 bp, 14 predicted proteins | sample HotsprSampleMS50_FD_203674 | JGI IMG/M metagenome (GOLD analysis project Ga0308419, IMG submission 203674) | Hot spring phototrophic mat microbial communities from Mushroom Spring, Yellowstone National Park, Wyoming, United States - 20090730_MS50 ... | reverse complement strand
CAAACATTATTTTTTATAGCTTTTATCCCTGGTATTTTGGCAGTTTTATTTTCTATTTTGTTAAAAGAAAAATCTATTACTAATGGAAAAAAGGATAACATAGCTTATCTAAAATTTTTTGAATTTTTAAAATATTGGAAAGCAAGTACTAAAGGTTATAAAATATTAGTATTAGGATTATTAGCTTTTACATTATTTAATAGTTCTGATGTTTTTCTCTTATTAAAAGCAAAACAATCAGGATTTGATGATAGCACTATTATAGGAATTTATATTTTTTATAATTTAATTTATGCAATATTCTCTTATCCATTAGGTATTGTTGCCGATAGGATTGGTCTAAAAAAAATATTCATTTTCGGATTGATTTTATTTACTATGGTTTATTTTTTGATGTCATTTGCAGATAGTATTATTTTATTAATTACTATATTTTTTCTTTATGGAATTTATGCTGCAGCAACCGAAGGTATTTCAAAAGCTTTATTGACTAATCATTGCAATGAAACAGATACAGCCACTGCAATAGGAACATTTTCTTCTTTTCAGAGTATTTTTACGATGATTGCAAGTTCTTTAGCAGGATTTATATGGTATCAATTTGGAGCAGCATTTACTTTTATTTCAACAAGTATTGTTACTGCTTTAGTTATAATTTATTATCTGATTAATTTTAAAAAAATATAGATTGATTTAATTTTTCCAATTAATTTTAATTATATTAAATTTATTTTAGAATTTCCAATAAAAGAGATTAAATATGTTTATTAAACTTAAAAAATATATACCAAAAAATTTGAAAGAATTTATAAAAAAATCTTTTAAAATAATTCCCAATGAAAACTCAAAAGATAATTTATCTCGAAGTTTATCTAATAATTTTCATTACCCTAATTTTTGTTTAAAAGCAAGCAATGATTTAAAAATTTTTAAAAATTTTAGAAGAAATTATAATTATCAATTAATTTTAGAGCACCTTTCATATAAAGATGGAGAAAAATATTTAGAAGAAATAAGAAATAATTATCAATTTCTAATAAAAAACTTTGATATATTTAGACTAAATGATAGTGTTGGCAATCCGGAATCTTTTGAATACGATGGTATTGGTATATTTTCTCCAACTACGTTAAGATATATTAAAGTTTTAGGAGATTTAATTAATCATTTTAATAATTTAAACGATTTAAGAATTTGCGAGATAGGAGTAGGTTATGGCGGTCAATGTAGAATTATTAATTCTTATTTTAAGCCATCTAAATATACATTAGTTGATATCAAGCCTGCTTTGATGCTTGCCCAAACATATTTAGATAATTTTGTAATCCGCTCTACCTTAGAATATAAAACCATGAATGAATTAGAATATACTAATTACGACTTACTTATTAGTAATTATGCATTTACGGAATTAGCTAGAGATGTTCAAGACTTATATTTAAATAAAGTAATACTAAATTCAAAAATGGGATATATTACTTATAATGATATTAATCCTGAATTTTACAAATCTTATAAAAAGGAAGAATTATTAGCTATTATTCCTAACTCATTTATTATCGAAGAAAAACCACTTACACATAAAAATAATTGTATAATTATATGGAAATAATTTCTATTTTATAATATTTGTTTTAAGAAATGATTGATTGAGTTTTATAAAATACACTCCATTTGAAAAATTTGAAATATCAATAATTATTTGTTTGTTTTTTAAATCGCTTAAATTAGAAAAATTATTTTTGTATATAGGATATCCTAAAATATTAAAAATCTCTATACAATAATTGTTAATATCAAATAAATCTTCTTTAAATTCTATTATTAAGTTATTATCCCTAATAATTACATCAAAAAAATTAAGATTTTTATATTCTTTTGAATCAACTTTTGTATTTATATTTACAGCCCATTTTATTAAATTATATAACAAATCCCAATCACTATCATAATCATTTAAATTGCTTGCAAAATCATTAGAATCTCTATCAGAATTTTCTTCAATTTCTAAATGTGGACCTATTAACAATACTTTTCCATTTCCAAAATAAAAATTAATTATAGCAGGTAAATATTGGTATTCGTTCCAAAATGCAATATTTTCGAAATTTGTCTTATTACTTTCAAAGTACGGTCCTCCATAATATAGAACACTCCAATTTTTTTTAAATCCTTTATTAATATAATTCATAGAGTTCAATGAAATTTCAGTAATTTTATAATTATCCCACGGTGCTATATCGTGAAGAGAACCAATAGCTTTACCATCAAATAAATTTAATGGATAGTCATATTCTATTCCCTCCCAAATTACTTTAGATGAAGCGAAATAAGCACCAGCACAAATTCCAATGTAAGATCCACCATTGCTTACGTAATTTCTTATATTATTTATAGCAAATTCATTTAACTTAATCTTGTAGTAATATGCAAAACCTCCTGGAATACAGATTGCCAAAGTATTTGAGTAATCATTGATATTATTTAAATCATTAGAATATATTCTTTTATGAGGTATATTATAAAAGCTAAAAAATTGTTCTAGGGAAATAATACCTTCCTCCCAAGTACCTTCATCTGAGTAAATCCAAATTTCTTTACTTAAAACTTGGTAGTTAAAGAAAAATAATACAAATAGATATGTTAGTAATACTTTTAACATATTAAACATTAATTTCTAATGCTTCTACTCCAGGTAAAACTTTACCTTCTAAAAATTCTAATGAAGCACCTCCGCCAGTAGAAACGTGTGTTACACTTTTTTCGAAACCAAATTTAGAAATGGCAGCAGCAGAATCCCCTCCTCCAACTATTGTAATACCACCTTTTTGAGTTAATCGTGCAAGAGATTCAGCTATACATTTAGTACCTTTTTCGAAATTACTCATTTCAAATACGCCCATTGGTCCATTCCATACTACGGTTTTAGCATTATTTATAATATTATCATATAACACACAGGTTTCGGGTCCTATATCCATACCTATGTCATCAGCAGTAAATTCATTAATTTTTATAGTTTTGAATTCTGAATCATTGTCAAATTTATTAGCTACAACTACATCTATAGGTAATACTAAGTTTATTCCTTTGTTTTTAGCACTTTCTATTAAATCGCCAGCTAAATTTATTTTATCTTCTTCTACAATAGATTTACCTATTTGAAAACCTAATGCTTTAAAAAATGTAAAAATCATTCCTCCGCCGATTAATATCGAATCACATTTATCGAATAAACTATTTATAACATCTATTTTACCTGAAATTTTAGAGCCACCCAATACAGCAACGAATGGTTTAGCTGGATTTTTTAAAGCAGAACCTAAATAATCTAATTCTTTCATCATTAGCAATCCAGCATATTTCTCATCGAAGAATGAAGCTATAGCGTGTGTACTAGCATGAGCTCGGTGAGCACTACCAAATGCATCATTTACATAAACCTCACCAAGCGATGCTAACTTTTTAGCAAATTCTACATCATTTGCTTCTTCTTCTGGATAAAATCTCACATTTTCTAATAAAACTAATTCTCCGAGAACAGCTTTAGAAATTGCTTTTTGAGCTTCTTCGCCTATACAATCTGGTGCAAATATTACTTTATAGCCAAAATGATCAGCCAGATATTTAGCAACTGGCTCTAATGAAAACTCAGGATTTCTTTTACCTTTAGGGCGTCCAAGATGAGAGATTAGAATTGGAATACCGCCTTTATCTATTATTTCATCTATTGTTGGTAAGGATTCTATAATACGAGTATCATCAGTAATATTTCCATCCTTATCAATTGGAACATTTAAATCTAATCTTACTATCACATGCTTATTTTCAAATTCACCTTCATTAACTGATTTTATCATATAATATCCTATAAATTATTTTTTAATTTTAATACTAAATCAACAATTCTACAGCTATAACCAAATTCATTATCATACCAGCCTACAACTTTAACTAAATTGCCGTGTGCTTGAGTTAGTTTAGAATCAAAAATACAAGAATGTGGATTTCCAATTATATCAGTAGATACCAATGGATCTTCAGAATATTCCAAAATTCCTTTTAAATTAGTTTCAGCAGCATTTTTCATAGCTTTGTTTATTTCATCTGCGGTAACTTCAGCATTCAATACAGCAGTAAAATCAGTTAAAGAGCCATCGGGTACTGGCACTCTTACAGCATATCCATTTAATTTACCTTTTAATTCAGGTAATACTTCACCTACTGCTTTTGCAGCTCCAGTAGTAGTTGGAATAGTATTTATAGCAGCAGATCTTGCTCTACGTAGATCTTTGTGTGGTAAATCTAATATTCTTTGGTCATTAGTATATGCATGAATAGTAACCATAAAACCAGACTCTATACCAAATTCATCATTTAAAACCTTTACCATAGGGGCTAAACAATTAGTAGTACAAGAAGCATTCGAAAGTAATTTTTCATCGCCTTTTAAAACATAATCATTTACACCTATTACAACTGTTGCATCCAAAGGTTCTTTAGCTGGTGCTGTAAGAACAACTTTTTTAGCACCTGTATTTTCAATATGTTTTAGTAATTGATCTCTTTTAGTAAACACTCCTGTTGATTCTATTACAATATCAACATCTTTCCAAGGAATATTATTTATATCTTTTTCTGCTGTAACAACTATTTCTCTACCATTTACTATAATTTTATTATCAATTACTTTTACTTCACCATTAAATCTACCGTGAACTGAATCATATTTAAATAAATGAGCTAAAGTAGCAGCATCTGTTAAATCATTAATTCCAACAAATTCTACATCTGAATTTCTATTTATAAATTCACGAAATACTAATCTGCCAATTCTTCCAAAACCATTGATTGCTATTTTCATATTTTTTCCTTTAATATAGTTAGTAATAGATTATAAACGTTTTAAATATTTTTAATATTATGAATTAAAATATTTAAAAATAAAATATTATTATGAATTTTAATGCAAAATTTTATGTTAAAGTTATATAAAGTATATTTGTAGTTTATATGTAAATAATTATGAAAAAAATAGTTATTATAATGGCGGGTGGCTCGGGTGAAAGGTTCTGGCCACTAAGTAAAACAATTAAACCTAAACAATTATTAGATTTATCAGGAAATAGCAAAACTTTATTAGAAGAATCTATTGATAGAATAATTAACTTTGTTGATAATAAAGACATATACATTATTACAAATAGCATCTTGCAAAATAAAATTAGAGATATTTTAAAAACAATACCACCTGAAAATGTAATTGCAGAACCATATAAAAGAAATACTGCACCTTGTTTGGCATTAGCAGCTGGAATAATATTAGCTAAGTATTGTAATTACAATCCAAACGAAATAGTAATTTCTGTTCTTACAGCCGATCAAATAATAGAACCAGTTGATAAATTTTTATATTCTTTAAATATATTGAGTAATTTTTCTTTAAAATCTGATTCTATAAGTACTATCGGAATAGTTCCTAATAGACCAGAAACTGGATTTGGATATATTGAATTAGCTAATGTAATTGACGAAAATAATCAAATGTTTAAAGCAAAAAAATTTCACGAAAAGCCAGATAAAGAAACAGCCCTAAAGTATATCCATTCGGGTAATTGTCTTTGGAATAGTGGTATGTTTTTCTTTAGATTAGATATATTTATTGACCTATTGACAAATCATCTTCCCGAAATAGGCTCACAAATAAAAAATATATCTATTTTATATAAAGATTATATCAATTGTAAAATTGATGGTGCTCTGCCACAAATAGATGAAATTTATAAGAATTTTCCAGATATATCTATAGATTATGGTTTAATGGAAAAGCTTACAAATGTTTATGTTTTAAAATCAAATTTCAGTTGGGATGATATTGGTAGTTGGGATGCATTATTTAGAATTAGGAATAAAGATATTAATGGAAATATAATTGAAGGTGAAGTAGAGTATATTGATGTTACTAATTCTATAATTATTAATCATAGCACCAACAAATTTTTAATAGCAGGTTTTAGATTAGATGAAATGCTTATTGTAAAAACAAATGATGCTTTATTAGTTACAAAACTATCAAATGCACAGGAAATTAAACAAATAATTAAACAGTTAAAAGAAAATAATAAACTAGATTGGATATGATATGACAAATTTTTTAAACTATGATACTAACTCGATTTTTAGTTCATTAGAAAATTTTCATCTTCAGGTAGAGCATGCCATAGAATTGGGTAATTCACAAAAAGAAATTATATATGAGACATTGCCTGATAATATTATGATAAGTGGAATGGGTGGTTCTGCTATTGGAGCAGAATATTTTAAGAATTTTATTTATAATGCTGAATATTTACCAAATACAAGAATAGAAATAAATAGATTTTATAATTTGCCTAGATATGTAGATAATAACACCCTTGTAATTCTTAGTTCATACTCAGGAGATACAGAAGAAACAATTTCTGCCTGTATGGATGCTATCAGAAAAACAAATAAAATAGTTGCTGTAACAGTAGGTGGTAAATTAGAAAAAATATGTAAAGAACATAATATTCCAATTTTTAAGTTACCTGAAGGATTTCAGCCAAGAGCAGCTTTAGGATATTCATTTGTATTCTTTAATTATATTTTAATTAAATGTGGTTTATTGTCTAAAGATAATCAACTAGAATTAATCAAAACATTAAACTCTTTACCCGAATTTATTAAAAAAATAAATAAAAAGTATGTTGTTCACGATTTCAATAATCCTGCATTTAAACTTGCTAATCAATTATTCGATAGAATTCCTTTAATTTATTCTTCTGAACTAATGTTACCAATTAATTTACGCTGGCGTGGGCAATTTCAAGAAAATTCTAAATCAATGGCTTTTGGCAATGTAGTACCCGAAATGAACCATAATGAAATTAACAGTTTCTTTAAGCCAATAGGTGCAATAGAAAAATTAAAAATTATTCTATTACGAGATAGAAGTAATCATCCAAGAGTCAAAATTAGATTCGATGCAATGAAAGAATTATTAAACGATATGGGAATAGACTTTTTAGAATATTACGGAATAGGAGATAGTTTTTTAGAAAGAATAATAGATTTGACATTGTTGGGAGATTGGACAAGCTATTATTTAGGAATTTTGTATAAACAAGATCCAAATGCCATTCCATATATTCAAAAATTTAAAGAGATAATGAACAAAGCAAAAGACTAATTTGAATATATAATTTTTGTGGATTATTTTTGTCTTTACATTTTTACAAAATATAAAAATTTTGGAGATTTATTTAATGACATTTGTCCCCAATACTGATGAAGAACGCCAGGAAATGTTAAATAAAATAGGTGTTACTTCTTTCGAAGATTTAATAGCTAATATTCCTGAAGAATTTAGGTTAAAAGAATTATTAAATTTACCACCTAAACTATCTGAATACGAAGCTTATAAATTATTATCCAACTTGGCAAGTAAAAATTTATCAGCAGATAACTGTTTATGTTTTTTAGGTGGTGGTGCATACGATCATTTTATTCCATCAATAGTTGATTCTGTATTGCAAAAGCCCGAATTTAAGACTGCATATACACCTTACCAAGCAGAAGTATCACAAGGAACACTTCAATCTATGTATGAGTTTCAATCAATGATTTGCCAATTAACAGGTATGGATATATCTAACGCTTCGTTGTATGATGGAGCCAGTTCATTAGCAGAAGCTTGCTTGATGAGCCAAGCTCACAATAGAAAAACTAAATTTTTAATCGCTGGTCAGATCAACCCTGCTTATATAAATGTTACAAAAACTATTACATATGGAAGAAAATTAACTTATGAAGAAGTGATTTCTGAAGATGGTACGTGTGATTTAAATAAACTTGAAACTTTAGCAAATGATGAAATTTCTGCAATTATTGTTCAACAACCTAATTTCTTAGGAAATTTAGAAGAAGTATACGAAATTGAAAAAATAGCACATAAAAACAATGCACTTTTTATAGTAATTGTAAATCCTATTTCCTTAGGTTTGTTAGAAGCTCCTGGTAAATATAATGCTGACATAGTAGTTGGCGAAGGGCAATCACTAGGAATTCCACTTAGTTTAGGGGGTCCTTATTTAGGAATTTTTGCTTGTAAACAAGAATTTATTAGAAAAATGCCTGGTAGAATTTGTGGTATTTCTCAGGATTTAGACGGTAAACGTGCTTTTGTGCTAACATTACAAACAAGGGAACAACAAATTAAACGTGATAAAGCAACTTCTAACATTTGTACAAATCAAGGATTGTTTATGTTAGCAGCTACAGTTTACATGGCAACAATGGGTAAGCAAGGTATTAAAGAAGTTGCCGAACAATCATTCCATAAAGCACATTTTTTAGCACAAGAAATTGAAAAAATAAACGGATTTAAATTATTTAATAATAAACCATTCTTTAATGAATTTTTAATAGAAACTCCTATTGATGCAAAAATTATTGTAGATAGAGCTTCAGAACAATTTATATTACCTGGTCTTAACATCAATAGATTCTTACCAAATAGAAAAGGTTTACTAATAGCAGTAACAGAAAAAAGAACTAAACAAGAAATGGATAAATTATTAGATTTCTTTAGAAATATTGTCAATTAATGACTGAAGATACAAATAATATAAAGAATACACCACAACGCCGATTTATTATAATCGGTGTTTTTGTTTTTACATTAATTGCTATAGTAATTTTGTTTTCGGACTATGGACTTTTAAATCGCTTCAAATTAACAATGGAAATTAGAAATTTAAAGCAACAAATAGAACAACAGAACAAGATAAAAGACTCCTTATTAATTTTAATTAATAAATTAGAAAAAGATTCAATCGAAATAGAAAAAGTAGCACGCGAAAAATACGGGATGATAAAAAAAAATGAAGAAATTTATTATATTTTAGATACTAATAAAATTAATGAATAATGTTTTTAGCCTTTGATATTGGTGGTACTAATTTAAAATGGGGAATATCAAGTGGAGATATTTCTACAATTTCGTTTTTTTCTGAACCATTAAACAAAGAAAATTCTAAACAGCAGTTTTTTCAGGTTTTTAATAGTTTGATTCAAGTAAATAATTTTAAATCTATAGGAATAGGCATCCCCGGGATAATAGACAATAATGGAAAAATAACTGTTTTACCAAATTTAAAAGGATGGGAGAATTTAAATTTATTTCAAGAATTAAAAAAAATAACTGACATACCCATTTACTTAGATAATGACGCTAATATAGCAGCATTAGCAGAATTATACGAAGGAAATGGTAAAAATCTAAATAATTTCTTATATGTTACTTTGGGCACCGGAATTGGAGGTGCAATAATTATAAATCGCAGAATATTCAAAGGAGATAATGGTTCTGCAGGAGAAATTGGTCATATAATTATAGATAGAAATATAATAAATCAATATTTACCATCTTTTAGGTGGGGAATTGTAGAAGAATATTGTGGAAGGGAACAGATTATTAAATTAACTCAATCTAAATTAAAAAACTATCCTAATAGTAAAATAAATGATTTCGATGAATTTGATGTAAAAGATATTTTTAATTTAATTGAAAATAATGATGAATTAAGTAGAGAAATAATAGAAGAAGTTGCGTATAATTTATCTTTAGCATTTGTTTCGGCAATTAATTTGTTGGATATACATACTATTATAATTGGTGGAGGAATTTCAAATTCTAACTATTTATTAGAAGAGGTTTCTAAAAATGTTAAAAAAAGAGCATTACCACATATAAAAGAAAATTTTAAAATTATAAATGCTAAGTTCCAATCTAATACAGGAATAATAGGTGGAATATTAGCAGCTAAAAATTTGTTTAATAATTAGGAAACTTTTATGAAAGAGATTATTTTTACTGAAAATGCTCCTGCTCCTATTGGACCTTATTCTCAAGGTATTTTAACAGAAGGGAAAATACTCTTTGTTTCAGGTCAAATTCCATTAACTCCTGATGGAAATTTAGCAGGTAATGATATTGTTTCTCAAACACATCAAGCATTAAAGAATGTTTTAGCAGTAGTAGAAAAATCAAGAGGAACAGCTGAAAATATAGTAAAAACTACAGTTCTGATGAAAGATTTATCTGATTTTGCAATTATGAATGAAATTTATGAACAATATTTAGGTAATTCTAAGCCAGCAAGAGCAGCTTATCAAGTAGCACGTTTACCTAAAGATGTATTAATCGAAATAGAAGCAATTGCAGTTATTTAATGATACGGGACATTTTATTAATATTACTATTTTTTTTGTTGTCTGAAATTTCTATTTTTTGCAAAGAACAAGATAGTATTCAAGCACAAACTATACAAATGAGCAAATCCCCAACTGGTGCAATATGGCGTTCGTTGATAGTACCTGGTTGGGGACAATTATATGTTGAAAATTACTGGAAAGCTCCATTATTTTTTGGAGGTTTTGCTACATTATCATATCTAATTATCTATAATCATAGTAATTTTATAGATTATGCAAACAAATTAGAAAATATCCCAAAAACTAATCCAGATTATGAAATTACTAAATTATGGAGAGAATATTATAGAGATAATCGAGATATGAGTGCTTTTTATTTAATAGCTGTATATATTTTATCCGCAGTAGATGCTTATGTAGGGGCGCATTTATATGATTTCGATATAAATGAAGATTTATCTATAAACTTTGACTTTTACAGTAAAAATTATATACCATATATCAGAATAAATCTAAAATTTTAAATTTTTCTACTATTTTACCGTTTTAATCATTTTAATTTATTAAAAGTTAGAAAATGTATTTAAATTGTGGAATTGTAGGTTTACCAAACGTAGGAAAATCAACTATTTTTAGTGCATTAACTTCGGCACCTGCTGAAGCAGCAAACTATCCATTTTGCACTATTAATCCAAATTTTGGAATAGTTAATGTGCCAGATTTTAGATTATATAAAATTGCAGAATTTATTCCAACGCAAAAAATAATACCTACAACTGTAGAATTTGTTGATATTGCTGGTTTGGTAAAGGGTGCTTCTAAAGGCGAAGGTCTTGGAAATCAATTTTTAGGTAATATTAGACAAGTTGGTGCTATTATTCACGTGGTAAGGTGCTTCGAAGATGATAATATTGTGCATGTAGAGGGAAGCATCTCACCTATTCGTGATATAGAAATAATTGAATTAGAATTAGCTTATGCTGATTTGGAATCTGTAAATAGAAAATTAGAAAATATTGGGAAATTTTTAAGATCCCAAGATAAAAAAGTTGTAGAAAAAGCAAAATTACAAGAGGAAGTGTTAACTAAAATTAGAATTAATTTAGAAGAAGGCAGACCTGCTCGAAAAGTAGAATTAAATGAAGAAGAATATCAATCAATCAAAGAACTAAATTTAATTACTATTAAACCACAAATTTACTGTTGCAATGTAGATGAAAATTCCTTAAATAAAGATAATGAGTATGTAAAACATGTAAAAAATTACGCAGAACAAAATAATTCAGACGTAATTGTTATTTGCGGCAAATTAGAAGCAGAAATAGCAGAGTTAGAAACAGATGAAGAACGAAAACATTTTTTAAATGATTTAGGATTAGAAGAATCTGGACTAAATCAATTAGCAAGAGCAGCGTTTCATTCTCTTAATTTAAATACGTTTTTTACAGCTGGCGAAAAAGAAGTTCGTGCTTGGACATTTAAGAAAAATTCTTTAGCTCCGCAAGCAGCTGGTGTTATTCATAGTGATTTTGAAAAAGGTTTTATCCGAGCAGAAGTTTATCATTTTAATGATTTAATAGAATATGGGTCTGAACAAAAAATAAAAGATGCAGGAAAATTAAGAATAGAAGGAAAAGATTATGTAGTTCAGGATGGAGATATAATGCATTTTAGATTTAATGTATAATATTTAAAATAAATTTTATATGTTTTGTAAAATTTGTAATCATTTGTCAGATTATATATTTACAGCTAAAATATTGTATAAATATAATGTTCATTATTATTACTGCAATAATTGCGGTTTTATGCAAACTGAAGAGCCTTACTGGTTAGAAGAAGCATACAAAGAACCAATAAATATAACAGATACTGGATATATACAGAGAAATATTCAATTATCTCAAAAACTAACTATAATTTTAAATATATTTTTCGACAAAAACGGAAAATTTTTAGACTATGCGGGTGGATATGGAATGTTTACTCGTTTAATGAGAGATATTGGCTTTGATTTTTATTGGGATGATAAATATACAAAAAATCTTTTTGCAAGAGGATTCGAACATACTTCTGGAATAACATACGAAGCAATAACAACTTTCGAAAGTTTCGAGCACTTTGTAAATCCAATAAAAGAATTAGAAAATTTATTAAATCTATCAAACAATATAATTTTTTCGACCGAATTATTACCCTATCCTATTCCTAAACCAGAAGAATGGTGGTATTATGGGCTAAATCACGGTCAACATATAGCAATTTATAGCGAAAAAACTTTACAATTTTTAGCAAAAAAATATAAACTTAATTATGCACATCATAATTACTTACATATTTATAGCATAAAATCCATCACAAATCAAAATTTAAATATTCTAAATCAATCAAATGACCAAATTTTTGAGCAATTTAAAAAACAATTAAAAAGTAAAACTTGGAATGATTTTTTAAAACTTCTAGAAGAATCTAAAGCAATGAATTTAAATAAATAATTTTAATCTTTATATCTATATTTTATTTGAACCACTCTTGAAAATCTTTTTATCAGCGAATTAGTATTAACATTATTTTGTTTTATACCTAAACCCTTGGCTTTTTCTTGATTAACATTCAGGAATTTTGCAACTTCTAAAGCTCTTTGATAAGATAATTTTTGATTAAATTGAATATCTCCAATATCGTCAAAATAGCCTTCGATACTGATAACTTCGATATTTTTATGAAGTAATTTTTCTAATAATTGTAAATTGTATTGATCAATTTTGTAAGAATTATAATCAAAATATAAATTTTGAACAAATATTTCATTGTTTTTTAGTTCTAAAATTTTGCTTTTTTCTATGCTATTATAGCTTATTTTAATTAATTTTTCCTGGTCGAACTTTACATTGTTTAAATCAATTGCAATAATTTTAAACTTTAAAAAAATAGTTTCTTCATTTAAATCTTTTATAATTTCGTATGTATTCAGATAAGTATTTGAAGTTATATCTAATTCTAAACTCTTTATTTTAACAGTATCGGAATATATTTCAAGAAACAATTTTTTAATTTTTTTGGAGTTAGGAAAATTTAAGTTAAAAATAATTTTTTCAGGATTAGTTTCTTTAACAATTATAGTATCTGGAACAAAATTTTCATTAATTTCTGAATTTATTATCTCTATTCTTCTTCTTTCGTTTCTAATTAGTTCATTTTTAAGATTTTCATTTTTGTATTCTAATGAGTCTATTTGTATCTCGATAGCATTTTCATTGATATGAGTATTTTCATTTATAAATTTCTTTAAATTTTCAATTCTTTTTTGAATCAAATTTAATGATTTATCACTATCATAACCTTTATAAGCTATTAAATTAATCTTATTATTTTTGTTATTCTTTAGTTTATTTAAGTATTTTTTAAATATATTTTCGTAATTAGTATTCAAAAATTCCATATCTCGAAGATATATATCACTAGAATTTTCATAAAAATATACTGTATTACAATTTATAAACTCATTAACAACAAGCTTTTCATTAATTTCTATTTTATCAACTTTTCTTTTTTCATTATTATTCATACCGATTAAATCAAAATCGAATAAAAAACTATCGTTCTTAACAGATAATGTATCTATTCTATACTGAGATTTTCTAATCTGTAGTCTTTTTGTAATTACAACAGTATCTTATTCGATTACAATTTGTCCTTTTTTAAATTTTTCTTGTTCTCCTTTTAATTTAATATAAGTTAAATTTGTATCTGGCAATTCGATAAAATCTGTAAAAATTTCTTTATTATTAATTTTAAGTTTTCTTTCGGAAAAATTTTCATCTTTTAAAATAGGTAAAGGTTTTATTTCTTGTTCGGGGTTTATAGGATAGTTTTGATATTCATTATTATCAATTTTAAAATTAATTGATAAGCCAATAAAAAAATTATATGTTTTCCAATTTAAAGGTTTAGCAATATCATTAAGAAATAATTCAGAGCCTATTTTTAATTCTAAAATTTTATTTAAATTTTTATTAAGTGTTAATGAATAACTAAGAGAAGGAATAATAGATATACCAAATTGATTATCTATATTAATTTTTCCTGAATTTTGGTTTCTAACTCTACTGCCAGTATCGTTACCATTGGAGTCGAGAAATGTGCCTAAATTGTCTGGTTTGGAGATACTTTCTTTTTGCTCATAAAATGTATCGAATAAATAATTTAATCCAAAACCTAATGATAAAGAAAATTTATCTAAATTATAATTAATTGAAGGTAAGATAGATATAATTTTAAAATTTGTATTCAGATCGTGCTTGAATTCTCCTTCTATTACTCTATTATTGTATCCGAATAATTCTTTTTCATATTCAACAAATTTTCCGTTTAAAAGAAGGTATCTCAAATTTGTTTGAATATTAAAATCATTACCAATATTATATTTATAAAACAAAACAAAGCTTAAATTATAATCTTGTCCTTCTCTAAATATAGGGCAACAATTTGGAATTCCAGGAAGCTGCTTGAATTCTACATTGTTTATAATATTATGAAAATTTAAACCAAATCCCCAATAATCATTTTCTGAATATTGCGAAAATGTGATTTGATAACTTAAAAATATTAAAATAAAAATCCATTTTTTCATAATAAAAAAGAAAACTGCATCGAAGCAGTATTTAAAATAACAAAAAAAATGGACTTATCTTAATACATTTATTCTATGAATCTTATTATAGGTAGGTGTTTCTAATTTTACATAATAATTTCCGGCAGGTAAATTATTTAGATTATAGTAGAAAATATATAATCCTTTAGGAAGATAATTATTTACAATTTCAGATATATAATTACCATTATAGTCATAAATTATAATTTTTGTTAAGCCATTTTCAATTAAATTTACTTCTAATTCTAAATTACTATTGTTAATATTTTTTATATTTAAGTTAATAGGTTCATCAATTTTTATTAGTCTACTTCCATTGGCATTGCAAATATTTAGTATTTTTAAAATACCTACTTGCTCTACTATATCAATTTCTAAATCGTTAATTTGTGTATCGAATAGTTTGAGTATAGAAACACTATCGTTACCTAAGGATACTAAAAAATCAAAATAAAACACACTATCAGAACTAATTGGTAATATCAGTGGAATTATCCTTAAATTTTCTCTAACAATACCACTAAAAGTATTATTAATAGGATGAAGGATTGTTGAATTGAATGCAAGTTTTGTATTGATAATATTTATTCCGT
>Ga0308419_1001495_pt1 | contig 15529 bp, 12 predicted proteins | sample HotsprSampleMS50_FD_203674 | JGI IMG/M metagenome (GOLD analysis project Ga0308419, IMG submission 203674) | Hot spring phototrophic mat microbial communities from Mushroom Spring, Yellowstone National Park, Wyoming, United States - 20090730_MS50 ... | reverse complement strand
ATGGAACCCTGGAATCGCGGGTGATCGGCCAACCGCGTGAAGATGGCGTCGGGAGGCGAACCGGCGGGACGAACTCCATCGGCTCCAGTCAGCTTGCCCAGCCCAAGGGCGAGGTGGATCGCTTTGGCCGGGACATTGGTTCGGATCTCCTTGCGGCGAATTAGGAACACGTCCCAAAGCGACTCATCGGTTGGGGGAACCGACGGGGACGGCGTTGAGGAGGCGGGAGGGGACATTGTGACGGACGACCTCCTAATCGGGTTCTCAGCGGGACGAACCTTTGGGTTCTTGAACTCCGATATGAACCGAGACCCCTTCGACCTCGGCAACCTGACTGGCCACCCGCATGACTTCGCCGTAGGACGCTTCGCCGTCCCCTTGGATGACGACGCGGGAGCGTTGCTCGCGTTTGGCTTGCTCGACGGCCTTCTTGATGCCCTCGGCCGAGACTTCGGGACGGGGCTGGCCATTCTCGTCGAAGAGGCCGTCGCCCAAAACCACCCGGGCTTCCGCACCGGGGCGGGGTGGGGCAACGGTGATGACTACGACCTGGTTTTGGTCCAGCACTCCCCCGTGACGCGCGGGGGGAACATTGACCTTTTCGCCGCCGGTGGCCTGCATGGAAAAGAGCATGAAGGTCATCAGTTGAAAGACCACATCCACCATCGGAGTCATGTCGATATGGGTGTCGTCAGCGGTGAGGGCTTCGCCGCGTTTCAACATCATGGCGGGAGGTCTCCCAAACGGGTCGAGTCGAAGACGATGAGGAGCGGGGAACCTGGCTGGAGGCTGGGCCGGGTTTGGAAAGGAAGGGGCCTGTTGCGAGGACAAACCGCGAGAGGGGGCCAAAGTCGGACAGGATCGGACCCCCTGTGCCTCTTGATGATTTAGTCGAGCAGATGGCCGCCGGTGGCGGCGGCCTTGCCCCTAAAGAGCCGGGGATCGAGACGTTCGAGGCGTTCCACGAACTCCTGAAGCTGACGCTCGGTACGGTCGCGTAGGTGCCTGAGCTTGGCGTGGTAGTGGTTGGCCACCACCATCATCGGCGTGGCGATCAGCAACCCCGAGCCGGTGGCCCAAAGCGCCAGCGAGATGTCGCCGGAGAGGGTCTTGGGATCGACCTCCGCGCCGCTAATTCGGGCGAAGGCGGCGATCATCGAGGCGACCGTTCCCAGAAGGCCCAGCAGCGGACCCATCCGCACGATGGTGCCGATCGAGGCCAGCCGCATTTCCAGAACGCTGATGATTTCGGTATGGAACTCCATCACCATCAGCGACTTGATTTTGGCCAGCCCTTTGGCGCGGTTGGCCAAGGCTACGGCGATAAGTTGGCCCAACGCGGTGTTCCAGTACTTGGGGGTCTGACAAACTTTGATGGCCTGATCGATCGTCTTGCCACCGCCGGCGGCGGCTTCAACCTGGTTGAGCAGCTCGAAGGCGGCTCGATCCGACAGCAACCGCTTGTTGATCCCGCGATGGATCAACACCCAGTTGTAGATCCCCCATGCCCCAAGCATGGCCAGAGCGCCGTAGATGCCGTAACCAAACCAGTCGATGATTTTCGAGAGGGTATCGATATCCATGACGAAGGCGATCCCGAAGAAAACAGGGGGCGATTTGGGAAGGGACGAGGCGACCCGGCCACTGGGATCAACTCGGCTCGTCACGCCAGCTTTTTGGTTGACGATGAATCTCGGCTTGGACACAAGACGGGCGGGTCCCCTCTGTTCCGCGGTCGGATCGAGAGGGGAAGGCAAGGGCGTGGCGACCCGGCGGCGCGATCCGGGATGGAGGGGAGTGGGTAACCTACCGCTTCCCATCAAGCCGTTCCCAAGCCGGTTGGGGCAACGCGATTCGGTGCGGGAGGGGACGCGGGTGGGAACGGAGTCAGGCCGAACAGTTCCAAACCAGTCGAGCCGAGCCAAGACATAACGAATGGGATCATGCTACCACAACGACCCAAGGTGGGGAATGGTCCGCCGGTCCCACCACCATGTTCAACCCGCGGCGTGGCGATCGGTTGGAGCGGGAACGACTGGGACCCCCAAAGGTTTGGACGGCGATGACTTGCCGAAACGTTGAGGAGAAGCGACAATCGCGTTGGTAAGGCCGTCTCGGTGAAACAGGCGGCAAGCGCTGGGACGCGCGCGACGTTGGGAAGACGACCTTGACCTGACGCGAACGGGCGACCCAAGCCGGTCAGCCTGGTTGAGCCACTCAGCGGGGACCGGATGTGATGGCGATGGTGCGACGGGCGGTCCTGGTCGTCGGAAACGCCGCGATGGCGGAGTCCCTCGCCAGGATGTTGAGCGAGGCCGGTTTCGAGCCATTCGTGGCGCAACCGCAAACCGATCCCGTAGACTTGGTCCACGCTCACCACCCTCACGTGGTTTTGTTGGATCGGGAGTGGAAAGCGGGCGACCGGGACGCGCTGGAGTTGTGCCGCACCCTCAAATATCGACGCGAGACCAATCTGGTGCCGGTGATCTTGATCACCAACGGCGACTCCTCCGACGATCGCCTAGATGGAGTGCGGGTGGGGGCCGACGCTTATTTGGCTCGTCCGGTTCGTCCCGAGGATCTGACCCGCGCCCTCGATCAGGCCACGGCCTGGCGTCGGGAACACGAGCGTCATGGTCTGGCCGGGGAGATTCGGTTTCGCATTCGCAGCGAGTTTGAATATCTTCGCCAACTCAACGACATGTTGGCGGATCTGTTTGCCCACACCCGTTTGACCGACAAGCAGATCAAAGAGTTGCGTCAGGCAGTTCACGAGATGGGCGGCAACGCGATCGAGTGGGGGCATCGTCGCAACGCCGACTTGCCGTTGGCGGTCACTTATCGAATCTATCCCGACAAGGTGACCTTGATCGTCCGTGACCAGGGCCCCGGGTTCGACCGCAACAACCTACCGCACGCCGCTAGCGAGGATGACCCGGTGGCCCACATGGAATATCGCATGGCCCACAACATGCGCGACGGCGGTTTCGGCATTATGATGGCCCGCGGCTTGGTGGACGAGTTCGCCTACAACGAGGAAGGCAATGAGGTCACCCTGGTCAAGCGGTTTCCCCCCGCCGAGTGACCTGATCCGGTTTGATTCGGTTCGGGCGGGCGAGGGACACGCTTAGTTGAGCATGTCGCGCCATTGAGCGCTGGGGGAACAGGAGCGGAAGGCCGCCGGTCGCCTGGCGTCCCCTTGATCCTTGAAGGACCATGTTCGATCATCGCCATGCCAGGTCCGCGCGGCCAAGACCAAGTGGTTGAACCTGAGAACCGCGCTGCGCGGCGTTTCGTCGTCAGGTCGCGTCGGCCGCAGGCCGTCTGGTTCGCGGAGCCGGCGGAGTCGCGCCGGGGAGGAGTTAGGATAGGAGTTCGCCACAATGTCCAAGCCCAGCCCCAGCCCGATTCGAGTGGGCGTGGTGATGGGAAGCCGTTCCGACTGGGAGATCTTGCGGCACGCCGCCGAGACGCTCAGCGAACTGGCGATCCCCCACGAAACCAAGGTCGTCTCCGCCCATCGCACTCCCCATCGCCTCTACGAATACGCCCAGAATGCGGAATCCCGCGGCTTGGAGGTACTCATCGCCGGCGCGGGGGGAGCGGCCCATCTGCCGGGGATGCTCGCCTCGCTGACCTTGCTGCCGGTGTTAGGCGTGCCGGTGCCTAGCCGGGCGTTGCACGGGGTCGATTCCCTGCTGTCGATCGTCCAAATGCCGCGGGGCGTGCCAGTAGGCACCCTCGCCATCGGCGAGGCTGGGGCGGTCAACGCTGCGTTGTTGGCTGCCTCCATCCTGGCGCGTCACGACCCGGCCCTACGGCACCGCCTCTTCGAGTATCGACGCGCTCAAACCGAAGCGGTCCCCGACTCCCCCTTCGAGGCTCCCCTGTGACCACGCCCAACCGATCCTCCTTCGACCCGCGCTCCGATCCGTCGGACCCGTCGCCCGAACCCTCGTTCGAGACCCTCTCGTATGACGATTCGGTAACGATTCCCGCCGTTCGTCTTGGCGAAGAGGAAAGCCCCGCCGCCCTCCCATCGATCGAACCAGAGGCGGGTGGCTCGTCGATGGTATTGAGAGCGATCCGGGCCAATCGACTCGGGTCGCCCGGTCAGATGCCGATTCGCCCGACGATCCCGCCGCTGGGCCAGGACGCCTCCGGCAAGACACTCGATACCCCAGCGTTCCGTCTGGCCCCTCCCGGCCCGATCGGAGTCATCGGCGGCGGTCAACTTGGACGCATGTTCATCCAGGCAGCCCGACGTTTGGGTTACGATGTGGCGGTGCTGGCCGACCATCCCGACGACCCGGCCGCCCGGATTAGCCGCCAGGTGGTCCTAGGGCCCAGTGGAGACCTCAACACCCTCAAGGTCTTTCAAGCTCACGCCGCGGCTGTCACCGTCGAGTTCGAGAATGTCTCGGCCCCTGGTCTGCGCTGGCTGGAAGGTCAAAAGCGGGTGGTTCGACCTAGCTCCCATTCCGTGTGGATCTGTCAAGATCGCTTACGCGAGAAAGGGTTCCTCGAGAGTCAGGGAGTTCCCACGGCCCCCTGGCGTCCCATTGTGGACGCCGAGGACCTCGATCGGGCGATTCGGCCGTTCGAGCAAGGCGGCGCGCCGTTTCCAGCAATCCTCAAGACCGCCACCTCCGGCTACGACGGCAAGGGCCAGCGACGGGTCGAGACACCTGACCAGCTGGAGGAGGCTTGGCGGAGCCTGCGGCGGTCCCCCTGCGTGTTGGAGGGGTTCGTTCCCTTCGCCGCCGAGGTCTCAGTGGTCGCCGCGCGGGGACGCGACGGCCAGGCGGTGACCTTTCCGCCGTTCCTCAATCATCACGTCCATCACATCCTCGACACCACCACCGCCCCGGCCCCGCTTGGACCGATCCTCACCGCCGAGGCCCGCGACCTGGCGCTCAAAACCATCCACGCCCTTGAGCATGTCGGGGTGCTGTGCGTCGAGTTCTTCCTGACCACCGACGGCCAGTTGTTGGTCAACGAATTGGCTCCTCGGCCCCACAACTCCGGCCACCTGACCATCGAGGCGGCGGTCTGCGACCAGTTTGAACAACAAGTCCGTGCCCTAGTGGGTCTGCCCCTGGGCTGCGCCGATTTGGTCAGCCCGGCGGCGATGGTCAACCTCATGGGAGAACTCTGGAGCCAGGGCGAACCCAACTGGACCGCCGCCCTCCAAGCCGAACCCGCCGCCCGTCTCCACCTTTACGGCAAGTTCCGGCCCGCCCCCGGCCGCAAGATGGGCCATCTCACCGTGCTGGATCCCGACCCCCAACGCGCCCTGGACCGCGCCCTGGCCGCCCGTCGCGCCTTGGCCTCGTGACTCCTCATTGAATCCTCAGCCCCGCTCTTGCGAAACCAAAGCCCACAGCCTACCATAACTCGCCGTCGCCACGCCGAATTCCGTCGAACGGGATTGGGCGGGCAACCGAAGCGCGAGGAGGTCGGTGCGTTGCGCAAGCCCCAAGCGGTGACCGATCGGGAGTTGGAAATCCTCAAGATCCTCTGGGCCAAGGGACGGGCCAACGTCCGCGAGGTCCAGGAAGAACTGGGTCGCAACGTCGGACCGGTGGCCTATTCCACCGTGCAGACCTTGCTCAACATCATGGAGGAGAAAAAGGGGCTGGTGCGTCATGTGGTGGAAGGACGCACGTTTGTTTATATTCCGAAAAAAACTCCCGAAGGTACCTTGCGGGAGATGACCAAGCGGTTCATCGACCGGGTGTTCGATGGAGCATTGGACCGAGTGATGGTGGCGCTGCTTGACGCCCGCGCGCCTAGCCCCGAGGAATTGGCGCGGTTGCGTGCGGTGCTGGACCGCGCCGCGACCTCGACGCAAACGCCGTCGCGAGCCCACGGGGAGGCGGCAGGAGAAACAGGCGGGTTGGCCTCCCGTCCGTCCAGAGAGGTCACGCGGTCGGGGTCGGACCCCTCGTCCTCCTCCAATCCGCGGGCATGTGGCGACTGAACGAACACAGCGAGCGCGGAGTCCCTGGGTGGAACGAGGTTGTCCCTCGCGTGGTTGGTTTTTGGCGGGATTGCGTGTCGCGTCGCCTCAACACACCCTCTAACAAGCCAAGTCAGGATACAGGGGCCGCCCTCCCCAACATCGACGTGACGTTGAATGGGTTCGACATGCGAAGGGGACCACCCGGCCATGACCGAGACCTCCTGCCCCGCCGTCGTGCCGCCGGCTCGCCTCGCAAGTGAGCGGGTCGCCGCTGTCGCAACGTCATGGGACCGGCAGGGTTCAAGCGGGTTGAAGTGGGAACGGCTTGACGGTGGCGACCACGGTTGGAGTTGGGAGAGTCTCGAGCCGTTCCTGGCCGACTCGACAGCGGCCACCGCGCTGGTTTTGGGGCTGGGTGTTCTGGCGGTGGTGCCCTGTCGTCAACCGTCGCGGAGGGCGGTGCTCGCGCGGTCGGCGCTCCTGGCGGCGCTGACCGTCCCGTTCTTGGCGTTCCTGGCCGGGCTGCTGATTCCCGCTGGCACCGCCTGGTCGGCCTCGGCTCGTTGGGAACGGTTGTTGGAGGCACCGCCCACGATTCTCACCCGTCCTCCCTGGCCCTCAATCCCACGCGGCCTAGTCTGGGTCTGGGCAATGGTCGTGGCGGGCAAACTGGCGTGGCTGGGTCTGGGCTGGTGGGCCACGGCACGTCTGACCCGGCGCGGGCTTCAACCGTCGGCACATCTGGCCGCGTTGTTTGAGCGGATGTTGGAACGTCAAGGGTGGCCGCGGAAGGGTCATCACCGTCCCCGTTTGCGGGTCGCCGCCTGTTTGAACCGTCCCATGGCGGTCGGCGGCCTTTGGGGACCAGCCACCATCCTCCTGCCCCTTGCCTGGGACCGGCCCGAAGAGGACCCCTCGTCCCCTCCCACCAATGTCTCGGACTCCCCCCCTCCCCACCATCCCGCTTGGGAGCGTCAGGTGGCGTCCTTGGGGCATGAGTTGGCCCACATTCGTGGGGGCGACCCGTTTTTCCTACAACTGGGACGCTTGGTCGAGGCGGTCTGGTTCTGGATTCCCTGGGCGGGTTGGTTGGCCCGCCGCGAACGTCTGGACCGCGAACTCCTGGCCGACCACGCTGCCGCTGACTTGATGGGCAGTCCCTTGATTTACGCAGGAACCCTCGTCGAAGTAGCCGATCCCCGTGGCCAAACTCATGCCGATTCCCCTCCCGAACCCACCCGCGCCGCTCAACGCAGGCGGGTTGAAACCAACCTGACCACGCGGGTCCGCGTGTTGGTCCAATGCCCCTACCCCATCGAACGTCAGGCTCCCCTCGCCTGGCGACGCGGCTGCGCGGTCGCGTCGGCCCTCGTGGCGCTGGCGTCGATCGTTCTGGTCCCACCGCCGCTTGATCCGGTCAATCGGCTCGACCGCGAACTGGAACACCCGCGCGATGCCGCCGCCCAGGCCAAAGGCGACCTCAATGAACAACAACAGGTCTTCATCCTCAACTCCTACGAATGGTTCCAGAGGTCCGAACACCAGCCGATCCCGCTGCCCATTCTATTGCCACGGCAATTTCTTTTGACTCTGGATATCTGGATTGACCGGCCGGATGATCTGGAGCGGCTGAGGGTGGCGGGCTGCCATTTTCCCAACGCCGGCGGGGTCGATCGGGAACGCTCCCAGGCCGCCCGTCAAGTTGCCGTTTCCCCCCTGCCCGGCTGGCGACGGTTGCTGATCGCCCGCGGACGCGAGGGCCAGGTCGTCGTCCTCCTGGATGGACGACGGATCGCCTCGGCGCCCGACCCGTTGACCGCCGCTCAACCCTGGCTGTCACTGGTTCCTCCCCACCTAGGGGCTGGACGCATCCGCGATCTGACCCTTATCTGGAAAGAATGCCGAAAGACAAAGGATTAATTCGTCCTGGTTCCACCGTTGCCCCATTCCCTTCTCCCAGCCGATTGGAGCTTGGCTGATACCGAGCTTGAACCTGGTGTTCGGGGCAAAGTTCAATCGGGTTGAGGGGATTTGGTCGGGGAGGTTGACCGCACGACGCTTGTTCCGTCGGCTTGGGTCGGATAGCCTGTCGGGGCGCAATGACGCGGAGACGAGTCGGGGGAACCCGACGGAGGGGCGGTCGATGTGGTCCCTCCTCCCAAACAGGTTTGTTCCCGCGTGGAATGAATCGGGTTTCACCGCGTTGAATCGCGCGGAGTGATCTGTGTTTGATTCCTGGGTGGGATTGTTGGGTTCATGTTGTCCCGCCCCACACGCCTTGTGCGTGTGTGCGTAGCGTCCGCTTCACCAACCCGAGTGGTGGTATGTCCGATTTCGTCGCTTCATCGTCCCCGTCGGTCTCGCCGTCCCCGCCATCCGGCCCGAGTTTGCGGGTGGATTCTTCACAAGCGGCTTCGGGTTCGGGTTCATCGCGGCCTCCCTGGTCAATCGCCGAGGCCGACGTTCAACGCCTGATCCACGCCGACCACGACGACCCCTTCGCGGTCCTTGGTCCTCACGAAGCCCATCTGGATGGAGTGCCCGGCTGGGTAGTGCGGGCCTTCCTACCCACGGCCCGCGAGGCCACCGTTGTGCTGACCACCAGCCCCGCCCCGTATCAGGGACCGTTCGAGTTCCCGATGACCCGGGTCCATCCCGACGGCGTTTACGAAGTGGCCTTCGCCGGCCTGGAGGGACGGCCCCGCTACCGCATCCGGGCCACCGACGCCGAAGGCCGAAGCTGGAGCCAAGTCGATCCCTACCAGTTCGGCCGAGTGCTGACCGACTACGACCTTTATCTTCTGGGCGAAGGCACCCACTACAAAAACTATGAAAAAATGGGCGCTCACATCATGGAACATGAGGGCGTTCATGGAGTTCATTTCGCGGTCTGGGCCCCCAACGCGCGGCGGGTCAGCGTGGTGGGGGATTTCAACCAGTGGGATGGTCGGCGGTTGCCAATGCGGCGGTGCGGGCCGACCGGAATCTGGGAAATCTTTGTTCCTGGCCTGGTTCAGGGCGATCTATACAAATTTGAGATTCAGAGCCAGTTTCACGGCTACCTGGTCGAGAAGTCGGATCCCTACGGGTTTTACGCCGAGGTTCGGCCCAAGACCGCCTCGGTGGTTTGGGACATCACCCGTTTCCAGTGGAACGACCAGGATTGGATGGCCCAGCGCAGCGAGATTCAAGGGTTGGATCGGCCCATCTCGATCTACGAGCTTCATCTGGGGTCTTGGAAGCGTAAGGTTGAGGAGGGCGGCGGATTCCTGACCTATCGGGAACTCGCCGACCAATTGGCGGAATATCTCAAGGAGATGGGCTTCACCCACATCGAGTTGATGCCCATCACTGAACACCCCTTCGACGGCAGTTGGGGCTACCAGACGGTGGGTTACTTCGCTCCCACTTCGCGTCACGGCACGCCCGACGACTTTGCCTACTTCGTGGACAAGATGCACCAGGCTGGCATCGGGGTGATTTTGGACTGGGTCCCCGCCCACTTCCCCCGCGACCTTCACGGTCTGGGCTACTTCGACGGCACCCACCTTTACGAACACGCCGACCCCCGGCTGGGCGAACACCGCGACTGGAACACCAAGATTTTCAACTTCGGCCGTAACGAAGTCCGCAACTTCCTGCTGGGTAGCGCGCTATTCTGGCTGGAGCGGTACCACATCGACGGTCTACGGGTTGATGCGGTCGCCTCGATGCTTTACTTGGACTACTCACGGCAGCCCGGTGAATGGCTACCCAACCGATTCGGCGGCAACGAGAACCTGGAAGCGATCGACTTCCTCAAGCGTCTCAACGAGTTGTGCCACGGCCACCACCCCGGCATCCTCACCTTCGCCGAGGAATCGACCAGCTGGCCCGGGGTCTCACGTCCCACCTACCTGGGGGGACTGGGCTTCAGTCTCAAGTGGAATATGGGATGGATGAATGACACCCTCAGCTACTTCGCTAAGGATCCCATCCATCGCAAATACCATCACGGGATGCTCACCTTCAGCCTGATTTACGCCTTCCACGAAAACTTCGTCCTCCCGCTCTCGCACGACGAGGTGGTTCACGGTAAGGGGTCGATCCTCGACAAGATGCCTGGCGACCTCTGGCAAAAATTCGCAAACGTCCGGTTGCTTTACGCCTACATGTTCGCCCACCCCGGCAAGAAACTGCTCTTCATGGGCAACGAAATCGCCCAGTGGCGGGAGTGGAGTCACGCCGAAAGCCTGGATTGGCACCTTCTGGAGTGGGCGTCGCATCGTGGCGTTCAAACCTTGGTCCGCGACCTCAACCGGCTCTATCGCAGTCTCCCCGCGCTCCACGAGGTCGATTTCGACTGGCGTGGCTTCGAATGGCTCGAACTACACGACGCCGATAACTCCGTCCTCGCGTTCCTCCGCCGAGGCCGTGACCCCGACGACATCGTGGTCTGCGTGTGCAATTTCACGCCGGTCCCCCGCCACCACTACCGGGTGGGCGTACCCTCGGGAGGCTTCTATGAAGAGATCCTCAACACCGACGCGGCGCTCTATGGTGGCGGCAACGTGGGCAACGCCGGCGGGGTTGAGGCCGAATTCGGCGAACACGCCGGACGCCCCTTCCACCTGACCATCACCGTGCCTCCCCTGGCGACGGTCTATTTCCGTATCCGACGCGGCTAGAGGTGAGCCTCCAGGCGAAAACGATCCTGGACCACCCGACGCTTCCGAACTTCGTCCCGCCCCGCTTCGCGTCGTATGCGACTCGTTTGATTTCGTTCCATTTCAGGCAGGGCGGGTCGCCGAGGGGAGGTTGAGCGTCTAGAATCAATGCGTGGCCTCAACCGATCGAACCACGCGCAGGCATCCCTCCAGTCGAACACGACGGACGCCTAGCGCGGTGATCGCGCGAGCCTTGGCTGCGTCCAACGCTCCGTTGATGGACCTCGCGCATCGATGTTCAGGTTGCCCACCTCGCGTTTGTTCGCTCTCCCTGAGCCGGTTCGAGACCGTCGGGCTGAATGGATGGATCAAGCCGGCCTAGATCCGCTGGAACATCGTCGCGCTCTGCGCGGCCTGGCGCGGATCAACGCCGTGAGCGGCTCTGGGCGGGCCATTCTGTCCGAACTAACCAAGCTAGCGCGCCGTTTGGAGCCACCTCGCCCGTTGCGGATTTTGGATCTGGCCTGCGGCGGCGGTGATGTGGCTTTGGACCTGGCGCGTCGAGCCCCGCGTCGGGGGCTTTCAGTGGTGGTCACCGGCATCGACCGCGCTGCCGAGGCGGTCGCCCTGGCCCGCGAACAGGCGGCCCGCGCTGGTCTGAGTAACTGCCTCCACTTTGAGACCGCCGACGTTCTGAGCGACCCCTGGCCCCGGGCTCCTCGCACCTTCGGCGACACTTGTTCCATCAAGGATGATGGGCGGTTTGATGTCGTTACGTGTTCGCTCTTTCTCCACCATCTCGACGAGTCGGACGCGACCCGATTGCTGACCCGCATGGCGGCCGAAGCGGCCCATCTGGTTTTGGCTGACGATCTGGAACGCTCTCGTCTTGGCTGGGCTGTAGCCTGGGTCGGCACCCGCCTGCTGTCCCGCTCGCCTATCGTCCACCTCGATGGTCCCCTGTCGGTGCGGGGTGCCTTCACCCTAGCCGAAGCCGCGGAGCTCGCCAACCGCGCGGGTTGGCGACGGATCGTGGTTCGCCGCCGCTTTCCGTTTCGCTACATTCTCAGCGGCGAGGTGTCCTCAACATGACGAATGCGAACACGAAGAGGAGTTGGGAAACCGAGGCGTCAACAGCGTCAACCTTCACGTCAACGTCGCCTTCGGCGCTGCCAGGAGCGGCCTACGACGCCGTCGTGGTGGGGGCGGGTCCCGCCGGCTCGGTCACGGCAATGGGGTTGGCTGAGCGGGGTTGGTCGGTGGCTCTGATCGATCGCGCGACGTTCCCACGGTCCAAGGTCTGTGGCTGCTGCCTCAATCAACACGCCCTCTCGACCCTCCAGACCCTGGGACTGGCCGACGTAACCGCCGACGCTCCCGTGCTGGATCGGTTCCGCCTGGTGGTGGGCGGAGGGGGGCGTCTCGACTTGCCGTTACCTCCCGGCCGCTCCTTGTCGCGAATGGTGTTCGATCAACGTCTGATCGATCACGCGCGACGACGCGGGGTCCACTTCCTGGAGCGAACCACGGCTCGCCTTGAGCCGTTGGAGCCCGTCGCGGCTCCTGGTTCAGTCGCTTGGCCGTGGCGGCGGTTGCGATTGCGTCAAGATAGGGAGGCCGCCGACGCAGAACCGCGGGAATTCCTGGTGATGGCTCGGGTTGTGGTTGCCGCCGACGGTTTGGCGGGCCGCCTCGCGGCCGACGAGCCAGGGATGGGTGTCGTCACGCGGGCCGACTCTCGAATCGGGGCCGGCCTGGTGGTTGACGCCGCAACCTTGGGTGGAGCTGGTCCCGAGCCTGGCCAGATTCTCATGGTTCTGGGTCGAGCCGGTTACGTCGGCCTGACTTTGTTGGAGGATGGTCGGGTTGATCTGGCCGCCGCGCTGGATCCCCAGGCCGTCAAGCGCGCGGGGGGAGTGGGCCGGGCGGTCCTCACCGTGTTGCGGGCCGCCGGGCTTGCCGCGCCCGAAGAGTTGGCGCTGGCTCCTTGGCGGGGCACCCCCGCGTTGACCCGTCGTCGTCGTCCCTGGGGCCGGCGGATTGTCGCGGTGGGGGACGCGGCGGGCTATGTCGAACCCTTCACCGGCGAGGGCATGGCTTGGGCGGTCGCCTCGGCCGCGCTGGTGGTTCCCTTGCTGGATGAGGCGTTGCGCCTCTCTGGTTACGCGGGGGCCGCGGGCGGGGAGTCGGACTGTTGGCCCGCTGAGGTCGGACCGCGTTGGGAAGCGCTTTATCATCGCCTGATCGGGCGTCGTCAACGAGTCTGCCGAGTGCTGAGCCGCGTGTTGCGTCATCCGCCCGCCGTGGCCGGGGTGCGACGGTTGGCGGTTCGTTGGCCTGGGACGTTGCGTCCTCTGACCCAGAGTCTGAACCATCCCACCGCGCCGCTTGCGAGCGTCGCGCCCCCCTCAGGAGCGGCCGCCGCGTCGTCTTGATCCATGAACGCGCCTTCCTGCCACGTCTCCCGCCAGGGGACTGAGCCGTTGGAGTCCGCCAGCGACGCCCCCACTGCGCCCCCCCCCGGTGGGATGGGGTTTGTGATCGAGGGATTGGGGACCGCTCTGCCCCAAGGGCGGCTTGAACAGGCTCAAACCGCCCGCGCCCTGGCGCGAATCAGCGGAAGCGATCCCGCTAAATACGCTGCGCTCTTTCGTCGCGCCAACATCCAAGCCCGTCACTTCGCCCTGCCGCCCGACGTCCTAAGCGACCTGGTAGAGGGAACGACCCACACCGACTCCCCCTTCGTTCCCCGTCCCGGTTCAGATCAGGATGGGCCCTCAACCGGTCAACGGATGAAAGCCTATAGCCAACTCGCGCCTGAGCTGGCTTTGCGGGCGGCTCGAATCGCCCTGGAGGAAGCCGGGGTCGCTCCCGAGACAGTCGCTCACCTGATCACGGTCTCCTGCACAGGGTTCGCCGCGCCGGGGGTCGATCTGGCGTTGATTGAAGGGTTGAACCTGCCGCGCCAGGTCCAGAGGCTGCACGTGGGATTCATGGGGTGCCACGGAGCTGTCAACGCCCTGAGAACCGCCCGGGGGCTGGCGGCGGTGGAGGAAGATCCCCAAGCGCGTCTGCTGACGGTGGCCGTCGAGTTGTGTTCCATCCACTTCCGCAGCCGTCCCGACCCGCGCTCGGTGGTGGCCAACGCCTTATTCGCCGATGGAGCCGCCGCGGTGGTGGGTCGCGGCGAACGCCACGCGACCGCGGCATCGTTGCCCACGGGATCGGGCTATCGGGTGGTCGATGGAGGAGCCATGTTGTTTCCAGGCACCGCTGAGGCCATGACCTGGACCATCGGCGACCACGGCTACGAGATGACGCTGGACCCGCGTGTGCCGGAGTGGATCGGCGCTCATCTGCGGCCCTGGCTGGAACCGTGGCTGGCGCGGCGGGGTCTGGGTCTAGAGTCGATCGGCTCCTGGGCGGTTCATCCCGGCGGTCCCCGAGTGCTGGATGCCACCGCCGAGGCGCTGGGATTGCCGAGCGAGGCGTTGGCGGTCTCGCGGCAAACCCTCGCTGAACTCGGCAATCTCTCTTCACCCACCATTTTGTTTTTGCTGGAGCGTCTGCGTCGCAGGTCCGCGCCCCGTCCCGTGCTGGCCCTGGGATTCGGTCCCGGCTTGGCCGCCGAGGTGTTGCTGTTGGAATGAGCGTCGATTGGTCCACAACACCAACCCCGCGGCACCGAGAACCGCGCCTGGTTGACGTGATGACGAGCGGTTCAATTCGGACCCGCAGGCGCGTCCGCCCGCAGAGGTAGGGGCGACATGCGGGGGCTGTCATAACCCTGGGGAAACGCCAGGAATTCGACCAGACGATCAAGGAGCGACTCTAGGTCGGCGGCGTCTTCAACGGCGATGACACGCGAGGTAGCGCGGGCGTCGTCGCCCAGGGTGGCGAGATTGAGATACAGGCGAGCCAGGCGATCCCAATCGCGCGCGCGAATCCGGTCACCTTGGGCTTGCCCCGGATCCAAAAGGCGTCGCGCTTGGTTGAGGTGATCCCGAATCAGAGCAACCGAATCGAACGAGGTCCCAAAGGGGTCGGCGTCCATCGTCTTGAGGAGGTTGGCGATCGCGCTCCGCGCTTCGCGGACATGTCCGCGAATGGCGTCGGGGTTGGGGTCGTCCGATTCCATTTGCTCGCGCAATGCCTTCAACGTCTCTTCAACGTCCAGGAAGGTGGTTTCGGCGTCCCAAAGCAAGGAGGAGGCGTACCAGCTTCCCCAGTCAAGTTGGCCGGGCCGGCGCCGCGACTTGGTTCGGTCAGACAAGGAAAGAGTGAACGCAGGCAACCCGGCGAGGTTGGTGTGGCAGGAAAAGCAATTGTACTCGGAGAGCTCGGGCCAACGGGGATTGGTCGAGTCGGCGCGGGCCATGAGCAAGTTGAGGGCGGCGTCGAGCGCGACAAGCCGGCCCACCATAGCATCGCGGAGCGGGCGGCGGTCCTGGTCAAGCGTAGGACGCCAGTGAGTGGGCCAGTCGTGGCGATCACCAGCGAAGTCGAAGTGGAGACGCGGATGACCCGCGGCGATCAGGTCGTGATCGACCTGGCGGGTGGCGTCGCCCACATGGCAGCCTAAGCAGGATTCGGCCTGGAGCCGGGCGGGGTGGAGAGGGCGGGGTTTGAAACGCTCGTGGTCTTTGTGCTGGGGACGAGCGTGGGGCACCAGCCAGTTGCGAGCTGGGCCGTGGCAGCTCTCACAGCCGATCCCGCCGCCGAACCAGGACCGATGCGCTTCCGGCGAAAGGTCAACCGGAGCCTCGGGCAACGCATGGCAACCCAGGCAATCCCCGCGCTGGTAGGGACGGTTGGCGGTGTGATTCCAAGCGTGGAAAATGCGCTGCGAACGAGATGAGTCCAAGGTGTCGTAGGCATGGGCGTGCGGATCGTTCCGAGCGTAACGGGTCCACTCGCC
>Ga0308419_1001494_pt1 | contig 15532 bp, 11 predicted proteins | sample HotsprSampleMS50_FD_203674 | JGI IMG/M metagenome (GOLD analysis project Ga0308419, IMG submission 203674) | Hot spring phototrophic mat microbial communities from Mushroom Spring, Yellowstone National Park, Wyoming, United States - 20090730_MS50 ... | reverse complement strand
CGCCTATGCCGATTTTATCACCTTTTAGTATCTTGTATTTACCTTGATTGTCAAAAATGATGATACTACTTTTAGCGCCTGCAAAAAAAAGCTTCCGCTGAATTGGGTCAATCACTATTATACTAACATCCATTCCATCCCGGTTACCGGTTGTTTCCTGTTTGAGGGCTTTGTAAATTTTAGTTCTCAGGCTGTCTAAGACATTTGCAGGACATAGGATGCGCTCCATTCTTACAATCTGATAAATAAAATTCATCCCTATCAGGCTCATAAAAGCGCCCGGAACGCCATGTCCGGTACAGTCTCCTACTACTAATACTTTTTTATCTTCTATTTGTTCTACCCAGAAGAAATCGCCACTGACTACATCGCGGGGTTTGTAAAAAACAACTGCTTCCGGAAAAATTTCCTGCAGCCGCTTTTCATCGGGTAGCAGCGCTTCCTGTATACGTTGGGCATATTGTATGCTTGATTTGATGTTAAAGTTTTGCTTTTGCAATAAATGATTTAATCGTGAAAGTTGTTCATTGGTTGTATGTAGTTCTTCGGCAGTTTGTTTAACTTCTTCTATATATGCTTCGTTTCGCTCAATAGTAACCATCAGCTCCTGTTGATTTTCATTGAGTACTTTTGCATAGAGCGCATCTTTCATGGTTTGTTGATATTGAATCTTCGCCCATGCTCCCGAAATACCCGTTACTGTAGCAGCCAGTATTCCATGAAAAATAAAAGCTGTTAGGTCCATATATTCTAATTGTGTAAAATAAACCCATTGTTCGCCTAAATATTGTAAATATGCGAACGTGGCGTGATGAATCAGTACGGTAATAATCAAGGGAATCTGTAGGCGCCAATTTTGATAGATGATTAATACGGTAGAGCTGATGAAAACCCAAAAGTGCATTTCAAAAAGCCCGTGCATCTGATATATAAACTGTGCAGCGAAAATGGCAGATATAAAGCTTAGTACGTAGCGGTAAAACCCTGATTGCGGTAACAGCCACTTGGCTGCGTAATACAAACCGATGCAGCTTCCACCTACTACTATCGCAATTAGCCATGTATCATAAAAAGGCGCAATTGCTAGACCGAATAGGAACTTAGCAAGTAACAAGTAGTTAACTATCCGGTCTCCACGTTTGTTAATGCTACTCAAAATAGCTTGTTTCTCGGCTTCGGAAAGTTTATAAAAATCAATAGGATTCATTATATTATAATTGGTGCATAGGAGTAAAACACATTAGGGGGTCTGTTTAGCCCACTCAATAGCGCAACCGTAAGAAATAGTTGCCAGTGAATCGAGTACAGGCAGTGGTTGTCCGTCAATCAAACTGTGTAAAGCCTGTTCAGCGTAGTTAGTAGCTTTATCGGTACAATATCTGGAGCGATTGTAATTACCTCTGAAATACAATATGTTATCAGTTTGAATGATTGCCGCTTGCGGCGTGGAATATACACCACAGGCACGGGCAAGCGCTTCGTCTTCGTCGTGAATCACTGTAATTTCTTCCGGCAAATATCCTTTGGCTTTTTCCAAATCTTGTGCATCGGGCGTTACGGCAAAAAAATCTACCTGTTTGCCAAATTTGCGGTACAATTCTGTGAAGTGGCGTAAATTAAATCGCGAACATGGGCAAGATGGGCTAAAAAAATGCAGGAGTATGGGTTTGGTGTGTCGCTGTGGTTGCAAGTTGTGATTGAACGTAATCAAGCTTCCCGGTGGCACAACTTTGTAGTTAGCCGGAACAGGTGTGGGAAGTAAATATTGCAATTCCTGCTGCCAGAAAGTACTTGCAATCAACCCCAGCAAAGCGCTGCTGATTATCCCCAATAGTAGAACTCGCCTCATTGCCAAAATATACGTAAATCAGGCTTTTTTGTTGCCTATTAACCAAAGTAATCCGATGATACTTTTTTGTTTTACTTGCTGCCTTGCTTTCGAGTAAAACATTGTCTGTTTGGAGATTTTATACCGAAATGAATCATATACCACGTACATTTTATCCCGTCAGGGATTGCATATTGGTAGCGCTAAAACCATTCTCACCCATTTTTATGCCTCGTGGGGGCTGCATAGGTATCCGTGAAGCTTCTAACGGAGTAGCAGAAGAGGGGGAACAACTATTATACTACCGATATTGAACCCCTCGTGGGGTAGTGTACCTATGATGCAATTCATAATGGTATTAGCACAAATGCTTTCAATTTACTGTATATTGACATGCCTGCAATATTTATTATATTAAGCGAGGAAAGGAAAAAACCTTTTCCCAACCGAACAGGCGCAGCCTATTCAGATACGAGTAATTTGTAGCCTGTGCCATGAATGTTCATAATCTGGATTCGTTCGTCTGCTTTCAGGTACTTGCGCAACTTAGTAATGTAAACATCCATGCTGCGCGAGTTGAAGTAATTGTCATCGCCCCAGATTTGGCGCAGTGCTTTGGAGCGTTCTAATACCTGATTTTTGTACTGACACAGCATCGTTAGCAATTCGGCTTCCTTAGAGGTCAGTTTTATCTCTTCGCCCATGCCTGAAAGCGTGTGCAACTTAGTGTCATAGGTAAAATTGCCAATCTGATAAACACCTTCCAAAGGCGGTGTGGCTTTGACCGAACGGCGCATCACAGCATTGATGCGCATCAACAACTCTTCCATGCTAAAAGGCTTGGTGATGTAGTCGTCAGCGCCTATCTGAAAACCTCTGATGGTATCTTCTTTCATCGATTTGGCTGTTAGAAATATAATCGGTACATCTTTTTCTATCTTGCGCACTTCTTCGGCAAGCGTGAAGCCATCCATAATCGGCATCATGACATCAAAAATGCAAAGCTGGAAAACCTCGCTTTTGAATGCCCGCAATGCGCTTCGTCCATCGCGATAAAGTGTTGGCTCAAAGCCTTTCACTTCTAAGTAATCTTTGAGAATCTGACCAAGATTAGGGTCATCTTCAACTAATAAGATTTTGTTGAGGTTCATGTTGATACGGTAAAAATATGGTAAATGTGCTGCCTTGTCCGGGTTCACTTTGCACGGTAATTTGCCCGTGATGAGCATCTATCATGGTTTTGACATAGCTCAGACCAAGACCAAAACCTTTGACATTGTGAATATTACCGGTAGGCACGCGGTAAAACTTATCAAAAATCCGATTGATAACATCTTTGGAAATACCTATACCTTTGTCGGCAATAGAAATAATGATTCCTCCGTGCCCGTCTTCGGTTATAATAGTAATTTGCGGATGTTCGGGCGAATATTTGATGGCATTATCTAACAGATTGTAAAAAATATTGGTCAAGTGTACCTTGTCGGCTCGTATTACCGATCTGGTGGCGTCTAAGTGCTGGATAATCTTCCCGTTTTCGGTATTGATGCTCAGTTTCATATGTTCACTTGCTTTTTTGAGTAACTGATGCACATCAACATTTTCTGGTTTTAACTTAAAATCGCCTTTTTCTAAGGAGGCAATCTGCAAAACTTTTTCTACTTGATGTCCCAGTCGGTTGTTTTCATCTTTGATGATGCTCAAATAGCGGTCTAAAATTTTGCTGTTAGTACGCATGTCGGGTTCTTGTAATGCCTGACAGGCAAGTGAAATGGTAGAAATAGGCGTTTTAAACTCGTGCGTCATGTTGTTGATGAAATCACGGGTTACTTCCGATAGTTTTTTCTGACGGATAATAGTAGAAATAGCAAATGCAAAACAAGTAATAATGATAGTGTTAAAAATGGCAGAGGAAGCCAACACGGCAATCATTTCTCTGAAAATAGCCTTTCGGTTATCAGGGAAATAAACGTGCAAAAAACTGGCAGGTGACAAGTCATCGTTTGGAAAAAGCCTGACAGCTAAACCATTGCGAAGTAGATCGAGATTAGCTTTAGGGTCTTTTACGTTAGTGTAAATAAATTGATAGGCATTAGCCGTATCTTTCACAAGTACGCCAAACTGATAGGGGAGGTCAATATTTTTTGCACGTATTTCACGTGAAAGTAGAGAATCAAGCAAGGCAACATTGAGCCGTTCGGAAAGTGGTCGGTTGAAATTTCGCCGATTGCTGATAACGCTCCATACCATTTCGAGTTCTTCGAGATTTTCTAACAGGCGCTGCTGTTGCAGCTGCCGCATATAAACTGCTGAGTCTCCAATACGCATAGAGCTTCTATTCCATTCCTGACCGATACTACTACCGTTCTGCAAGTGATGGCTGATAGAAAATTGCTCTTGTGAGTAGCTAAACCACTTTTGTGAGATGGGGCTGTGCAGTTGTCCTGTTTCTTGCTCCCAGTAAGAGGTAATGGTATTGTCGAGTTGTTGCCTATTAATCTGATTGCGGATTTGTGCCAACAGCGCATCACGTTGGGCAACCAGCTCGTTTTGTCGAAGCATGGCAGCATGTACTTCGCGGCGTTCCAGCGTACGCGCTACATTCTCCATTGCATCGATAGCCTCACTTTTGAATCGGGTTGCATTTAACTCAAAGGCTTCTTTTATCCAATAAAATTGGAGAATAATGAGTCCGAGTGTTGCACCGGACATACATGCGATAATGTAGCGAAGTTGTTTTTTGCTCATAGCTTATCAACACAATATTAACGTGAAACCCTTGTTGCTGCTTCGCTACTTAACATAGTTTAACAAGCCGGTTATTTTATCCGACCTCACAGTGCAATATTGGCTATAAAGGTCTTTCAACATCCTAAAGACGATGGCATTATAGCGGTTTTAGCAAGGCTTAGTTGCAGCTTTTTATCGAGTGTACTTACAGCGCTTTCGTCCCGATACCAATCTGATGCATTTATTCGCACCTCATTGGATAGCGCGCGAAAAAGTCTTTTAGGCTAAGAGGGGTTTCCTGTACTTACGCAGGCTGCACAACTATGAGCAAAACGGTACCTGATAGTCAGTAAATCAATTAATAGATAAACCTTATATTGAATTTTAGCATTTTCTGCTCGATGTTTACACACATTGCCGCAATTGAGTTGTGTTGTCTAAACTTGAGCAAAAAGAGTTGTGTTCCAATTTCATTTTGTACTTGAACCGATGAGAGTGACACGTTGTTATGATCGAATAGCAGCCATAATTTCGCTACCTGTGGCACTCCATACACCCGGGCGCTGCGAGATATAGCGCAGAATTTCTTCTACTGCTTGGATGCGATAGGGCAAACCGCTGATGTAAGGGTACAGAACCAATGATAAAATGCGTCCGCCATAGTGTTTGCTTTCAGCAAGCAGCACATCAAACTGGTCTTTTACTTGTTCGGCAAACTGTGCTTCAGTGTGGTGATAGCCGAAAATAATCTGCCTATCGCTAATTTCTTCCGAGTAAGGCATAGCTATCAAGCTGCCGTTTCGCGTGCGGAAAGTATAGGGCATGTCGTCGTTCGCCCAATCGCAGAGATAGCGAAAACCCTCTTCTTGCACTAAATCGGGGGTAAGGAAAGATTCGGATGAGGCAGGAGAAAGCCAACCTTGCGGCGCAATTCCTGTTGTTTCATGAATAATTTTTTTGGATTTGCTAACAATTTCCCGCTCCTGGTCTTCGCTCATGCCGCTGTGGTGAATGGTATCCATGTCATAGCCATGACAAATGATTTCATAGCCGTTGTTAATTACTTCTCGAGCAAGCACAGGATAGCGCTCCGCTACTGCCGCATTCATGGCAACGCTTGCTTTGATGCCGTATTTTTTAAAAATCCTGAACAGGCGGAATATGCCTACACGGTTGCCGTAGTCGCGTGAGGAGTAGTGCCTAAAATCGGGGTAGGGAGTTACCATTCCTCCTGGTGCTTTGAAGGGCTTACCCTGTTGATTGAGTGGGAAAAATTCGGATACGACTGTAACCCACAGCGCTACATGCGCACCATTTTTCCACTCAACAGGCTTGCGTTCAAACAAATTAGACCACTCGTAACGATTGTGATCCATTGCATGGCGGCGATGCGGATACTGCAAATATTCATCAGGTAGCGGCATATTGGTTCAGCGTTTTCAGACTGTATAGTTAATGAAATTAATCATTTCGTGCAAGCCTATGCGCAAACCAACTCCATAATCGTAATTTCGGGCAGGATGCCGATGCGTCCTGGGAAACCAATGTAACCAAATCCGCGATTGACATACAGATATTGATTGTCTTTTTGGTATAAACCTGCCCACTGTTCATATATGTATTGTGCGGGGCTCCACTTGAACGAGCCTATCTCGATGCCAAATTGCATACCGTGGGTATGTCCGGCAAACATAATATCAATGTCTTTGTAATGTTGGCGAACTTCGGCATCCCAATGGCTGGGATCGTGAGAAAGTAGTAGTTTGACAGGTGCATCTTTTGTTCCAGCATAGGCTTGTTTTAGCCTGCCATATTTTGGGAAACTACCTTTGGCGCCCCAGTTTTCAACGCCAATAACGGCTAATTTTTCCCCTGCTGTTTGCAAATAAATATGCTCGTTCATCAATAGCCGCCAGCCCATGTCGGCATGAATCTGCTTTAAGGTTTGTAGGTTTCGGTATTTTGCCTGTGGACTTTCCCATTGGCGATAGTCGCCGTAGTCGTGGTTGCCCAGTACTGAATAAACGCCCATTGGCGCGGTTACTTTTTTGAAAATATTGACATAATCGCGCATTTCATCGGCACTATCGTTTACCAAATCGCCCGTGAATAAAACCACATCGGGTTTTTCTTTGAGGAGCATATCTACGCCGCCCTGAACAGCTACACGATTAAAAAAACTGCCTGCATGAATATCGGAAAGTTGCCCGATTCGAATGCCGTCAAATGCTTTGGGCAGGTTGGTAAGCCGCACGCGCAAACGGTGAATGCGATAATCATGTGCTCCTGAAATAATGCCAAAACTCATAGTTGCCAAAGGGACAGCAGCGGCTACCAGCCCTGCGTGCATTAAGAATTCCGAGCGGGTAATGCCTTTGTCGGTTGGCTTGGGCAGCATATCTACCGGCAATGCTGTAGTAGCAGGTTGTGTCTCAGTTTGGGGAAACCATGATGTTACCTGTGCATATATCCACTGCCCGAAGCGCAACACATCGTCTAATGCGATAAAAAACACGGCAAATAACTTAGACAAGTAAAACATAAAGCCCCAAACCATCACGAAACGACGAGCAGTGAGTATTGCGGCAGATGTAGGCAGGTACGGATAGATACCCAAAACACTGATGGTAAGTAGCGTGAGCATCCAGTAAATAGTGTAAATGATGCGGCGCGTTTGTGCCTGTGAGTCCTCCCAGACAACGCGTACAGCCTGAAAAACATACCAATCTACAGCTAACAAGATAGCAGCAAGCAGCGCGAAGGAGAAAATTTTATTCATGGTGATGAGATAAACCAAACAGTTAACGATGAAAAGGGCAGTTTGTTTGCCAAAAAAATTCGCTTATTGCATCAACAAAATTCAATCCGTGTGTTTTACCTGATGATTTGTCAGGAGATATTGGGAGTTCGGCAAATTGTAACGCGCCCTTCAAGGCATGTAACTAATTGATATTCAGAAAGCAACCAACATGTGCATATATGTTCTAAGTCGCTGGCTTACTTAATAAGTCCTTATCGCAAATCCCGTCCGATGTCGCGGCGATAGTACTTGCCCTCGTAATTGATAGTTTCAGCAGCACGGTAGGCAAGTTGCAGGGCTTCTTCCATTGTGTCGGCTAAAGCTGTGAGAGCAATTACGCGCCCACCTGCAGTTACTATGACATCGTCTTTTTTAGCAGTTCCGGCATGATAGGCAGTTACATTGGTAATCTCAGCCAATCCGTTAATAACTTTTCCCTTTGCGAAGGCTTCTGGATAGCCACCTGATACTAACATTACTGTTACAGCTGTGCGAGGGTCAATGTCAAAAGTAACTTGCGATAAACGACGATTGGCAGCCGCATCGAGCAACATAAGCAAATCGCTTTTAATGCGCGGAATAACCACTTCGGTTTCAGGATCGCCCATGCGCACATTGTATTCAATCACATATGGTTCGCCGCCAACGTTCATTAATCCAATGAAAATAAAACCTACATAATCAATGCCTTCTTTTTGCAAGCCTTTCAATGTGGGTTGCACAATTCGTTCTTCCACTTTTTTCATGAATACCTCATCGGCAAAAGGAACAGGGGAAACTGCACCCATTCCTCCTGTATTCAATCCGGTATCACCTTCGCCTACTCGTTTGTAGTCTTTGGCAGCAGGCAAAAGACAATAATCTTTGCCATCGGTAAGTACAAAAACTGAAAGCTCAATGCCTTGCAAAAATTGTTCAATTACAACTGTTGCACTTGCTGCACCGAATTTGGCTTCGGCAATCATCTCGCGGAGGGCAGCTTGCGCCTCTGCTAAATCATTGATAATCAGAACACCTTTACCTGCTGCAAGCCCATCGGCTTTGAGCACATAAGGAGCTTGTTGTGTTGCCAAATAGGCAATGCCTTCTTGTAGATTGTTGTGGTTAAAACTGCGGTAGGTGGCAGTAGGGATACCATAGCGCATCATGAACTGCTTGGCAAAGTCTTTGCTGCCTTCTAGAGCCGCGCCTGCTTTATCAGGACCAACCACGCGCACATGGCTCAATGCAGCATGCTTGCGCACAAAATCGACAAATCCTGCCACCAAAGGTGCTTCTGGTCCAACAATAACCAATTCTATTTGATTTTCTTTGATAAAGTCAGCTAATTTGTCAAAATCAGTAGCTTCAATGGCAATGTTTTGCGCAACTTCTGTTGTACCTGCATTGCCTGGTGCTACAAATAAAGCTGAACAAAGCGGACTTTGCGCAATTTTGCAGGCAAACGCATGCTCGCGACCGCCACTGCCTAAGATGAGTATGTTCATAATTTCAGAATGTTGCAGCAAAATTAGCGTTTCTGCCACAAAGCCTATATTTGCTGTCCGTCCGTAATTTTGAATCGCTATGATAATAGATCTGCGCAGCGATACGGTTACTTTGCCTACCGAAGCGATGAAGGAAGCCATGTTTAATGCTCCGCTGGGCGACGATGTATATGGTGAAGATGCCTCTGTGAACACTTTGCAAGAATACGCAGCCGAACTGTTTGGTATGGAATCCGCGCTGTTTTGTCCATCGGGAACGATGACCAATCAAATTGCTCTGAAGCTGCACCTCCGACCTGGCGATGAGGTGATTTGCGACAAACTGGCACATATTTACAACTATGAAGGCGGCGGCATCGCGCTGAATGCTCATGCCTCTGTGCGCCTGATTGAATCTGCCAACAGTAAAATGACGGTTGAACAAATTGCCGCCAACATCAACCCCGACGATATCCACTATCCTATTACGCGGCTCGTAGCGCTGGAAAATACTGTGAACAAAGGGGGTGGTATTTGCTACAAAGTATCTGATATTGAGCCAATTGCAGCGTTTTGCAAAGAAAGGGGATTAGCGCTGCATTTAGACGGTGCGCGACTGTTTAATGCCTTGGTGGCAAATAAGGAACAGCCTAAGCAATACGGACAACTTTTTGATACTATTTCTATTTGTCTTTCTAAAGGTTTGGGGGCGCCAGTAGGCTCTTTGCTGCTAGGTAACCGCGAACATATTTGCAAGGCGCTGCGCATCCGCAAGGCAATGGGCGGCGGTATGCGGCAGGCAGGTATGCTAGCGGCAGCAGGTTTATATGCACTTCAAAATCATGTGGAACGACTGGCTGAAGACCATCGTCGTGCAAAAATTATCGCCAATATATTGGCTTCTTGCACCTATGTAGCCGATATTTTACCCGTTGAAACCAATATTGTTGTTTTTAAATTTCAACCTAACAGCTACCAACCCGTACAGTTTAGCCAATTACTCAAAAGTAAGGGTATTTTAGCCAATCCTTTTGCCGGTGGTATTCGCTTTGTAACGCATCTCAATTTTGATGATAAGCAATTAGAAACTCTTCAACAGGTGTTGCAAGCAATGTAAGCCAATTAGCAGAAGTGTAATATTTTTACCACGTTTGAAAATTGCAGACAAATAATTATTTTTAGCAAGTAATTTTTACACACAAAGCAAGAACGCAGATGATGGCGGGAACAGCAATTGGTATCCAACAGTTGGAAAATTTGTCCAAAGAAGAACTTATTGCCTTAATCAGGCAGCAACAGCAAATCCATGATAAACAGCTAAACACGCTGCGTTTACTAATTGAAAACGCGTCAGACATGGTGCTGTGTATCGACCGTCATTTGCGGATAGTTGCTTACAACAAACTTTATGCGCATCATATAAAGAAACTATATGATAAAGAAATTTGCGAAGGTGGACGCATCCAAGATATATTGCCTCCGGCTTCGTTCTTGTACTGGGAAGAGTATTTTAAAAAATGCATGCTTCAAGCGCAGCGCATTGAAGTAACTCATCATTTATTACAGGATGGCGAGCCGTATGTTGTATCAGTAACTATCAACCCTTATATGGACACATCAGGAGAAGTCGGAGGCGCAATAATTTATTTGAAAGACACTACCGAACAGGCATTGACACAACAAAAACTCATCCGTAAAGAAGCGCGATTTCGGGCTGTTATTGCACACACTTCAGACATTATCGCTATTATTGACCAATATGGCGAAACCAAATTTATCACGCCTTCATTTTTCAGAATTACAGGCTATGATGAACAAGACACTAGCATAAAAAATGTGATGACGCTGTTGCATCCTGATGACCTTCCGTTGGCGCAATCAGAAATTAAGCGGTTAGTGAATGGTGATGAGAGTCATCAACCGCTTGAAGTTCGCATTCGCAAATCTGATGGAGCGTATATTTATTTAGAAATTATCGCCAAAAACAAGCTCGATGATGAAAATATCAGAGGCATTATTCTGAATGGCAGAAATATCACCAATCGGAAAAAAGCTGAAGCCGAACTGATTCGCGCCCGTCAGGCTGCCGAAGAAGCTGCCAAAGCCAAAGATAGTTTTCTTTCTGTGATGAGCCATGAAATCCGTACGCCACTCAATGCGGTGATTGGTATGACCAACTTATTGTTGCAAAATCGCCCTGGCGAACATCAGATAGACAACCTACGTACCCTGCAATTATCGGCAGACCATTTGTTAGCGCTTATCAACGATATTTTAGATTTTTCCAAGATACAGGCCGGTAAGCTGGTACTCGAGTCATCCCCTTTTAGTATCAAAGAACTGATAAGCAATATCTGCGATATGCACTCGCTGGCCGCTATGGAAAAGAGGCTGGCGCTTTCTTATGAGTTAGCAGTCGGTCTGCCCGAGTGGCTCTTAGGCGACCGTCTGCGCCTCAGTCAGATATTGCACAATCTGGTGAGCAATGCCATTAAATTCACCCATCAGGGCGGTGTGCTTATTCGTGCAGCTATTGCCGAACAGTTTCAGGAACGCGTCCTGCTGCAAATCAGCGTTTCTGACACAGGTATTGGCATCCCGCACGACAGAATAGAACACATTTTTGAACTGTTCACCCAGATTCAAAATGAAACTACACGCAACTACGGCGGTACAGGGCTGGGGTTAGCCATTACCAAATACCTGATTGAAATGCAAGGAGGAACTATTCAGGTAGAGAGCGTTGTTAAAAAAGGCTCGACTTTCACATTTACCATTCCCTATGGTCTCACCCATCCGCCACCGCAGTTGCATCAAAATCGGGCTGCCCTCAACGAGTTGTTGAAGGATAAACAAATACTTTATGTAGAGGATATCGCCATTAATCAATTTTTGTTGCAAAATCTTGCTAAAATGTGGCAAATTAATTTGACCACTGTTTCTTCCGGCGTTGATGCTATGCAAAAAATAGAGGAGATGCGCAGTCAGGGGCGTTATTTTGATTTGATTATCACAGATATTTTGATGCCCGTGATGGATGGCTATCAAGTCGCACAAGCAATCCGACAACATCCCGACGGCAAAATAGCAAGCACCCCGATTATAGCACTGACAGCAGATGTATCAGCTACCGTAGAAGAAAAAGCCAAAAGTGTTGGCATTGATTTTTATTTGGCTAAACCAATTGACCATAAAATTTTTCATCAACTTCTGACTAAAATTCTTACAGAGAGTCCGTTTGAAGCTGTTCAATTAAACGCACAAGCATTTGTCGTAACAGGTGAGGACAAATTTAAACCTGATTTCATCTCAGGCAATCAGTCATTTATAGATTTTCTACAAATAACTGCCGAACAGATAAAAATTTCTTCTAGTATCTTGAGTCATGCCGTCATGTCTGCTAATGTAGAGCTTTACCGACAAGAAATTCATGCCTTAAAGCCGACTTTATCTTATATTCGTCAAGAAAATATCATTGAACGATTGCAAGCAGTCAAACCACTGCTAACAACCGCTGACGCCGAAGAACGAAACATGGCAGCTATTAGAATCTGCAACTTGTTAGAACATTTGCACAGACAAATAGAATTAAAAATTGCCGATTTACAGAAGATCAAGTGATTAAGCAATTTTAATAACTTACGTACTTTAACGAGAGTTTGCGATTAGATACTTGAGAAGTACAAACTTAAAGTTGATAGTTTTTCGTTAATTCTCGCCTTTTTCTTCATAAGCGGCTGACTATCAGGTAGCTTATAAGTGATTTTGATTATTTATCTATCGGTGGAACAGATAGGCTATTGCTGAAGCTTCATAAGCAAACAAGAATGCTCAAATTACCTCCCTAAGACTTATTCTTTCCAATGCTCCAAAAAGGCAATTAATTCAGTAAGTTGCTGCTTATTGAGCAAGGATATGCTCACAGGCGGATAGGACAGCAAAGCAAAGCGTTCATGAATAAGCAAAATCAGTATTTTGCTCAATCCATAATTGTAGCTAATGCAATTCTTAATTCCTAAACTCGTCTTTGCGGATTTCAATCATTTTGCTTGTACGTCGCACAAAGAATATCTGTAAAAGGTAGTAGAAGTGCAGCCGCACAACTTATCATCGTTTTCATAGCGTACATAAGCCAGCTTTGTCATGATAAGCATTTCTACGAATAAGGCAACCAAAGCAAAAATCAAGGGGCGGAGTCCAACTTGCTCAAGCCCAGCGATTAGCGAAAAAATCAGCAGCAACGGAAAACTAAAGGCTAAGGCAGCTAGCGGGTAAAATTGTTGCACTTGATTGATTTTATCTTTGAAATGTAGTCGCCTATGTTTTTATTCTGGGATATTTTTAAAATTAAGCAATAAATTGTCAAGCACTTAATAAATACAAGCTAAAAATGGCACAACTTCCCGAAAAACCAACCCTTGCTGATTATCAGGCATATATGGAGCAAATCTGCGAAGAGCGTGGTTGGGCAAAAAACACCTCGTTAGAGCTTTTTCTCCTCTTTTCAGAAGAAGTAGGCGAACTGGCAAAAGCTATCCGCCGCCATCATCAACTCTATGTAGAGCCTGCCAAAGCTCGTAAACAGCCTAATTTGGCAGAAGAATTTGCTGACGTTTTCGGTTATTTGTTAGATTTAGCCAATCATTTTGGCATTGACCTTGAAAAGGCGTTTCGCGACAAAGAAGCCATTAACAGCCAACGAACTTGGAATTAACCCATGAATACAAATCTCCGCATCCGCCTTTCTGTAATGATGTTCCTTCAATTTTTTGTATGGGGGGCATGGTATGGTCAGATGAGTAAGTACATGTTTACCCAACTCGGTGCAACAGGCGCACAAGTGGGCAATGCTTATGCTGCTTTTTCTATTGCCATGATTGCCGCACCGTTTTTTATGGGAATGATTGCCGACCGATATTTTGCTGCCCAAAAAGTATTAGGCGTGCTAAATATGGTAGGCGCGGGTCTGCTTTTCTACATTACACAGATAAATGACGCGGAGAGTTTCTACTGGGTGATACTTGCTTACTGCCTTACATTTGCGCCTACCATTTCATTGGTCAATGCGGTCGCTATGCGGCACATCGGTAACCCCCAACGCGATTTTCCTGGGCTGCGCGTGCTTGGCACTATATCTTGGATAGCAGTTACTAACCTAATCGGCTTTTTGGGAATAGGTGATAAAGTAGCTATTTTTCAAATAGCTATGACAGCAGCGCTCATTCAGGGTCTTTTTTCATTTCTCTTGCCTGATACGCCGCCCCAAGCCACAGGCGCAGCTAGTTTTGCAAAAATTCTAGGCGCAGATGCCTTTTTATTGCTCCGCGATCGTTCTTATCTGATATTTTTCATTGCTTCTATTCTGATTTGTATCCCGCTTTCGTTCTATTATGCGATGGCAAACCCCGCCCTGACCGATGCAGGTATGACTAATGTGGAAAATAAAATGTCGCTAGGGCAGGTATCTGAAGTTCTGTTTATGCTGTTCATTCCGTTAGCATTCACACGGATAGGGGTCAAACAGATGCTTATAATAGGACTACTAGCATGGATTGTGCGCTTCTTCTGCTTTGCTTATGGCAATGCTGGCGCAGGCGAGTGGCTCTTCATAACTGCTATTTTGCTGCACGGTGTTTGTTTTGATTTCTTCTTTGTAACAGGGCAAATTTATACCGATACTAAAGCAGGTGATGCAATTAAATCGCAAGCACAGGGGCTTATTTCCTTAGCCACTTACGGCGTGGGTATGTATATAGGTTCGCTGCTGTCAGGCAAAATTACCGACTTTTACACTATCAACGGCATAAAAGACTGGGCAAGTATATGGCTCGTGCCGGCAAGTATTGCTGCGGTTGTACTTGTGCTTTTTGCTTTGATTTTCAAAGAAAATCAAACAAAAACTAACAGAGAGTATGTCAATACTTTCAGTGAGTAAGAACTATTCGTTTACTGAATCATTACTTTTGTCGTTGTTCGTGGAGATACGAAGAATAGCGAAAAGTGAACGTACCCAATTCAAAGTTACTCATACTGAAGACCTGGAAAAATTGCAAGTTTGTGTAGAATTATGCAAGAGATGGGAGGGAAATTTTGAAGCGCATAGTGCTTGTCTATCACCTGAGAAGAGATAAGTATTTAAAAAACTTTTTAGCGCTGTATGGCAATATAACCTCTTCCCATAGCATCCAATTGTCGAAGATAAGTAAAGACAAAAATATTACGTATAGCCGTTATTGTGATATGCTCATATCGCTCGATTCCACACAATCAACATAGGCGCTACAAAATAAGGCTGTCTGAAAAGGGGCAACTTTTCTCATTAGATATTACTTGATAATGATAGTGGGTTTTGCCTAATACCTTGCATATCATGCGTGGATAATAGGCTATATACCTCATCCCTCATAGAGCTTGAATAGTTCATAATATTGGGTGTTCTATTACTCAATCTAGTAGCTTTATTTAAATAGAGGCTATCATTTTTGTATCAAGAAGTAATTTGTACACGGTTAAATTAATTGATTTTTTCGAATTGCGGATGTTACTCTGACTTCTTTACTGATGTTTTGTAGATGACCTCCCCCTTGTCGTTAATGATTTGTACTAATACTTCTTTACTTGTAGCCGATACCGCCATAAAACCATGCTCGGCTTTGGCAAACTTAGTATAAGCCGAAGGTTCTTTTACTTCTCTGACCTCAGAACCTG
>Ga0308419_1001493_pt1 | contig 15533 bp, 8 predicted proteins | sample HotsprSampleMS50_FD_203674 | JGI IMG/M metagenome (GOLD analysis project Ga0308419, IMG submission 203674) | Hot spring phototrophic mat microbial communities from Mushroom Spring, Yellowstone National Park, Wyoming, United States - 20090730_MS50 ... | reverse complement strand
TAGAATATTAAAATTAATACAAATAACATTAATTTAATCCATCTTATATTTATAAATCCTAACATTAAATATATTAAAATAGAAATTACTCCAACGTGGAGACCACTTAATGCTAATAAATGCGCTGTTCCTGTTTTAGAAAATTCATTTCTCAATTCATAATCTAGAAAACCTTTTTCTCCTAGCAATATAGCAATAACTAAAGCGAAATATTTTTCAGAAAATAAATTATGAATTCTATCTATTATTATTTTTTTAAAATTATTCAATTTTTGATGAAATAAATTTGGTTCTTTTAATACAATTATTTTATCAGCTTCTGTGGTAGATAAAAAATCCAAATTTGATAACTTTAAATATTGATATTCATCTAAATCCGTACTAATAAACTTAGGTTTTGGGAAATTAATTTTCAAAAAAGTTCTTATAGTAGAACCCTCTTCTAATTTTACTTTAATTTTTTCTAATTCTCTAATTCTTATTTTTATTCTTATATTATTTAATTCTGGTAATGATTTACTATCCAAAGTTCCATTACAAATTAAAAAAATATTGTTTCCTAACTTAGTAATACCAATTCTTTCAATTTTGCCTGTAAATATTGCTAATTCATCTGGAATTATTTTTTTTGGAAAAGTAATTTCATTGTTTCTGATGTTAAATAATATCAACAATGAAATTGTAACCGATAATAATATGTACGAAATGTTATATTTTTTAAAATATGATAAAACTACAACTAATATGAAGATAATAGGTATAAGATATAATATAAGATTTTTTGGAATTAACAGATTGTAAAAAATAAAGAAAAATAGTAACACAGATAAGAGTAACTTTAAAGCTGGATATTCTTTCATCTACATTTACAAACTATTAAAGCAAATTTAACTAATTATATTAAAGTTAGCAATATTATTCTTAATTTTGTCTTTTTAAATAAAATATATCATAAAATATATGGAGAAAGTATTCTCATTATTTGGAATAATATTAATAATTCTACTCGTATGGCTACTATCAAGCGATAAAAAAAATTTCCCGTTCAGAATAGTAATTTGGGGATTAATTATACAATTTACAATAGGATATCTTGTATTAAAATTTCCTATTGGTGTTGCATTTTTTAGTTGGCTGAGCGAATTTGTTACAAATTTTTTGAATTATAGCTTAAAAAGTGCCGAATTTTTATTTGGTAACTTTGCAAAAAGAGAGTTCCAAACTACTTTTGGTTTTCAATTTGCTATAATTGTAGCTTGTACAGTAATATTCTTTTCAGCATTTGTTTCTATTCTTTATCATTATGGCATTATGCAAAGAATTGTTTATTCTATGGCTTGGCTAATGAATAAAACAATGGGAACATCCGGTGTTGAGTCTTTATCTGCATCTGCTAATATTTTCTTAGGTCAAACTGAAGCACCTTTATTGATAAGGCATTATCTTAATTCTGCTTCTTTGTCGGAGTTAAATTCTATTATGACTTGTGGGTTTGCTACTATTGCGGGTGGTGTAATGGCAGCCTATATATCTATGGGAATAGAAGCAAAGTATTTAATTACTGCAAGTATAATTTCGGCTCCTGGAGGTCTAATTCTATCAAAAATTCTAATACCACCTTCCGGAAATTCAAAATCTTTAAAAGATATAAAAAATTTCGAAATTCCTAAACAGAATAATGTATTATCGGCTGTTTCTCAAGGTGCTACTGATGGATTATTCTTATCTCTAAATATTTTAGGTATGTTAATAGCATTCATAGCGCTTATTGCAGTATTAGATGGTGGACTTTTGTTTCTTGATAATTGGTTATCAGGATTTGGAATTACATTTTTACCATCTTCATTAAAAGAGTTATTAGGTTATATTTTTATGCCATTTGCCTATTTAGTAGGAGTGCCTTCAATCGATGCACAAACTTTTGGATCATTAGTTGGAACAAAAATTGCAATCAATGAATTTATTGCATATTACGATCTATCTTTACTTATAAATCAAAAAGCAATTACCGAAAAAACAGCAGTTTTAGCAACTTTTGCATTATGTGGTTTTGCAAATTTTAGTTCTATTGCTATTCAAATAGGTGGGATTGGTTCGTTGGCTCCCGATAGAAAAGCAGACTTATCAAAACTTGGCATCAAAGCAATGTTTATAGGTGCTTTAACTAATCTATTAACTACTTGTATTGCAGGAATTATGTTATAAAAAGGCGGTAAAATAAACCGCCTTTTATTACTTAATAATTATTATTTTTTTAGTATCTGAAAACGGACCAGCCGATATATGTAAATAATATAATCCCGAAGATAAATCTTTTATATCTATTGATTGATTATAATATCCTGCCTGAATAAAATCATTCATAATTAATTTTTCAATATTACCATAAGAGTTGATTAAAGATATGTTTGTAAATACATCAAATCCGACACCATATTCTAAGTTTATAAAACTGCTCGATATTGGATTTGGCGAAATTTCTTTCAATACAAAAGTACCTTTTTGATTAGTTATTAATATTCTTCCATCATTGAAACATACTTTATTGACTTCAATTAAAGTTAAATTATCTTCATATATACTACAACCATAATTAGAATTTATATTTATTTCTGTTTTATGTATATCATTTAATAAGCCTATAAAAGAAATTTTAAATAATTCTATTGTTTGATTATCGTTAATTTTTCCTGATCCTTTGATAGACAAAATACCATTTCCTATATATTGAATATTATTCCAGTTCCAATTAGATAATTTAGAATTGAATGAGTTTTCTAAAAAATTTATTACAATAGGATTAAATTTTATTTTTAAATCTAATTCTGATATAAAACCATTCTCTAATTTTGGTATTTTAATAAAGATTGGTAATTCTAATTTTGAAGCTACATCAATTTTTACATTTTTTTCATTTGTAGAGAATTCATTTCTAAATCCACTTCCCATTAATTCAATTTCTATTGGAATATTAGCAGAATTTGGAATAATAAGTTTAGATTTATATGTTTTTAATAATTTTGGTTCAAAAAATACTTTTAATGTAGTTTCTTCTTTGCCATTTAGTAACAAACTATTAGTATAATTAAATTTGAATACATTATCTTCATTATCAATTAATTGTGCTTGAGATAAATACAACTCTATATTATAAACGGTACTCTCATTTTTGATTTTTAAAAAAAGTTCATTATTTGAACAAATTATGTTATTTCCAAAATTTAATGGATTAGTATAATTTAATTTATAAGCATCACAGCTAATATCGAAATCATTTACTTTCCATTCATCTTTGAATGTTCCATCATAGTTATCAGCATAAACAAGAATTTTATTTTTATTATCTGAATTATTTGTAGGTTTAAAAATAACGGGTATACTTATCGAAGAATTTTCATTAATCTCTAAATTTTGGGGTTTAACTCCGTCTTTCCATTCAAATTCTTGTTTTATTTGCTCGAAATCAATTTCACGTATAATTAGACTTGAAGATTGACTAGGATTTTTTAGCAATAAAATAGCTTCAGATGTCTCACCTACTCGAATTCTTTCACCGCATTCCCAGCTAATTTCTAATTTAGGTAAATATCCAATACCTTCAATTTTAGATTTTAGTGGTTGTGCAATTGAATTTATATAAATAAGAATGTTTTTAGAATATCCCTTTTCTTCTTTAGGTTCGAAAAATATAGGTATTCTAACTTCACTTTCTGGATTTAAAGTTAAAGGTAAAGAATTAGTATCAAATATGTAACTAAATATATCATCAAATTCATTATTTTCAAATTCTATTTTATCTAATATTTCTTTGCCGGTGCTATTATTTTTAATAACAATTTCTCCAGAATATCTACCATTAATTCTTCTTTTTTTCCAATCAAAATTTGAAACTCTAATATCAGCTGATATTCCAGCTCCTCTTAGTTGTGTTAATGAATTTACACAAGGAGCTTCTACAAAGAAATTAATATTAGAAATTTTATCACCTATTGTCTTAGGATTAAATGTTACTATTAAGTCAATACATTGTCCAGGATTTACAGTTATTTTACCATTATAAACATTATGATATGAAGGAACTTCTAAGAAAAATTCTGTAAAATCACCACCTCTTATCAATGGTTGAATTACAATTTTAGAATTAGAAATATTCTTGTATGCACAGAAAATGGTATCTTTTCTTGGCTTATTGATGTTTTGCTCACCAAAATTATAAATATCATATACTTTGCCACCACATACACCATTTCCTGTCAAATTAATTCTTATAGGATTAGCACAACTCGAATATATATCTATCCAAGCATTTCTTGGTCCTGTATAATTAGGTTTAAATTTAATTTTTAAATCTATTGAATCTCCAGAGAACAAAGTTGTTCCAATTAAATCTGTTAATAATTCATAATCGTTTTTCATATCACTTCCACCGATAGCATCTATTGAAAAAGATGTAATGTATATGGGAACTTTGAAATTATTATATAAATTTTTATCTAATACTATTTCAACACTATCTCCATAAATTACATTACCAAAATTATAATTATTAACTATTAATGAAGGATATTGTCTAACTATTGAAAAACTTCCCGATACATCAAAAGAACTTGGGATTTTTCCATATTTATAAATCCAAAAATCATTGAGTCCTTTACTAACGAGCTCTGTTTTATCTACTTTTGTTGTGCCAGTAAAGTTTCTAGCTCTATATTGGGTTTCTCCTGCATAATTAAAATCTAAGCTCGAGTAATTCTTAATAGGTAAGGTAGCTGCATAGATATTAGTTAATTCTAAATTTGTATTAAATACACACGTAAATGGTTTCTTAATACCTGTTAATGGGAAATCCACAAGAAATGAATAATCATAGTATTGTCCTGAATATAAACCTTCCACATAAAGTTTTGGCAATTGACCTATATTATACTCAAATTTAATCTTAGTACCTTCTGCTTTAAAATCTTTAAAATCATTTACGGCTCCAAGGAAATATGAATTTACATAATTACCCATAGAATTGTATTTGGCAACAAACAAATATGGTGTATTTTCCAATGGTAATATTGGTAACGAATTATCAAAATTTACTCCTTTGTAGGTTACACCAGTAACATAAACATAACCTTGATGGTCAGAAGTAATCCCATAAATTCTATCATTAAATTCTATGCTACCGCCCGATTTAGCCCAAATAACATTTCCTTCGTTATCAAATTTTGCTAAAAAGAAGTCTTCTTTGCCTTTACTTGTAAGTTTTTTCCCTGCTATATCAGTAGAATTATTAAAATAGCCTGCAACATAAAAATATAAACCATTTTGATTTACATTTATAGAAGTTACAAAATCATCATTTACATCCCCAAATGATTTTATAAATTCATATTCATAAGATGTAGAAGTTTCTACCTTAATTCTAAAATAAGAGCTTGTATCTGGTGCTAACCACTTATAAGAGTTACCTTTTATATTTTTTGCAATTAAATTCCAATTTTCTCCATTATCAATAGAATATGAAATATCTACTGTAGAATTTGGATCTTGTCCTTGCCACCTAATAGTAATACTATCGCAAGCACTTAAAAAATCGCCTTCTTTAGGTGTGATTAGTTTTATTTGTTGGTATCCACCAACCAATGGAATTTCCTTAGGACAAGGTTCTCCATCTATTATTAACGAAGCTGTTCTAAATTTTTTTGCTACTGAGGGTTTAAATCTTACCTTCAAAGTTCTTGGTACATCTACAGGCATTACAAAATTATAAGAAGGAGGATTTCCTATACCATTCCCCCAATCAATAATTTCAAAAAATTGTGATGGAATAATTCTAATATCTTGAGTGTTAAAACTTCTAAGCCTTGGTGTTATAACAATATCTCTATCTATATATTCTCCTAATTCAGGATTTCCAAAGTCATATAAATTTTTATCTGTTTCGATGAAAACTATACTTGAATTTGGCGCTCTATAATTTTGTACAACAGTTTTATTTAAAATTTTAAATCTAATTGCTGCTTGTCTATAGGTCCCTTTATCATCGCATATATCAGGACTTGTCCATTGAAGAAGACATTGCTGACGTTGTTGAATAGAGCTTGCAAACGCTTTATATAAATCGTTTAATTGTGATTTAGTTGTTACGAAATCATAATATCCACCCGTTCTTTTTGCCATATTTTCTAAATCAGAACTTTTCTTTGAAAGTAAGGTTATAGCAAATAATTGGATATTATATTCTTGTAATTTTGATAAAATTTCATCGTATCTTAGTGGTTCTGTAGTTGTAGAATGTTCTCCATCAGATAAAAAAACTATTGCTCTTTTAAAATAAGGAGATTGATTTTTGAGTAGATTTATAGCCCCATAATCTTTATTTAAAAAAGCTACATTAAAATTAGTATTTCCGTAAATATAGGGTACTTTATTAAGCGAGTCAATAAATTCCTGTTTATTATTTGTAAATGGACACATCAATTCTGCTTTACCAGAAAAAGTTACTAATGCTATTCTCGAACTATCTCCAATTGGTATATTATTTATAAAGGATAAGGCACCTTCTTTAGCCCAATCCCATAAAATTTGTCCATCTACTTTTTCCAACATTGATGAACTTTTATCAATTACTAAAACTACATTATATGGTGCATCAGTTCTACAGAATATCTCTACTAATTGTGGTGGTATTAATATACCATTTTCTCTTACTTCGAAATCATTAGAATTGAGATTATTATATGGTGCTCCAAATGCATTGAAAGCTGAAAAATTTGCTACAACTTTAGGATAATTAGTAGGGTCAATTTCAGAAACATTAAAATTCTGTGATAATGCCTTTTGATAGTGGAAAATAAAAAATATTAATAAAATTATAACAATTTTTTTCATTTATTTTTCTCCATTTTATTTAATACTAATTTTAATATAAACAATTTTGAAAATATATTGTTACATTATATTTTTAATTTAATAATATACGAGTGGATTTTCTTGGATTTCAATATATTTTTTATTTGTATCAAGTTTTGCTTTTACGCCAATTGGTATAATATGCATATTTTCTTCATGACCAAATTCGAAGTTATAAATTAAAGGTTTATTTAATGGTTTTACAAGTTGTTCAATCACTTCTTTTATAGTATATCCTTTATTGGGGTAAAAGGGTTTCCTAACATTAAGATTTTTAAAACCGTTAAAAACAATAGCATTAGCCGATTGAAGTTTATTTGCATTTAATAAATGAGTAAGCATTCTATCTACTTGATAAGCATGTTCAGAAACATCTTCGATAAATAAAATTTTATTTTCAGTATCAATCTCGTAGTGTGTTCCCATTAGAGAGCAAATCATAGATAAGTTGCCACCTGTAATTTCTCCTTCTGTTATACCTTCATTTATTATTGATGAATTTACAAGACTAAATGTTAATTTATCATCTTTATCCTTAAAAAATAAATTTTTAAAATTATTAATAGTAAAATTATTCAATTTCTGCGTTGCAACAGGCCCGTGAAATGTAATTATACCAGTTACTTTATTAATAGCCAATAAAATCATTGTAATATCACTAAATCCCATATAAATTTTAGGATTTTCTTTTATTATATTAAAATCTAGAAGTCTAAGAATTCTACCCGAACCGTATCCGCCCCTACCAAAAATTATAGCTTCGATATCAGAATTATTAATAAATTTCATTAATTCATTTGCTCTTTCATCATCAGTAGCAGACAAATATCTGAATTTATTAGTTTGTTTTGCTATTGTATCACCAATAATTACTTCTAATCCTAAATTTTTAAAGAATTTTATAGTATGGGTAATTTCCCAAGTGTTTACAGGACTTGATGGAGCTGTTATAGCAATTTTAGAACCTTTCTTTAAAGTTTTTGGGTATATTTTATCCTTTACATTTAATGTTTGTAAGTCAATGATTCCTTTATCGGTATAGTATTCATTGTATTTAGAATACATTTTATTGTTTAAGAGCAAACCTCCAATACCAATCGAGATTAATTTTATAAAATTTCTTCTCATTCTTTTTACAATAACATTTTTTTATTACATTTGCTTTTTCGGAAAGATGCAGGAGTGGTTGAACTGGCACGCCTGGAAAGCGTGTGTACTTGCAAGGGTACCGTGGGTTCGAATCCCACTCTTTCCGCAACATTTTTTTTTCAATAATTATACCAAATTATAAAAAAAATATAATTTATTTTTATAAACGTATATAAATTAAAAAATTTGATAATATGGAAAATGAAAAGAATAATAACAATCTTAATTCTCATCAACTATATTTTAATCGTGAATTAAGTTTATTGGAATTCCAAAGAAGAGTACTATCCGAAGCAGAGAATCCTAAACAACCACTATTAGAAAGGTTAAAGTTTATATCAATTTTAAGTTCTAATTTAGATGAATTTTTTATGATTAGAGTTGCAGGTCTAAAAAATCAAGTTGCGGGCGATATTGTAGAATTATCTTACGATGGAATGACTCCACAAGCTCAGTTAATAGAAATAAGAAAAAGGCTTTTGCCCATTTATAAAAAACAGCAAGATATATTAATAAAGGATATTTTTCCTGAATTAGAAAAAAATAATATTTTTTTTCATAATTTTAATTCATTAGATATTGACAATAAAAACTATTTAAAATCATTTTTTATTAAAAAAGTTCTACCTATACTTACTCCTATTAGTCTTGCTCCAACAAATCCTTTTCCAAGACTAATAAACAGAAGTTTAAATGTAGCTTTTGCTCTGAAAGACAAAAGAAGTAAGCAAATTAGCAATCATATAGCTTTCATTCAAGTACCTGCTTTTTTGCAAAGATTTGTAAAATTAAATTTTGAAATTGGCTATCACTATATATTAATAGAAGAATTAATTAAAGCTTTTGCTACAGAGTTATTTCCAGGATTTGATATTATAGCAGCAAGTACTTTTAGAGTTACACGTGATGCTGATATTGAAATAGCAGAAGACGAAGCGGATGATTTAATATCCGAATTAGCCGAACAAATAAAACAAAGAAATTGGGAACGTGCAGCAGTAAGATTAGAAGTAAGCTCTGATATGCCCGAATATTTAGTTAATCTATTAATGAATGCTTTAGAATTAGAACCTAATGATATATATATTCACGACAGACCTCTTAATTTAGGCGATTTTATGCAATTAAATAAATTAGATTTATGGCATATTAAAGATATTCCTTTCCAGTCATATGTGCCACCTGAATTTAGCGAAGAAAATATAATTTTCGATGAATTGAAAAAGAAAGATTTTATAATGCACCATCCATTTGATTCTTTTAGTCATACAACATTAAAATTTATTAGTGATGCTGCCGAAGATAAAGATGTTTTGGCTATAAAAATTACTTTATATAGAACGGGAATGAACTCTGATATTGTAGAAGCTCTAAAAAAAGCTGCCGAAAATGGCAAATATGTAACTGCATTTGTAGAATTAAAAGCAAGATTTGACGAAGAAAAAAATATCATTTGGGCAAAAGCTTTAGAAAGTGTTGGTGCACACGTTGTATATGGAGTACCAGGTCTAAAAACACATTGCAAAATAGCTATGGTGGTAAGAAAAGAAGAAGAAGAATTAAAAACCTATGTTCATCTTTCTACAGGTAATTATAATCAAATAACTGCAAGATTATATACTGATGTTGGATTTTTAACTTCAGATGAAAATTTTGCTGAGGATTCAACATACCTATTTAATTATTTAACTGCATATTCATTTCATCAAGATTGGAAGGAATTTTTTGTTGCACCAATTAATTTAAGAGAAAATATAATTAAACTAATAGAAAGAGAAATAGATTACACTACAAAAGATAATCCAGGAATAATAATTGCTAAAATGAATAGTCTGGCACATAGGGAAGTAATACCAACTCTATATAAAGCATCTAAAGCTGGAGTTAAAATAAAATTACTTGTTCGCGGTATTTGTTGTTTAAAACCAGGAATACAAGGTATATCAGACAATATAGAAGTAAGATCTATAATTGGTAGATTTTTAGAGCATAGTAGAATTTTCTATTTCAAAAATAATGGAAATGAAGAAGTATATTTATCAAGTGCTGATTGGATGTCTAGGAATCTACATAAAAGAGTAGAATTAATGTTTCAAATTAAAAATAACAAATTAAAACAACGTTTAATAGATATTTTAAACATATATTGGAATGATAATCAAAATTCTTGGCTATTAAATAGTGATGGAAATTATATTAAATTAGAACCTAAAGAAAATGAGAAAAAATTATCAGCACAAGAATATTTTCTTAAACAAATAAAACAAAAACACTTCTAATGAATATTGTTAATTTTATTGCAAACAGGTATTTATATTCTCCTAAAGAATACAAATTTATAAATATTATTAGTTTATTATCATTTATTGGGATTACTATTGGTGTTTCTGTAATTATAATAGTATTGTCGATTTTTAATGGTTTTCAGGAACTTACCAAAAATCAATTTATAAATGTAGAGCCACATTTACAAATTAAAAAAAAAGATAGTCTATTTTTTTTTATTGATAATAATTTACTTTATAAATTAAAACAATTTAACGAGATTAACTATATTATTCCACGATTATCATTTAAAAGCATCATATCAAGTTCTTCAAACTTATCTTTAGTTGAAATTATTTCAGAAATAGATACTATACTTATTGACAATACTCAAGATAAAAGTATTAATTTAATTAAAGATAAAAATCAAACTATAACTATTGGAGTTGGATTAGCAAATACTCTAAAAGTTAGTGCTGGCGAATTTCTTAATATTATTCCAATAAACGAATTCGACAATATAATTAATCTATCATTAAATAATTCTATTTACAAACTTAAAATCAATAAAATTATCAATTATAATATTAATAAATACGATTACTCAATAATTAAAATTAGTTACGATAAAGCATTAGAAATTTTAAATCCCGATAATTACAAAATTAGTCAAATTGATATTTACTTAAAAAGAATTCAAAAATTGGAGGAATATAAAAATATTTTATATAACAATTTTGGTGAAAATTATAAAATAATTTCGTGGGAAGAATTAAATCCTGACTTATTTAACATAATGAAACTCGAAAAATTATCCACTTTTAGTATATTAAGTTTTATTCTTATTCTTTCTTTTTTTAATATTTTAATTTCTAATTATATGACCGTTATTGAAAAACAAAAAGATATATTAATTTTAAAATCTTTAGGAATAGATAATAAAACAGTAAAATCTATTTTTTTTAATATTGGTTTTAAAATTTCTTTGATAGGTACTTTTACTGGAATTTTTTTATCATTAATATTTTATTATCTACAAAAAAATTGTAAAATTATAAGTTTAGATTTAAATAAGTATGTAATTGATTCCATTCCAATAAAAATTGATTTATATGAAATTTTTATAATATCAAGTTTTACAATAATAATATCAAGTATTATTTCTATTTATCCTGCAATTAAAGCGAGCGATTTTTATAAAAATTCTATTTTTAGAAGTGAATAATATTGCTATATAGCAATATTGTTTAAAAATAAAAGTCTTATATTTGATATTTTAATAATTTTGAGAAAAAAATGAAAGAACATTTCAAAGTAGCAATTATTGGTAGCGGTCCTGCAGGTTTTACTGCTGCAATTTATACAGGAAGAGCTAATCTAAGTACAGTATTATTCGAGGGAATGCAACCTGGTGGTCAATTAACAATAACAACAGATGTTGAAAATTATCCAGGATTCCCTGATGGTATAAAAGGTCCCGAAATGATGGAATTGTTTAGAAAGCAAGCACAAAGATTCGGAACTGTTACAAAATTCGAAACAATTAATAAAATCGATTTTAATCAAAGACCATTTAAATTGTGGAGTGAGAAAAGCGAATATACAGCAGATGTTGTTATAATAAGTACTGGTGCTACTGCAAAAACACTAGGTATTGAAAGCGAGAAAAAATATTGGGGAGCAGGAATTTCTGCATGTGCAACTTGTGATGGATTCTTTTTTAAAGGTGAAAAAATATTTGTAATTGGTGGTGGCGATACAGCAATGGAAGAAGCAATATATCTTACTCATTTTGGGGAATCAGTTACAATTGTACATAGAAGAGATGAATTTAGAGCTTCCAAAATAATGCTTGAAAGGGCTAAAAACAATCCCAAAATTAAAATTATTACAAATCATATAGTAGATGAATTTTTAGGTGAAGAGAAATTTGGTATTAAAAAATTAACTCATATTAGATTAAAAAATGTATTAACTGGTGAATTAACTACATATGAAGCTGGTGGCTGTTTCTTAGCAATAGGTCATACTCCAAATACTAATTTATTTGAAGGTGTTTTAGATATGGACGATAATAAATATTTGATTACTAAAGATAAATCTACATATACAAATATTCCAGGTGTATTTGCTTGTGGAGATGTACAGGATCATGTTTACAGGCAAGCTGTTACTGCTGCAGGCTCTGGATGTGCTGCAGCTATAGATGCAGAAAGATGGCTTGCAAGTCAGAATTTATAATTATTTAATAGTTTTAATTAAATTTTATTAAATTTGTTAATATTTAATTTACTTATTTATGTAATTTGAGTTCTAAAATTAATGTAATAGAAGTAGAAAACCTAACTGTTAGTATTAATAATTTAAAAGTTCTTGATAATATTAGTTTTGAATTATTCAAAGGTGATACAGTTAGTATTATCGGGCGTTCGGGTTGTGGTAAAACTACGTTTTTAAGGACATTAATTTTTCTAGAAGTTTTCGAGCATGGAATAATAAAAGTTGATGAAATAGAAATTAAAGAAGCTGATTTAATAAACAATAAAAAATTCAAAAAATCACTAAATAAAATATTAATTGAACCAGCTAATTTATTAAGAGATTCAATTCTAAAAAAGAAAATTTATTCTATTAGAAAAAAGGTTGGTTTTTTATTTCAAAATTATAATTTATTCCCACATCTAACTGTCTACGAAAATATAGAATTACCACAAATATTAAATGGAATTGATAAAGCATTTGCTAAAGCAAAGTCTATTTCTCTTTTAGAAAAATTTTTATTAATTGATTTAAGAAATCGTTACCCAAATCAGCTATCAGGTGGTCAGCAGCAAAGAGTAGCTATTGCAAGAGCATTAGCTTTGGAGCCTTTGATTATGTTATACGATGAACCTACTTCTGCTTTAGATCCTGAACTTATAATGGATTTTATAGAAATTATGAAAATGTTAAAAAATGACGGTATCTCTCAAATTGTTGTAACCCATTCCTATAATTTATGTAAAAAAATTTCTGATGAAGTAATTTATATGGAAAATGGTAAATTTATCGAAAGAAATACTCCAGATAATATATTTAATAGCCCATCAAAAGTCGAAACAAAGAATTTTTTATCAAAAATTGTTTTATGATTATGAAAAAAATTTACATTTTATATATATTATTTGTTTTAATAAAATTTGAGTTAGCTGGGAATCAACTTAAATGGGCAGCAGATGCTGAAGGTAATGCTCCTTATATTTTTCAGGATCCTAATTCTCCACAAAATTTATTAGGCTTTGAAAAAGATATAATCGAAGAAATTTCAAAAATTTTAAAACTCAAACCCGTTTTTATACAAAATCAATGGGATGGACTGATACCAGGCCTTTATAGAATGGATTATGATGTAGCAGCCAATGGAATAGAAATTACCCCAGAACGCGAAAAAGAAGTATTATTTAGTATCCCCTATTATATTACTCATCTTACCATTGTAATCAAAAATAATAATAATTACATTTCAAATTTTCAAGATTTAATTAATAAAAAAGTTGGAGTTTTAAAAAATTCCTTGGCTGAAAGAATACTTTTAAAGGAAGCAAAGATAAAAACTTTGACTTATGAAGGAGAAATTAATGCTTTCGAAGATCTAAAAAATGGTAGAATTGATGCTGTTTTAGCAGATGATCCGATTGTTCTATATTATTTACCTTTTAATAATGATCTTAAAGCACTAACTGATGAGATTGGCGAAGCAAAATATGGTATTGCAATTAGGAAAAATGATTTAGAATTAAAAGATAAAATTGATTCAGCTTTGAAATTGATAATTAAATCTGGTAAATTACGAGAAATATTGGAAAGCTGGAAACTCTGGAATAATCAAATGAAAGACTACACTTTTGATTATTCTGAAAGCAATATTTTACCAATAAATTATAATAATTATGTTAACTTAGAAATTAAAAATATATCAATAGAAGAAAGAATTGTTAGATATATCAGTTTTTTCCCATTAATTATACAAGCCACTATTGTAACATTGCAAATATCTACTTTATCAATGTTATTGGCAATAGTATTTGGATTATTTTTAGCATTATTTAGATTATATATTCCTTCACCTTTTAATAAGATATCAATATTATATATAGAAATAATAAGAGGAACTCCATTATTAATCCAGCTTTTTTTTATTTTTTATGCTTTACCATCAATTGGAATAAACTTCTCCCCTTTTGTAGCAGCAATATTAGGTTTAGGTTTAAATTATGCAGCTTATGAAGCAGAAAATTACAGAGCAGGACTATTAGCAGTACCTAAAGGACAATTTGAGGCAGCTTTAGCTTTAGGTCTTAATAGAAGACAAAGTCTTAGATATATAATATTACCCCAAGCACTAAGAATAGTAATACCACCTGTTACTAACGACTTTATATCATTGCTTAAAGATTCTTCATTAGTTTCTGTTATTACCTTAGTAGAATTAACTAAATTATATACTCAATTATCTGCAACATATTTTGATTATATTGGAACTGGAATAATTATTGCATTGGTCTATTTATTATTAGGGTTACCATTTATTAGATTTTCAAATTATTTTGAAGAAAAATTTAAGTATGATAAAAAAGTTTTAAAATAAGTTAACGAAAAAAAATTTTTTACGTCAATATATTGTTTTTGAAATAAATAAAGGATTATTATGAAATTATTTGGATTAGTTTTACTTGCTTTTTTGTTAATTTCTGAATCTTTTTTATCTTATTCGCAAGATAGAGAAAATAGATTAGGTAATAGAGATGAAAGTAAAATGAAAATGCTCGACTCTGTTAGGAAAAATTTAAGAACTAAACAAGACAATCCAGAGATTAAAATAGGAAAAGAAGGTTTAAACCAAGCTTTAGAAAATCCAATTGGGGTAAAGACTTTAAACTTATCAAATCAAAAATTAACTGAATTGCAAATTGGTATTGGAAAGCTAATTGATTTAGAAAGATTAGATTTATCAAGAAATGAATTAAATGATTTGCCCAATGATTTGGCTAATTTAGAAAATTTAAAATTTTTAAAATTATCATTTAATAAATTTAATAAAATACCAGATGTTATTTCGAAAATTAAAAATTTAGAAGTATTAGAAATTGAAAATAATTCTATTAAATTTATTCCTAAAGAATTAGGTAATTTAAAAAATTTAAGAAAGCTTGTATTAGATAAAAATCCAATTAAAA
>Ga0308419_1001492_pt1 | contig 15542 bp, 12 predicted proteins | sample HotsprSampleMS50_FD_203674 | JGI IMG/M metagenome (GOLD analysis project Ga0308419, IMG submission 203674) | Hot spring phototrophic mat microbial communities from Mushroom Spring, Yellowstone National Park, Wyoming, United States - 20090730_MS50 ... | reverse complement strand
AAACAAGCCCAGAGTTATAGAAAACATTATTCTTAATATTGATTGCTCTTCTTTTTCAAATCTTTTGTAATTTAAATCAAGAAGAAAATCTTTTGTTTTAAGTCTGTTATCTTTTACCCAGTTATAAAGTCGCCTGTAAAGTCTTTCAAGCCTAAGAAAATAAGCATCAAGGAACCAAAAAACTAAAATAGGGATAAAAGCGATGAATGTGTGATATTTATTTCCTTTTAGAAGTAAGGTAACAACAACCAGCGTAATAGTCCACCCTTTAATCAAAAAAGAATTATTTGCCATTCGGTTTATAATCCCTTGAATTATTTCAAGTTCTTTAATCATAAAATCTTTAATATTTTCTTTACTCCCCATACTCCCACCTCCATTTATATCACCTTTAATCTAACAAAAGCACTTAAGTTGATTTTGTCACTATCAGTTAATGCATTATCTAAAAACACAAACATTCTTTCTTTATACTTTGAAGTCCTTATCTCCTCAATTGTATCTTTACTGAACTTGTCTTTAAGTGAAATAAAAAATTCAAGGTTTTGCCCTTCGTCTTTTACATAATAAAATTCGTCATTTTTAATCTTTACTTTCTCAATCTTTGAATTTAGGTTCAATCCTTCCTTTAACATTACTTCATAGATAACATCAATTTCTTTCCATCCAGAAACTAATGGTTGGTCAACAAACATACCGAGCCACTCAAGGTATTTCTTTTTTAATTCTTCTTTATCTTCGCTTGGGTCAAATTCAAACTCATCTTTAAGATTAAAGTTTGACTTATCTAACTTGAATACCTTAAACCCAAAATCCATTTCATTTTTTATAAGTTGCTCTTCTCGTTCTTTCTTATACTTCTCTGATACCCTTCTTAATCTTTCAATACAAATATCCGCAACAGTAGGAAACTCTTTTTTAATCTCCTCATCCTGAACTTCCTCATCAAGTTGAACAAGAATGAATTTTCTATTGCCACCATCTTCTTTGTTTAAGTCCCAGACCGCATGACCAGTTGTGCCTGAACCAGCAAAAAAGTCAAGGATGAGGTCAGATGAATTTGTTGTCAAATTTATACACCATTTTAATAAGTTAACTGGTTTCGGATTATTGAACAAGTTTTGTAATCCAAGAGATGTTAATTCAGAAGAACCTAATGAATTTAAAAAGTTAAGTTGCATGTTCTGTTCAGAAACATATTTATTATTATCTTTGTTCTTATCTTCGTAAATTTTAATAAATAAAGTATTGTTTTTAAAAACAATCCTATTTTTTTCATTCATTAATTTTTGTTTAGACCAACTCCAAGTTCCATCTTTATTACCAATTTTTTCCGGGAACACTTCAATATCTTCTTTTGATTTTCTTTCAAGATTTATCTCACCATTTGGTGATATATATATTGGATAATATGTTTTAGGTCTTTGAATTCTATAACCGTGTGGACCTTTATTTTGCAAAGGGTTTAATTTATAATTACCATATTCATCATAAAAAGGATATTTTTTAACACCTGTTATAATCTGTTTCATTTTGAATAAATTTTTATTTTTAGAATAAACTAAAATTAAATCATAAATTTTTTGAAATTCTTTTGCTGATTTATCTCTATCAAAAGACTTGGTTTTTCTTATTACCTGATCTACAAAATTCTCCTCTCCAAAAATCTCATCCATTATCATTCTCAAATGATGAACTTCGTGGTCGTCAATAGAAACAAAAATCACCCCATCATCTCTTAATAAACTTCTTGCTAAAAATAATCTTGGATACATAAAATTAAGCCAGTCAGAGTGATACCTTCCACTTGCTTCTGTATTTGTTGTAAGTTTTTTTCCTTCACTATCAATCTGTCCCGTCTTCTCAAGATAATCTTTTAATGGTTGTGTAAAATTATCTCGATAAATAAAATCTTTACCAGTATTGTAAGGTGGGTCAATGTAAATCATTTTCACTTTACCAAAATAAGGTTTAAGTAGTAATTTGAGTGTTTCTAAATTTTCACCAACAATAACGATGTTCTCTGTATTATCGAAATCAACAGATCTTTCTTTATCTGGTTTTAGAGTTCCATAAGCAGGTGCTTGAATAAGTTTATAAAGATTACTTTTTCCAGCCCAGTTGAAATAAAACCTGTCATCTTCTTTTTCAATGATTTCACCGCTAAGTAATGCTCTTAATTTATCAAAATTGATCTTATTATCCTCAAAAATTTGAGGAAAAATTTGCTTTAATCCTTCCTTAATATCAGTTTTTACTATTTTATTTATTTTCTGAGTATTCATCTTACTGTCTCCATAACAAGTTTCGCTATTTCATATAACGTTTCCAGCATAAAAGAATTTTACCGAAGCAAAAATTTGGGTGAGTGCTGTAAGGCAAAAACCTTTTATGCTGTGTTAGGAGACGTATTACTTCTTTTTGCTCACTACCCATTTTTCACTTCCTCAGCGTTTTCTACGGAGATTATATCCCCTTCAATCAAAGATGCTTCTGCAATCCCCTTTTGTTTTCTCAAATCCTCAATTTCCCTAAGAGGGCGCTCAAGTTGCTTACGGCGCGTTGTAGTTAAAATAAGAAATTCATTTTGGGCTTCCTCAATCTTTTTCCCCATTTTCTCAAGCGATTTCAGGAATGCACTCCATTGCTTGTTAAATGCGCCAAGCAAAGATAATATTTGGGCGGCTATTTTTTTCCAAATTGAAGTTATCTACTGCCTGTCTAATTACAGCAAGTACTGCATACAGCGTAATGGGTGAACAAAGTATAACTTTGTTCTTTAGTGCTTCGTCCAACAGAGATCTGTCATTTTCGATAATGAAAGCATAAACTTGCTCATTTGGAATGAAAACTATCACATAATCTACTGTATTCTCTTCAGGGTTTATGTAATCTCTAGTCGTTACTTCCATAATTCTTCTTCTGGCATCTTTTAAGAATTGAGTTTTGTACATCTCCTTTTGGGATTCTTCTCCTGCTTCAAGATAACGCAAATAATTATCCAAAGGAAATTTAACATCCATGTTCACTTTAAGATTTTGGGGCAACAGAAACGTGTAATCTGGGCGTGTCGTTTCTAAGGTTTTCTGTTTTAGATAATTAATGCCTTCAATGAAACCGGCTAATCTTAATACATCTTCAGCCATTCTTTCTCCCCATTGACCACGCACTCTTGTACTCGCCAACGCTGTATATAATTTATTGGCGGTTTCCTGAAGCTTTCCGGTTTGTTCGGCAGTTAATTTCAATTGATTGGCAAGTTCACCAAATTTCCTTTCTCTATCCTTCTCAAATTGAGTTACAAGATCCTGAACTTTCTGCAAATCTACTTTCATCGCCTCAAGTGTCTGGTCAATCAGTTTTTTCTTTCCTTCAAGTTCTTTCTCTCCAATTTGCATTTGTTTTGAAAGCGTTTCACCAGCAAGTTTTAGGAATTCCTCGCTATTCTTTGACAGGGCCACTAAGGAAAGTGAACCAAAAGATTCTTTGATTCTGTTAATAAGAATTTCTAGGTCTTGGATCTTTTGAGATTCCACTTGTGAAATTAGTTCTTGCGCGATTGCCTGTGCTTCTCGTCGGCGCAACCAATTGATGATTAAGACGATGGCCGCTCCAAAGATTACACCGATGATGAAAACCACCAAGTGTTCCATACTAACCCTCCGTTAGGATTTTCTTTAGTAATATTTCATATAAAGTTTCAGGTGTTTGCGAAGTTCCGCCGAAGGCAGAATTTGGGCGAACGAAGCGAATCGCATAGCCCGTGTTAGGCGACCCGAAGGGCAAGGCTACGAGTAACATTTCACGGTTCATTCCTGTTATTTCATATTTGAATTCGAATGGGAGACGCATTTATTTCACCATCCTGCCACTTTTTATATGGATTAGTTATGACATCTAGATTTGCATCTTTAGTTCCGGCGTTGTAAACCCGATAAATATGGAATTTTTCCCCTTCCTGCTTCATTAATTTCCATTGATTGTTAGATACCTCAAACCAATCTTTTTTATCATTTTTTGTAGATTTCACCTCTATATATTCCACGATATTATTCTCAACTTTTACAATGTCATAACCTTCTCCTTTATCGTCTGTCGCATTTAACCAATGAACTTCAACGATCAATCGTTCATCAAGACGGATAGTAAAACCATCCGAAGTTTCTTCCATTTTACCTTCTGGATAATTGGCAATTAGACTTTCCATTAGACATTTAAGGGCATATTCTTCACCCCATCTGCCAATTTTCATCTTAGCCTTTTGACTTAAAACATCTTTCTCTGCTTCTTTTGGATGTTTTAGAGGCTCCGGAGATATGCTACTCTGTTTTTTCTCTTTAGCGGGTGCAGGTTCGTTTTTTTCTATAAACTGTTCACCCACATTCCTAAAATAAGTTACTGCCTCGTCAGGTGTGCACTCAGGTTGCCATTCTATTTCCTCAACGATATCAGGTTCCTTGGGAGCGACAGATGGCGTTTCGGTAAGAGTTTCAGATTGATGGGATACGGATTTTTGCTTCTCGGCAGTGATTTCCTTCTCTTCTTTTTCTTCTGCCATCCTTCTATCTGCTTCTGCTATTCTAAGCCATTCTTTCTCTTCCTCTGGTAGTTCTTGAATCCCTTTTGCTCTTAACAAATTCTCAATTTTTGCATCCGTCTTTTTATCAAATAACGAAATCAAAAAATTGTCAAATCCTCTTATCTCTCCAAATAATTTGGAAAGTTCTATGGCCAAATGGTCTGTGTCTTCCAGTTTGTCTTTTTGAATATATAGATTTCCGTTATAAAGAAGGGAACCTCGCTTGTCAAAAACGAATTCACTACCAAGACTATATTTCACTTCAAGGCTTTCGAGGCAATAGCATGTCAGATTCTTTAATTGAGATAATGTGCCATCTTTTTTCAGCCTTTCGTAATCGGAATATGCTGATTGATAGAGATATCGCAGAATATATGGAACAAAACATTGAATCTGCTCGGTTAAGTCCTGTTCAATTTCTGGTATTTCTTTAGACACCAATTCCATCTTCACAGCCTTAGAAAGATAAGAAATGTGTGTAAATTCAATAAAATGTTGAATCTTTGGATGGTAGTTTTCTGGTAATTTGAGAAAAGATATCTCGGGATTATCTTTAAACAATTCGTAAATCTCTTGTTTATCATTTACAAACACATCGTTATCGTTTTTCCAGAATTCTTCTTTATTAGTCCAAAAAATTGGTTTGCTAATAAAATCATTCCACCACTGTTCTTTAGAAATTAGATGCTCATTATTTTCAGGGTTCAAGTAGTTATTTAATTTTTTGTAGATTTCTAGGATTATCTTTTCATCATTTTCTTCAACTTTTTCCTTCTTGGAAATATCTATTAGCACATCGGCATAATCTTTTGGTTTTGGCTTTTCGCTCACACCGAGTTTATCCACAAAAAATGATTTAAGTTTCGGGTAATGTTTTTCTAAATATCCTCTATTTTCTCCAAAAATATCGCTTATGTCTTCCCATAAAACTTCTTGCCTTGTAAAGTAGCTTTGAGCAGTATTTGGAAGATATATGATTCGATTATTGGAAAATGCGGTATTGATAATGTCTTTGTTGTTTTCATAGTTCTTGTTTAGGAACTCATAGAGCTTTGTAAAGGCAGTTTTGTCTTTGCATTTCTGTTGTGTCAAGATATTCAGGCACTTTAGTACTGCCTCTACATTAGCCTCCGAGTTGATTCCTAATGCCTTAACAAATTTCTCATTTTTTAATTCAACTGTAAGATATGGAACAGTGTCGCCTAAAAGTTCTTTGATTTCAGGTTTATCCAAAAAGACTTCTGATGGTTTTTCTAGTGTGTTTAGAGATGTTGGAAGCCATCTATTATTAGTAATGAATTGGAACCAATCTGATTTCTTTTCATCTCGATTCCAATTATAATAAAAATAGTAATCTATCCATATTGTGAATTTACTATAATGATTCCAATATTTATATAAAATTATCAACAGCTTTTTATTCCTTTCGCGATCCTTTTTTTCAAGAACGTTGCATATATCAGGAGAACTATAACTCTCAACATTTTGTTCATATTTACTTCCCAAAAGGGTACAGTGCGTTTTAGTTTCTTCTTTTATATTAATTCTGGGAATCTCATTTACTCCCAATTTAACAAAAAAGTCCCTCCAATCTTTAATCTCTGCTTCTCTTTTCTTTTGGATATCCACCTTACTTTTTTTGACCTTTCGCTTCTCTAATCGATATTTTTTGATGATATCCTCGATATATTCTCGATGAAGAAATGAAATACCCTCAATACCCTCAAACAAGCTTTCAAGGTCATTCTCATTGCCATAGATTTTTGGAAGATAAATATTTTCAGGGTGGTCGTAATCATTAGTACCATCAACAGTCTTATTAATACGGATATAAAGCGATTTCTTCAGGCGCCCGAGCGGATCTTTCTTTCTCCAAGAGTTGTTGTTTGCATTTAGCCGTTTATCACTTTCTTTTTCATAGTTCTGTAAATTGTCTTTGATATAGCGAATGTATCCTAAACGCTGTTTTTCATCCTTGCTCTTCCAATTCGAGGAATCATCACCGCTCTCATAAATCGGTAGGATATGGCTCTCAATAATCTCGTAGGGCGAGGCATCTTGAACGCCTATCTTCTTAAGAAATTCTTCAACCGCTTCTTTTTTTTCTCTATCTTTCGGTTCACAAATTGTTCTTTTGATGATTCGTAGCTCTTTTTCGAATCCATAATCGCCTTTTTTGTCTAACGGGAAAAAAACAGGTTTTTCTATGGTAGATGCTAATTCATCGTTCTCCAATCGTAATATCCTCAATTCTTTTAGTTCTCTGAGCTGTTCTTCTCCTAAATTTCGACTGTTAAGGTATGAGTAAAGTTTAATAAACCATTCATCGCTTTGTTGTTTCAACCATTCTGTCTTTTGTAAGCATTGAGCCAGATGGCTAAATTCAAGTTCTGGCACTTTTAAGGCATCAAGAGTTGATTTGTTGGCTTTGATATCAGAGGAGATATATTCCTTACCGAAAAATTCCTTTAAATCGTCATTTGGAATTAACTCTCTTATCTCTTTATTTGCCCTGAACACTTCTTGAGGCTTGCACCAATTATCCGATTCGGTTAAAATGCACTCGTATTCTCGCAGATTATTATGAATTTGATTAACTACAGAAGAAAAGAAATCATCGGTAACTTCGTTAGAAAGCGGAATATAGTTGTAATAAGTCGTTTTGAGTTTTTCATCTTGCTTAAATTCATCAACTGCTTCCAAAAATACAGAAGCGATATTATCCCGAAGCCAGTTATTCCATGATTTGTCTTTATGTATATCCTCACGGCTTGAAGGCAAAAGAAAATCAGCCTGTATTATGAACTTGAAACCATAGTTACGTGTAGGAAGATATGCAAAAATTTTTTGCTCTTTGGTAGCATCTGCTAAACCATTAGGCGTTAGAGGAAAGGCAAGGATTAATATTGTTTCTTCTACCCCCTTTCTTTTTTCTTCTTGTTCTTGGATATCTCTTGGTACGGTCAGAGTTTTTCGGATTAACTTATAATATTCCTTGCCCTTGGAATGCGTAATTAGTACTTTTCCGTCTTTCTCTTTTCGCTCTACTATATTGATTTTGCCCTCAGTAATGTTGTGGATTTCAATTATCTTTAATTTGTGGAGAAATAATAGAAGAGTAGGTTCGATTTCATTAAACTTTGAGAGTTCCTCTCTTACATCCTCTCGTAGCGGAAGAACGATATTGGTTAGTTTCTTATCAACAAACTCAGGTGTCTCCTCTATCCAGTAAGGAACAACAAAGCCAAGTTTATACTGTTCATCTTTACGTTTGAATTCAAATTGAAACCCATTAGAGAAAATTTGAGGTGTATTGCTAATGCGGAAAACAGATTTAAAACCGATACCTTTTTCTCCAATGTAACCTAACCTTTTGGATTTTGTGCTTTTACCCACATCACAAACGGACCGAACATTATCTTCGGTAAATCCTTTTTCGTTATTTTGAATAAGTATTTTTTCATCATCAATCCTAAATTTTAGAAATGGTGTAACTCCATTTTCATAGTCGTTGTCATCTGCATTTTGAATAAGTTCAAGGACAAAGTGAGTTTGTTCAGAGTAAAGGTCTTCTGAGAGTTGTTCAAGGGCGCTATTGAGAGACCTCATTAGTCCCTCAATAACTTTTTCCGCTTTTGGGTCGGTCTGTAGCCCAATTCCAAACTTGTTCTTTTGTATGTCCTCAATAATTTCTCGTGGTGAAAACATCTTATACCCCTATATTGTACTATATGCTCGTAGCCTTGCATTGCCGAAGGTAATGTCGCCTAACTTGTTTCTATCTGCTTCCAACTCTCGCACCTTCAAAAAGCCATTTACCTGGTTTGTATTTCTTCCAGTACTGCGGTAGAAATTTCAATGCTGTCTCAGAAAGTATCGTATATCTATCTTTTCTGCCTTTTGAACTTTTAATATTTATCAACATTCTTTTACTATCAATATCTTCGGGCATCAATTTTACCATCTCTCCGACTCTTAATCCAGCAGAGTATACCAACATTAAAATTACCTTGTGCTTAATATTATCTACTGAATCAAGGATTTTTCAATTTCCTCCTTGCTTAAAACAACAGGAAGTTTTTTATCCTTCTTTGGTCTTTTGACTTCATAAACAAATTTCTTTCTCAGCATCATTCCATAATAGAACTTCAGGGCATTGATTGCTTGATTAAGTGTGGAGGTCATAGATTGTTTTTCTTCTGCGAGGTAAAGAAGATAATCTTTAATGTCAGAATCGTTAATATAATATCGGAAGGGAGTTTGCCTGTAAAATTCAGAAAATTTATATAAGTGTATTTTATTGAAAGAAGTTCTTTATGGAGGTCTTCAAATTGTATGGCAGGGTATATATAGATTTTTTCGCCTTCAAAGATTTTTAAAATCTCTCCAGTGTTCCAACAGAGTTTGGAAAACTCCAATATTTTCCTTTAAGGATACCATCTGTGCCCCTTTATAGTCTTTATCTTCTCCACAAATTGAGGATTATATGGAAAAGAAACCATTAAATTTTTCTCTTTGTCTTTTAGGATTTTAATTTTCAAATCCATAATTTTTTTATATTCCAGATTGTTTTTCATTTATTAACCAAAAATAATGCTATCTGCCATTAAATTACCATGTCGATTGTGTTTTTCTTTGCCGATAAAACATCCTTGTTCACCAAAGGTTGCTGCTCCAACATAAGGTGCATCTTTTAAAGAATAGTTGTATTGTTTGATGACTTGTTCAATATCGTTCATTATAGCACCAACGCAACCACCACAATAAATGTTTATAGCACCTTTAATTCTTTCTGGTTTTCTAAAACCTAATGCTCGATCGATTACTTGTTTTGCACGATAAATCAAGGCATTTTTATGTCCAGTCATTAGAAAAATTTCATCTCCTTCTTTGAATTCGGTAAACATGGATAATGCTTTGTTTTCTTTAATCACCATAAGTGGATGTGATAATAAATACATTTTAACACCAAAGATTTCGTCGATATATCTTCCGATAGGATGCATTGTAGTAGGTCCTAAAATTACACCACCAGTATCTAAATAGGATTGAATGGCACCACCACTCCAATTATTATAGACTTCTGCAGCGGGTTTATGATCAATTTCGTAGATAATTCTACCTTCTGCTTTTGTAACAATACCCTTTTTATCGGTTGGTAAGTAGCCACTTAGAAATGCACCATATATTGCATTAGATTTAAACCCTACTAATAGAAAGCCTTCTTGTACGAATTCATTGTTTTTAAACACAAACCATTTTCCACTTATATCATTATCTGCTGCACTTCCACCATAGATGGGGATTTGACTTTTAATAATTTCTTCTATTCCTTCGATAATGATTTCTTCGTATCCTGGGGTAGCATGTAGCAACAAAACATTAGGTTGACCTAATTGTTGAATAATTTCGCGGATAGCTTCTTTTCCTTTCTCTTTCGCATTATCTGCTGTTGTTTTTTTGATTACTGCATAAGATTGAATATTATCGTCTTCGTAAGATGCTAAAAAATGAGTTCCTTCAAGAAAACCATTGGGTGTAAACACACCTTGAAAAGAACTACATCCAAAAACAGGAATGTTGATTTTTTCTATGATATTTTTATAATTACCTTCTATGGTTGTATAACATACTGTCCACCTTGCATTTTGTAAATCTTGAATTTGATTTTCGTTGATATATTTCATAGAATTTATGATAAATTTTATAATTAAGTTGTCAATTCTTTTATATTTTAATAAAAGTTTATTTAAGGTAATTTGATTAATTCTTCGATAGCTTCTTCGATTTCTTTGTTCCTCATATCTAAAATATAATTGGCATGTTTTTCGTATATAGGTAATCTTTTTTTTAGAATATCAACGTAATTTTTCTGAGAATTTAAATCTGGTCTTTGGGAATTTTTTAAATCTTTATTTAGCAACCATTCTAAATCTCGTAATACATAAATAACAAAGGTATTATTTTTTAGTAGTTGAATTTTTCTTTGGCTTTCGATTTCTTCTTTTGTAATAGGATCTATGTCGAATAGAATTCCTCCTCCACAGTCAATGATAATATTATCCATTTTGTGTAATTTTTTTAATAATTCATATTCACGATTTCGAAAAGATTCCCAACCTTCTTGTTCTACAATTTCTTTAACAGTTCTTCCACCTGCTTCGTAACATACGAGTTGATCCGTACTTAAAAAAAGTTTTTCTGTTTTCTTGGATAACTTACGAGAAATTTTTGATTTTCCAGCACCTCTTGGTCCAATCAACGCGATTTTCATAATTCTGTTAAATCCTTGATTTGTTCTAAAAATTCTGGAATAGATTCGTAGTAAAGCGAAAGTTTCTCGTTGGTTAAATTCAATTTTTTTAACGCAAAATCACTTAAAGATTCATTCATTCCCATAACATCAATTCCAATACCAGCTGAAACAACTATCCAATTGGATATATGCACAATAGATGTTAGAGTAGAATTGATTTTGGATTTTTCTGGTTCATATATATGTAATACAGCATCGACTAATTCGTCTGGAAAATTCCACTTCTTTAACAAGAATGCACCAATTTCTGGATGAGAATATCCAACAAATTTTTTTTCCAAACTAATAAAACTAATCTCTGGGTTTTTTTGATATTCTAATTGTACCATATACAATGCTTTTTTAAAAGTACTTGCTAATACAATTTTCCCACAATCGTGCATTAGACCTGTTGTAAATGCAACATCTTTGGGTAGATTGTTTAATTTTAAATTTTCTGTTATCTGCATAGAAAGATAAGCAACCATCAAGGAATGTTCCCACATTTCTTTACTTTCTAATTTATAACCTTCTACGGGTTGTTTTAAGATACCTCTTGCCGCAGCGACTAAGACAATTTCTTTTAATGTATTGAGTCCCAATATTTTTATTGCTTCTTCTATGGAACGAATTTCTTTTGTTGGATGATAATAAGCTGAGTTTGATAAACGAATAATATCCGAGGTTAATCCAGGATCTTTTATAATTTCTTTAGAGATATCTTTAAATTCTACCTCTGGATTACGTATCATCTTTAAGACTTTATGAACTACTTCTGGGAATGAAGGTAATCGATCTATGTTCTTTAATTTTTCTTGTAATTCTTCTTTAAGAGATAATGACATTTATGCCTCCTATGTTTTGTATATATATTTTTCTGTTGCCCCTGATCTTAAAAGAACTCTACCATCTTCTAAGAAAAACGTAATGGTTCTTCCATTATGTCCACCTACATCTTCGAAAAGAATAGGGATTTGATGTTTATTTAATGTTTCGCGTGCAGCTTGTACATTTTTTTCGCCAATATTTTGGAATAAGTTGTTGGAATTATTCTGAAACATACTTGCACCACCAAAAATTTTTGCAGTTAAATTTTTTTTATCTATGCCCATTTTTTCTAATTCTTTGATTAATTCTTCTATGGCAGTTTTTGCGTATTTTCCTCTGTTGACGATTTTACCAGGAGGGGGTTCATCTAGAAGAGCGTGACATAATCCACCAATTTTTTTTGTTTTATCGTATAATATGATTCCTACACAAGACCCTAGTGTAGTTCTTAATTTAGCAGGGGATTTTGCAACCTTCCATTCCGATACACCTACATGAATAACTGTATCTTCTATTGTATTCATAAAAACCTTAATTTACAGGATAAATTATTTTTACTTGATTTCAATCTTTTTTTTATTTTTGTGTGAAATAAATCTTTTAACTTGGAGGAAATGTGAATAAAATTTATCATTTAGATATTAAAGGTCCTTATGAGATTTTATCAATCTACGATAATAATGAATTAATAGCAGAAGTTCTTTTATTAGGTACTGCACATGTATCTAAGGAATCCGTAGAAGATGTAGAAAATGCAATAAATCAATATAAACCTCATATTGTTTGTGTAGAGTTATGTGAGCCAAGACATGAATCATTATTAGACTCAGAGAAGTGGAAAAATCTCGATATTACAAAAGTAATTAAAGAAAAAAAAATAGCATTGTTAGCGAGTAATTTGATTTTATCTTCGTTCCAAAAAAAGATAGGTTTAATGACTGGTACAAAACCCGGCGAGGAAATGTTCAAAGCATCGCAATTAGCGAGAGAAAATTCTTTACGTTTAATTTTAATCGATAGAGAGATTCGAATCACCTTATTAAGAGCATGGAGAAACATAAGTTTTTGGAATAAGTTATGGTTGATGAATTATTTATTTGTTAGTTTACTTTTTGCAGAAGATATTAGTAAAGAGCAAATTGAACAATTAAAACAAAAAGATGCATTAGAAGACCTTTTCGAGAACTTACCCAAAAAATATGAATTTATAAAACAGATCATTCTAACAGAAAGAGATCAATACATGGCAGAAAATATTCGTCGCGTTATTTATAACATTCAACCGTACAAAGAATATAAATATAATTCAGAAAATTCCAACGAAAATAACACGAACTTAAAAAAAATTTTAGCAGTAGTAGGTGCGGGACATTTAAAAGGAATACGCGAATATTTAATGCAAAATCAACCTTTTGATCTAGAAAAATTGACTTATGTTCCCGAACAATCTCCTATAAGAACAATTTTAACATGGATCTTTTTAACGCTTATAATTGCTGTTTTTACCTATTTGTTTATGATAGAAGGAAAATCTGCAAAAGAGCTTGTTCTTGTTTGGGCTATAAGCAGGAGCGTTGGTGCTGGGTTAGGTGCTGTTTTGGCATTAGCTCATCCATTAACAATTTTGGTTACGATTGTAATGGCTCCTTTTTCTGTATTTATTCCAGGAACTCGATTGTGGATGTATGCTGCGCTGACAGAGGTATGGTTCAATAAACCGCGTGTAGAAGATTTCGAAAGAATAGCAGAAGATACAATGGATTTAAAAAATATTCTTAAAGCTTTATACAAAAACCGCGTTTTAAAACTCTTTTGGATTATAAGTTTGGTTTCGACTGGGCTAACAATAGGAAATTTAGCATTCTTACAAAAATTTATAGCAAAATTAATAGATTTATTTTTGTAAATTTATTATATTTTTAAAATTATGATTTTCTATCACTTTTGATATTAACATTGGTTCTGGCGAATCATTTTTTAAACTTAAATTTTCAGTAATTTTAACAGGGACATCAAAGATGAATTTGCCCTGTAATGTTAGTTCACTACACTCTAACAAAGAAGGTATTTTTACAAAATATTTCTCGAAATCAGAAATTAGATCATACTCTTTACTTAATTTTACAACTGGTTCTTCTTTTAGTTTTGGGTTTGGTATAAGAGCAAATTTTTCGTTTAAAATGTAAGCATCACTTCTACGTACTATCAAATCATTACATTTTTTTACAGGTGCAAAACGTGTTCTTGGTACGCGAATTACTTTGGTTTTTTTAAATTTACCAATTGCTGCACCCATTGCACTTTCTAACTGAAAAACCGGTACACCATCTACTACTTTTGGGTTTACAATTAAAGGTAGGTTTAATGATTCAGTTTCTAGCAGTGTATTAAGTGACTTTAAGTTTACCCATAAATTATTGATGTTAAAATCTTTAAATTTTGTTGTATCTTCGAAGTCCGATTTGTTTTCTGGTGGTACCTGTGCAGTTTCTAACAATTCAATACGACTAGTAATTTTATGTCTAAATAGTATACCCCCTTTGATATCTGCGGGTGTTTTTAGTGTTACCTCGCTGATAAATTCCAATTGATTTTCTATCATGTAAGCTAATATAGATGGTTCGAAGATTGCACCTAGATTATCTCCATTGGAAATAAAAGCATATTCTATTCCTTGATCAATTAGCTGGTTTAATATTCCCGAAATCTTTAAAGATAAAAAAATATCCCCATGTCCTGGTGGACACCAATGCTTCGCTTCGCTTCCATCTCCTATGGGCAAAAGTGTTTCTTGAGAAATTCGTGGAACTTTGTTTTGTATAAATTCTACTGGTATTTTGTTTTTTTCGTTTATGTCTCTTATACCAGGATAATTCATCGTATCGTAAGTTGTATTAAAAGAATTCATAAAAATTAAAGGAACATCTACATGGGTTTGATTTCTTAAATATTGAATTTGTTTAAGAATTATGTCTAGAAAGGTCATTCCATCTTTTACTGTTAAGAGAGTTTTTGCTTTATCAAGCCCCATCGATGTACCTAAACCACCATTTAGTTTTATAATAACAATTTTTTGTGCAATTTCTTTCGTTATTTTGGAATGATAATCTAATTGAAAGGGTAGTTTTTCTAAATCAATTATATCATCTTTGTATAATTCCGATACATATCGAAAGTCGATGAGACCAGTTTCTCCATGATAAACTTTTTTAACTTTTTCGATAAAATCATTTATGATTAATTCGTGCAAGTTATGTTTATGCATCAAATCTTGAATTCGATCTATAATTTCGTTTAAATTTAAAGATAAGTACTTCGACATTGCTATTCCCCTGCTAATATTATTTTTTTTTATGTTAGATTTTTTTTCAAGTATAAAATAATGTAAATTTATATAAACTTTTATAAATATTGACAATAATCTAACTATTTTAAGAATGAATTTATTATGGAATATAATATCAATGAAGATATCTATGATAATGTTTTAAACGAATCTATAAAATATAAAACAGAAAAAGATGTTTTAAAAATATTAATAGCTGATCCTGATATAAATTTTATAAAAAAATTAGAAAAAAATTTAATTTATTGGTTTAAGGAATATATTAATACTTTTAAGACAGATAGAATGGATCAAATAAAAAAGATGATTCAAGAAAAACATATAGATGTATTGATTACAGAAGTAGAATGGGATAAAGAACCTTCTGAATTTGTGGAATTTTTAACTAATGATCCTTTACTTTCCGAAGTCTTAATCATTGTAATTAGTAATTATGACGAAGCAATGTTCGATAACTATTTGTATAAAATGGGCATATTAGAATATTTTCCGAA
>Ga0308419_1001491_pt1 | contig 15545 bp, 10 predicted proteins | sample HotsprSampleMS50_FD_203674 | JGI IMG/M metagenome (GOLD analysis project Ga0308419, IMG submission 203674) | Hot spring phototrophic mat microbial communities from Mushroom Spring, Yellowstone National Park, Wyoming, United States - 20090730_MS50 ... | reverse complement strand
TAAAGACAAATCTTGCCATAAAAGGGGACCTCATAAGTTACATTGGTAATAACATACCCAAGTCCTACCATACAATTGACGCCGATGGTCTTGTCCTTACACCAGGTTTTATAGACACCCACTCGCACTCTGAATTCACCCTTGCCTCTGATGGTAGGGCTCAAGGGAGGATTGCCCAAGGAGTTACCACAGAGATAAATGGCAACTGTGGCCTCTCTGCAGGGCCTATCAAGGGTGATGCATTGAGACAGAGGAGGGCCGATTTCCTTGAGTATGGCCTTACAGAAGTCTGGGAGGATTTTGAGGGATACTACAGGCTGCTTGTCCAAAGGGGGATTGCAGTAAACACCGCCACCCTATGCGGACAAGGCAATCTGAGGGCCTCTGTGATGGGCTATGTGAGGGGTAGGGCAGACCACATAGCAATGGCAAGGATGATTGAACTTTTAAGTAAGGCCGTTAATAGTGGTGCCAAAGGTCTATCAACAGGACTAATTTATCCACCGGGCGTATTTACAGAGACCGATGAGCTGATTGAGCTCTGCCAAGGCCTTGCCAATCTCAAACCCGATGCCCTTTATGTCCCCCACATGAGGAGCGAGACAGACCAACTGATAGAGGCCCTACGGGAGAGCGTAGAGATTGCCTTTAGGTCAGGTCTCAGGCTACATATCTCACACCTGAAAACGGGAGGTAGGGATAATTGGCACAAGATTGACAAGGTCATAGAGACCATTGAGGAGGCCATAGAGAGGGGCTTAAAGGTCACCTGCGATAGATACCCCTATATTGCATCCAGTACCGATTTAGATACAATCCTACCAAAGGAGGTCTTTGAGGGCGGCGTTGAGGAGGAACTCAAACGACTCCAAGACCCTGATGTCTTAGGCAAGATAAAGGGTATGCTTCAGGCCGAACCTGAGGACCTATGGTCAGAGATACTGATCTCTTCTACCTATTCCGACAAAAACCGGTGGATGGAGGGTAAGACCCTAAGTGAGATCTCCAGACAGGTCAACAAAAGCCCCATAGACATCGCATTAGAGTTGATTATTGCCGACCGCTCACGCACTGGGGCCATATTCTTTAGCATGAGTGAGGACAACCTAAGGAGGTTTCTCAAACTACCATATATGATGATCGGCTCAGACAGTGCGGTGAGGTCCTTTGATGGTCCCACATGCAAGGGGAAACCACATCCGAGGGGCTTTGGTTCGTTCCCACGCCTTATTGGTAAATATGTTAGAGAGGAGGGCTTGATGGAATTGCCTGAGGCCATAAGGCGTATTACCCTACTTCCTGCACAGACCTTTGGGCTACAGGGTAGAGGGCTGATCAAGGAGGGCTACTTTGCAGACCTAACACTCTTTGACTATAAGACGATCGGCGACAGGGCCGATTATGCCAATCCCTTTCAGAGGCCTGAAGGGGTCCTATGGGTCTTTGTAAATGGTGTGCCTGCCTATGCAAATGGTGAATTTACAGGAAGCCTCTCAGGGAGGATACTGACTTGAGCCAAAGGAGCTTTGTAATTCCAGTTCTGGACCTTTCGCCCCACAGTCCCTACAACATCCTCACCCTGCTTGAAGACCTTGAGGGCATAGATGGAGAGGTGATCTGTGTCTTTAATTCCACAGAGACCTATGAGAGGCTTGCCGGTCATAGACGGATAGACAAGTTTTGCTACAACAAGACCAACGCAGGCGTAAGTAGGTCTTGGAATATAGGAATAAACCTCGCAGAGGGAAGGGCAATCTTTATTATGAATGCCGACTTACATGTGACAGCACAGTGCATTGAGGATATGCAACGATATCTTTTTGACCTTGATAAGGCCGTGATTGTGGGCCCCCAGGGCTCGCACCTAAACCTCAGGAGACTGTCGGTGTTGAGATACTTCCAAAAGGGCACCTTTCAGAGGCCCATTAGGACCCATGATGTGTCGGGCTTTCTGTTTGCCATAAATGCAGAGCTCTTTCTCTCCCATCGCTTTATGTTTGACATCCGCTATAGTCCCTGTTTCTTTGAAGAATGGGATATGGGACTACAGGTGATGCAGGCAGGGCTATATCTCTATGTAGTGCCTGTTCAGGGCTTTGACCACCATTGGGGCATGTCGCAGGCAGAGGACGAGAGGGTGATCAACTACTTTGGCAGGGATGTAAAACGGGGTGATGTGATGAGGGAAAACAGGAAAAGGTTCATTAAAAAGTGGCTTCACCTTATTGACTTTGATAGAGACCTACTTGCAGAGATTTAGGTATGGCAGAGAAGGGGATAAGGGCCTTCTCTGCCCGAATAATTTCTGTTTTAGACCTTGAATGGATTAGCGTAAAGGACAATCAATACTACGACAAGTGCATAGATTGCAAGGGACTCAATCATGGCGATACCGATAATGAGGGTAGTCATTATCTTGCCTGATACACCAGGGTTTCTCGCCGTCCCTTCTGTGGCACCTCTAAGACCATGTCCCATTCCGATGCCTGTCCCAAGGGCTGCAAGACCAATAGCGAGACCGCAACCAAGGACAGCCATCCCGTAATAGGAGAGTTTGGAATCCCCGGCTGCCTTTGCGTCCTCTGCAAATACTGATGGGGCGAATAGCATGAGGGAAACCATTACGAGGATTAAGACCGTTAAGGACCTCTTCATCTCACTTCCTCCTTTCTTTATAGATTTAATGCGCCTCTTCAACAGCGCCTGCCAAGTAAAGGCATGTAAGAAGCATAAAGACATAGGCCTGTATAACGCTGATCAATGTGCCAAGTCCAAGTATTGCGGTAGGTATAATCCATGGTGCCAGCATCCCAAGGATGATTAACAGAAAGTGCTTTGCCATCATATTGCCAAAGAGTCGGACCGAGAGGGTGACAGGCCTCACAAGGTGACCCACCAACTCAAGAAAGAACATAAAGATCATCAGTGGTAGGGCCGCTAAACTCCTCATAGGACCAAGAAAATGGAGGATATACTTTGGCCCATGCACCTTAATGCCATAATAGTGGGTTGCAAGGAATACAGGGACTGCCATTGATGCAGTCATGTTTATATTGCTTGTAGGCGACTCAAAGCCTGGTATAAGACCCATAAAGTTACAGAGGCCTATATAAAGCCCTAAGGTCCCTATGAGGGGATAAAACTTATCCCCCCAATGGTGTCCAATGACGCTGTTTGAGAGGTTTAAAAAGAAATCTGCAAAGACCTCCATCACATTCTGAAGACCACTGGGCATAAGGGCAATCTTATTACGCAGATAGGCCGCAAGGCCTATGAGTATCCCCATTGCAAGCCATGAGTAAGACACATAAGGCGGCACATTAGGCAGTATAGCGTGTAAGATATTTGGCGTTTCCATCCATTATCCTCCTTGCGAAAAATTGCAGTATCATAATTCCCCACATTTTTAATTGTCAAGTGGTTTGACAAAAGGGTTAACAAGTAGGGAGGTGCGATAGTAATCAGGCAATTCTAAAACATCCAGACTTCCTTACCAACACACTTCGCCTTACCCAGAATGACAATATTGCTGGGAGGACCGCCCAATTTAGAGGTTATTTGATCGCATCTTAGAAACAAATTTGTTGATTTCAAATGCCTAAATGGGTCATAATACAAAACCTTATATCAACCAAATTGGAGGTAGGCATGAAGGCATCTTTAATATTCTGCATAATTGCAATGGCTTGTATGTTGATTTTTACAGGCTGTAGTCAGAAGCAGGCGACACCCACGATGCAGGACCCTCAAACCCAAACGACCCAGGCCGATGACCCATCAAAAAGGGTGCAGACCCAACAGCCCATATCTGATAAAGACAAACTCCCCAAAGAGACAATCACCGAGAGGCAGCAACAGCCCTTACAGAGAGAGGACATCAGGGGCACCATTCGTGAACTTGAGACAAAGATCAAGGACATATACTTCGGTTTTGATAGGTATGATATTGATGAGAAGGCAAAGCCCATGCTCAAGATGGCCGCCGATATACTTTCAAGTAACCGTAAGATCAAGGTCATAATTGAAGGTCACTGCGACGAGAGGGGCACAAGGGAGTACAACCTCGGGCTTGGTGAGCGCAGGGCAAACGCTGTAAAGGAATTTCTTGTATCCCTCGGTATACCCTCTAAGAGGATAGATACAGTCAGTTACGGCAAGGAAAAACCCCAGTGCACTGAGAAGACTGAGGAGTGTTGGGCAAAAAATAGGAGGGCCCATTTCGTATTTGTGGAGGAATTGCAATGACAGGTGGTTTTAGGCCTCCTGAAGTTGTTTTGCTGCTGTTTGCGGCAGTATTTATGGGCTTCGGATGTGTAAGCACCTCAGAGTTTGACAGCCTTAGGAACACCGTTGCAAACCTGCAGATGCAGAGCATCACCCAAAAAAGAGAGATAGATTTACTCCGTCAAAGAACAGAGGAGCAGGCCAGAGATGTAGCAAAATTAAGGGAGAGATTTGAGGGTGTCTATGCCTTAAGAGAGAGCCAGACAAATCTACTAACCCAGACCTCTGACTTCGCCAAGGAACTCCAGATCATGAAGGGTAGGTTTGATGAGAACAAGTATTTTATTGATAAAACCCTTAAAGAAATGGCCGCTGAAAGGGACTTACAGCAGGCCAAGATTTCAGCCATTGAAAGGGAAATACAAGACCTGAAGGCAAAGATACCCCCTGAGGAGAAGAGGTCAGAGGAGAAAAAGGTAGTAGAACCAGAAAGGCCTAAGGCCGACACAGAGACAAAAAAGACTGAAGAGGAGCCTATCACCAACAACCAGAGGCTATACGATGATGCACAGATAGACTTTCAGGATAAGAAATATCCAATAGCCCGTCAGAAGTTTGAGAGGTTTATAAAGGAAAATCCAGAGCACAAACTGGTCCCAAACGCCCAATTTTGGATTGCCGAGGCCTATTACAACGAAAAGAAGTATGAAGACGCCATATTGGCCTACGAGACCTTGATAAAAAGGCATCCAAAACACGAAAGGATAAGAGTAGCCATGCTCAAACAGGGGTATGCATTTCTTGAGCTAGGCGATAAAAAAACGGGCAAGGTCATCTTGGAACGGGTCATAGAAAGGTATCCAAGGACCGTAGAGGCCGAACAGGCAGAGAGGAAGATCGCAGAACTCCTATCCCAAAACAAGAGGGCGCCTGTGAAGAAAAAGAAATAGGTCACTGTACAGGAGTTCACCTTTCGCCTTTTTACTCAAAAATGCATTTACAAAACAAAGTGTGGCAGGCTTGAGCGACTACACCCCATCCGCCTCAGGGGCAACCTTTTATATAACCCTAAGGGCATGAACATACGCATAGTAGGGGCGTATAGCAATGCCCCTTTGTAACTGCATTATTAAGATCAAACCCACAAAGACTACAAAGCGGCACAAGGGTAACAAAAATAGGGCTTAAATATGAAACCTTTGAGAAATTCCTTTCAAAGATGTTGGGGTGAGTTAGTAAAAGAGGTTTTTAAATCTTCTTAATTGAAAGGGCTTTGGCATGCCTGCCTTTACTGCAACTACAATTTTGGAAAACCGCTTATGCTCTTGCACTAAATGCACAAGATAACTGACAAATATCAGAGGATAATAGATTACCTCCGCATATCTATTACCGACCGATGCAACCTGAGATGCATCTACTGTATGCCTGACGAAGGGATCAAGCTCTTTGAACACAAAGAGGTCCTCACCTACGAGGAGATCATCAGGGTAGTCAGGATAGCGGCAGGCCTTGGCGTAAAAAAGGTTAGGATCACGGGAGGGGAACCCTTGATCAAAAGAGACCTTCCATTTCTTATCTCATCAATAAATGAAATACCAGGCATAGAAGACATTAGTCTTACCACCAATGGAGTATTACTGAAAAGACATGCCTTAGCCCTTAAACAGGCAGGGCTAAGGAGGGTCAATGTAAGCCTTGATACTTTTAAGCCTGATAAATATAGCGAAATTACAAGAGGTGGCAGGATTGAAGATGTCCTTGAGGGGATTCAAGAGGCCGAGCAACTTGGCCTCAAACCGCTCAAGATAAACATGGTCCCGATCAAGGGTATAAATGACGACGAGATAGAGGACTTTGCAAGGCTGACGATCAGTTCAGAAAACCATGTCAGGTTTATTGAGTTCATGCCTTTCGGTTCAAGGGGTCTATGGAGAAGGGATAGATACATCAGCACCGATGAGATCAAAGCGAGGGTATCGGCCATCGCCCCCATTGAGCCTGTAAGGGCAAGAAGGTCAGGCCCTGCGAGGTATTACAGGTTTATTGATGCAAAGGGTGTAATAGGCTTTATTAGCCCCATTACCCATCACTTCTGTGGTAGTTGTAACAGACTACGCCTAACATCCAATGGGATGCTAAGGCCCTGTCTCTTTTCAGATACAGAGATTGATATAAAATCTGCCCTACGCAGCACCAATGACGACAGCGAATTAGAGAGGCTTTTAAGGCTCTCTATAGAGATAAAACCTCAGGGCCATCAGATGGGACATCAAAGGAGTCCTGTTATGCTGAGACCCATGTCCAAGATAGGCGGATAGCTCAGGGCCTTATAGCCTTCATAAAATCAATCCAGATAGGCAGTGCAGCCCTTGCCCCTGCCTCCTTACCTCCTATAGGCGTATGGTCATCCCTTCCTACCCATACCCCCACCACCATTGTGTCATCAAAACCGACGAACCATGCGTCTGAAAAGTCATTTGTTGTACCTGTCTTACCATAGACCTCTCGTTTTAACTGCATGGCCTTCTGTGCGGTGCCATTAGTGACCACAGCCCTCAAGAGCTGCCTTATCTCCCGAAGTTCCTCCTCAGAAAAGACGGTCTTTTGTGAAAAAGTAGACCACGGCCTCTCCTCTATAACCACCCCTTTATTGTCTGTGACCTTTTCATAAGCAGATACCTCAAGCCTCCTTCCAGTGGCAAAGGTCCCATATGCGGCGGTCAGTTCAAGGGGGGTAACATCAGAGGCGCCGAGGGCTATTGGTAGATAGGGCTGCAGGGCAGTCTTGATCCCACACTCGTGGGCTATCTCAATGATCTTCTTTATCCCAATATTGTGGGCGAGCCGCACCGTTGCGGCATTTAGAGAAAGGGCAATTGCAGTCCTCAAAGTTACATAACCCCTGTATTCATTGTCATAGTTCTTTGGAGACCAAACGGAGTTTGGCCTTGAGCCGGGGAAGTTCACTGGCTCGTCAAGCACCTCGTCATCCTCGCCCATACCATCCTTTATGGCTGCTGCATATACAAAGGGTTTAAAGGCCGAGCCAGGTTGTCTAAGGGCCATCGTCGCCCGATTGAATTGGGTCTCCCAGAAGTCAGTTCCACCTACAAGGGCCTTGATATTGCCCTCCTTGAGGTCTATGGCAACCAGTGCAGCCTGCACACCCCTTTTGACCCTCTTTTCAATGTCCTCAATCCCCTTACGGACTGCCTCCTCTGCCTTCTTCTGCATCCCATAGTCAAGGGTTGAATATACCCTCAGGCCGCTTGTATAGAGTTGCTCACCGTACCTGCGTTCTAATTGCTGTCTTAAATACTCTACAAAATATGGCGCCTCGTAGCGACGGTAATTAGGCCTGCTTGGAAGGGGCTCGGCAATGGCCTTTTCGTACAGTTGTCTTGTGATAAATCCATGCTCAAGCATCTTTGCTATAACTAAATTCCGCCTATTTAAAGACCTCTCTGGATTTCTAAAGGGTGAGTATGCAGAAGGGGCCTTTTGCAGACCCGCCAAAAGGGCTGCCTCAGCAATACTGAGGTCATTGACAGTCTTTCCAAAGTATGTCTCTGCCGCTGCCTCAATCCCGTAAGCACGGGTCCCAAAATAGGACTGATTAAGATACATCCCCAATATCTCGTCCTTAGTATACCTCTTTTCTATCTGGGCTGATATTATGGCCTCCTTGATCTTGCGCATAATATTCTTTTCGGGCTTTAAAAATAGCATCTTGGTGAGTTGTTGAGTGATAGTACTACCACCCTCTTCTATGCCTCTGGCCCTGATATTCTTATAAAGGGCCCTCGTGATGCCAATAAAATCAACACCTGGATGCTGATAAAACCTCTGATCTTCTATGGCAATAAAGGCCTTTTTTACTATGTCAGGTATCTGATAATGGGGGATATACTTTCTTCGTTCAATATAGAATTCGGCAAGGACCTTGCCATCGGAAGAATAGACGATAGTAGATTCAACAGGTCTGTAAGATTCAAGGGTCCTGATCTCAGGTAGGTCAGACAGTATCCAGTATAGCAGCCCCCCCGTTGCACCCATAAGGGCCGCACTCAACACCACCACTAAAAGCCTTAACCAATGGACCATTGGATTTATTATAACCAAAATACCTTACTTCAGGCCTGAACTGCAGTAACTTCTTTTGATAAATCCAACATTAAACCCAAAACATCTATAAAACTTAGTGAGATCAAAGAAGGCTGTTGTGTTTAAATAGGTGATAACCGTTGAGTGCACGAGTTTGCAAGTATAGTAGAGAGGTCTTTGAAGGCAATGGGTCCTTATTAAAGGACTAAGACATCTTTGGAACTCTGACCTCAAGCCAGCCTTTAATATGATTTGAAGAGACCTTGACAGTGTCTCACAACCTAGTTACATTAAACACTTTAAGCATGTTAAGGCTATCCAAAAGCTGATAAAGCTGATCTTCCCCTACATGCATAGTTACCTTCACCTTGTCTTCATTTATGAGCCTTAAAAAGAGACCTATTACTGAAGATGTTATAGTAATGGATTCAGGGATCTTGATTATAAAGTCCTTAGCGCCATCTTCAAGCATCTCGGTTAAGGTCCTTTTTAAGTCAAAATAGTTCTCGGTCTTTTTGATGTGGCCAGAGATAGTCAATTCGTTCATGCCTATTCTTGTTATCTGCATAATTTAATCTCCTTTTAGTAATATATAAACGGCTCATCACGAATCTTACTGCTAAAGGTTTTGACATCCCAATAGGTAAGACATCTTAGTCCTTCCCAAAGAATACCCTAAAAGGACCCTCATATTTTTATCATATAAATCTGGGCATAATCAATTTTCTTCTTCCTGCCTTGTTTTGCCTCCTAATAAAGAAGATACCACCTTGAAAATGTCTTTAAAGGTCATATCTCTTTGAGCAAGGCAAACATTTCTTAACCGCCTCTGGTTTTGTGCCAAAACAAAAGAAAACTTTTATCAAAGTTTATCTATTACCTCGCCTATATTTTTTGCTGAATTATACCAGGTATATTCATTTAGTTCATCAAGGTTAAAAGAACGGTCTAAACTGCCCTCTCGCCAGAGGTCATAAAGCCTGACTATAGCCTCTTTTATTTGTTCTTTATGGTGCTGCACTACAATACCTCTATGTGTATCTCTAATCAAGGTTGCTGATAAATCATCCATATTATCGGTAATGCATAAGATAGGTCTATTGGCACCAATGTATTCATAAAGCTTGCCCGGGACCTGCGTGTCAACAGCATTACTTATAAAGAGTAAGGCTGTAGAATCCTTTTCAAGGCTCAGGGCCTCAAGGTGTTTGATAAAGCCCCTATATTCAACAATTCTTGCAAGTGGTCCTTCTGAAAGATATGCCTGAAATTCATTGATCCTGCCAGCTATCTTTACTTTAAGCCCCTTTAAATCCAATTCCTTTATTGCCTGTAGTAAGACCGTCGGGTCTCGGAGTCTGTTATAAAAACTGCCACAATAACTTAATACAAACTCCCCTTCATTCTTGTTAGATGGTGCCTTATCAAATATATCTGGTGAGTAGCCTTGAGGCACCACTTCTATCTTGTCTTCACTTAAAAATTCATAGTCTTTAAGATACAGTTCCTTAGTGCCCGCTGTGGTAACCGTTATACAGTCCATGTCTCTTAAAAGTATTGACTCTAATCCCTTTATGAGGCGATTTTTGACCTTTGAGTCCCTTTTGGCTGATACGGGATAGACCCATGGGTCACCATAATCAGCAATCCATCTTATCCCGAACCTTTTCTTAAGTAAATAGGCAGTTATATGACAAACTGCGGGCTCTGATGAGGAGATGATTATGTCGTATCTATTTTGCTTCATCAAAGACGCCCCCTTTAAATAACAATTAGGTAGCCATTCTGTGTGTAGGTCTGGTATCAGTATATAGTTACCAATTGAGTAGGTCATTAGGTATAACTTGTAGACATATCGCCATAGGTCTATGGAGGTATCTTTATCAATTGGGGCCTTAGTTTTATTTTCCCTTGAATACTTATATGTCAAGTAATAAAATGGGCCTGGTAAGGCACGGTATAAACTTATATCCTTAGGTATCAGATCAACCATATCAGTAAACCTTTCAGGCATAGATATCGTTAGCACATCAATATGATGCCCCATAAGTCTCAATTCCCTTGTAAGATAGAACCACCTCAACGACTGGGGCGAGATAAGTGGGGGAAAGTTATAGGCAATGAGTAGGATTGATTTGGGCATAGTTATTATTTAGACTACTGTCTGTGAACATGGGCCTTCCATTTAATATTCCACTTTCTTTCAAAATACTCCCTATTTTTCTCAAAAAGCGCATTATAGCTTCCATCATCAATGAGTTTCTTAAATGCACCCTGCCCAAAGTGATGTATAAATATATCTTCTGCACATACTACCCTGAGCCCCTGTAATTTTATCCTATGAGAGAAGTCATCATCTTCAAACATACCTATACCAAAGTTCTCATCTAAATAGCCAACCTTTTCAAAGGTTTCTCGTCTTAACCCTGCACAGTATAAGGCGAGCATGTGTATATCAAAAAACTTACCTTCATTTTTACTTGTATATTCATATGCACAAGCATCCATATCATCAATGTCCTGATAGGGCAAGACGATTTTTGCCTCATTACCGCAAAAGTTAGTAACAGGGCCTATGAGACCGATCTCAGGATATTTATCAAGATAACTAACTAATTTAGTAAGCCAGCCCTTGGTGACGACAGTATCATTGTTTAAAAAGATTATATATTGTCCTTTTGCCTCCTTTAGGGCCATATTATTTGCACGGGCAAAACCCTCATTGTTGTCATTCAGTATGACCTTGATCCTATTGTCAGTAATTGACCTTAAGTAAGCCCTTGTTCCATCAGTAGAGTTGTTATCTACTACTATAACCTCATAGGCAGGATAGTCTGTCTTGGTAACAATGCTATTGATGCAGAGTTTGTTATACCCAAGGTTGTTGTAAGTTACTATTATTATTGATGCCATAGGAGTGCGGTCTTTTATGACTTTATCAATTTGGTCTATCCTATCTGACCAGGTATTAGTTGAGGCAATTCGTATCCTCTTTTTCTTTATATCTTGAGAACTTTCATTTAGTGCCTTTTTAATTGCCTCAACAAATTCCTCAGCAGAGTCAAATAGATATAGCAATTCTTCATAAAATCTAATCTCATATAGGTTACGTGCAACTACTGGTTTGCCGAGGCTGAAGTATTCATAAAGCTTCACTGGGTCAACGGCCTCAGTGATCTTGTTCTTCTTGAAAGGTATAAGGCATACATCAAAATGATAAAGATAATCCCTCATTAGATGATAGGGCTGGTTACCTAATAGGTGGACATTTGGGAGTTTCTCTATGGAGCTTATATCAGTGAATATACCTCCAAGTAATACAAAGTTCCATTCCTTATGTTTATTAGCTGCATAGGCTATGTATTCTATCTCAACCCAGTCTGCAATGCCTCCAAAGAAGCCGATTATGGGTCTTTTTATGTCTCTTAGAAGTTCATTGTCCGATGCCTTAGAGAAAAATTCATAATCACAGGCATTCCTTACTATCAGCGCCTCTTTGTTGTGTTCTTTCCATTTCTTTGAGAGCTTATCTGCAGTAACGGTTAGGATGTCGCATTTCTGAACAAGTTGTCTCTCTTGCTCAAGGAAAAATTTACCAATACTTGTAAAGGTGTCCCATTCATCTAAACAGTCATATATGACCTTCCATTGATGATTTTCCTTAAAACATAAAGCAACCGGTGTCCAAAAGGGATTATGGACAATAGCTACAGTAGTAGTCATATTAAAAGACCTTCTAAGACCATTTATTGATTTAGTTATTGTCTCAACACATTGGCTATCTAAATTGCCACCATAGATATCAAGACTCCTGGGACTCTTTAAAAAGACCTCCCAAAGATTATTACCTAACTCCTTTACCTCAAAATCTCTCTCATTGTCAGGATGCAAAAATTGGGTAATGTTCATGTAAAAGACCCTGTGTCCCTTTTTTGAAAGATAGGAGGCTAACTGTTGGGGTCTTTGATAACGGAAAGAAAAGTCTATCATAGAGAAGATAAATACATCGTAAAGACTGCCAGCAAACATACCGACTGGATATGTCTTTTTTATCTCTAATGGCGACTCTTTCTTATTAGTATCCTCTAAAGGTGATTCAGAAGACAATGGAGCGGTATTCGTATCCTTTTTAAAGAGCCTTTTTAGTGTCTTACGCCATGGAGATTCTACACCAATTATCCTGCCTATAAATTGTCCTAATCGCCAAGTCTTTGAGTTTATTATTAACCAGTAATTATGTCTTAGGGATTCGTATTCATGTTGCAATAGATATAGCCTTGTTTGGCTATCAGCCAGCTCAGACTTAGTCTCATCTAACTCAGTCTTAGTCTTAGCTAACTCAGACCTTGTTTGTTCCAATAAATAAGATACATGCCCCTTTTCCTCAATGACCCTGTTTAGTTGAAACCAAGTCTTGTCCCTTTCTAAAATGGCACCCTTGAAGTCTTCAAAAAGGGATTTGTTCTTTGATAGCAAGAGGTCAATAGTTGTATTGAAAATATCGCATTCCTGCCTTAATACATGGGGATCCATTTCATACCTTCTTTTTGATGAACTGCTGATCACCTCAATTATCTTATCAACACGAACTTGCCATGAGTTATTAGTTGCCTCTTGCATTATTAGTTTCTTAAATCCTACATCTTTACTAAGCTCTATGGCTCTATATAGGGCCTTGACAAATTCGTTATAGGTCTTTGCCTGTAAAACAGTCTGCAATCTTTGGCATGCAGGCAGATCAGAGGTCACAACAGGTATCCCCATTGCTAAGAACTCACAAAGTTTATTTGGAAATATAGTCTCTGTAATCCTATCTGTCTTGTAGGGGATAATCCCTGCGTCAAAACTTTGCATGTAGTTTTTTAGTTCTTTATATCTCTTTGGTGGCAAGATAAATAGATTCTCCCTTTGCTGAAAGTATCTTTGAGAGTCATCGTCAGAAAGTCCTATAAAGACAAAGTTTACATCCTTCATATTGGCAGTTAGATGATTTACAAGGTCATAATCAAATCTCCACAATGCAAAAAGTCCATAATAGCCAACAATTGGTTTATGCATGTCCTTGATAGGTCTCAAATCTTCAGGGATAATATATTCAATATCAGGGACAAAGTCTTCAACTCTCACACCGTTAGGGACCAAAGTGGCATCATCTCTTATCTCCTTTGTCTCTTTTAATAAGGCATCAGATGTGACTGTTACCACATCCGCCGACTTGAGGAGTTTTAGGTGATCAAGCTCCATAAGTGGGCAATAGTATTCTTTAAACACCTCAAGGTGGTCTAACCAGTCGTATATGACAAGGGAATTTGGGAATAATGATTTATAAACTATATTCATCGTCCATGTAATAAGTATCATTACAGGCTCGTCTCTTAAAGGGGACAAAAGGTTTACACTATTTATCAAAAAGAGGTTGTCTTCTATTTGATTAATTGGTAATGCCTTATCATGAATTGGGTCCGGAGTGATGAAAAAGATCATATAACCCCTCCTTGCAAATTCCCTTACAATCTGATGGGGGCGTTGAAAAAAGGTAGTATCCCATGTGATCAGTGATGGATATATCAGGACCTTGTTGGCTTCACAATCCTTAAGTATCCTCTTTAGTGTTGCCTCTGAAAATATCTTTAGGGCAAACTCCTTTTTGATCTGCTCTTGGTAATCTTTGTATCTGATCCAGTTTGCTAAATAGGGCTCGTTTTTTTGACTCAAAAGGGGATATTCTCTTTGAATCCCGTCAAATATTACATATTTTTCTTCCGATAATTTGTCCCTTAGTAAATCAATACTCGTGTGTAACCGCCTGTAAAGTAGCCTCCTTTCAATGTTTATCGTATCCCGAATCTTGTCATATTTACTTATAACTTCCTTGAATATAGCCCTTAATCTTTTACCGGTTAGGTCTTGTTTTTCTATAACAAGGTCCGATAAACCTATCTCCTCTGATATGTTTTTGACCTTATCCCAATAATTAATGGCTATAAAGGGTATGCCATACTTTATTGCTAACAAGACACTATGGTATCTCATGCCTATAACCATGTCATAGGTGGCAAAGACCTCTTCAGCCTCAGCAAGACCATATTGGTCTGTATTCAGAAATTTGGTCTGTACCTCGCCTTTCAGCCCTTTTTTGATATTCTCATAGACATCAGAATCCTTGAAACCCTTCTCCAGTTCTTGAAAAGAGACAAAGTGAAATTCATAATCTCTGTAAAAGTTATTTATAAGATAAGTGACTGCATCTATCAATCTCATCTCAAAATCGTCATCAATCCATTTTCTTAAACATACAGCGACCTTTAGCCCTTTAGCCTTTTTCTCATTATTGAGAGGATGTAGAAATACAGGATCAGCAGATAAGACAAGGTTTTCAATACCTAACCCCTTAAGCACCTCCAAAGAATGGCCGTCTCTTGTAAGGGTCAAATTGCTTAAAGAATAGGCAAATTCAGCAAAAGACCTGCCTGCATCGCTAAAGAAGGGACCAATGCCCTGAAATAAATAGTAACAAGGTTTTTTGTATATCCGTGATAATAGCGGGAGATTAATATAAGAGGTGACCCCATCAAAGGGGTTATTCAGATATTCAGAGGCTGATATGGTGTTATACTCCTGAAATAGCCCACCACCTGCCAATGCAGTAATTGAGCAACTCTTAACATGGCCCTCTATTGTGTGGATATCTCTTTTGTCCACAAAATCTATCCCCTGGTGCCTCGCCTTGGAATATTCAATATCTCCTGTAAGGGCAATTATCCTTTCATAACCTAACCCTTTCAATAGGTTACTAACATAGTGAAGTATTAGCTCATCACCAAGGTTTCTATAACCAAAATAGCCACTCAATATAGCCGTCTTCATTGTTATGAACCCTTGTGCATAAGGCCGTCTTTTATTTGGAAACACTCTGTCAGGATCATTGCTAACTCACCTCGTGTAAGAGGCTTATCTGCTTGAAAATTTATTTTAGAACGATCAAAATCCTTGTTCTCATTTTCAATAATCTTTCTTGTCTCATCATAGGTTATAAAGTCATCTGGTTTTAAAAACAACCTCCCATCATCTGTCTTAATAGGCATTTCATAACCATTTTCATATAGCCATGATGCATAATTAAAGGCCCAATGATTTTCATCAACATCCTCAAAAATACGCCTCCCTTTGTAATGTTTACTGATCCCCTTAATCCTTGCAAGAAATATCATAAA
>Ga0308419_1001486_pt1 | contig 15596 bp, 13 predicted proteins | sample HotsprSampleMS50_FD_203674 | JGI IMG/M metagenome (GOLD analysis project Ga0308419, IMG submission 203674) | Hot spring phototrophic mat microbial communities from Mushroom Spring, Yellowstone National Park, Wyoming, United States - 20090730_MS50 ... | reverse complement strand
CCAATTCTTGGCACCACGCATTTGTATCTACTGAAAAAGCGGACGACTCTTGTATCTCTAATAAGACAAAAGAGAGAACTGTTCTCTTTCCTCTCTACCTCTACACTACCCGTCAGGAAAAGAAAAAATCAGGGATGTCGCTGATAATGCTGTTTGAGCCGGAGGAGGAGTACGGGAGCAGAAAGCCCAACATTGCGCCACAGGTATTTGAGCGGCTCACAAGCGCCTACGGGCAGCGCCCCAGCCCCGAACAGATTTTTTACTACTGCTACGGCGTGCTGTACAGCAACCACTACCGCGAAAAATACGCTGAGTTCCTCAAAATTGACTTCCCGCGCATACCTTTTCCCCAAAAATGGGAGTTGTTTTTGCAGATGTCGGCGCTAGGCGGCGAACTTGCACAGCTGCATTTGCTCAAAAGCCCGCAACTGAACCGCCCGATTGTCAAATACTTAGGCACAGGCGATGATGTCATAGAAAAACCGCGCTATGATGAAGCCAACGCCGCCGTTTGGATAAACTCGACCAAGTTTTTTAAAGGCGTTTCGCCGGAGATGTGGCGCTACTACATCGGCGGCTATCAGGTGCTAGAAAAATACCTGAAAGACCGCAAAGGCAGCACCATGCACGACCCTGCCACCTACTGTAAAATAGCGACCGCCATTGCCGCCACCATCCAACTGCAACAGCAGTCCGACAGCCTGTTTGCTGCTATTGAAAGCGCTGTTTTGTAGCCCTTGACTTTTTTAACTGTTAAAATGTAATAAGCGCGTAATATTTACCTCAATTGTTCGTTACAATGAATATTGTAAGTTTCACTAACTACTCAGTCAATTGACAACATATCACGCCCTTTAGGGTGTGATGTACTTAATTGCTGAAAATCAAATATTTGCACACTCTGAAAGGTATGCTACACTTTCCACAATTACTTAACTGCTTTCTATCATGAAAACGAACAAACTGATAGTTCCAATTGCGTTTTTGATGTTTGCCTGTAGCCCGCAAAGTAACCCCGAAGTAGATGCGCTGCGGCAAGAACTCCTTATATTGAAAACCGACTACGAAAGGCAAAGTAAAGCCTACCAGGAAATAGACTCCTTGTTGTCCGAAGTAAGCGCTTCGCTCGATTCAGTAGCTTTTAGCACCAACGAGCTGCAATCGGAGCGTCGCAAAATGAAAAGAGGCGAGTTGTTACAGCGCATTGCTGCTATTGAACACTATATGCAACAGGCTAATGATAAAATTATGCTGGCGCAACAACAAGCTAATCGCTACAAAGTAAGAGCAGAAGGTTTGGCAAAAGCCTTAGAGCGTTTCAAAGCCGAGTTGGATATGCAAAAGGAAAAAATAGCTCAACTGGAAGGGGAGCTGACCTATACCCGCGCCGAAGTTGCCCGCCTGCAAATAGTCAACAGGCAGAAAGACAGCGCTTTAATTGCCAAAGAAGAAACCATCCGCAACCGCGAGGCAGAACTTAGTCGCACACAGCAAGCCCAAAAAACAGCAGAACTGGCAACAATTAAAGCACAGATAGAAAAATTGCTGCTACAAGGCGATGAAGACATGGAGGATGCCAACAAAATATGGCTGGCAATAGGCAAGAACACAAAGAAACAGCAATTGCTTCGCAAAGCTGATGAAAGCTATCGTCAGGCACTGCAACTGTATGAAACATATATGCCTCCCGGTATAGATCGTCAGCAAATTGAACAAAAAATCCATGACGTTTCTGCCAAAATCAAAACCGCTAAAGGCAACAGTAATAACTAAGTACACTTGCAACAGTGCGTGAGCATGAGCAATTGTAGTACCTATCAGGTAGCATAAAAAACCTCTCGCATTTCTACGAGAGGCGCATTTATTCTAAAACATGCTTAAACCAAATGATTAACCTACGCTACCTTCTAAACTGATAGCAAGCAGTTTTTGTGCTTCTACGGCAAACTCCATCGGCAACTGATTTAATACTTCTTTGCAATAGCCGTTTACAATCAAGGCTACGGCTTCTTCCGTGTCGATACCGCGTTGGTTGCAGTAAAAAATTTGGTCTTCACCGATTTTGGATGTGGTTGCTTCATGCTCCACTTTGGCTGTTTGGTTTTCTACCTCAATGTATGGAAAAGTATGCGCGCCGCACTTATCGCCCATCAGTAGCGAGTCGCACTGAGAGAAGTTGCGGGCATTCTCCGCACGCTTGCTAATTTGTACCAGTCCGCGATAAGAGTTTTGGCTATATCCGGCAGAGATACCCTTAGAAACAATGCGGCTGCGGGTATTTTTGCCAATGTGAATCATTTTAGTGCCTGTGTCGGCTTGCTGGCGATTGTTGGTAATGGCTACAGAGTAGAACTCTCCAACAGAGTTATCACCTTTCAGGATGCAGCTTGGGTATTTCCATGTGATAGCAGAACCTGTTTCTACTTGCGTCCATGAAATTTTAGAATTCTCGCCCAAGCAAATGCCGCGCTTGGTTACAAAGTTGTAGATGCCGCCTTTGCCGTCTTTGTCGCCCGGATACCAGTTTTGCACAGTTGAATACTTTACTTCCGCATCTTTCAAGGCAATAATTTCCACTACGGCAGCATGCAACTGATTCTCATCGCGCATAGGAGCGGTGCAACCTTCTAAGTAGCTAACGTAAGAAGCCTCATCAGCAACAATTAGTGTGCGCTCAAACTGACCTGTATTAGCTGCATTGATGCGAAAATAAGTGGACAGTTCCATTGGGCAACGCACACCTTTGGGAATATAGCAAAAAGAACCATCGCTAAATACGGCAGAGTTCAAAGCTGCATAGTAGTTATCGCTTATAGGCACAACCGAACCGATGTATTTGCGTACCAGTTCGGGATGCTCGCGGATGGCTTCACTCATAGAACAGAAGATAATACCCAGTTCGGCAAGTGTTTCTTTAAAAGTGGTAGCTACCGAAACACTGTCAATTACTGCATCAATGGCAACTCCGGTCAGTCGCTTTTGCTCGGAGAGAGAGATGCCCAGCTTTTCAAAAGTCGCCAATAGTTCCGGGTCGACTTCGTCTAAGCTGTTGTACTGAGCTTTTTTCTTAGGAGCAGAGTAATAGATAATATCGTTGAAATCGATTGGTGGATATTTCACATTAGGCCACTTGGGTTCTTTCATAGTCAGCCACTGGCGATAAGCCTTCAATCGCCACTGGGTCATCCATTCGGGTTCTTCTTTTTTAGCAGAGATGAAACGGATGATGTCTTCGCTGAGACCTTTAGGGGCTTCTTCTGTCTCAAAGTGGCTGACAAAGCCATATTTATATTCCGAATTGGTGAATTCTTCTAAAATTTGATTGCTCTGATCCATATGTTTCCGGTGGAATGAAAAAGTAATACGAATATGCAAAAATACTAACAAACAACTATTTAAAATTGTTCTAAATACAAGAAAAGCAAAAATTTTTCACTTGCAAACAATTGCAAACATATTGGGGTTAAATGCTTAATTTTGAAGGCTTAGCATTACATGCCCCATGATTTTGAAAAAATTGTAATTCGCTACATATGAAGCAGTACAACCTGAAGGTAAAAGACATTACGCAAGAAACAGAAGACACAGTAACTCTGCACCTCAAACAGCCGCTTTTTAGCAAAATCAAATATAAGCCGGGTCAGTTTCTGACTTTGATTCTAACCATTAATGGCAAGAGCGTGCGTCGCGCCTATTCTATGAGTAGTTCTCCGCATGTAGATGAAACGCTTTCGGTATCTATCAAGCGAGTAGAGGGCGGTTTGGTTTCCAATTACGTGAATGACCACATTAAAGTAGGCGACTATGTGGATATTTTAGAGCCAATGGGCAACTTTTGCTTAGAGCCTAACAAAAACTTGAAACGCCACATCGTCTTGTTTGGCAGCGGCAGTGGTATTACGCCGCTCATGTCGATTGCTAAAAGTGTTCTTTGGGTAGAGCCGCAAAGTGTGGTTTCGCTTATTTATGGCAACAGAACGATGGAAACAGTTATTTTCCGTCAAAAACTAGAAGAAATGCAGAAAAAATATGGCGAGCGCTTCAAAGTCGTACACGTATTGAGCCGTGCTGAAAATAACGACTGGCATGGATACAAAGGTCGGATAGACAAAACTTTGGTAATCAATGTATTAAATTTGCTTCCTAAGTTTGATGCCGATAAAACTGAGTACTTCATGTGCGGACCTGAAGGTATGATGGACCAAGTAACCGAAGCGCTGCACTACCTCAAAGTACCCAAAGAACGCATCCACCGCGAAAGTTTCTTCAGCCCTGTTGCCGAAGAAGCCAAAGATGAGGCTGCTTTGAAAGCATCTGGTATCACCGAACAGCAGGTTACGATTATCCTCGATGGTGATGAATATCAAGTAACAGTGAAGCCTACACAGTCCATTTTAGATGCGGGGCTGGAAGCTGGTCTGGATATGCCGTATTCCTGCCAAAGCGGGCTTTGCACAGCTTGTCGCGGTCAGAAAAAATCAGGTGAGGTGAAAATGGATGAAGATGAAGGCTTGTCTGAAACAGAAATTAAAGAAGGATATGTGCTTACATGCGTTGCGCACCCTTTGACCGAGAACGTAGTGATAGAAATCGGCTAAGCAGATTGCCTTTTGAATACGAGAAAATCCCTTGTACCTGCCTTTGGCGCAAGGGATTTAGTTTTTTGCGCTCCAACGGCAACCTTTTACGCCAACGGCTGTCTATTCATACCAAAACCAATATGCGCATTGGAAACTATTACCGCCGATATCCACCGATACCTAATTGAGCGATGTCTGGAACAAGACCGAAAGGCGCAGTTTCAGATATACAAACTCTACTCCGATGCTATGTACAACATTTGTTACAGAATGTTGAAAAGCGAAGAAGATGCACAGGACGTATTACAGGAAGCATTTGTAGATGCTTTTACTAAACTGCATACCTTTCGTTTTGATGCTGCCTTTGGCTCGTGGCTCAAACGAATTGTAATTAACCGTTGTATCAACGCTTTGCAAAAACGCAAATTGCTCACTATCCATGTGGAAGAACACAAGTTGGCATCCATTCCCGATGAGCCAGGGACAGATGAAAATGAGATAGATTGGGAAATCAGTCAGGTGCGCCGCTGCATGGACAAGTTGCCCGAAGGCGCGCGCGTAGTGCTGAACTTGTACCTCTTTGAAGGCTATGACCACGCGGAAATTGCTGAAATACTGAACATTACCGAATCAACTTCTAAAGCACAATACAGCAAAGCGCGGAAGCGTCTGCGCGAAATAATTACTGAAGAAAGAGCTGCCTTATGGAAGATAAATTAAAAACATTAGTGCAAATGCACCTCAGAGAAGCAGACCAGTTGCAAGCCCCTGATTTTCTGTGGGAAAGAATAGTTACTGAATTAGACCGGAAGCAAAAAGTTGATAACCAATTGCTTATACGTCGCCTATGGCTCAAGCTGCCAGTGCGAGTGGCTGCTGCCGTTGTAATACTGCTTGCAGCAGGAATTTTTGCACTTAGGCAGTGGAAACCTGCCGAAAGTGTGCAAACAAACCTATGGGCTGCCTACCCCGAATTGCAACAGGCAGAGGCATATTTTCAACCCATGATTATTGCCAAAGTGCAACGACTGGAACAAATCGGCGATAAAGCGCTAACGGCAGCCTTATTGCAAGACCTTGCCCTGCTAGAACAAGACTACGAAACACTTGCCAAAGACCTGCGCGATAATGCCGATAACGGGCAGCTGATAAAGGCAATGGTAGAAAATTATCGCACCCGTCTACAACTGTTGGAGCGAATACTCAACGAAATAGAACAAAAACAAACCCATGATAAAGCAGATATTCAATTATAGATGGATTTTTTTGGTATGTTGCTTGCCCGTTTTCGCAGCCCATGCCCGCCTTGATAACCAAACCGACGGCACAACCGATGCCAAACAGGTGCGCATATCAAAAAAGCTGGCTTTTGACTTTAAGGCTCAGCCTGATTTGGCTGCTCAATTCAATCTTAAATATGCACAAGTTGTACTCATGGGATGGGCAAAAGATTCAGTGAAAGTAGAAGCCGAAATTACAGCCACAGGCGCTAACGTTGCCGAAGCCAATAAAATTTTGGAGCGTGTAACGCTAAGGTATGACCATACGCCCCGTCAGTTGAATCTGCGGTTGGACATCGCCCAGGAACAGACCGTTGTTAAAAAAGACGACAATAGTTTGGGCAATATCATGAGCGGATTGGTGCAGTCTTTTTCCGGGAGCGTTGCTCCGAAAATATCGGGAACTAACAGCCTCAATATTGACCAAAACAACCTGAAAGTAATCTTAAAAGTACGCTTGCCACAGAGTGCTATACTCGCCATAGAGAATCGCTACGGCAACATTGAACTAACAGGCAATTTTACCAACAAAGTAACAGCAAACTTGTTCTATGGCGATTTCAAGGCTGACCGCCTGAACGTTGTGCAATTAGATATTAGCTATGGTGAATTGTACGCCCGACAATTGTTGAAAGGTACGTTGCACTTGCGTCAGGGTAGCATGAAGCTAGAGCGCGGCGGCGAATTTAACCTCTATTCCAATAGCGCTACTATTGAACTGGATTCGGTGGCTAACCTTTGGCTGGACTCCCGCAATGACAATGTGCTTGTAAAAAAGGCAAGCAAACTTAATGGTAAAACTCACTTCACCAAGTTGGAAATTCAGCAACTAAGCATCGAAAGTAATCTTGAAACACAGTTTGGCAGCTTACAGATTGTTCGCTTGCATCCTTCGTTTGTTATGCTGGATGTAATGGCGCGTTCAACGGACATCCGTTTGGAGCAATTACCCAACGACACACGCTACGACCTTGTGGTGCGCCCCGATAAGTGGCAGGCGCCCGACCGTCTGTTGCATCAGGAACGGCAGCCTTTTGAGGCAGCCAAAGGACACATGCGCATTATTTGGACTGACGGCAGCCCCAAACGAAGTATTGCCATAGAAAACCGCGAAGGCAGTTTATTGATGAAGTAATTGTGTAAATTTGACTATCATTCCACGAGAAATTATGGCAGCAACTGTTCAGTTTCACATGTAGCCAAGCATGCAGTAAACTTGCAAAAAATAAGCAAGTCTTCCCTATGAAAAGAGCGTCGCCCGTTTTGATTATCGCGATTACCGTTTTCTACTACTATTGGTCGGTGAGCGACAGAACTGCCGAGAATAAACTATTGGCTGCACAAACACCTGAAATAGAGCTCGTTAGGCAAGGAACGGACAGCGGCAAAGGCAATCTGGTGGGTATACAACCGTATCTTACCGCACAGGATTACAGTACGGAAAGCCGCCTTTTCAGCCTTCTGGATACTTACATGCAGACTTTACAGCAAGCAGAACGTATTAACCCCAAAACCATTGTTGTATTTCCCGAATATATCGGTACATGGTTAGTGGTAATGCATGAAAAGCATGCCCTGTACGAAAAAGCCACTATCAACGAAGCAATGACACTGATGGCGCTTTCCAACCTTTGGCAGGTAGTTTATTACGTTGTTACTGCACCGGCAGTAAATGACCGCATCGCATATGGTTTATTTGCTATGAAAGCCGAAAAAGTTTGCGAAGCATACCAGAGCATATTCAGTCGGCTTGCAAAAAAATATGGTTGTACTATTGTGGCAGGTTCGGTGGTGCTGCCCGAACCTTATGTAGAAAACGGTGAACTACACACCCGAAAGGGAGAATTGTTTAATATGACGGCTGTTTTTGATACTAATGGAAAAATTGTACCGCCTTTGGTGAAGAAAATGTATCCTATTAGCGCCGAGCAGGGCTTTACCTGTCAAGCTGATACAAAACAAATGCCTGTTTTTCAGACACCTGCTGGCAGATTGGCGGTTCTTATTTGCGCCGATAGTTGGTATCCGCAAGCCTATGAAAACCTCGCAGGTAAAGCCGATTTGATTGCTGTACCTTCGCTAGCCGATACAGACAGCGCATGGCGTAGCGCCTGGTCAGGATATAATGGTTTTGCTGCTCCTGCCGATGTAGATACAAGCGACTATCGTCGCATTAGCGAGGGTCAGGCTTGGGCAAAGTACAGCATGAGCAAGCGTGCACCCCGTGTAGGTATCAAGCGAGGAATTAACGTATTTTTCACCGGCAATATTTGGGATATGCACCCCGAAGGTCGCATGCTAATGCTTCAAAATGATTCTTTATATGTTTTAGAGCCTGCTATAAGCAAAGGGAGAATCGTAAACATGTGGTTGCAATAATTTTGATGGCTGCCTAAAAGTCATTCTTAAATAGTGAGCCAGTTTAAATGTGGTAGCGGCGCTCTTTCCAGTCGGTATGCCGAAAAATAAGGTAATGCAGAAAGACAAAAGGATGAAGCAAGGTAATTAGTAGTTCATAGAGAGGCAAGAGTACAGTCAGGCTGCTTTTGCCCATTTTAAGCAGATAGGTGCTGCCGATAAGTGCGTGAACGCTGAATCTGCCTATCCAGAGCCAACAGGCAGCAGGCAAATTCCAAAAAGCAAGTGCTACCCATAGGAATAAAAATAAGCCGTTTGCTAGCATCAGCATCCGCAAGGGTAGAGGCAATGCAAGCGCACCCGCAAACCAACGCTTGCGTTGCCGTATCCACTCCCTGAAAGTTTCAACAGGTGCGGTTTCAGATAGAATGTGCCGTTGTGCAAGGTGTACTGTCTGCCATCCTTTTTGTCTAAGGGCTTTGAGCAGTGCTAAATCTTCGGTAATGTAGAGCGGAAGTTTTTCATAGCCGCCCGTTTGCAAGTAAGCGCTTTTGCGGTAAGCCATATTGTTGCCCAAAGAAGTTAGCGGTAAATTAAGCGATGCCAGCAGATGTGATGTACCGAGTGCGATTGCCCAGTCAACTGCCTGTAAGCGGGCATAGCCCTGCTTGCCACCAACAAGTGTAAAGCCTGTAACCAAACCCACTTGAGGCGCGAAGGCTGCCGCCATAGCAGCGACCCATGTTACAGGGACGCGTGTATCAGCATCGGTAATCAGCAGCAATTCCGCTTGCGCATGAGGGATAATTTGTCCTACGGCGTTTGCCTTGCCGCGTGCTAGTCCTATCGTTCCTTTGACTTCTATAACTTTACAAGGGAAACTTGCATTTCGGGCAAATGCTTCTGCAATAGATTGGGTGCGGTCTGTAGAACCATCATTGCCAATGAGCAACTCGCAATGCAACTTGCTTGCTGCAATGCTTGCTGCTAATGCTTCTAAGCAGGCAGATAAGTAACGCTCCTCATTGCGCACTGCAAGTACAATGCTTACATCCATACGATGTCTCTAATAAAAAAGCCATCCCGCAGACAATTGGGATGACTCATATATGGCTATCAAACGTAACAATCAGAAGATAAGAAGAAAGAATGACATGCCGCCCAAATAGCCGAGAAATGCAATCCATGCAATTTTTTTGGCATACCAGATAAATTCAATCCGCTCCATACCCATTGCAGCAACGCCTGCAGCAGAACCGATAATTAGGCAACTACCGCCTGTTCCGGCACAGTAGGCGATAAGTTGCCACAATTGACTGTCTACAGGATGAGTTTCCAGTGTGTACATACCCATCGCAGCAGCTACCAGAGGAACATTATCTACAATTGCCGAGAGCAGACCCAGAGTGAATGAGATGATGGTCAAGTTACCAATAGATTTATCCAGATATTGCGCTAAGTGCGTCAAAATACCGGTGGATTGCAAACATGCTACTGCAAGTAAGATACCTGCAAAGAAAAGTACACTTGGCGTATCAATCCGGCGAATCACGTTCACCACAGTCAGCGGATCTTTTACATGTTTTTCTTCACCGCGATGTATCAGTTCGGTTACGAGCCACATAATGCCCAAATTCATCAGAATGGCGATGAAAGGAGGCAGGTGTGTAATGGTTTTAATCACTGGTACCATAATTAAGGCTATCAGACCCGTAATAAAAATAGTATTTCTTCTACCTTTGGAAACCTCATAAACCATATGCCCATGACCTCCGCCTACATCTGCAACAGTTTCATCACTAATTACACCCGAAATAGGGATTTTTTTCACAATAGGTGTAATAATTAGCACTGGAATCACCAGACAAATCAAACTTGGAATCAGCAGATGTATAATCAAAGATACAGTTGTAACCTGTCCGCCAATCCAGAGCATAGTTGTTGTTACATCTCCGATAGGCGACCATGCACCGCCTGCATTAGCAGCAATCACTACCAAACTAACAAAATATAGCCGTGCTTCGCGTTGTTTAATCATTTTGCGAAGAATGGAAGTCATTACAATCGTAGTGGTCAGGTTATCCAGCACCGCAGAAAGGAAAAACGATAGAATACCAATAATCCAAAGCAGTTGCGTAATATTAGTAGTGCGAATGCGGTCTGTTACAATAGAAAAGCCCTGATGCGCATCAATAAGTTCCACAATAGTCATGGCGCTTAGCAGGAAGAAGAGAATACTGGCAATTTCGCCGAAATGTTCCAACAACTGATGTTCCACAACCTTAGCTTCTATGCCACTAAAAAGGGCATAGATAGACCAGCAAAGTCCACCAATCATTAGTGCAGGTGATGCTTTGTTAATGTCTAAGGGATGTTCTAAAGCAATAGCCAGATAACCTATCACAAAAGTCAGAATCAGGGCAGTTTCCATTATGTTGCTTCGTTTTAAGTAATTTTCATATTCAAAATTGAACTACATTGGCAGTTGCTAAACTTATCAGCCTATCAACTGCCTGTTGCGCTCACAATTTAGCATATCCGATTTTTTTGCCCAAATATGTTCCTGATGAACAAATGTCCAAATATTTTAAAATGCTACCGGTTTCATTAAAAGACCGGTTGTTTCTTCCAAGCCGCACATTAGGTTCATGTTTTGCACAGCTTGTCCCGAAGCACCCTTTACCAAATTATCTATTATACTGATGATGAGTAGTTTGTTGCCATGTTTTTCTAAATGTAAAACACACTTGTTGGTATTGATGACCTGCTTTAAATCTGGATTTTCATCTGAAAAAACTACAAAGGGAGCATACTTGTAATAATTTGTGTAAAGTTGTTGAGCTTCTTCTAATGCCAAAGTACATTCTGTGTAAACGGCTGCCAGAATACCACGTGTAAAATTGCCGCGATAAGGGATAAAGTTGACATCTTTTGAAAAAGAAGGTTGCAACTGCCGCAAGCTCTGGTAAATTTCTCCTAAATGTTGATGTTCAAATGCCTTATAAACCGATAAGTTATTGCTGCGCCAGCTAAAATGGGAGGTAGCGGTGAGTTTTTGACCCGCACCAGTAGAACCTGTGGTTGCGCTTACATGCACCTCAGCAGTGATAAGCTGATGGGCTGCTAGCGGTAGCAAAGCCAACTGAATAGCGGTGGCAAAACAGCCTGGATTGGCCAATCGGTTAGTTTGGCGAATCTGTTCTTTATTGAGTTCAGGTAGTCCGTAAGTCCATTGGTTCAGCCGGTGGTCGTGGCTAAGGTCTATTATTTTTATTTCTTTTGGCAGATGGTGTGCCTGCATAAACTTAGCCGCTTCTCCATGTCCGATGCACAGCATGAGCACATCTGCTTCTGTGTGCCAACTTTTGGAAAAATGCAGGTCAGTTTCTCCCAGTAGATCGGTATGTATGCTGCTAACAGGCTTGCCGCCCTGACTGCTGCTTTGCACGAAAACTATTTCGGCTTGCGGATGGCGCAACAAAATGCGAATAGCCTCGCCACCCGTATAACCTGCTGCGCCTATGATACCTACTTTTATCATTTGGTTGTTGTAATAAATTTGATGTGTGATAGAATCTTTTGCAAATTTGGCAATAAAATCCCTGATTTAGTGCATGAATATTTGTCTGGACATGGGCAATACTTTCGGGAAAGTACGCATAGACCGAGCTGGTTTGCCACCCATTTATCAACAACAACTAAGTGATGCAGATATTACAGCGCTCATCAGGCAATATCAGCCAACAAATATTATGTACTGCGATGTGCGTGGTACGGCAGCCGACTTGATAGCAGCTGCAGGGTTTAAGGGCAAAGTGCTGCGCCTGACACACGAACTACCCATACCGTTAAAAAATTGTTACCAAACACCACATACATTGGGTATGGACAGGCTTGCAGCAGCAATAGGTGCATGGCAACAGTTTCCTCATCAGCATACGCTTGTTATAGATGCAGGCACTTGTGTTACTTACGACTTTGTAACGGCAGCAGCGGAGTTTCTTGGCGGTATCATCTCGCCTGGATTGCAAATGCGCCTGAAAGCTATGCACGCTTTTACAGCAGGTTTGCCAATGATTACAACCGATTTTGCTGCCCCCCCTCCACTAATTGGGCAAAATACGACTGAGGCAATGTTGAGTGGCGCATTTCACGGACTTGCCGGTGAAATTAACGGGCTCATTAGTAACTATCAATCTATTTTTGGAAGATTTAACATCTTACTTACCGGCGGCGATGCACTTTTTTTTGATAAAACCATAAAAGAAGCCAACTTTGTAAATGAAAATGTAGTGCTTGATGGCTTAAAAGCAGCCTTAGATTTCAATTTAGTAAACCTTGAGTTTTGAAAGACATCGCTAAAGCGCTGCTATTGTGGGCAGCGACAGTGTTACCGACGGCTTTATATGCACAATCAGGCAATTCGCCTTATTCGCTTTCAGGGCTGGGCGAATTAGCACCCCGTGCATCGTTATACAGTCAGGCAATGGGTGGTGTGGGCATAAGCAATTCCAATCCTACTACACTAAACCTGACCAACCCTGCATTGCTCAGCCGAAACAGTATCATGAGTTTTGAAACTGCCTATTTTGGCGAGCAAAAACAGTTACGCAGCAATGAACTGAGCAGAAGCTATAGCTACGGCAACTTGGGCTATTTGGCGTTTTCGTTTCCTATTGTGCCTACTCGTTTGACCATCGCAACAGGTTTACAGCCATACAGTACTGTCAATTACAAACTGATTGCAACTAATAAATTGCCTTTTACACCCACATTTACCGAATATCGTTTTCAAGGCTCTGGTAGCCTTAGTCAGGTCTTTTTGAGTTTGGGAACATCATTTTTCAAGCGTTTGCATCTGGGCGCAACAGCTAACTACAACTTTGGCTTCGTACAAACTGAGATTTTCTCGATTCTGATAGACAATCAGTTGACAGGCGGCTATACGACCGGTTCGTTTGACCGCGTCAATATCTCGGCATTTACTTATCGCTTGGGCGGCGCCTACCGTCAACCAATTGGTAAAAACAAAAGCATCAATATAGGCTACATCACAGATTTGCAAGCTAATATGAATGCTACACGCTTGCAAGCCATCCAACGTAAAAATATCGTAGAAGAAATTATTTCTTCAGATACTATATTTAACAGTAATGTAAGTAAAATCTTTGTGCCGCGCCACCAATCATTTGGTATCAGCTTGGAGAAGCAGTATGCCTACACTTTTGCTATTGATTATTCTGTGCAGCCTTGGAGCATGTACAGAGGCATCAATCAAGAAAATCTCGCTGATGCATGGCGAATGAGTCTAGGAGCGGAAATAATTCCCAATATTACCTCGCTTACCAGTTACTTTGCAAGGGTGGCCTATCGGGCAGGTGGTTACTATGCTCTAACACCAACTGTGTTGAATGGTAGGCAAATTCGGGAGTTTGGTATTAATTTTGGGATAGCATTACCAGTGAGTCGAACATTTTCGACGGCGAGCTTAGCCGCTACCATAGGGCAACGCGGGACCACCGAAAATAATCTGCTGAAAGAAAATTTCTTTCGGCTGAACATAGGGCTTACTGTAAACGACCAATACTGGTTTCAAAAACGAAAAATTAATTAAACGGATATACACACAGTTTTCTATTTACTCACTTAAAGTAACAAGACAATGAAGAGACTACTGCTCGCAATTGTATTTAGTGTAGGTTTTTTTCAAGCGGCATTTGCTCAAAATTGCCCTTGTGAAGCCGGGTTCGATAGCGGCTGGTGTTGGGGAAAAGACCCGGGCACAGCTAAAGAAAAATGGACGCTTTTTTCAGATGCCATCAACACCAAAGAATATGATATTGCTGTTGAAAACGGTGAGTGGCTATTGACCAATACGCCTAATTTGCACGCTTCTTTATACATCAAGTCCGTACAGTTATATACAGCGCTTTTAGGCAAAGAATCTGATGCAACTAAAAAGATATCTTTTCAAGATAAAATTCTTTCATTGTACGACAAACGCATCTATTGCTTTGGCGAAACTCGCGATCTGGCTGAGCGCAAAGCTTCTATTTTCTACGATTACTTGATGCCTCGCAAAGGCAAGGAACAAGAAGTGTATGAGTTTTATAAGAAACTCGTAGGCAAATACGGTGAGCAATTGTCTTCACCTGCTTTCTTTCAATATTACCTTGATGCTGCAGGCAAAGCCAAAGAAGCAGGCGTAGGTGGGGTTACCGATGACACATTCATGGAAATTTACGACAATGAATTAGTGCCTGTGTTAGAGAAAAAGATTGCTGCTGGAGGGGATGCAGCAATGCTTTGGATTAAAACCAAAGACGCCATTGATGGCATGGTTCAGGTTTATATCAAAGTGGACTGTGAGTTTGTAAAGAAAAACTTAGGACCTAAGTTGCAGGAAAACCCTGATGATGTAAAGCTTGCCAAAAAAATTGTGGCATATATGACAAAATGCCCTACCGAACCACTGTTTTTGCAGGCGCTACAAACACAATTCCGTGCCGAACCAAGTGCAGGTAATGCAATCACTATCGGTAAGTTGCTCATATCGCAAAATAAAATAGCCGAAGGTAAGGAAATGTATCACAAGGCGATTGATTTGTTGCCTGCTGATGAGAAACCCAAAAAAGCAGACTTAATGATGGAACTTGCTAAATTAGCACGTCGCGATGGTAAGTTATCCGAAGCGCGTAAACTGTATATGGAAGCGGTTGCTAATGACCCTGCTAATGCCAAAGAAGCCTATAAAGCTATTGGTGATATGTACATGAGCAGCTATCAGCAGTGTCAGGGTAAAAATCCAGTTGAAAATCGTGCAGTATTCTTAGCCGCCTACGATATGTACGAAAAAGCAGGCGATAGCAAGAGTATGGCAGAAGCAAAAGCACAGTTCCCGTCAATGGAAGATATATTTACGCTTGGCATGCAGGAGGGCGCTCCTATCAATGTAGGTTGCTGGATTAATGTAAGCACTACTATTCGCAAGCGTCCTTCTGCTAAATAGGTTTTGGTGTTTGGTTTTGTATTGGCTTCCAAACCTGTCAGGTAAACGCCTGACAGGTTTTTTATTTATATTCAGGAGATAAAACTTACTGCCGATGAAATCTCCTTTTTATGGATGGCTGGTGCTAGCGAGTGCCTTCATCATTTTTGCGATTGTTACTATTGGTGTAAATGGTCTGCCACTGCTCAATGTTTCACTCAAAGAGATGTTTCAATGGACACACGAACAGGTTACACTTGGTCCCTCAGTGTTGTATTTCATCGTGGCAGTTGTGTCTCCTTTTGCAGGTACTTTGGCAGATAAGTTCGGACCGCGCTTGATGATGGTTGTCGGTAGTTTGCTCACGGTAGCGGCGTTGTTGTTCTATCC
>Ga0308419_1001485_pt1 | contig 15598 bp, 3 predicted proteins | sample HotsprSampleMS50_FD_203674 | JGI IMG/M metagenome (GOLD analysis project Ga0308419, IMG submission 203674) | Hot spring phototrophic mat microbial communities from Mushroom Spring, Yellowstone National Park, Wyoming, United States - 20090730_MS50 ... | reverse complement strand
GATCGGTAGAGACCTGGGGGGCAGTGACCACCGAGCACGGTTACATCCATACGCTGGCGAATGCCATGACCTGGCGGCGGCTGCGCGTGCACGGGCCGGGGACGCTTGAGCAGTTCGCCCGCATGCTTCAGGGCGTCCGCTAGGCTGGATCATCCCCACTCGGCCCTCTCTGAGCGCGCAGTTGCGCATGCTGCCTAGGTGTGGGTGCTGGCAGCAGTGTGAACTGCCGGCTAAGTTTTGTGCTGCTATTTCAGATTCTCTCCAAATAACTGGCCAATTTGTTCAATGGATGTGGGCAGTTAGCCGATCAGGGCGTGCGGCATGCGGGCTTTTGTGCATTCGCAGTTAGATTTGTTAAAAGTTCTTAATATGATTAAGTCGAATCTTAATAAAAATCCGTGTATAATGCAGGCCTGGACTTAGACCATTCATCAGGTGAGGTAAAAAATGTTCAAGAAGCTCCTAACCGGCCTGCTTGTTATGTCGCTCACGCTCTCTGGTGTTCGCCCTGTCAACGCTGCTGTGGCTCAGCGCGAGTCCACAGCGCCCCAGTCGGCCACAGTGCGTCTGGCTGAGACGCTGCGTGCCCAACTTGGCAAGTCGCTGTTGCACGACGTCCAGAGTGCCCAGACCGCGACGACTGCGGTGCCGTCAGCGGCTGTGCCGACGCCTGCGCTCAAGCCGCTGGTTGTCGCGCGCGTGCAGTCGGCCTACACGCCTGCCGGGCTGCTGAGCGGCACGCTTACTATCACTTACACAGCGATCAACCGGCTGCCGCTAGATGAGCTGACCGGTGCGGAGATTCGCGTGAAGCTGGCGCCAGGGGTCAGCCTAGTATCCGGACCAGCGCATCTGACGCTGCCGGACGGCAGCCTGTCGTTTGCGCTGGGGGAGATCGGGCCGTCTGATGGCGCGTCGCTGGCGATCGTGGTGCAGGCGCCTGCGACCGTTGGACAGATAGACGAAGGTGCGCGGGCCTCGGCCAGCTTCGTGAATAAGCGGGTGAGCGCGCAGACGGTGCCGGCGCGGCTGGTGGCGGATGCGTTTGCGCCGTACCTGGGCCAGCAGCCGGAGTTCATGTTCAACGACCTGGACCTGCTGGAGGTGGCCGGCCTGGTCGAACAAGACCCAGCCCAGGCGTTTGCGCTGGTGCGCGATGCGACGCGCTGGGAGGCATATCGCGGCAGCCTGCGCGGCGCGCGTGGGACGTGGTGGAGCGAAGCCGGCAACGCGCTGGACCGCGCGTCACTGCTGCTGGGGGTGTTGCGCACGATCGGCACGCCCAGCCGCTACGTGCGCGGCGGCCTGCCGGACGCACGCCAGCGCGAGCTGATCGGGCAGATGTTCGGCGACACGGTCTCACAGATGGGGGCTGTGCCGGCCGAAAAGCAGTATGACCCCTACACCGATGCGAAGCTGCTCCAGGCGGCCGGCGAGCACTGGTGGGTGGAGGCCGACCTGGGCGGCGGCTGGCAGGCGCTGGACCCCAACTTCAAGGGGGCGGCGATCGGGCAGGTGTTCGGCGCGGGTGGGACGCCAATGACGACAATCCCAGACGCCGAGCGGCACTGGACGAAGATCGCGCTGACGGTGGAGCACCTGCCGGCGCTGACCGGACCGGCGGGCAAGCTGGAGACGTTCAAAGCGTTTGAGCTGACGCTGCCGACGGCGCAGATCGCCGGCGTGCCGACGGTGATCGGACACTTTGTGCGCTCCACGTTCGATGGCGGGGCGGTGTTCTACAACATCCGGCACTACTACACGCCGTTCATCGCGGTAGGCGGCATCCGGCCGGAGGCGACGATCTATCGCGGCGATGAGTATTTCGAGCAGATCACCAACTTCCCGCTGGCCAGCCAGCGCGTGACGGCGGCCTCGTTCGACGTGACGATCTACGGCCCGGATGTGCCGGCGCAGACGTATCGGGACGAGATCGTGGATCGGATCGGCAAGCTGGCGCGGCGTGAGGGTGGCACGGTCAACTCGGCAGGGCTGAGCAGCACGGCGCCGGTGGTCGAAGATAAGCAGAGCATCAGCCTGTTTGTGGCGCCGATGTGGGTGCCGGAGCGGGCGGTGACGCGCGCGGCGGGTCGCGCGCAGCGCCAGATGGCGAAGGCGCAGGCCGAGGCCGACGCGCTAAAGCAGGCGCTGCAGAACAACGACGAGCTGCGAGAGGAACACGGTGATGCGCTGATCGGCTCAGTGGACGGGGAGCTGGCTTCGCTGGGCCTGGAGATTTCGATTGTGAATGGGTTGAGCGCGATGCAGGACGCGGACCGCGCTACGCGGCAGTACGCCGAGGTCGGGCGAGTGCAGGCGCGCTACACCGCGCCGCGCCTGCTGGCGTCGGCGCTTGACCTACCCTATACGGCCACACCGACTGGCTCGGTAAAAGCGCGCATGAACTTGCTGCGGCGCGACATAGAACTGACGCCGTTGCCGGGACAAAACCCCAATGCGGCTTACGGGGTGCGCATGGCGCATGGCATTCGCGCGATGACCAGTGAATACATGACGCTGGCAGCCCTGGCAGATTCACCAACGACCACTGTCAAGTCAGCACTAGGGGTGATGGAAGCAGCTTCGCAGCAAGGTATTGGCTACGTGTTGATTGCACCCGATCAGCCGGAGATGGTGCGCGAACTGGCGGTGTCGAACGACGCGAAGGCGCGCATGCTGGCGACGCTGGAGCGCGGGCGGGCCATTATGACACCTCAAACTGCACCAGTCATGGAGGGGCAACCGTATGTGGCCTGGTTGGAGATAGATCTGCAAACTGGCGAGATCGAAGACCAAGATGAGTACGGCAATCACTATGGACTTGTCGAGTTTTTTATGTATCAGAACAGCTGGAAGCAGAAGAAATGCACTCCACCAGAGCAACCTGGCGGTCAACCTAAGTGTAAGGACGCTGATTTGCGCTATGCAATCATGGGTTTAATCTCAGGATTTGTTGCACGTCTATTTGTGCATATGGTAGTAAAGTTGACGTTTGTTGTTGAACCATCGGTAAGAAGACATGATGAATACAACAACCTATGTGCCAAGTTCACTAAAGCTCCATGTGATTTCAAGAAGACGGCTATCTTTATTGACAAATTAGTCTGGTTTATGGTGTCGTTTTTCCTTCGTTACACCCGCGAAGGAATAGGGCCTGATTGCTCCGGCAAGAGTGCTTTCGGCGTGCTAAGCGGCGATGATGCAGATACCTTTTGGGGTGGAGTGACAGTTCGGGCATGGAAGATCTTTCCCAAAGACAAATGCATGGAATTTATAGCTAAGATAGCCACATTTGGGATCCGTGGCGTTTCAGATTTAATGTCCAAGCTATTAGAGCCTAACCCGGTTAATTTCTTGAAGACTTTTGATGATTTTATGGTGCTTCCGACATGGGGCTTCCTCAGCTATGACGCAAGCGGGACAAAGTTCCGGTTCCTCGGATTCGACCAAGGAGCGTCGGCTGCCGGCCTTCTGATCGATAGCGTTTTTAATAAGGATCCAGACGTCCCCCCTGAAGTAACGTTCAACGTAGTCGCGCCGCCGCTGCGCCCCTTGGAGGTCACCCGCTTGGTCAGTCCAGCGACGACGCTGGGTCCATCGGCCAGCGGCGCGCTCAGCACTGCGCACACGCGCCTGCGCCATCTCGGCGCCGTCACGGTGACCAACGGCGCGCTGGCCGTCGCCGGCGGGCAGATTGACCTCCCCAGCGCCCGCCTGCTTGACGTCAGCGGGGCGCTGGTATACACCGGCGACCTCAGCGTTCAGCTTTCCAACCAGGGCGGGCGGCTCACCCTGGCCGGCCCGGCCCGCCTGAGCGGCGCGGCCGACATGGCGCTGTGGAGCGACGGCGGGGCGCTGGCCGGCCAGGCTGTGTTGACCGACGCGCATCGCCTCATCATTCAAGCCACAGCTCCGCTGACGCTGTGGGTCGGCGCGGGCGCGGTCATCAACGGCGCGACGCGGGCGCAGCCGATGCAGATCGTCTTCACCAACGCCGACTGGCGCAAGCCCGGGCGCGTGGCGTGGCTGGGCAGCAGCGCGGTCATGTGGAGCGGGCCGGTCGCCGCCATGCAGATCGGGGCGATGAGCGGCGCGCTGGGCGATGTGTCCGATGCGGGTGCCGTGTCGGTGTTGAACTGGTCTGGCGCAGGCCAGGCGACGCCGGGCGCCAGCGGGATCGCCCTGTCGCTGAACGGCGTCGGCGGGACGGTGCTGAGCGCGGCGCCGACGTGGACGGCCAGTGGCGAGTGGTGGCGTCTGCAGCCGGATTTGCGCGCGAACCAGACGCTGACCTGGACGCTGGGCGCGCAGGTGGACGCCGGCCGCTTTGCGTATGAGTTCGAGCCATCAGGTGGCACCGGCATCCTGCGCGCGCGGCGGCAGCCGGATCAGGTGTCCGCCGATACGCTGGGCGGCAGCCTGTTTCTGCGCGACAGCGACAACCGCACGGCGCTGCTGGCCGAGGCGCAGACGGCGCTGCCGGCCCGCGCGCCGGCGCTGGTGGTGAGCGTGACGGCGGATGAGTTGAACAAGCCGATCTGGGGTCACTTTCCGTACTACGCGGTGATGGGCCTGCTGTATCACGCGCAGATCACCTACACGGCGGCCACGTCGGGCGTGTTCAATCTCGCAGTGAGCGGCCTACCAACCGGCTGGGCCAGCCTGAGCCGGGACCAGGTGACGCTAGACAAGGGACAGAGCGTGGGCGTGGGGATTGTGATCTCGCCGCCGCTGGGTGCGATGCCGCTGCCGGGGACGACCATTCCCTTCACTGTGACGGTGACGCAGGTCAATGGAACGCTGTCTGCTTCAGGATCGGCGGTCTGGCGCGCCCCAGAGACCGGTCTGCCGGCCGTGATCTTCGACCCAGACGTGCGCGCGGAAGTGGCGCCGACGGAGACGATCGTGGCGGGGCTGCTTGTGTTCAACGGTGGCGCAATCACTGACACCTTTGGCATCTCAGTGACCATGATGGCGCCGAGCGTCGTGAGTGTGACGGCGCCGGCCTCGGTGACGGTGGGCGCGGATGACATGGTGCGTGTGCCGGTGACGCTGACGTTCAACACTGAGCCCGGCCGCCTAGTGCCGGTCGTCGGGATCGCGGGGCCGCTTGGCTTCTATACGCACACCGCAATGACGCATCAGCGCTTTTCGATTGTGCCGGCCGAGGATATCCCGCTATACGAGCGGGCGTATGCGCTGCGCGGGCCGGGGTGCAAAGCGCGCCTGGCGCACGCGACGTATCTGCTGGCGCAGCAGATGTCGTTCTACCGGCTGGGCAAGGTGAGCCTGGCGGACGTGGAGGCGGCCAAAGCACGCCTGAATAGCGCCCTGCCGTGCTTCGACGAGACGGGGGTGTTCACCGGCACTCAGGCGATTAGCAGCGCGCTGACGCTGGTGCCGACCAATACGCAGCCGCTGGTGGATGCGCTGGATCAGCTTTCGGAGCAGGTGGAGCGCGCGCTGGACTATCGGGCGACGCTCGGCGTCGCGCCAGCGCTCTCCGTTGTGCGCACGGGTCAGCCAGTAGCCCTGCCGGTTGTGCTGGCGCACACCGGTCGGGTGAGCGGCACGTTCACGCTGACGGTGACCGACACGGACGGCGTGGCGCAAACCTTCACGCCGACGCTGGCGCCTGGCGAGCGCTTCACGCACACGGTGGTCTTTACACCGAGCGTCGAGGGGACTTACGCCGTTACAGCAACCGCCAGCGCACCAGACCCGCAGGTGCGCCCGCGCGCCGGGGCGACCGTGCTGGCCTACGAGCGCCTGACGGACATACTGGTCGTGCGCGGGGCGCCGGACTTCGTGGAAACCGGCAACAGCAGCTCGGCGCTGAGCGTGGACGTGGTGAATCACACGCCGCTGCCACAAGCAGTGACGATTCACCTGACGATGACCACGCCGAGCGGCGGGGTGTATTACACAACCCAGGTGACGCGCACGCTGCTGCGCGGGGTGACGAACATCCCATTGGGCACGGTGCCGTTTGTGAACGCGCCGGCCGGCGTATACGCGCTGGAGGCGCGGCTGGTCGAGGAGAACCGCGTGGCGCGCGGCGGGGTGAACGCCGGCACGGGCGTGCGCGTGGCGACCAGCTCGCGGCCGCTGATCGTGCCGCCGGGGGACGTGGAGGCGACCACGTGGATCACGACCGAGCGCACGGTGTATGGCAGTGGCGGGACGTTCGAGGTGGGCGTGCCGATCAGCGGCGGGGTGGATTTGACCATCACGCTGGACGCGTCGCAGCACTCCGGGACGAATCCTGCGGTGGGCGTGGCGGTGACAGTGCCGGCCGGCATCTACGACGCGGTCTACATCACCGGCGCCGTGCGCTGGCATGATGGCGGGCAGTGGTACGGCCAGGTGGACATCCTGGATACGTTGAACAACAAGTACTACATGCTGGGCCATGGGTTGAACACAGCCTTGGGCAGCAACTACTGGCTCATCGGCGGCCTGCCAACGATGGAAGCTGCTGGCGCGTATCACGCTGGTCGTTTCATCCGCCTGCGGATCACCGACACGACGACGCTGCGCTTTTACATCTACGATACGAATACATCTGGCTCGAGCGCAAACGTCGGCACCATCACGGTGCGGCTGGCGCAGGTGGATTACCCGGACAACACGTTGCGCCGGCGGATGGAAGCCGCCATGCACCACGCAGCGCCGCGCCATGCGCTGGATGCAATTCAATGGGATATCTGGACCGGTGCCTCGACGGATGCGCACCCAGTTGGAACATTGAATCAGAGATGTAACGGTTGCCACATCCAGGCGCAGGGCATCAGCGGGCTGGCGGCACTGAACACCAAGCTGCACCCCAGCCCGGTAGACGAGCGCATGATGGAGTGGTTGAGCCTGCGCTTGCAATGGTGGCAGGATTCCTCAGGGCGCGTGACTGGCCATAACTCACACCACTTCATCATGACAGCACTGGCAGCCTGGGCCTGGGCCGAGCATTTGCGAATGGAGACGAACCTTGGTCGCACGCCCAACGTGACACTGACGAACGCATTGCTGCGCGCTGTGAACTGGAGCGTGCCACGGCTGCGCGTATCAGATGTCTGGCAGACAGACCACAACAACTTACCTTGGCTGAATACAAACAGCCGCTGTGCAGGCGGATTCACCTTCTCACCGATGGCCACCTACTACCTCATGACTGCGCTGCGCACGAGCTACGACCTTACAGGAGACACCGCTTACTTAGGTCATTTAACGAACGCGGCGATGACGCTAGCTACCCAGGTGAACTGGCGCGGTACGTGTGGTGGCGAGCGCTATCCTTACTTTGCAGCGCCTGCTATGCTAGCGTTGCAAGAAGCAGTCAGTGTAATGACTGATACAACACAAGTGCAAACTGTGCGCAATGCAATTCAAGCCTTTGAGATGGACTTGCGTCATACGCAGCAGCTAACCCCTGCAACGACCGCCAATGATGGTGGTTGGCGAATCCACAATGCTCATCATAGCCCCAGCAACCCATCTGATCCCTTCGTCACCTCCATGGCACTTTACGCTCTGGCGCGTCAGGGCGTGCGCTCTACAGACATCAACCTGGTGCGCGCTACGGAGTTTCTGCTCAGCAAGCAGAATAGGACGGGACGCTGGTACTCAATATATGCAAACAATCCAATTATGTCTACCACCTGGGTGGACTTCGCCCTGCCGCTGGTGTATGAGGCAATCGGCAGCTACAGTCTGGACGTGCTGCACGACACGCCACTGGGCGTAGACGTGCTGGACGACACCTTCAACCTCGCGCCGCAGAGCGTAGTCACCCTGCCAGTTGGCGAGCGCCGGACGTGGTTCTACAACCAGCCGGAGACCATGCGCTATCAGGTGATCAGCTACACCAGCGCCCTGACCGGCCTGCGCCCAGGCGAGGTGCGCCCGCTCACCCTGGGCACGCTGGTGACCTACACGATCGAATCGGGCAGCAACCAGATCGCCCTGCCGGGGGCCTACGTGCAGGCGGTCAAGCTGGTCAGCGTCGCGCCGGCCCAGCAAACGATCGGCGTCGGCCAGACCGCCCGCTACACCGTCACGCTGCGCAACCCGCTGGATCAGCCGGTTGTCTACGCAGTCGCAGTGAGTGGGCTAGACGCCTACGGTGCCGACCAGACGTTCAGCATGAATGTGCCGGCCAACGGACAGGTCGAGCGGGTGATCGAGGTCAGCGCGCCGGAATGGATGCAACCGCGCCAGGATGCCTTCTGGGTGACGGTGAACGGCGGCCAGGACAGCGACGTGGCGTCGTTGCGGGTGGTGCGCGAGACGGCGCTGCGGCTGCTGCCGGCCTCCCAGCGCGCATTGCCGGGCCGGACGGTGACTTACACCGCCGTGGTCAGCGACCTCTCGGGCGCAGGCAGCATTGTGGACGTGGCTGGCCAGCTCGGCGGCGGGAGCGCGGTGACCTTGGCCAACGGGCTGAGTGTGCCGGCGAATGGCGAGCGCATCGTGACCTGGACGCTGACAGCGCCGAGCACGCCAGGGACGTATGGTCTGCGTGCGCACGCGCTGGGCGGCCTGAACGTGCCGGAGGCCAGCGCGCAACTGGAGGTGGTGGCGCCGGCGCTGAGCGCGGCCCTGGGCAGCGCGACCGTGGGCGCGGGGATGCCGGCGGTGCTGACCAGCACCCTGCGGCAAGATGCGCCGGCCGGCGTGGAGCCAACGCTGCCGGGCGCGCTGGTGAGCGTTCAGGTACCGGCTGGCTGGCAGGTGGTGCAAGCGCCGACGCATCTGCCGGCTGGGCGCTTGGCAGGCCACGGCGATGTGATCGTCGTGCCGCCGGCGGGGACGGCGCCAGGCACATACAACGTGATGATGACGGCGGTGATGACGGGCTATCCGCAGGTGACGGCGCAGGCGGTTGGCCGAGTGACCGTGCTGAACAATGGGCTGGTGGTGAGCGTGCGCCCAACCACGCAGACGGTGAACACCGGCGATTCGTTTGAGTTTGAAGTGCTCGTAATCAACGCAGGTACGGCCGCTGACCAGGTGGTGGTGTCGGCGACCGGCATGCTGGCGTCGCACAGTGCGCTGGTGTGGGACACGGGCAGTGGCGTCGTGGCCGCCAACCGCGTCAGCCTGGCGCCGGGCCAGAGCGCACGCTTCGTGCTGGCCGGGCAGGCGGCGAATGCGCTGGTGGGCGGCGTGCATCCGGCGGCGGTGATGGCGCGCTCGCTGAGCCGGCCGGAGGTGCAGGCGGTGGACTACGGCTGGCTGATCGTGAATGGCCGGCCAGACCTGCGCCTGACGATCACGCCGACGTATCAACTGGTCGAGACGCCGAACGCTGGGGCGTGGCTGCGCCTGGACAACGCTGGCTCGGCAGCCGCTGATCCAGTGGTGTTGACCGTGGCGACCGAAGGCGGGGCGGCGGCCTATGCGCCAGTCTCGCCGGCGCCGATGGTGCTGCCGCAGTGGCAGGGCGCCCTGCCGTTGAGCGCATGGCTGCCGCGGCCAGGCCGCTATGTGGTGACGGCGACGGCAAGCACGCCGGGGATGGCCGGCTTTGCGGTGGCGACGGCGACGGTGGAATACCGCATGGCGGCGGCGCTGCGCATGGCCAGCGTCGAGACCTGGCCGGGCCAAAGCACAACGTTGCCCTACACGCTGACCAACTTGGGCCAGCAGACGATGAATAACTTGACTGTGCGGCTGAGCGTGCCACAAGGGCCGTGGTCGCTCAATGGCATCTCGGCGCAGAACGGGCCGCTCACGCTGACGCTGCCGGCGGGCGCGGTGACTCCGGGCGAGCATGGGCGGAGCTACCAAGTGCAGCCGTTTGCGCCGCTGCCATACGGGTCAGAGTTGATCACTGTGACGGCGGAACTGCTGCTGAACGGGGAGGTCTGGCAGGTGGAGCGGGCGCAGGTGCGCGTGCGGGCGCCTGATCTGCGCAGCAGCGCGCTGCTGATAGTGGGCCGACAGGTGTTCGTGCACGACGTGCTGACGTACACCTGGCGCCTGCGCAACACGGGAGACGCTGCTGCGCTCGGCGCACAGGCGGTGGTGACGCTGCCGGCGGATGCGCGGTTTGAGTTCCAGAGCGTGCTGTCGGTGAGCGGCGGCACAGCGACGTGGGATGGTGTCGCCAAACGGCTGACATGGCAGGGCGATCTGCCGGTCGGCGGTGAGGTCGTGGTGACGTTCCTGGCACAGGCCAGCTTCGGTCTGCCGCAGGGCACGCTGAACTCGCCGTTCGAGGTGAGTCATCCGTGGCGGCCGACGCATTTCGGGACTGCGCAGTATGACTACCCCTACCGGGTGTACTTCATGATAGTGCGCAGGAACGCGCCGTAGCGGGGTTTGTCACTGAGCGTTGAGGTGAGTGATGAAACCAAAGCAGTGGACTATGCGGTCAGGTGTGGTTTGTCTGATGCTGGCGGTTGTGTGCGGCGCGCTGGTCGAGCATGGCGGGCTGCGAGTGCCAGGGTCGGCTTCCACGCTGTCAGTGCGTGTCGCACAGGCCGCGCCATCGGCCAGCGGCAGTTGGACGCAAAGTGAGTGGCTAACCCCCACGACGACGCTGGCGGCTGTTGCGAGCGGCACGAGTCAGTATTTTCGGCCGAGCAGCGTGAGCAGCTACGGGCAGTTGGTGGGGACGTTTGGGGTGTGCGCGGGGACGGGCGCGTGGTGTCAAGGCCCCGGCGACAGCGCGCCGGGGCAGACGCTGCGCCTGGCTGGCAACCACAAGAGCGACGCCGGCAACCTCTACTCCAGCGATCTGAACGGGGATGGCATTTCCGAGCTGTTGTTTGCGAACTATTACAACGGCAGCACCACTGTCTTCAATGGCGGGTGGATTTACTGGGGGCAGGGGGCGCCGACCAGCCCGAGCTGGAGCACAAGTCAACGCACCGATCTGCCAACTAATGGTACGTGGGGCATGGCCGTTTATGACCTGAATGGCGATGGCTTCCCGGAGGTTCTGTTCAGTTCATATAGCGCGGGCGACTATATATACTGGGGACAAAGCGGTGGCACTTACGGTGTCTGGTATAGCGCTATCCATCGTTCTGAGCTACCTGTTATTGGGAGCACCTACGGTCTGGCGGTGGCTGATTTAAACCGCGATGGCCGACCGGAGGTCATAAATGGCAGTAGAATCTACTGGGGACAGGCTGGTGGAGCGTATGGATTGCGATATAGCGCTGCCGCACATACCACGCTTAGCTTGGGCATGGTAATCGCTGTAGCTGACCTGAACAGTGATGGATGGCCAGAACTGGTTGTCAATGGGAATGGTAACTTCCGCATCTACTGGGGCCAAGCTGGCGGAGTATATGGGGTGGACTATAGTAATTCGGCAAGTACCGTTCTCCCTACCCCTAGTCAAGAGAATTATGCTATTGCAGTTGCCGATCTGAACGGCGATGGTTTGCCAGAAGTCATTCAGGCAAACTGCTGCGGCCCCGGTGTTAACTTCGATAGCTATATTTACTGGGCGCAAGCTGGTGGAACATACGGCGTCAGTTACACCACGAGCAATCGTACTGCTCTGCCGATGACTGCTGCCTATAACCTTTCTGTTGTTGATCTGAATGGGGATGGTCAGCGAGACGTGGTGGTTCAGAACTGCTGCGCAGGTCCCCAGTTTGTACGAGTATTCTGGGGACCGTTCCCAGCCAGCGGCACAGCGACCAACTCCTGGACATTCAGCCACGGATACCCAGGAAACTTCTACGGGATGAGCCTGAGTGACTTAAATAGCGATGGGAGAGTTGATTTGCTCATCAGTCGCTACGCAAGTGACGGGGCGGGCGGGCGCGTCTATTTTCATAACGGAAACCATAGCGCACCATATAGTGTAGTGCCTAGCTCTACCTTGCGGGTAGATTTTGCCACTGCGTATGTCTCGTTTGGTCCTGGCCGCGGTACTACGACCAGCCTATTTGGCCAGCCCCGTGCGACTTATGGCGCAGGTTTGCCTGCCTACGGCGTCTTAGAGTCCATGGTCATAGATAGCGGGAAAGCCGGCACGGTCTGGCAATCGGTCTCCACGACCGCCGCCCTCACTGTCGGCACAGGCATCAGCTTGTTCGTCGCCGCTAGCGATACCCTCAGCGCAGTGAGCAATCCGAGCTGGATTGCGGTCGGCGCGATAGGAGACGGAAGCCAGTCACAGGCGCTCAGCGGCGTGAATGGACGCTACGCGCGCTACAAGGTGGTGCTCTGGCGCGATCACACGACCGAGGCCAGCCCGGCGCTCGAGGAGATCACGTTCAACTACCTCGCCAGGCCCGCTGCGTTCAGCAAGGCAGCGCCGTTGAGCGGAGAGACGGGGCAGCCGACGAACCCGACGCTGAGCTGGAGCGCCACGAGCGGGGCAGACCACTACCGATATTGCAATAACACAGCGAGCGGCTGCGTGCCCGGGATAAGCGTGGGGGTAGCCACGAGCGTGACGTTGAGCGGCCTGACACCTGGGACGATGTATCACTGGCAGGTGCGGGCATGCGCCGATGCAGGATGCACAGTGTTCAGCGATGCAAATGGGGGGGCGCACTGGTCGTATACCGTGGCGATGACGCCGAGCGTCTTCAGCAAGCTGTCGCCGGCGGACGGGTCGGCTGGGCAACCGGCCAACCTGACGTTGAGCTGGGGGACGGCAAGCGGCGTGCACCACTATCGTTACTGTTACTCCACGACGCCTGGGTGCGTGCCGGTGACGGATGTCGGGACGGCCACCAGCGCAGCATTGAGCGGACTGACCCCAGCTACGACGTATTACTGGCAGGTGCGCGCCTGCGCGGACAGCGGATGCACCGTGTTCGCGGACGCAAACGGCGGACACTGGTCACTCACGGTGACTTCAGCACCAGGGACGTTCAACAAGACCGGGCCAGCAGACGGTGTGACGGGACAGCCGGCGAATCTGACGTTGAGCTGGGATGCGGCCAGTGGGGCGATCCACTACCGCTACTGCGTCGCAACGGCGCCAGGGTGCACGCCGACCACGAGCACCGGGACGGCCACCAGCGTAGCATTGAGCGGACTGACCCCAGCTACGACGTATTACTGGCAGGTGCGGGCCTGCGCGGATAGCGGGTGCACCGTGTTCTCGGACGCAGATGGTGGGTATTGGTCATTTGCAGTAGCAGCAGCGCCAGGAGCATTTGGCAAGCTGTCGCCGGCGGATGGAGCGACCAATCAGCCGACGAGCCCTATGCTGAGCTGGAGTGCGGCGAGCGGGGCGACCCACTACCGCTACTGCGTTGCAACAGTGCCAGGATGTGCGCCGGCGACGAGTGCAGGGATGGCCACACAGGTGGTGCTGAGTGGTCTGACAGCAGGGGCGACGTACTACTGGCAGGTGCGCGCCTGCGCAGACGCGGGCTGTACGGTGTTCAGCGACGCAGATGCCGGGATGGGTTGGTCGTTCAAAGTGATGACAGCGCCGGGAGCATTCAGCAAGCTGTCACCGGCGAACGGGGCAACCGACCAGCCGATGAGTCCCATGTTGAACTGGGGTGCGGCGAGCGGGGCGAACCACTATCGCTACTGCGTGGCAACAGCGCCTGGGTGCACGCCGACGACCAGCGCTGGGACGGGCACTAGCGTCGCGTTGAGCGGACTGACCTCGGGCATGACGTATTACTGGCAAGTGCGAGCGTGTGGGGATGCATGGTGCACGTCGTACGTAGACGCCCACGGCGGGCACTGGTCGTTCAGGGTGATGGATGCGCCGACGGGCTTTAACAAGATAGCACCCGCGAATGGGGCCGTTGGTCAGCCAGTGAGCCTGATGCTGGTATGGGGCGCAATGAGTGGAGCGCATCACTATCGCTATTGCTACAGCACTACGCCGGGGTGCGTACCGACGACAAGCGTCGGGACGGCCACCAGCGTGGCTCTGCACGGGCTGACCCCAGGCAGGACGTATTACTGGCAAGTTCGGGCCTGTGCGCATGCGCCGTGCTCTGCCTTCACCGAAGCAGGCAGCTCACACTGGTCGTTCACGGTGGCGAGGCTAATTGAAGGCCTGGATCACGTCGGCACGCGCAAGGGAGTTTCACCGACGCTGACACGAGTGGGCGAGTTGGTGACGTATACAGTTGTCCTGAGCAACAGCGGGAGCACAGCGGTGACGGTGCAGATGACGGACACGCTGGCGGTGAGCGCGACGCTGGTGAGTGCAACGTCGGGATACGTGCAGAGTGGGGGCACGCTGATCTGGAGCAGCGTGATTGTGCCGGCGGGTGGGGTAGCTACCCTGACAATCACAGTGCGCGCAGCAAGTGAGCTGCTGCCAGGCGGATATACGCTGGACAACAGCGTGCAGATCGGGACAGCGGACGGGCAGATCGTGCGGAATGCGCCGTCAGTGGCGGTCATGCCATGGCAGGCGTTCGTGCCGGTTGTGCGGCGGCCGTAGGAGGCGCAGCGCTACTGCATCTGTGCCAAGGGCGTAGACTGAGCGTCAGGATGCACTCACTCCACGCCATCGTGCGATCTACGCTTCTACATGCGAGGGGCCTGCAAAACATGCGTAAGATTCCTTGTGCCAGTCGGCGCTTCGAGCACAGCCTCGATGACGAGCCGGTGGGTGTAATCGTGCTGCGCATCATCCCAGACCGCGCAGGTCATCAGCAGGAGACGGCGGCCGTCGCGGCGGTAGATGGCCTTCACCGCGTCGGCTGTGAGCAACCGCTGGCCAACTACCCGATAGCGCCACGGCTGACCATCGTGGCCGTATAGTAGCAGAATCTGACCTGGACGCAGGCTGCCCAGGCCGTAAAACGGGCCGCGCTGGTCGCCCTCCAGGGTGACGTGGCCGGTCAGCACCATGGCCCAGGTGTCGCCCGGCCAGCGGCCGGTGGTCTCCAGCAGTCCGACCTCGCGCGCGCCCAGGCGTTCCTCGGCCCAGCGCCCGCCCTGGATCGGCAGCGCCACCACAGGCGCGTCGAACAGGCCCAATGACGGAATGCTCAGGCGGGCTGGGGCGCGCGTGTCCGCATGGCTCGGTTCGGCGAACAGCGTCGCGCCAGCCAGGGCAAAGGCCACCGCAATCTGCCTGGCGCTCATCGCCGACCTGTCCCCGGCAACTGGCCGGGCACGATGAGGGTGTTGGTGGTGTTCGACTGGGTGACGCCCATGCTGCTGGTGAGCACGGCCGTGTTCAGCAGGCTGTTCGGCGGCTGCGCCCGCTCACGCTGGGCACGCTGGTGACTTACACCATTGAATCCGGCAGCAACCAGATCGCCCTGCCCGGCGCTTACGTGCAGGCGGTCAAGCTGGTCAGCGTCGCGCCGGCCCAGCAAACGATCGGCGTCGGCCAGACCGCGCGCTACACGGTCACGCTGCGCAACCCGCTGGATCAGCCAGTGGCCTACGCCGTGGCGGTAAGTGGGCTGGATGCCTACGGCGCGGATCAGACCTTTAGCGTGAACGTGCCGGCCAGCGGTCAGGTCGAGCGGGTGATTGAGGTCAGCGCGCCGGAGTGGATGCAGCCGCGCCAGGACGCCTTCTGGGTGACAGTCAACGGCGGCCAGGACAGCGACGTGGCGTCGTTGCGGGTGGTGCGCGAGACGGCGCTGCGGCTGCTGCCGGCCTCCCAGCGCGCATTGCCGGGCCGGACGGTGAC